>Ga0163151_10005719_pt1 | contig 15660 bp, 21 predicted proteins | sample OliLakLV19MP5IB2_FD_145596 | JGI IMG/M metagenome (GOLD analysis project Ga0163151, IMG submission 145596) | Freshwater microbial mat bacterial communities from Lake Vanda, McMurdo Dry Valleys, Antarctica - Oligotrophic Lake LV.19.MP5.IB-2 | ecosystem: Environmental > Aquatic > Freshwater >...
GAGACATCTTGTATAGAAAAGATGGTTTTAGGAGACCTCAATAAAGTCTCTAAATATTCGCCTTTTGTTGGTTTTTTATCCATTTGTAGACTGGAGTTATCCTTAAAGGTATACTCCAGTCACAATATAGCATATTTTGAGTAAAACCACAATGTAAGTAAGTGAGCACATTGTATTGGTCAAAAAATGGGCTTTTTGCATACTTATCACGCTGTACTATGCGAAAAAGGTACTTTCTGCACAGTTAAGAAGATGTGCTTCTTGAATCCTTACTAATATCTCGCCAACTCCGCACTCGTCGGTCGCACCACCCGATACAATCCATCCTTCAAATTCGGTAAGTATGCAGCGAGTGGATCGTTCTTCCAAAAGGTTCCTATCTCAGCCACCATGTCGAGCACATAAACAACCCACAGGCTCACGCCCGGGATATCTAACGTCACTGCAGTGACTTCAGTCAGACAACGTTGTTGTTTGACCAGTATCAGTTTCACCTGGCTTGGCAATATAGAGTCTAATGGTCTCAGTGGTAACTCCAACCATTGAGACAAAATAGCCGTCCGACCAAAGACTGTCGGTACCCCAATAGTATTTTTTGAGTTCGGGAAATTCTTGTTTGATGTTTCGAGCGGTGTTGATTTTAACGCGGCGAACCACTTCGCCAACAGACTTTTGTGGTGGTATAGAGATTAAGATATGAATATGGTCTTTGTCATGATTCGCCTCTTTGATATAGATGGTGGGATAGTGTTTTGTGACTTCGAGTAAGTTACCGTAGAGGTGTTTCCAGATTTAGTCAGTAATAACAGAGTGTCGGTATCTGGTCAGACATACTAGGTGGTAGTCACAGAGATACACACTGTGACTAGTGCGTCGATACTCGGTGGATTTAGCCATCTCATAATGGTATCAAAGAGACGGTGAAACTGATACTGGAACTCCCTTCATCCCCGCTCTTACGAGGCGGGGTATTTTTGGGGAATAAAGAGTGAGACATGACATTTGAACTGAAATGTTGTACTTCGAGTTTGAATCTAGCGACTGTAGCTTGACAAACAATATATATATGTTATTTTTAATGCATCAAAGGACTAGCGAACAAACTTAATCGAGTGTTACACTCAGTAGTCTATTTGATACTTTAATAAAATAGTCTATTTATAGAATATGCAAAACGGAATAATTGCCAGCGTTACTGACCGAGGCTTCGGCTTCATTACTCAAGATGGTGCGGAAAAGGATCTTTTCTTTCACTCAAAGGAGCTCAAAAATGTTCAGTTTGACGAACTAAAAGCAGGAGACAAAGTTACTTTTGAAATCGCAGAAGGTCCAAAAGGACTTAATGCAGTCAATGTAAACAAGGTCTAAATAAAAAACCTGACGTTTACGCAGAACCGCACCCCAAAAAGTGGACACATCAGTGTCCACTTTTTGTATTCCATATACAATTAAAAACCTAAACAAATGTATATAAGTAAAAGATTATTTAGTACCGAAGAGCTTTCATCTGACTGAGCCAGTCGAAAACGCTCAGTAAAATGCAGAGGCTTTTACTATACATATACACATGTTGATGTAGCAACGGTTATTTGAAGATAAATCTGGAAAAATGGTTTATGAACAAAGACCAAATCTGCCGATTATACTTTGAGCTATAACTAAAATATTAGCGCTGAGGCAATGGTTTGCCACAGCATAGCCAGTCTTAGAAACTGTAGCCTTTGGTGCACTATTGACTTGGACCTGGCAGAAATATTTGATGGGGCTAATTGGTTTCGTAGGATTCTGGGCATCACAGTAATGACCTTGCTCATCTAAAATAATAAGCCTATACTCAAAGCATAAATGGCAACATCAGATCAAACACGGAAGGTTCTGACCTGGTTGATAGGTGTGGCAATTTTAGTCTTTATAGTGGTTATTACCTTTAAATTTAGTTTTTTTACCGAGGTAGAAGTATCTAAAAACCCTACTACCGAGCCTCATTTTACTACCGACGTTGCTAGCACGACACCACCCACCCCTCCTGAAGAAGCACCTATTGCTAGTAGCAGTGACTCAGCAAGTGCTACTCTACCTCTCATTACATACATAGAAGTGACTGATGGATGTGATATTCATTTTGGCGGTGAGTGTCTACTAGTGCGATCGGGGCCAGGCACTACGTCCCCCATTGTTGCTAAATTACGTAATAATCAAGTCTTAAAAGTGGTCGACACCGTTTTAAAGGATGGCACAACCTGGTACAAAATTGTTTTTGATGAGTGGTTACGTTTCCCGGAGCGAGTAAAGGATGACTGGTACGTGTCAGCTGATTTTGTTGAACAGGTTAAAGATGTTGGTAATCTCACCACCTGGGACAACAGTTACGCCACCAACACTAAAAAGAAAATTATTGTTGATCGAACAAAGCAAACACTCCAGGCCTACGACGGTGACACTTTATTTATGGAAGTGACAGTTTCTACTGGTTTAAAAGCAACCCCTACACCTAGTGGCACTTTCGATGTCTTTAAAAAAATGCCGAGTCGTTACATGCAAGGGCCCCTGCCCAACATTGCTGGAAATCAATACTATGATTTACCTGGCGTGCCGTGGAATTTGTATTTTACTGAGGGTGGTGCCGTCATTCATGGCGCATATTGGCACGATAATTTTGGTAAACGTTATTCACACGGTTGTGTAAACCTGAGACCAGCAGATGCTAAAAAGCTCTATCTTTGGGCTGATCTAGGTACTGTAGTTGATATCCAAAATTAGAACACATTTTATTCCTTGTAGCTAGAGATCTTTTATAGTTACACTGTAGTTGATTTGAAATCACATCAGTTCATTGTCCTAGTGCTCATGATACTTACCAGTATCGGCACACTCTCGTATGGTTTATCACAAACCAGTACGGATATTTATTATATGGCCACTGAAGCACAGGCAGCTAACAATGACATACCTACTCACCTGCAACCAATAAACATTAAGTTAGTCGCCGAACAATCTGCGCCACCACAGCGTGTTACAAAAACAGTACTTACTCCAAGTAGACAAATTTCTACTAACACACTTAATCTATCAGCCTCTTCTAGTCAAATTGTCAAAAAAGTAGGCCCTGAAACATCTACCAAAAAAACAGACACCAGTACGGCGATAAAATCCCAAAGTATTAGTGTCCCCTTTATTTCTCAGCTAACTGATATTATCGACCCAGCTTGGAAAAAAATTGGTTGCGGAATTGCTAGTTTAGCGATGATCATTAATTTTTATGAACCGGAGCTAGTAGAAGTAAATGACTTATTAGAGGAAGGTATTGATGCCGGTGCTTACACTAAAGCCGGCTGGGCATACGCTGGCTTGATTTCAGTCGCTAAGAAGCACGGTATGATTGGTCAGGCATACGATTTGGGTGGACAAGCTATTGAGACAGCTTTTTCTAGCTTCGGTCAGGCCGTTATTAAAGGACCCGTCATAGCCTCAGTACACTATAAGTTTGAGGCAACTAATCCCATCCCTCACCTCGTCGTAGTGACTGAGATTAAAGACAACCTCGTTTACTACAATGATCCTGCAAGTAAAAAAGGAGGTCTCTCAATTTCACTGGCAACTTTCAAAACGGCTTGGAAAAAACGGTATTTAGAATTCGCCCCTATTTCATAATCAAACCGTTGATTCACTAAAATTACATGGGTGGACAGACAAAAATAGTTAGTGCTTAATTATGTATACTATGTATCTGTTTAAGTGTCACAAGAAAGCAGGACATAGTCCTTTTTATTCGTACAAGGATTTCTTTTAGTATTAATTGGACTTGGGCCTGGCCTACTAGTGACTCAAAAATATTAGATACTGCCCCTTGTTGCCTACTTATTCCAAAATGGTGTTTAAAGAGAACACTTTGCAGATTTTGCAATCTTATATTCTCTCAGCCCAACATCTGCTGTGTTTCAGTTCGATCATCCTCCAAACTACGAGAAAACAACAATAACTCTGATTTACAAATTTTGAAATTATTACACCAAAATGTCTTAAAGTACTTACAAATCAACAAGTCCCCTGCTTCTTTTGGATAATCAAGATATAATTAGGATGTTAATTACTAATAAATATTTATGGATCAGGCACTTTTATTTCCAGCACTCGCAACAATGGTTGCTCTGGCAGTCTATTATTTACAAGGTATTTTTGTATCGCGAGCCCGAAGTAAATACGGAATAAACACACCACACACAACTGGAAATGAGAATTTTGAAAGAGTATTTCGAGTACACTACAACACTCTTGAACAGTTACCGGTGTTTATTATCCCGCTCTGGTTTTTTGCACTGCTGGTAAATCCATATGTGGCGGGATGGCTGGGATTACTCTGGTCACTGGGGAGAATCGGCTACATGTATGGGTACTATAAAGCAGCCAAAAGACGTCATAGTTACGGGTCCTTTCTATCTTATTTAGCATCCCTAATTCTTATCGTTGGATCACTCTGGAAAATAATTCGCGGACTGCTTTAAAAGGTTCTCCCTGATTCCTGTCTGTCATAAAAGGATAGAAAAAACGATGCTATAATATAGCCGTGAGAGAAACAAATTGGTATCAAGCGTTAATTAAACCAGAATGGGCACCACCAGCATGGCTGTTTGGTCCCGTCTGGAGTGTGCTGTATATCATCATCGCTGTTTCTTTTGGTTACGTCTTTTATTTATATTACAAAGGAGTGGTGCCTTTTTTAGTCATACTACCTTTTATTCTCAACCTCCTTTTCAACTTTGCTTTTACTCCAATCCAATTTGGCCTCAAAAATAATCTCCTGGCAACAATTGATATTTTATTGGTACTAACAACTTTAATTTGGGCTCTTTATGCCATCTATCATTATGTTCCCTGGGTCTCGTACGTCAATCTCCCTTATTTAGCCTGGGTTTGTTTCGCCTCTGTTCTGCAACTAACTATCACTTATTTAAATTTTTAATACCGTAAACTACGGCAAATATATGGAATCCAAAAAAATAGTTTGGTTACTGATGTCGGTTGGTAGTATCGCTGGTGGCTATATTCCACTACTATGGGGTTCTGCCTACTTTTCCTTTAGTTCAATTATTTTTAGTGCTTTAGGAGCAATTTTGGGCATTTGGGTGGCTTTTAGAATGACGCTGTAGAAGAATCCTGAGTCTGACTGCTTTCCAAAATTATATCAATTCTAGGTGGTAAAAATTTTCCTTCTCTAGTCCAGAAGCTGGTCATTTCTCCTATCGTGGCACCAGTATTTCTGACATCATCCAAAACTACAGAATTTCTTTTTCGGTCAAAATTCTTTGGTAAGAAAAGTACTTCCCCAGCCACTATTTGATAACCACAAATTTCCAACTCTTCATCAACCATAAAGTTAGGAATCAAAATCTGCAGTGTTTTTCCAGTTTGATGAAAGTTTTTAACAAAAGGTCCCAAACCTACCAGAGTGGAGTGCCCGAGCATGAATACATTGTTTTCTGTGTCGTGTGCATAAATTTTTGACCGCTCACGATACAGTTCATGCCAGACAGAAAAACCCTGTCTTGATAATAAACTCAGTTTCTGTCCAGCAACCACAACATCAGTTGCTGTCTCTTTTAGAGTACTTCTTATAAAGTTTTGCAGGCTTTTTAGATCTTCTGTCTGTGTTTCGATAAGCACGTCCACCGCTTGTCGTAGTAGGTTAAGCTGATTTTCTGGTTGAGTAGCCAAACATTTCAATAGGAGATATAGCGTCTCCCTTTCAAAACCATTTTCATTTAAATCTGACAGCTCAGAGAGTCCCATTTTTGCTTCTCGATATTTCAGTGCATAGCGTACATCCGAAGGCAGAAGTAGTTCCGTTGGTTTTTCATTACTATCTTTTTTAGCAAAAAATCTTTCGAAAATCATAATATTTCTAGCCAGTATACTATGCAAATACCGTCAACTAAAGAGCGTCGTTTCTCTTTCATTAAGTAATCAGACAGCGAAAACAGAGATGAAGTCTTAACCACGACAAATAGATGCGTAGTCTGAACAAACTGGTAAATTAAGAAAAAATATGTAGAATAGCCCTTGGCTTAGGTCATTTCGACGCTGGGCACGGACGTGAGGTGGGAGCAGAACGATGGAATGTACACTAGTAATTATTAAACCAGACGCTGTACTAAAAGGTCTGGTATTAGACGTGAAGACACGATACATCCTTCAAGAAATGAAGTTGCAACGGTCCGTGACACGTGTACTAGATCTGCATACTGCTTCGCTACTATACGCAGAGCACCGAGGACAATTTTTCTTCGAAGGACTGGTTCTGGCCATGGTTTCTGGGCCGTGCCACGTCATGGTCCTGTCAGGAAGAAATGTCATCTGTCGTGTTCGAGAAATGAACGGCCCAACTCGTGATGCGCCTTCCGGAACCATTCGTGGCGACTTCCCTAGTGCTGGTGGACCATTCAATATAGTTCACGGTTCAGACAGTCCAGAAGCGGTCTTGCGAGAAATAGGGATCTTATTCCCGAAACTTTGCACGGACGAGTAAATCGTAAGTTACTTCATGTGTCATTTAATCGGCGGCCTCTTTTGGCAGCCGATTATTTTTTACAAATAGCGACTCACTTCCTCGGCCGCTTCGCCCACTATCTCGGCTTCAGTAGTATCAATCAAGGACTTTTGTAATTTGGTTAGTACGGTAAAAACCTCAGTGGCGGAGTAGCCCTTCTTGATAATTTTTTCGGCTTCGACCAAGACCTGGTTGTCATCGACTGAACTCTGCTTTAGAGCCTGGTCAAACATTCTTGTAAAGGGATGGGCCATAGGTTCGCTTACTATAGGCAAATAATGACCTTTTGGCTAGAGCAGAGACTGAATTTGGCTTTTATTCTTTCCCATCATACAATTACCTCTATGCCAGAACTCCCAGAAGTCGAAACAGTTCGTCTCCAACTACTGTCTAAAATTAAAAATAAACAGATTAAAAAAGTACAAGTTCTAAATGAAAAAACAGTCCGTTGTAACAACGCTTTCTCAAAAAAACTTGCGGGTCAGACTTTTTCCGACATAAATCGAGTCGGTAAATTAATGATTTTTGCCTTTGAAAATGAGCCTGATCTTTTTCTCCTTGCTCATCTCAAGATGACTGGGCAGTTTTTCTTTGTTGATAAGAAGAAGAAAGTAAGCGGCGGGGGTCATTCCATGACCGTCGCCGACCAGACAGACTTACCCAACAAACATACCCGAGTGGCTTTCAATTTAACCGATGGCTCTGCCCTCTTCTTCAATGACATGAGGAAGTTTGGCTACATTGAATTAGCCGACGCAGAGATGGTTAAGAAAGCTAAAAGTCGTTTTGGACCAGAACCAATTAAAGCAGATTTTGATAAGGCGCTATTTGCCAGTAAGCTCAAAAAGAAAAACCGGAGTATTAAAACTGTTTTACTAGATCAAACCTTTATCGCTGGTCTGGGTAATATTTATGTAGATGAAGTGCTGTTTAAAGCTAAAGTAAATCCCGAGCGTAAAGCGAGTGAAGTGACGCGAAAAGAAGCCTACGCTATTGCCAAAGCTAGTGGTGAAGTGATGAATAAATCTATTAGTGTTGGTGGTACCACTTTTCAATATTTTAAGGATACTGGTGGTCAAAATGGAAACTATATAGATTATTTAAAGGTATTTGGTAAACAAAAAACGCCCTGCCCGCGGTGCGAAGCTATTATTCAAAAAATTCGTGTGTCCGGACGAGGTACTCACTATTGCCCTTCGTGTCAAAAGTAAAATATGAGAATTAAAATAGAAAATAGCTGGCGGGAAAAACTGGAGACTGAACTCACGGCTCCGTATTTTAAGAACCTGACCGATAAAATAAATCAGTCTTACCTTTCAAACAAACCCATCTACCCACCGGAAAATAACATCTTCGCCGCCTTAGCTCTTTGTCCCTTTTCAGCTGTTAAGGTGGTCATCCTCGGGCAGGACCCTTATCACGGAGAAAACCAAGCTCACGGACTTAGTTTCTCGGTGCCAGCTGATCAAAAAATTCCCCCTTCCCTGCGCAATATTTATAAAGAAATCCAAAGTGACATAGGCGACTTAAGACAAGAAAATGGTGACCTGACAACCTGGAGCAAGCAAGGAGTATTACTGCTAAATTCGACACTCACAGTCGAAGCTGGCCAGCCCGGCTCACACCAAGGTTTAGGCTGGGAAGAATTCACCGACGCAGTGATTCAAAAAATCTCTGACGAAAAAATGCACGTGGTATTTCTCTTATGGGGGCGATACGCGTGTGCCAAAGACCATTTGATAAACACTAGTAAGCACCTCGTACTCAAAGCACCACACCCTTCCCCATTCTCTGCATACACTGGATTCTTTGGTTGTCGCCATTTCAGTCAAACAAATAAATACTTAAAGGAAACTGGTCAGAAAACAATTATCTGGTAGCCTAAACTAATCCCGTAAAAATATACGTTCGAGAGTAGTGTACATCAAATTAGTTTTTTACTGCAAATTTGCTAGCCGAGAAGCATACTTTTCTCAAGTAATAAAAGGAGTATAATGAAGATCTTGTTATATATCTATAAAATCAATAGAAAAATATGCCTCTTGTAACTGTTATCTTAGGAGTGATTATCATTATAATGGGGGTATTGCTTTTTGTGCTTGAACCAACACCCAAGTTGTCACCCACTGAACCAGAAATATACCAAAATGAAGCAATTAAAATTGAGTCTGAAGCGGCTATAGAAGTTAGCCCTGTAGAAGCTAGTGATAAAACAGAGACTCCACAATCATCATGATCACTTTACCTTCCATCGAAGCCTTAGACACTCATTGGTGGATAGAGATATTCGATAACATATCTAGAGAAAAAGCACAGACTACTTATGAGAGCTTGCGTTTTACTATTAAGCACTTTGATGAACAATACTCACACTTTAGACACAAGTCGACAATTAGTAATCTAAACGATTCGGGCTTCTTACTTGAACCAGACCACATGACAATTGATTTACTGCAATATGGACTAAATCTTTATCATCAGACTAACGGAGTCTTTAATTTCTTAGTTGGTGAGACTTCAGAAAAAAAAGATTACAACACTCCCTACACCTTCACGCCTAATGATGAGTCAGTGAATATTCCCGACCCAACCCAAGTACTATCTATCACACAGGAAAAAATTCTTTTGGCGCATGGCCATGTAGATATTGGTGGTTACGGTAAGGGATATTTAATTGATATGCTAGCTTACGAATTAAAAAATACTTACCAAATTAGTGAATTTTTAATTAATGCTGGTGGAGATATGTATGCAACAACCAAGGACGGACAACCAGTAAAAATTCAGCTGGAACATCCGACAGATAGTGATGTAGTTTTGGCGGACACAAGTCTCTGTAATGAGGGTTTTGCAGCGAGTACCACATCTAAAAGACACTTGGAAAGCATCCACATGACTCATCATCATGTTGTAGATAGTAAAACTGGAGAAAGTCACAACAATGCCTTAGGAATATATGTTAAAGCACCAAAAGCGGCCATTGCGGACGCCTGGGCTACGACCTTATTGATATCATCTCCTGCCAATCATGCGTTGACGCTACAAAAACACTCAGTTAAAGTAGCTACCTACAATGAGCAAGAAAAGAAATTTAATGAGTGGGGAAAGTTTTTTTAGAGCAGAATTGTCACCATGTTGTGACTAACTTCAATCGTGCCAGCTTCGACTGGAAACTCCTGCTGACTACCATCTAGCAGACGGGCAGTAATGAATCCTGATTTTAATACAGAAACAATCGGTGAGTGGTCTGCCATTAGAGTCATCTCCCCTTCACTGCCAGGCACAGTCACTGACACCACTCCATCATCAAAAACTGGTCCGTTTACTTTGGAGATAGTTAGTTTTAATAGTTTTTGTGTTGCCATATTTTTTACAAATTATATCGGACACTCTGCTGTTAAGAATGAGAGGTAAAAGAATAGTTGCGATGCGCGGCGGGCGAGGAAAATAATTTGTGGTATAGAAGTCTACAGTGAAAACTATTATCTGAAACCCAACAAAGCAGGTTGACTATTGTTTTAGCTCGTGACTTCATCAATACCTCCCTTCATGTAGAAAGCCTGCTCATTCTTATCATCATGCTTTCCATCAAGAATCTCGCCAAAACCACGAACGGTGTCGGCTAGAGCAACGTACTTACCTGGAGCGCCAGTAAACACTTCCGCTACCGAGAAAGGTTGGCTCATAAAACGCTGAATCTTTCGCGCTCGGTACACAGTTTGCTTGTCGTCTTCTGACAGCTCTTCAATACCCAAGATAGCAATAATGTCTTGCAGATCTTTGTATCGCTGTAGCACCATCTTTACTCCTTGAGCCACCCGGTAGTGCTCTTCACCAACAATCATTGGATCAAGAGCTGATGAGTTACTTTCTAGTGGGTCAATCGCTGGATAAATACCGAGAGAAGCTAATTGACGAGAAAGTACTACTGTCGAGTCGAGGTGAGAAAAAGTTGTCGCCGGCGCTGGGTCAGTCAGGTCATCAGCTGGCACATAAACCGCTTGCACTGAAGTAATAGCACCCTTTTTGGTTGAAGTAATACGCTCTTGCATCTTACCCATTTCCTCAGCCAAAGTTGGCTGATATCCTACCGCTGAGGATACCCGACCCAAGAGTGAAGACACTTCTTGTCCTGCTTGAGTAAAACGGAACACATTGTCCATAAAGAAGAGAACGTCTTTACCTCCCTGGTCTCGCAGAGCTTCAGCCATCGTCAGGCCAGCTAGACCGACGCGCGCACGAGCTCCAGGAACTTCATTCATCTGCCCAAACACTAGAGCGGTTTTATCAAGTACTCCAGAATCTTTCATTTCATGATAAAGGTCATTTCCTTCACGTACACGCTCTCCCACTCCAGCAAACACAGAGTATCCACCGTGTTCAGAAGCTACGTTATGAATCAACTCTTGAATCAATACCGTCTTCCCTACTCCTGCTCCACCAAAAAGGCCTACTTTCCCCCCTTTTACGAATGGTGCCAAAAGGTCCACTGACTTAATACCAGTTTCAAAAACTTCAGTAGTGGTCGATTGCTCCACAAAAGCAGGAGCTTCTTGGTGAATACTACGAAGTGGCGCACCAGTGATATCACCCTTTCCATCTAGTGTTTCGCCAAGCACATTAAACAAACGGCCCAAAGACTTCTCTCCGACCGGAACAGAGATAGCTTGCCCCAGGTCAACTACAGACATTCCTCTCTCTAAACCTTGCGTATCTTGCATCGCAATCGCTCGCACTCGATTTAAACCGATATGTTGTGCTACTTCCAGAGTAATGTTTTCGTCTTTCGACTTCGATACCTTAAGGGCATTAAGAAGTGCTGGTACGCCCTCTGGAAAATGGACGTCAACGATTGGACCAACAATTTGTGTAATAGTTCCGGTTTTCATAATGTTTGTTTAATAAAGTTTGTAATTTGGCTAGACACTCAGTAGTACTGAGTACTAAAAGCTCTTAAGAAAAGCTCTTAGTATTCAGCGCTACTTATTTCATAGCTTCCATGCCTCCAGTAATTTCTGCCACCTCAGCAGTAATAGCTGCTTGACGCGCTTTGTTATAAATCAAAGTTAATGCTTTGGCCACTTCTTTTGATTTGTCAGTAGCGTTCTTCATTGCTACCATTCTAGCGGAATGCTCTGACGCTTTACTCTCAAGCAGAGAATGAAAGATCAAAATCTGCACCATCTGTGGAATCAAAACATCAAAAACTGCCATAGCATTTGGTTCAATCTGGTACTGTGATAGAGTTTCATTTTTACCTTCATCATCACTATATTTGCCAGTCTTTGGGCGAATACCTAACATAATCGCTTGCACTTCTTCTGGTTTAAGTGGCAAAACTTGGCGTCTGGTCGGTAGCTGCTCAAAAGTTGAGATGAAGTTTTGATAAATAATTTCCACACTACTGTATGTTTTATTAGCAGAAAATAATCCGATCACAGCATTAGTAATTGCATAAACATCAGCAATAGTCACTCCATCGCTAATATTTTGATACTGCGCTACCATCTCAATTTTTTCGCGCAAAGAAAATTCCACCGCTTTCCGTCCAATAGCCACGACATCAAAGTCTTCTCCATTGGTACGCAGGAGCTCTACTTGCCTAAGCACAGCACTATTCACACTTCCAGCCAAACCTTTATCACTAGTCACGACAATCAACAGTTTTTTACCCGCGGGTCGCTTTTCTGATAGTGCATGCTCTGTGATATCGCGAGAGTGGGACAAGCGCGCTAAAATACGCATCGCGGCACGAACGTAAGGTCGACTTTCAAAAGCTCGAAGTTGGCTTTTGCGCATCTTCACCGCTGAAACTGACTCCATGGCTTTAGTTACTTTGCCAGTTTTCTTAGTTGAAATTATTTTGTTTTTAATTTGTTTGAGAGCCATAATATTTTACTTGCCTTTAACTACTTATTCCCATCTCAACTAAGCGAGAGGATAGAAGTGACCGTGGCTTTCTTTAAAATCAGTAATTGATTGCTTCATCTTAGCTTGCAATTCATCACTAAGCGCTCGCTCAGTTTCGATAGTGGTTAAAATTTCTTTTCGATCACGATCAATAAAGTCATGGTAGGCTTTTTCAATCTTTTGGACATCTTCCACCTTTGCGTTATCCAGAAGCCCATTGTTAGCACCAAAAATAGAGACCACTTGTTTATAAAACGGCATCGGATTATTTTGCTTTTGCTTTAGTAACTCGACGTATTTACGTCCACTATCGATACGCTTTTTAGTATCTTCGTCTAAGTCGGAGGCAAATTGCATAAAAGCTTCGAGTTCACGAAACTGGGCTAGTTCCAAACGGATTTTTCCTGACACGACTTTCATCGCTTTTGTCTGCGCACTACTGCCTACTCGGGAGACAGAAATACCAACGTTTAGGGCCGGACGAATGCCCTTGTTAAATAATTCTCCTTCGAGGAAAATCTGTCCATCAGTAATTGAGATTACGTTAGTCGGAATATAAGCTGACACGTCACCTTCCTGAGTTTCAATAATCGGCAAGGCAGTGATTGAGCCCCCACCCAGTTCTTTACTAAGCTTAGCTGATCTTTCAAGGAGCCGTGAGTGAAGATAGAAAATATCTCCCGGATAAGCCTCGCGACCTGGTGGTCGACGAAGCAAGAGTGACATTTGACGGTAGGCAACAGCATGCTTAGATAGGTCATCAAGAATAATAATGACGTCTTTGCCTTGCTCCATAAAATACTCTCCAATAGCCATACCTGTAAATGGTGCTAGAAAAAGCATTGGTGAAGCCTCAGAAGCTGAGGTGGCAATAATGGTCGTATATTCCATGGCGCCGGCAGCCTCTAGCTGACCCATAATATTGGCTGTCTTCGAACGCTTCTGGCCAATTGCGACATAAATACAAATTGGGCGTTTTTCTTTTGGCTCGTACTTTTGATTGATGATGGTGTCAATTGCAATAGTAGTTTTCCCAGTACCACGATCACCAATAATTAATTCTCGTTGTCCACGTCCAATAGGAATCATTGAGTCTATCGCCTTGATACCAGTGTGAATTGGTTCGTTTACACTAGAACGATCCATAACGCCGTAAGCAACTCGCTCCACCGGCATCGCTTTTTTAGTCTCAATCGGACCTTTACCATCAATGATTTCTCCAAGCGCATTCACTACGCGCCCAACAATTGCCTCTCCAACAGGTACTGACAAAAGTTTTCCCGTTCGAAAAACTGTCATCCCTTCTTTCACCAACACACTTTCACCCAAGATCACCACCTTCACACTCTCCTCTTCCAAGTTGAGAACTAGACCATAGAGGACACTGGTTTGTGCCAAGGTGTCAGCCAAAGCTAGACCGTCATGAGTCGCAAAGACCACCATCTCCATCATCTGCGCTTTTAGCAGACCGTCAATCTCAGCAACGCCGTCACCCACTGTGGTAACGACACCGATTTCTTGAGGCTGACTTTTAGTATCGAGTTCTTGAATTTCTTTTTTGATTCTCTCAATGATGGTTGGATTCATAGTAAATGGTGAATTAGGTTATTAATTGGTCTTAGAGACAATTGCTTGATATAGATTCCTGAGTTTAGCTTTGTAACTTTGGTCGATTAAGCGATAGTTGTGAGACACTTTCACGCCCCCAACGACAGTAGGATCAATTATCGTTGTAAATTCCCTGGTCTCACTTCCGAGCTCGGTTAAGAGTGTGTTGATTTTTGCGACAACAAGATCTTTTTCCTTAGCGACTACCACCGTCGGTAAAGACTGTAAATTCTCACGCTCGATTCTGGTTAGTAAACCACGAAGTACACTAGTCCATAGCGAAGTATGTCCTTTTTTGTTCATAACTTGCTTTAGATTTTTCAGCACTAACTCGACCGGTTGACCAGCGGACAACAATTCAAATCCGGCTTTAATGTAAGTGTCCTTCATAAAATTTTAAGAATTTTTCTCTTGGAGAATTTTTTCAGCCGCTAAGATTGCGGTTTTAGTGATCTCAGCTTCAGCTTCTTTCTGAATCTGAGTACGTAGTTGTTCAGCTTTTATCGCAGCAGTCTTTAGTAATTCAGCAGCTTCGTTTTCCGCCTTAGTAACGATACCACTAGCCGCCGCTTCACCAGCATTTTTAGCTCGGAGCGCCACCTCTTCAGCTGACGCATGAGCCGTTGTGAGAATAGCCTTCTTTTCCACTTCAGCCTGACTTAAAGCGACCGCTGCCGCTTCAGCATCGGTAATCCCCTGTTTAATTTTCGTCTCCCGATCAGCCAACATTTGGAGAATCGGTTTGTACAGAAAATACCCTAACACCACCATCAAAATGGTGAAGTTCACAATCTGGATGATTATGAGCCGGACGTCAATTCCGAAGGCATTAATGATATCTTCCATATTTGAGTAGAGGTTAAGTGACTAAAGTAGTAAAAATTGTGTGGATTCTATTTTAGCTTTTTCAAAATTGCGTTAGTTGCGCGAAGTGAAAGAAAAATTTTTTGAGTCGTATTTTTGTACGGTGAAATAAATTTTTTGCATCACGACAAAGCAAATGACGTAATTTTGTAAACAACTAAGCGAACTTGATAACGAAAGCGACTACCAAGGCAAAAATTGCTAACGCTTCCACGAAAGCAATACCAATAAACATGGTTGCCTGGATCTTTCCAGCTGCTTCTGGATTGCGCCCGATAGCTTCGAGCGCTCGGGCCACAAGCATACCGATACCGATACCAGGTCCAAGGACACCAACACCAGCAGCTAGTGCCATAGCTACAGCTTTCATAGCTTCTGAATTAAGTGTAGCGACTTGCAAAGCAATATCTAGTTCTGTCATATATTTTGAATAATTATTTAGATAATAAATTCCATTTTCTTCATCACTGGTTTTTTCTGGGAAGAAAAAACAATGATCTAAAAAGCCTGGCTTCTTAATGTGATTAATGGACAAGTACGAGTCACGCCCAATTATTTACGGGACTCGTGATTACCCACTAATGCGGCTCAGCAATAGCGATTTTTATAAAGAACAAAGTTAGAATAGCAAAGATAAAGGCTTGAATAAAGCCGACGAAGACCTCAAAGGCATACAACGGCACCGGCACTATGTACGGTACAAAGAAAATAACCACTACCAAGAGGGTTTTACC
>Ga0163151_10005720_pt1 | contig 15659 bp, 18 predicted proteins | sample OliLakLV19MP5IB2_FD_145596 | JGI IMG/M metagenome (GOLD analysis project Ga0163151, IMG submission 145596) | Freshwater microbial mat bacterial communities from Lake Vanda, McMurdo Dry Valleys, Antarctica - Oligotrophic Lake LV.19.MP5.IB-2 | ecosystem: Environmental > Aquatic > Freshwater >...
GTGTTTTTTCTTTCGGGGTTGCCGAGGCTCTGCGAGGCAGTGGCGGAACGATTCATTCATCATTGGGATTTTGCTCGAAATATATTCGAACTTTGTCCAATACACACCGCCAAGAATCACATTTTGTGTTAGCATTCTAATATGTTTGGGATAATATTAGCTGTAATCGGCACTTTCTTTGGAGAAATCTCTACTGCTTTTGGAAAATGGGAGGTCATCCACAAGAGAGAAAATATGTATACTTTCGGCTTTATAAACGCCTTCTGGGTTCTTTTTATTTTTACGCTCATGGTCGCCATAAGAGGTAATTTCGTTTTCGATTTTGCCTCTATTCCGCTTTTGATCCTGGCAGCGATTCTAGAAATTGCCCAAATTTATTCTTCCCTTCACGCGATTGTTGAAGCCGATAGAAGCACTATGGGATTTCTGATGATTGGGACAGTGCCTCTTCTTTTGATAGTAGATATGATATTAGGATATCCGATAAATACTTTTATTATTATTGGGATTTCAATAATAGTTTTAGGTGTTTTGATTTTGTTTCTTAATCATGGAATCAACAAGGAGGGGTTGGGTTATGTGTTATTCGCAACCATCAATGCCGTAGCTACAATTTCTATCTTTAAATATTCTATTACTCACTACAATTCAGTAGAAGCTCATCAAATAATAATCTTGGTGCCTTTACTTATTTTTCTATATTTTATGTCCCTATGGAAACACAGAGAAAATCCTCTTCGCTATTTAATCAAAAAAGAGTTTCTGATTCACCCATTTTCAAACGGGATTGGCACAGTCTTATTAAGTCTGGCTTTCGTATATGCACCCGCATCAGTTATCACAAGTAGCAAAAGAGCTTCTTCTATATTTTGGGCAATTGTCACTGGTAAAAGGTACTTTCACGAGAAACATATCCTCATTAAAACCCTATCCTTTGTCTTGGTGATGTTCGGTTTAGTCTTACTAGTAATATCACTATAGTTTTATCCTCTGGCAATTGCCAGGGCCGTAACTGATATTCCTCCGGCCTCTTTCAGGACACGAGCACATTCATTGAGAGTGGCACCAGTAGTACAAACGTCATCAATTAAAATAATATTCCGCCCACGAAACATTTCTGGATCAACACAGGCGTAAAGACCACCGACATTTGAGATGCGCTCGAGACGATCTTCAAGTTCGGCCTGAGGTCTGCTATGAGCAGTCCGAATCAATCCTTCACCAACATCTAAACGATAATGGCGAGCAACCAATCGAGCTAAGACATCGGCCTGATTAAAACCACGCCAATATTCTCGAGTTTTAAAAAGAGGCACTGGGACAAGAAGGGGATTCCCTTGAACAATCGAGAAATGATTATGTTTGGCAAGATGGTCTACATATTTAAACGTTAGTTGCCCAAGAGGTTTAGATAAATCTTGAATGAAACGATATTTAAAGAGTTTAATGATAGACTTAATAATTGTGTTTTTAAAATCACTTACAATTAACAATTGATTAACGTCGCAAGAATCGCGACAAAAGACACAAGTCCTACCAAGTGGAGTGGGACGATGACAGCCTATACATTCATTCTGTTTCTTAATAGGGAGGGTATTGAAGCACGGCCGACAAAGATATTCTTTATCTAAATATTTGCCACAACCAACACATTTATAAGGAAAGATGGCGTCTATAATTGAGCTTAAGATTAAGCGTGGATAAAACATTGTATTGACAAAATATTCTTGTGATATACTTAGACTAGTTAATCCTTCCTAATGTTTAATCTTTTTAGATCAAAAAGCAAACTGGGTATTGATATAGGCACAGCCTCAATCAAGATTGTTGAGCTTGAGAATAATAGCAATCGTTTCGTCCTTAAAAACTATGGTCTCTTTGAGATGAAAGGAAACAAGGATGTAGCCAACAGCGAACAGAGTATTTTAAAATTACCAGATAGTGAAATAATTTGGGGGATCAAAGAGGTTATCAGTAAATCTAAAATTTCTGGTCGCGATACCATTGTTTCTATTCCGGCTTTCTCAACTTTTGCTACAGTTATAAAAATGCCATATTTATCAGAAGATGAATTGGCCCAAGCTATTCCTTTTGAAGCCAGAAAATATGTGCCTATCCCGCTAGAAGAAGTAGTCCTTGATTGGTCTATTATAGACGTGGCCAGAGAAGGGACTCAACCGACAGTTGAGGTATTCCTTGCTGCAGTGCCCAAAGAGGAAACTGTCCGCTATCAAAGTATTATTACCGGTGCAGGCTTAAGATTAAAAGCAATTGAGCTAGAAAATTCTGCCCTCATTCGAGCACTACTAGGCAATGACCTTGCCCCAACAGCAATTATCAATATTGGGGGAAGAAGTACTTCAATTGTTGTTGTAAGTAAGGGCTACGAACGTCTTTCCCATAATTATGAGGTGGGTGGATTTGAGATCACCAAGAGTATCGCCCGATCTTTAAATATTGGCCTCGAAAAAGCCGAGGAGCTTAAAAAACGATTGGGAATGAATCCCTCTGATGAAAACATTATCAACGAAGCAATGAGCTCCTTGATCGATATGATGGCTTTTGAAACAAAGAAAACTTTGGCCTCGTTCGAGAATACCAACAAAGAAAAAGTAGCCCGAGTGCTATTGGTCGGAGGCATGGTTAATATGCCCAATTTTGTAAGTTATTTTAAACAAAAACTTGGACAAGAAGTATTTGCCGGCAATGCTTTTGCTCGCATTGTTTACCCTCAAAGCCTTGCTCCTGTAACAGGGGAGTTGGCTAGTACTTTTGCTTTAGCCGCTGGGCTTGCCATGCGAGACATTAAATAGTGTTGATAACAAAAGATACAGGAGCCAATTGATAAGTTATAATACAAAGTAGGTAATAATTTATATTTACGTATGTCTAATTCAAATGGACTACAATTACTTCCCGAAAATAGAAAGAGTATAAGCATTAAAGTTCCTGGAGAAAATATACCTATCTACATAGGTAGTTTTCTTGTGGCCCTAGTGTTTCTTATAGCTGGAGGGTTATCAATTTATAGCAACGGTCTAAAAAACAAGATCGCCGCTAAGGATGGCGAAATTTTAGTCCTAGAAAACCGACGTGATAAACAAGCAGAGCAGAAATTAATCATCCTTTCTAAGCAATTAGGTGTCACTAGCCAAATTCTTAAAAATCATATCTACTGGTCAGTTGGATTTTCAAAAATTGAATCTGCCATGCAAAGCCAAATCCAATTTAAATCATTCTCCGCTAATCTGGCGGAAAAAACCGTCAATTTTCAAGCTTTAAGCGACAGTTACACAACAGTTGCTAAACAGTTGGCTGCATTTATATCTGATGATGCTATCAAAGATGTTACTCTTAATAATGTAAATATTCTTACTTCTGGCAAGCTAGATTTCAATGCCAAAATCGACTTTAACGAACTTAAGTTTATAAAAAAATAATGACCTTACCTAGAACATATGTAGGAGCTTCTCTTGTGGCAATTGCTGGAATCTTGTTTTGGGTATTAATAATGCCTCTATACGATAAAATTATCGACCAGCGCGAAGCAATCACCCTAAGAGAAGAGCTCATCGCCAGTCGGACAGAGGTCATTGATACCGTGGCCAACCTAACAAAAGAATTCAAAATAAAATCAACAGAAATAGAGCGTTTCAAGTCTATTGTCCCGACCCTAAAAAGCGGACCAGAACTGGTTTCTTCGATTCAGGCGATGGCCATTCAGAATGGACTCCAACTGACAAATATTTCTTTAGCGGGGGCAGTGAGTGATAATACAAGTGCAAATCCGTACCAAGAACAAAACATTAGTCTTAGCCTAAGCGGTAGCTATCCGGCTTTTAAATCTTTTTTAATGGCCATTGAAAGAAATATTAGACTAATTGACATTGTTTCTATTAGCGCCAGTCCAACAGACGGAAAGAGTTCACTTATTAATTTTAGTATAAAAGGCTTAGCTTACTATCTAAACCAATGAAGTCTACACCATCAAAACTATACGCCACACTTATTGTCATAATCGGCCTAATTGTCGGGTACGTTGGTTACAGCCAGTGGATTGTCCAAAATGAATCTACAGTTCCTGCACCCGCCATAGACCCTAAGGATAATTTAACGGTCATCAAAAATCTAAAAATAGATTACAAGATTTTGGATGACTCTATCTATAAGGGACTCATTACTTCAGGTGAATCACCTGTGGGTCCTGGGACAACTGGCAAGAAAGATATTTTTGCCCCATAGACTCTTAGCCCTAGATGACTTTGAACTGTTAAGCAGTCGGTGAGTGTTGTTTTAGAATTTTATTACCATGCCACAACAAATACCTACAACACTACTACAAGAACTCATCCGAACTAAATTCATTACGCCCGAACAAGGAGTGGAGATGTCCAATCGGGCAAAAGAGGAAAATAAAGATCTGGGTAAGATTTTAATAGAGCAGGGGATTATTTCTGATGACGATCTGGTGACACTTAAATCTAAGCTCTATCGATTACCGATTATCCGTCTTTCCGATATTGAGCTTAGCCAAGAAGCTCTTAAAGAAGTGGGCGAGGATGTTGTTAATTTTTACAAAATCACCCCATTCACAAAAGAAGGGACCACCCTTAGGGTGGGGATCATGAACCCAGAAGATGTAGCGGCATTAGAAGCTATTAAATTTGTCGCCACAGATAAGGGCTTGACTCTTGAAAAATATGTAACCACTTACAAAGACTTCGAAACTGTCGTTAGGAATTACAGAACCCTCTCAGGAGAAGTCGGTGAAGCCCTTGAATCTCTCAATGAGGAATTTGAGAAAAAGATCACAGTGGCCCCAGGCCAAAGCCTTGAGGAAATCACGGCGGAAGCCCCAGTCACAAAAATTGTTGCAGTTGTCATTCGGCATGCTGCTGACTCAAGAGCTTCAGATATTCATATTGAACCATTTGAAGACCGGGTCAGGGTTAGATTTAGAATAGATGGCATTCTAGTTACGTCACTCACGCTTCCAAAAAATTTAGATTCAGCAATTGTCACTCGTATTAAGATTCTTTCTGACTTAAAAATAGATGAGACTCGCTTAGCCCAAGATGGACGTTTTTCAACGCACCTCAATGACCGTAAAATTGATTTTCGTGTTTCAACGTTTCCAACAAAAAATGGCGAGAAAGTGGTCATGCGTATCCTAGATCCACTTTCCAACTCAATAGATTTACCCAACCTGGGCCTCGAAGGGCGAGCGCTCGATGTGATTATTCGTGCAATGGCTAAACCATTTGGCGCCATTCTTATTACTGGTCCGACTGGTTCTGGAAAATCAACTACTCTGGCGGGCATGTTGAAAGAGATTAATAACGATGACTTAAACATTGTAACCCTTGAAGATCCGATTGAGTACTTCGTTGATGGGGTCAATCAATCTCAGATCCATGAGGAAATCGGTTACACATTCGCATCTGGATTACGCCATATTCTTCGCCAAGACCCTGATGTTATTATGGTGGGAGAGATTCGAGACAAGGAAACAGCCTCTCTAGCCACTCAAGCGGCATTAACGGGCCATATTGTTCTTTCCACTCTTCATACAAATGATGCCATTGGTGTTATTCCCCGACTTATAGACATGGGTGTAGAAAAATACCTTCTACCTTCTACCTTAAATGTTGCGGCAGCGCAACGCCTACTCCGACGGTTATGTATTGAATGCAAACTAGAGACTAAATCTAACCCAGCAGAAACAATTATTATAGACAAGGCTCTAAAAGACATGCCCGCTTCCTATCAAAAAGAATTTATTTCCCCAAATGGCTATACTATTCACAAACCCAACCTAGAGAATCCCTGTAAGACATGCGGCGGGAAAGCCTTTAAGGGGCGCTTGGGTATTTTTGAAATGCTTGAAATGACACCTGAATTTGAAAAAATAATTCTTGGCACCATCTCCGAATCTGCCATGCGCGAAGAAGCCAAACGTCAAGGAATGATTACCATGTTCCAAGATGGAATTTTAAAAGTATTAAAAGGTGTAGTATCATTAGAAGAGCTACTAGAGGTAGCTCAGGCAGGGGATAGTGCATAACTAGCCATTAGAACCTAGGCGATAGAAATTTAAAATCTAACGACTAAAAACTAAGGCTCCCAACCAAAGATGGATGACCCAAAAAAATATCTTGAAGAGTTGCTGTTAACCGCTATAAAAAATAATGCTTCGGATTTACATCTTTCTCCTTCCTCTTATCCCACACTCCGTATAGACAGTCGCCTAGTCCCTCTAATGGACCATGAGATTTTTAGTTCTGAAAAATTAAAAGGCATCATTACTGTTCTTCTGGGACCAGAAAGAATGTCCCTATTTCTTTTAGAAAAAGAAATAGATTTCTCTCTTGAAATGCATGGGGGGCGATATCGTGTAAATGCCTACCAAACCAAAGGATCATATGCGGCAACTCTTCGGCTTATTCCTACCCAAATCAAAACATTGGCCGAACTCAATCTTCCTCCTGTGTTAAATATTTTCACCAAACTTTCGCAGGGCTTTGTTCTTGTTGTCGGCCCCAATGGCCAAGGCAAATCAACGACACTGGCTAGCATGCTCAGCACTATAAATAAAGAGCGGGGTGAAAAGATTATCACCATCGAGGATCCTATTGAATATGTCTTCACGCCAGAAAAAAGCATTATTGACCAAAGAGAGATATGCCAAGATACCCATTCTTTTGATAGGGCTATTCGGGCTTCATTAAGAGAAAATGTTAACGTTTTATTGATTGGGGATATGCGAGATTACGAAACAATGAATGCCGCCGTCACTGCAGCCGAAACTGGCCACTTAGTCTTTGCCACTCTTCACACAAACAGTGCATCCCAAACTATTGAAAGAATTATTGGGGCCTTTCCGCCAAATCAACAATCCCAAATCCGCAGCCAATTAGCCTCAACTCTTTCTGGAGTCATATCCCAACGCCTCATTCCAAGAATTCAAGGTGGACTGATACCAGCTGTAGAAGTAATGATCGCTACTTCGGCCATCAGAACCCTTATCCGCGACAACAAACCAAGACAACTCGATCAGACCATTGAGACTAGTCAGAGTATCGGCATGATATCAATGGATCAATATTTAGCAGACCTAGTCAGGCGTAAGGAAATAAGTGTCGAGAGGGCTGAATTTTATTCAATCAACCCAGATAGCTTACGCAATTACAATAATGGAGTATAAATATAAAGCTAAAAATAATAGCGGGCAAATCGTTGATGGGACGATAGAGGCACCCTCTCAAGATTCCGCTATTTCGATCCTTCACAACAAACAACTGGTTGTTCTGTCTCTTAATTTATTAAATAAGGATATTTTTTCCAAGGATCTAAACTTAGTTCTTACACGAATAAAAACAAAAGATATTGTTGTTTTCACAAGACAATTAGCCACACTGATTGAAGCCGACATGCCTCTTGTAGAGGGGTTGCGCACTCTGGCCCAACAATCTGAAAAACCAGGATTAAAAAAAATAGTCATGGAAGTGGCCCAGTCTGTCGAAGGAGGATCATCTCTTTCTGTGGCACTAGGGGCTCACCCTAAAATATTCACTTCTTTTTATCTTAAGCTGGTTCAATCTGGAGAAGTTTCGGGCAAACTCCAAAGCTCTCTATCATATCTTGCAGATTACCTAGAGCGTAGCCAGAGTATTAACTCCAAGATCAAGGGGGCATTAGTCTACCCAGTCTTTGTTGTATCGGCCCTCCTTATTGTGGGTTTGATTATGGGTATCTATGTTTTACCGCAATTGCTTTCTATTTTTGAAGAAGCAGGCAATATTGACCTACCCATTACCACTAGAATGCTAATTGCTAGCACCAACTTTCTTAATGACTACCTGTTCTATATATTGACAGTCTTGATTGGGGGAGGATTTATGATTGCTAGATTTTTTAGAAGCACCAAGGGGAAAGTGTGGAGAGATGACTTCTTGGTCAATATGCCGTCATTGGGAATAGTTGTCCGAAATCTTTTTCTTGCTCGGACAGCAGAAAGTCTTTCCACTTTAATCAAATCGGGTTTACCAATTCTTGATGCCTTAAAGATCACTGCCGACCTCGTGGGTAACGAGAACTACAAAATCATTCTTCTTGATGCCGAAGAAAATGTACGTAGTGGAGGCACTATTTCAGAAATACTTAGCCAGAATAAAGAAATGCCACCCTTGTTTAGCTCTATGGTCGCCATTGGGGAAAAAACTGGAAAACTGGACTACATGCTTGAGCATATCTCTAAATTCTACAAGTCAGAATCCGAAACAGCGATAGCTAGTATTACCCAACTCATTGAACCTATATTAGTTTTAGTCCTTGGGTTTGCTGTTGCCATCCTTGTTTCTAGTATCTTATTACCTATCTATAGTCTTGTCGGAGCAGGATAATAGTGTTGATATCTTGGGTTGCATTACTTATAGCACGGCCTATACTTAATGTATTAAATTAATTAACTCAATCGTCTTTATGAAAAAACATTTTAAACTCTCTAGGGGTTTCACGTTAGTAGAGTTGTTAGTTGTTATCGCTATTATTGGCATCTTGGCCACCTTGCTCTTGTTGCAACTTGGTATTGCTCGTCAACGTGCTCGTGATGCAGCTAGAATTTCTCACGTCAACCAACTTCGCACAGCTAATGAGTTATATTTTGATGATAACGGTAAATACGCTATTGATGCAACATTCGCCGTTTTTAAGCCCAAGTATTTAACCCAAATCCCACTCGATCCTCTTACTGGACTTGATTATGGCTACGCCTTCACCCCGGCCCTTACTCCAACAAAATATATGGTTTACGCGGCTCTTGAGCAGGGCGCTCAAGCCTTAAAATCCGATAGCGACATAGACTCAACTGGTTGGTCTGGTACCCCGATTAACGGTGCTGATGCTAATGGTGCTGCTTGTCCGGCCACTGCCAGTAATTGTGTCTACGATCAAGGTCAAAACTAAGCCTTTCTCAAATAATACCCCTCTCACTAGAGGGGTATTATTATGCTAAAATATCATAATGATTATTCCTGTTATCCTTGCTGGTCTTGGAGGCCTTATTTATGGAAGCTTTTTAAACGTTCTTTTGTGGCGTTGGCCCGAAGGAAAAGGGATTGGCGGGCGGTCTCATTGTTGTTCCTGCAATCATGCGTTGGCTTGGTATGACCTTGTGCCGGTTATAAGTTACTTACTATTACGGGGCCGTTGTCGTTATTGTCGCCAAAGTATCCATGTTCGATATCCTCTTATAGAACTGTCGGTGGCTATGGTGCTAGGTGTTTTCTTTTTTGTTCGAGTGCCTGTCTTAAGCCTGGAAACAATAATTACAGTCATCGGACTACTGGTTTTGATAAGTTTGTTTTTCTTTGATTTATTTTATTTCATCTTGCCAGACATTATTGTTTTGCCAGCTATTATAATCTACGCCCTTTATGACATCACCCAAACCGGCCACGTCCTTTCGTATTTACTAACGGCATTACTTGTATCAGGTTTTTTTGCTATACTATATATAGCCTCTCGGAGTAAAGGTCTCGGTTTCGGTGATGTAAAACTAGTATTTCTGATGGGTCTTATTTTGGGCTATCCACTAGGACTGGTGGCCACGATTCTTGGTATCTGGCTGGCCACAATAGTTTCGATAGGATTGCTTTTGTCGAAAAAAATGACCCGCAAAAGCCATATTCCTCTGGGCTCATTCCTAGCTATTGCCACAATCTATTCAATAATATTTTTTCATGAAACATTTCCCTTTATTTCTTTCTTCCGATAATAGAATTCTTAACAATGAAAAAGGATTTACTTTAATTGAGGTCCTAGTGGTGGCCACAATTATTGTATTTTTAAGCGTCACGCTTATTCTTAATTTTTCTCGCACTAAAATCGATATCGAACAAAGCGTTAATCTAGTTGTCTCCACTATCAGAGAGGCTCAATCAAGAGCTGTGTCTAGTGTTACCTACAATGGATATAATCCATGCGGTTATGGTATTCATTATGTCTCCCCGAGCCAAATTATGATTTATGCTGGCCCAAATGCCTCAACTTCGAATTGTTCTACAATTAACAAGAATTATGGGGTAGGAGAGGATGCACCATTCCGAACTGAAACACTTAGAAATGCCACTATCCAATTTACGGGATCATTTAATGATATCTTTTTTCTACCACCAGACCCAAAAACATATTTGGACAACGTTGCTTTTAGCGCAACCCCGATCAATATAATAATTGGGCCAGTTGGTGGCACCTGCCCCCAAGACTGTAAGACTATATCCGTCTATTCTTCTGGGAGGATAGATACTCAATAATGATTACCCATTCCACAAAAAAGCTCATCTTAAATTCATCGAAAGGATTCACTTTGGTGGAAACTTTAGTGGCGCTTGTAATCCTGACGGTAGCCCTTGTGCCTATTCTGACTCTTTCCAGTAGTGCGTCGAGGGTTAGTATTTCACTTCAAGACAATTTAATTTCTTCGGGTCTGGCCCAAGAGGGGGTTGAAGTTATCAGGGCTATTCGAGATACTAATTGGTTTAATGGCAACCCTTTCAACTTGGGATTAGGCAGTGATACAATCGGCGTAAGCACCGATTACAGAGTTGAATGGAATTCAACATCGAATAATCTTTCCAGTATAGGAACCCAGCCACTTAACTTAAATAATGGCCGATACACTTATTCGGGAGGTTCAATAACTAAATTCAGTCGCACTATCACTATTACCAAAATTAATGCTGGTGAACTGCGAGTAGTCAGTCAGGTTACATGGCAAAGTCGTTATAGCATATCGAAATCTGTTACCGCTGAAAGTCATTTATTTAACTGGAAGTAATATGAAGAATACCATAAAACAAAAAAAGCTTGCCTTGAATTCATCTAAGGGCTTTACCATTATTGAGGTTCTTGTGTCGACTTTTGTTTTTTCTCTTATCGCAATCTTGATAAGTGGCTTGTTTATCCAAATCCTAGCCATTCAACGTCGTGCTTTTGCTTTGCAGAAAATTCAAGAAAATGCCCTCTTTGTAACAGAGTTGTTGTCTCGTGAAATTAGAGTTAGTAAAATAGAAAATCAGGATTCCCTAAATTGCACAGCCACTACACTGAATATTATTCACCCCATCAATGGTCCTGTAACTTATTCTTTAGTTAATGGAGCGCTTCAACGCACAGCAGGGGGGGCTACTTCTGATTTAAATTCATCTACCATAACTTTTTCCCAGTTAAATTTCTGTATTACCGGATCAGGTATCGGAGATGGTCAGCAAGCCAGAGTGGCCATCATTGCAGCTATCCAAAATAAAACTGGTAAAGAAATATTAACCGCTAATATCCAAACAACTATAACTTCTCGTGATGTCCAAAATGAATTCTAAATTATTTCCAGCAGTCGCTGGCAACCAACGGGGATCCGTAATCATATTTACGCTTTTAATGTTGGGGAGTATGCTAATTATAACCTTGGCCTTAGTGGCCATTTATTTGCCCAAGATTAGGGCCGTTAGTGATGCTGGGCCTAACTCTGTCGCAGCCATATATACCGCTGACAGCGCCATAGAATGGTGTATTTATACCAATAGAACTAACCCTGCGCTTTCTATGCCAACCATGGCTAACGGAGCCACCTACACGTTGGCGCCAAATGATTGCACTATCTTGCCCCTTAACCATCAAGTAGTTGGCACATACCGCAACGTCAGTCGTTCTTTAGATGTGTCTACTCCTTAGGAAAATTATTTATGAATAAGATTCAAACTAAGGAGCGCATCGAAAAACTGCGCTCACTTATTAATCACCACCAACATCTCTATCACACTCTCGACGAGTCAGAAATTTCTGACTCGGCTTTTGATGCCTTGGTCCATGAACTGATTGATCTTGAGACCAAGTTTCCATATCTAGTCAAACCAAACTCACCCTCTCAACGAGTCGGGGGCCAACCTGTCGATAAATTTGAAAAAGTGGAACATGTTTCTAGGATGTATTCTTTAAATGATGCTTTTTCCAAAGAAGACATCCAAAAATGGACAGGAAGGTTGTCGAACTTAGATATTAAAGATATTCCTGAATTCTATTGTGATTTAAAAATGGATGGCCTAGCAGTAGAAATAAAATATGTAGACGGAATCTTTGTGCAGGGCTCAACTCGAGGTGATGGCCTAATCGGTGAAGACATTACTCAAAATATTAAAGTAATTAAAGCCATACCATTGGAACTTAGCGAGCACAAGAAAGGTCAAGTTTATATTCGAGGTGAAGTTTTCCTAACCAAAAAAGAATTCGAAAGAATAAACAAAGAACAAGAGGGGAGAGGTGGAAAAATATATGCCAACCCTAGAAACACTGCCGCCGGCTCTTTGCGCCAACTTGATTCTTCGATTACAGCCAGCCGTAAACTTAATTTTTATGCTTATGATCTTTTGGGCCCAAATGGTAAATTCCAAACAAAGAAAGATAAGTACGAAATTCTAAACTCTTGGGGAATGGCCACAAACCCAAATGGTAAAGTGGTTAGTAGTATTGATGAGATACAGAAATTCAGAGATGAATGGGAAAAAAAGAAAGAGAAATTAGATTATGAATTAGATGGAATTGTTGTTTCAATAAATGATAATCAAATTTACGAACAAGCCGGCTATATTGGTAAATCTCCCAGAGGTGGTATCGCTTACAAATTCGCACCCAAAGAAGCCCAAACGATCATAGAGGACATTCAAATACAAGTTGGGCGAACAGGCGTGCTCACTCCTGTGGCCCACCTTAAACCCGTCCTAATCGGAGGGACGATTGTTAGTCGAGCCACTTTGCACAATATAGATGAGATTGAGCGCTTGGGTGTAAAGATTGGAGACACAGTTATCGTGGCCCGAGCTGGCGATGTCATCCCAGATATTCTCAGAGTTATTATCGAACTTAGAACTGGCAAAGAAAAGGATTTCCAACTGCCGGTTCGCTGTCCTGTCTGCAATACGCCAATCAAAAAAGAAGCTAGCCAAGTTGCATCCTATTGCCCAAACCTAGATTGCCCAGCCCGCCAACGTGAAACCATTTATCATTTTACTTCTCGTAATGCCTTGAACATTGATGGCATCGGACCCAAAATTATTGACGCGCTTATGGATGCTGGCCTAGTCCAAGACTATTCAGATTTGTTTACACTAATGGCAGAGGATCTCCAAACCCTTGATCGCTTCGCTGAACTATCAATCTATAATACAATCAAAGCCATAGACGATCGTAAAAACGTTCCGCTAGCACGATTTGTATATGCCTTAGGAATCATGCATGTAGGGGAGGAGACTGCTCGTGTTTTGGCCCAGCATTTCCACACTCTTGATGCAATTGGATCAGCCCAAGAAGACGAACTCACATCTGTTGAAGATGTTGGCCCTATTGTTGCCCAGAGCATTACTGAATGGTTTAAAAGACCCTATCATCAAAACATATTAAAAAAGTTTAAAAAAGCAGGAGTAAAAATTATCGACGATAAGGGTGTAGTGAGGGGGAAACTATTCGGCCAAACATTTGTCATCACTGGCGCACTAGACTCCCTGAGTCGCGAAGAAGCTGGCCAGAGAATTCGTTCCTTTGGTGGTAAGGTTTCGTCTTCCGTCAGCAAAGAAACCGACTTCATATTAGCCGGCACTGACCCTGGATCCAAGTACGATAAAGCGGAGAAGCTAAAAATCAGAATACTTACCGAAAAAGAATTCCTTGAGATGATTGCCTAATCATGTTAATTTAAGCGCATGCTATCAGACACAGAACTTAATCATATCGCGAAACTGGCTCGAGTAAATGTGGCGCCAGAAAAGAGAGAACGTCTAAAAAAAGACTTGTCAGCTATTTTAGAATACATTGAAAAACTCAATAAAGCTGATACAAATTCAGTTGAACCACTCTATCAAACAACGGGCCTAATTAATACTACCCGAGCCGATGAGCCTCGCGGAGAATTCCCAATGACCGAAAGCTTAGAGGAATTGCTTATCGGCCAAGCCCCAGCCAGAAAAGAAAGGTTCGTGAGAGTTAAATCGATATTAAAAAAATAATGATTCCCGATAACCTTACTATTGTGAAAGCCAGAGAAAGCCTTAAGGCTGGCGATTTTTCAGCTCAAGAATTATCGAACCATTATATTGAGAAAATTAATCAACATAATAAAGAGTTAAACGCTTATCTAACAATATTTGATCCGCCCTCCGACATTGGAAAATGGAAAATGGAAAATGGAAAATATCTTCACGGCATTCCATGTGCGATCAAAGACAACATGCTCATTGCCGGCACACGAACTACGGCTGGTTCAAAAATTTTAGAAAATTACACTGCGTCATACGATGCGACAGTCATTAAAAAACTCCGTTCGGCTGGAGCGGTTTTTTTAGGAAAAACAAACCTAGATGAATTTGCCATGGGCACTTCTACTGAAAATTCCGCTTATGGTCCAACTAGGAACCCATTGGACCTAACACGTGTCCCTGGTGGTTCATCCGGTGGATCTGCTGCTGCTGTCACTGCAGATTTGGCGATATTTGCCATTGGTTCTGATACTGGAGGCTCGGTCCGTCAGCCAGCGGCCATGTGTGGAGTAGTCGGACTCAAGCCGACGTATGGTCGTGTTTCTAGGCACGGATTAATTGCAATGGCCTCTTCGTTTGATCAGATTGGGCCACTTACTAAGACGGTTGAGGATTCAGCTATTGTTCTTAATACTCTTTGTGGTCATGACATTTTTGATTCAACCACTGTTAATAATCCAGTACCGGATTTTACTGCCACCCTTAATGACTCAATAAAAGGTTTGAAAGTCGGCGTGCCTAAAGAATTTTTTGGAACAGGGCTAGCTCCAGAAGTCTCTGAACGAATCAAAGCCACAATCATCAAGCTTGAAGAACTTGGTTGCACAATCAAAGAAATTTCTTTGCCAAATTTTGAATACGCCCTAGCCGCTTATTACATCGCTGTTCCAAGTGAAATTTCAGCCAATTTGTCTCGCTTTGACGGTGTTCGTTATGGTTACTCCTCAAAGAATGGTGAAAATTTAATCGATACTTATTTTAAATCTCGTACTGAAGGTTTTGGAGCTGAACCAATCCGTCGTATTATGCTGGGAGCTTATGCCCTTTCAGCTGGTTATTATGATGCTTATTATTTAAAAGCCCAAAAGGTCCGAGCTCTTATTAAAAAAGACTTTGACGATGCTTTCAATGATATAGATGTGATAGTTGGACCGACAACGCCAAACACAGCCTTTAAGATAGGGGAGAAGGCTTCTGACCCATTAGCATTATACTTAGAAGATGCCTACACTGTGCCATTAAACCTAGCGGGACTTCCAGGAATTTCGATTCCCTGTGGATTAGGTAGCGAAAGCAAGATGCCAGTCGGCTTTCAAATCATAGCTAAACCATTTGATGAAGAGGCCTTGCTCCGCGTTGCCCATCAGCTTGAGCAATCACTAAAATAAAATGAAAGAAGAGATTTATAATGAATTAATTACAGCGTTCCATCAGTGGACGTCATTTCAGGTCGGCAGTGTTGATGTTTCTAATATGGTCGCAAATCTTAACAGCGCTTTTCTGGGATCCTCCTTTGTTGATATTCTTAAAATTATTTCTGCTCTTGTAACAATTGGTCTGGGAATTGCCGCTGTT
>Ga0163151_10005721_pt1 | contig 15658 bp, 12 predicted proteins | sample OliLakLV19MP5IB2_FD_145596 | JGI IMG/M metagenome (GOLD analysis project Ga0163151, IMG submission 145596) | Freshwater microbial mat bacterial communities from Lake Vanda, McMurdo Dry Valleys, Antarctica - Oligotrophic Lake LV.19.MP5.IB-2 | ecosystem: Environmental > Aquatic > Freshwater >...
GTCGAGCTGATCACCCCGATCGCCCTCGAGGTCGGCCAGCGCTTCGCCATCCGCGAGGGCGGCCGGACCGTCGGCGCCGGCGCCATCGTCACCATCACGGAATAGGGACAGCACCATGGCCCGAGTCGAGGCGCGACCGACGTTCCAGCTCGCTTGCACCGAGTGCAAGGAGCGGACGTACACCACGCGCAAGAACAAGAGGAACGATCCGAACCGGATGGAACTGCAGAAGTACTGTCCGCGCTGCCGTCGGCATACACTTCACCGCGAGGCGAAGTAGCGCCGGCGCCATAGGGGTGTAGCTCAATTGGCAGAGCACTGGTCTCCAAAACCAGCGGTTGTAGGTTCGAGTCCTATCGCCCCTGCCACACCATCCGAGATCCTGAGAGAAGAACCGACACGTGAAGCGACTCCGCCGATACTTCGATGAGGTCTGGTCCGAGCTGAAGAAAGTCAGCTGGCCGACCCGCGATCAGGTGCGCAACCTGACCGTGCTGGTCTTTGCGATCAGTTTCGTCGTGGGCCTGTACATCACCGTGCTCGACGCCATCTTCCAGGGGCTCCTCGGCCTCGTGGCCGGCCTGGTTTCATAAGGGATGACGATGACCGACCAGACGAGCACGGAGACGAAGGCGCCAGAGAAGCGCTGGTACGTCATCCACACCTACTCGGGCTACGAGAACAAGGTCAAGACGAACCTTGAACACCGCATCGAGACGATGATGATGGAAGAGAAGATCTTCCAGGTCCTCGTCCCGATGGAGGATGAGATCGAGATCCGCCAGGGCCAGCGTCATACCGTCCAGAAGAAGGTCTACCCGGGCTACGTCCTGGTGGAGATGATCCTGGACCCCGACAGCTGGTTCGTCGTCCGCAACACGCCGGGCGTCACGAGCTTCGTCGGCGGCGCCAACATCCCGGGCGTTCGCAGCGAGCCGATCCCGCTCGACGAGAACGAGGTCAAGCAGATCCTGCGCCACATGGGCGTGGAGACCCCCAAGTTCAAGGTCGCGTTCACCAAGGGCCAGAGCGTCCGAGTCAACGACGGGCCGTTCGCCGAGTTCATCGGCACGGTCGAGGAAGTCAACCCGGAGCGCAACAAGGTCAAGGTCCTGGTGAGCATCTTCGGCCGGGAGACGCCGGTCGAGCTCGACTTCCTCCAGGTCGAGAAGCTCTAGAAAGGAAGTCGATACACCACCGTGGCCAAGAAGATCCGCATCATGCTCACCCTGCAGCTGCCGGCCGGCAAGGCGACCCCCGCCCCGCCCGTCGGTACCGCCCTGGGCCCGCACGGCATCAACATCGTCGAATTCACGAAGTCGTACAACGAGAAGACCGCTGACAAATCGGGCCAGATCATCCCGGCCCAGATCACGATCTTCGAGGACCGCTCTTTCACGTTCATCCTCAAGACGCCACCCGCCGCTGACCTGCTGCGCAAGGCAGCCGGCATCGAGAAGGGCGCCGGCGCGACGAAGCGCGAGACCAGCGGCCGCGTGACCCGCGACCAGCTGCGCGAGATCGCGGCCATCAAGGCAGCCGATCTCAACGCCAACGATGTCGAGGCGGCGATGGCCCAGATCGAGGGCACCGCGCGCTCGATGGGCATCGAGGTCGTCAGCTAGCGCGACTGCGCTCCAGGCATCCGCCGCGGCACGACCCCGGCCGCGGACGCACGGACCATCCAGGGGGAGGTCGGACCCGCCGGCCGAACGGAGGTAGTACGCACATGGCACACCAGGGCAAGAAGTACGTCGAGGCGGCCAAGCTGGTCGATCGAGCGCTGACCTACGCGCCGCTCGAGGCGGCGGAACTCCTGAAGCAGACCAGCACGGTCAACTTCGACCCGTCGGTCGAGGTCCACCTGCGCCTCGGCGTCGACCCTCGCCACGCCGACCAGATGGTCCGCGGCACGGTCGTCCTCCCGCACGGCACGGGCAAGGTCGTCCGCGTCGCCGTCTTCGCCCAGGGCGAGAAGGCCCAGGAGGCGCTCCGCGCCGGCGCTGACGAGGTCGGTGGCGAGGACCTGGTCAAGAAGATCGAAGCCGGCTGGCTCGAGTTCGACGTCGCACTCGCGACGCCCGACTCGATGGGCCTGGTCGGTCGCCTGGGCAAGATCCTGGGCCGCCGTGGCCTGATGCCCAACCCCAAGGCCGGGACCATCACCTTCGACCTCGAGCGCGCCGTGCGCGAGGTCAAGGGTGGCCGCGTCGAGTTCAAGGTCGACAAGGCCGGCATCATCCATGTCGCAGTCGGCAAGGCCAGCTTCGAGCCGGCGGCCATCGTCGACAACATCGCCGCCCTGGTCGACGCGATCAATCGCGCCAAGCCGAGCGGCGCGAAGGGCCAGTACCTCAGGAGCCTGACCATCGCCAGTTCGATGGGCCCGGGCATCCGGGTCGACGTCCCGGGCGTGCTCGCCGCCGCCGTCGCCTGACCCCCGCCGGCGGGCTGCCGGCAGACCAGACGTGATGGCGGCGGAGACGCGCGTCATCTGACCAGACAAGACGGACCGCCGCAGACAGCCTGCGCTCGCGGACCGCTTCCCGCCTCGGCGGGAGGCCGGTCGGAGCTTGATCCGTCGGACCGGACCGGACCGGACGCCATCGCATGGATGGCCACGGCCGGGGACGCCGACGAGCACGCCGAGGCAGTCGGGTACAGCCACCTCCTATGGGTGGGTGCACCCCCTGCGCGCCGGGGTCGATCGTCCCGTACGGGGCGGACGCCAGAGGGCCGTCGCAGGGCTGACCGGAGCGCCAGCGCGCAACCGGGCACCCGCCGCCGCACGCCGGCCGCGTGCTCTCGCCCACAGGAGGCACCCATGCCGACCGAGGCCAAGCGCGAGACGATCGCGGAGTTGCGCGCGGAGCTCGCCAACCACCGCACGATGATCGTGTCCGAATATCGCGGCCTCACCGTGAAGGAGATCGCCGAGATCCGGCGCGCCCTGCGCAAGCAGGACGTCACCTACCGCGTCGTCAAGAACCGCCTGATGCGTATCGCCTCGGCCGACGAGCCGGCAGGGGAGGCGCTCAGCCCGCTGCTCGTAGGCCCGACCGCGATCGCGTTCGGCAACGACGAGGCCGGGACCGCCAAGGCGGTCATCGACGCCACCCGACCGTTCAACAAGATCGTCCGGATCACCGGCGGTGTGTTGGGCGACCGGGCGATCGACGCCGACGGGGTCACCCGTCTCGCGACATTGCCGTCGCGCGAGATCCTGCTGGCCAGGCTGGCCGGCGGGATGCAGGCACCGGTCGCCAGCCTGGCCAGCCTGTTCGCCGCCCCGCTGCGCAACCTGGGCTATGCCCTGGCGCAGGTGGCCGAGCAGAAGGCCCAGCAGGCCGACTCCTGATCCCCTTCACCGTCAACCGCAGCGCACACACCCCAAGGAGAACACCATGGCTGTCCTGACCCAGGACGATCTGCTCGAAGCGATCGACAAGATGACCGTCCTCGAGCTTTCCGAGTTCATCAAGCGCTTCGAGGAGCGCTACGGCGTGACCGCTGCCGCCCCGGCCGCGGCCGCTGCCGCCCCGGCTGCCGGTGGCGACTCCGGCGCCGCGCCGGCCGTTGCCGAGGAGCAGACCGAGTTCACCGCGACCCTGACCGAGATCGGCCCGAACAAGATCCCGGTCATCAAGGTCGTGCGCGAGCTCACCGGTCTGGGCCTCAAGGAGGCCAAGGACCTCGTCGATGCCGCGCCCAAGGCCGTCAAGGAAGGCGTGACCAAGGACGAGGCCGACAAGATCAAGGCCGCCATCGAAGAGCAGGGCGGCAAGGTCGAGATCAAGTAGCGATCGGCGCCTGGACGGCGCAGGCGTGCGTTGCCCGCCTGCGCCGTTCGCTCACGCACGTTCGAGGGCGCTCGCTCTCGTGCTCGGCCAGGCGCCTTCGGCTGCGCTCGTCCCGGCACCGATCGAGCGTTCTCCGGTGCAGCCGCCCGGGCTCCAGCGTCGCACGACACTCAAGCACCATGGCTGTCCAGCCATCGGGGCCGCATCCGGGGAACGGCGTCGCAATGCCAATAGCACGTTCGGGGGTGTTTGACAAGACGTGAAATCGCGGTATCCTACTCCTTCTGTGAGCGCGGCCTCCCTTTCCCCTCAATTCCTCCGTCAAGGAGTGGTGCTTCATGCTGTCTGCTGAGTCGAAGACTCGCGCCGTGACCCCGACGGGTCGCATCTCGTACGCCCGCATCGACAAGAAGATCGACGGCGTCAGCTACGAGAAGTTCGAGATCCCCAACCTGATCGAGCTGCAGTTGGATTCGTTCAGCTGGTTCATGGAGAAGGGCCTGCGCGAGTTGTTCGACGAGATCAGCCCGATCAAGGACTTCACCGGCAAGGTGATGGAGCTCCAGTTCCTGGACTACGAGTTCGGTGCCCCCAAGTACTCCGAGGAGGAGTGCCGCACCAAGGACCTGACCTTCAGCAAGCCGCTGTACGTCAACGTCGAGCTGCTCATCAAGGAGACGGGCGAGATCCAGCGCCAGCGCGTCTACATGGGCGACTACCCGTGGATGACCGACCAGGGTACGTTCGTGATCAACGGCGCGGAGCGCGTCGTGGTCAGCCAGCTGGTCCGCTCGCCGGGCGTCTACTACTCGATCGACAACGACATCTACAACCAGACCGGCCGCGAACTGTTCACTGCCAAGGTGATCCCGAACCGCGGCGCCTGGCTGGAGTTCGAGACGTCCAAGACGGACCAGCTGTACGTCAAGGTCGATCGCAAGCGCAAGATCCCGGCGACCACCCTGCTGCGCGCTGTCGGCTACGAGCAGAACGACGAGATCGCCGCGCTCTTCTCCTCGATCGACATCGACATCGACCATCCGTACATCTCGGCCACGCTCGACAAGGACGTCACGCACACGACGGCCGAGGCCCTCATCGAGGTCTACAAGAAGCTGCGCCCGGGTGATCCGCCCACCGGCGACAACGCCCGCCAGTTGGTCGAGAGCCTGTTCTTCAACTTCCGCCGCTACGACCTCGGTCGGGTCGGCCGCTACAAGTTCAACAAGAAGCTCGACGCGGTCGCCGGGCGGATGGGCATCGAGCTGCCGCGCGACGGCCGGACGATCACCCGTGAGGACATCGCCGCCATCGTCGGCAACCTCATCGAGTCCAACCGCGGGCTCCATCCCAAGGACGACATCGACCACCTCGGCAACCGGCGCATCCGGGCCAATGGCGAGCTCATCCAGAACGCCTTCCGCATCGGCCTGCTGCGCATGGAACGCGTCGTCCGCGAGCGAATGACCATCCAGGAGATCGACAAGGCCACCCCGAACGCACTCATCAACATCCGGCCGGTCGTGGCCGCGATGAAGGAGTTCTTCGGCGGCAGCCAGCTCAGCCAGTTCATGGACCAGACCAACCCGCTTGCGGAGCTGACCTCCAAGCGCCGCCTGTCGGCCCTTGGCCCGGGTGGCCTGTCCCGTGAGCGCGCCGGCTTCGACGTCCGCGACGTGCACCACAGCCACTACGGCCGGATCTGCCCGATCGAGACGCCGGAAGGGCCGAACATCGGCCTCATCGGCTCGCTCGCGACGTACGGCCGGATCAACAGCTACGGCTTCATCGAGACACCCTACCGCAAGGTCAAGCGCACGGTCGGCTACGACGAAGCCGGGCTCGACGCCTACGAGGCCGGGCAGGACCTGACCACCAAGGGTGGTGACGTCGTGCTCAAGGCCGGCCAGGCGTTCACGCCCGCTGCCATCACCGAGCTGAAGAAGCAGAAGGCCCACGCCTTCCCGATCCGCCCGGTCGTGACCGACGAGATCCACTACATGCCCGCCGATGAGGAAGAGGAACACCACGTCGCCCAGGCGAACGCCGCCCTTGATGCCGAGGGCCACTTCGTCGACGAGCGCATCCCGTCGCGCTACCGGGACACGTTCCCGGAGGCGCGCGCCAGCCAGATCGAATACATGGACGTGTCGCCCAAGCAGGTCGTGTCGGTGGCCACGGCGCTCATCCCGTTCCTCGAGCACGACGACGCCAACCGGGCCCTGATGGGCTCCAACATGCAGCGCCAGGCGGTGCCCCTGCTCGAGCCGGAGTCGCCCATCGTCGGGACCGGCATGGAGGCCCGCGCCGCGCGTGACTCCGGGCAGGTCCTCGTGGCCAGGCGGGGCGGCGTCGTCACCAGCGTGACCGCCGAGCGCATCGCAGTCGAGACCGACGCCGGCGAGCTCGATGAGTACAAGCTCCAGAAGTTCGTGCGCTCCAACCAGGGCACGTGCATCAATCACCGCCCCATCGTCAACGTCGGCGACCGCATCGCCGACGGCGCCCCGATCGCCGACTCGAGTTCGACCCAGCTGGGCGAGCTCGCGCTCGGCCGGAACATCCTCGTGGCGTTCATGAGCTGGGAGGGTGGCAACTACGAGGATGCCATCGTCATCAGTGACCGGCTCGTCCGCGACGACCTGTTCACGAGCATCCACATCGAGAAGCACGAGATCGAGTCGCGCGACACGAAGCTCGGGCCCGAGGAGATCACCCGCGATATCCCGAACGTCGGCGAGGAGTCCCTCAAGGACCTCGACGAGGAGGGCGTCGTGTACATCGGCGCCGAGGTGCGCCCGGGCGACATCCTGGTCGGCAAGATCACGCCCAAGGGCGAGACCGAGCTGACCGCCGAGGAGCGCCTGCTGCGGGCGATCTTCGGTGAGAAGGCTCGCGAGGTGAAGGACAGCTCGCTGCGCCTGCCCCACGGTGAGCGCGGCAAGGTGGTCGAAGTCCGCGAGTTCCGTCGTGAGCTCAATGACGACCTGCAGCCGGGCGTCAACCGCCTGGTCCGCGTGTCCGTCGCCCAGAAGCGCAAGATCTCGGTCGGCGACAAGATGGCCGGCCGCCACGGCAACAAGGGCGTGATCGCCAAGATCCTGCCCGCCGAGGACATGCCCTACCTGCCCGACGGGACGCCCGTCGACATCCTGCTCAACCCGCTCGGCGTGCCGAGCCGCATGAACATCGGCCAGATCCTCGAGACCCATCTTGGCTGGGCGCTCCATGCCAAGGGCCTCAAGGCCGCGACCGCCGTCTTCGACGGCGCCACGGAGCAGGAGATCCAGACGGAGCTGCGCGAGGCCGGCCTGCCGGAGAACGGCAAGATCGAGCTTCGCGACGGGCGCACCGGCGAGACGTTCGATCGGCCGATCACCGTCGGCTACATCTACATGCTCAAGCTCCACCACCTCGTCGAGGACAAGATCCACGCGCGGTCCACTGGCCCATACAGCCTCATCACCCAGCAGCCGCTGGGCGGCAAGGCGCAGTTCGGTGGTCAGCGCTTCGGCGAGATGGAGGTCTGGGCGCTCGAGGCGTACGGCGCCGCGAACATCCTGCAGGAGCTGCTCACGGTCAAGTCGGACGACGTCCTTGGGCGCGTCCAGACGTACGAAGCGATCGTCAAGGGTGAGGAGATCCAGCCGCCGCGGGTCCCAGAGTCGTTCAAGGTCCTCATCAAGGAGCTGCGCAGCCTCGGGCTCAACGCAGAGATCCTGGACCAGAACGACGAGGAGATCCCGCTCGCGGAAGACGACGCCTCCGGCTACCTCCTCCCCGATCTCGGCGGGATCAACCTCGCCGGGTTCGAGGACTGATCCCCATCAGCCCCATCCATACCATCCGCACCGACTCACCGTCCCCGCGGAGCCGGGTCCCGGCCGTCCCGACTCCGCTCGCCCACGGTCCGCATCACGTCGCCGAGCCAGGCGGCGGCGTGGAGGAGAACCATGCTCGAGGTCAATAACTTCAGCGCGATCCGCATCTCGCTCGCCAGCCCGGACCAGATCCGGGAGTGGAGCAAGGGTGAGGTCACCAAGCCCGAGACCATCAACTACCGGACGCTCAAGCCGGAGAAGGACGGGCTCTTCGACGAGCGCATCTTCGGTCCGACCAAGGACTGGGAGTGCTACTGCGGCAAGTACAAGCGCATCCGCTACAAGGGCATCATCTGCGACAAGTGTGGCGTGGAAGTCACCCGCAGCAAGGTCCGTCGCGAGCGCATGGGCCACATCCAGCTGGCCAGCCCGGTCAGCCACATCTGGTACTTCAAGGGCACCCCGAGTCGGCTCGGCATCCTGCTCGACATCAGCCCGCGCAACCTCGAGCGCATCCTGTACTTCGCCCTGTACATCGTCACCAGCGTCGACGAGGACGCGCGCAAGCGCGCCCTGGCGGTCATCATCGAGGAGGCCGAGGGCCGCGGCGGCAAGGCCGGCGAGCGCCTGTCCGGGCTGGAGGATGAGCTCAAGGGTGAGCTGAATCGCCAGTCCGACGAGCTGCAGGCCGAGCTGGCCCGCACCAAGGCGGACCTGGAGACGCAGCGAGGCGTTCGCCTCGAGGCGATCGCGCTCGCCGCACAGGCCACCGAGGCCCTCGTGACCGCACTGGGCAAGGACGAGGCGACCGAGACGATCGCCTTCGCCCCGACCGGCGAGGTCGTCGTCGCCGCGGGCGACAAGGGCGGCAAGGACGCCACCACGCGCCTGCGCAAGATCGTCGGCGAGTACACGGAGGGTGTCAACGCCGACCTCCAGCAGCGCGAGGCCGACGAGGCCCGCGCCGTCGAGCAGAAGATCGCCGATCTCGCGGCCGGGGTGCAGGATGCGCTCCAGCACGAGAAGGACGAGCTTGCCGGCCAGGCGGCCGGGCTCAAGGACGAGCTCAAGAAACTACGCGACGAGCTCGAGAACCTCAAGCCGATGCAGACGCTCGGCGAGTACGAGTACCGCCATCTGGATGAGCGCTACGGCAGCGGCTCCAAGACCGGCCGTGTCTTCACGGCCGGCATGGGTGCCGAAGCGGTCCGCGACATCATCAGCCGGATGGATCTCGAGGAGCTCGCCCGGACGCTCCACGTCGAGGTCCGCACGAGCTCAGGCCAGCGGCGCAAGAAGGCGATCAAGCGGCTGCGCCTGATCGAGGCCTTCCGGCGCTCCGGCACGCGCCCCGACTGGATGATCCTGTCGGTCCTGCCGGTCATCCCGCCCGACCTGCGGCCGATGGTCCAGCTCGACGGTGGCCGCTTCGCGACGTCCGATCTCAACGACCTGTACCGCCGCGTCATCAACCGCAACAACCGCCTGAAGCGGCTGCTGGAGCTCGGCGCGCCCGAGATCATCATCCGCAACGAGAAGCGGATGCTCCAGGAGGCGTGCGACGCCCTGATCGACAACGGCCGTCGTGGCCGCGCGATCGCGGGTACAGGCAACCACCGCCTGAAGAGCCTGTCCGACATGCTCAAGGGCAAGCAGGGCCGGTTCCGCCAGAACCTGCTGGGCAAGCGCGTCGACTACTCGGGCCGCTCGGTCATCGTCGTCGGGCCGGAGCTCAAGCTCCATCAGTGCGGCCTGCCCAAGAAGATGGCCCTCGAGCTGTTCAAGCCGTTCGTCATGCGCCAACTGGTCGAGAAGGGCTTCGCCCACAACATCAAGAGCGCCAAGCGCATCGTGGAGCGCGTCCGTCCGGAGGTCTGGGACGTCCTCGAAGAGGTCATCAAGGACCACCCGGTCCTGCTCAACCGTGCCCCGACCCTGCACCGCCTGGGCATCCAGGCGTTCATGCCGGTCCTCGTCGAGGGCTCGGCCATCCAGATCCACCCGCTCGTCTGCACCGCGTTCAACGCGGACTTCGACGGCGACCAGATGGCGGTCCACGTGCCGCTATCGTCGGCCGCCCAGGAAGAGGCGCGGACGATGATGCTGTCCACCACCAACCTGCTCTCGCCGGCTGACGGCAGCCCCGTCGTGGCCCCGACCCAGGACATGGTCCTGGGCTGCTACTACCTGACGATGGACGCGCACACCAAGTCCAAGAAGGCCGTCCGGACGTTCGCCACGGAAGACGAGGCGATCCTCGCCTACCAGCTGCGCGAGAAGACGGCGGCGTACCTCCACGAAGTCATCGACGTCGAGGTCCAGACCTGGCAGGAGGAGACGCAGGCGCTCGGGATCGAGCGTCGTCGCACCACCATCGGCCGCGTCATCTTCAACCAGATCCTCCCGGACGCGCTCCGCTACAACGACAACGTCATGAAGCGGACGGACCTCAAGGAGCTCGTCGACCAGTGCTACCGCCGGCTCGGGCCGGAGGAGACTGCGCACCTCGTCGACGGCATCAAGAGTGTCGGCTTCGAGTTCGCCACGCGCGGCGGCATGACCATCGGACTGTTCGACATCGAGATCCCGAAGAGCAAGGCGGCTCACCTGACCGCGGCCGACGATTCGGTCGCCGCCATCGACAAGCAGTTCCAGCGCGGCCTCATCACCGAGGACGAGCGTTACGAGCAGGTCGTCGGCGTCTGGCAGGACACCACGTCCAGGCTGTCGACCGAGATGATGGATGGCCTGGACCCGACCGGTCCGGTCACCATGATGACGGCGTCCGGCGCCCGCGGGAACAAGGGCAACATCGGACAGCTGGGCGCGATGCGTGGCCTCATGGCCGACCCGTCGGGCCGGATCATCGACGTCCCCGTGCGGAGCAACTTCCGCGAGGGGATGACCGTCCTCGAGTACTTCATCTCCACCCACGGCGCCCGCAAGGGCCTCGCCGATACCGCCCTGCGCACCGCCGACTCCGGGTACCTGACCCGGCGCCTGGTGGACGTCGCCCAGGACGTCATCACCCGCGAGGACGACTGCGGCACCGAGGAGGGCAGCTGGATCATCCGGGCCGAGTCGAGCGACGAGAAGGGCGCGTTCCAGCGCCGTCTCGTGGGTCGCCTGGCCGCGGCGCCGCTGCCGGATCCGTCGGTCAAGGTGAAGAAGGGGGCGGATGCACCGCTCCTGGTCGACCGCAACGAGATCATCTCCGAGGAAGCGGCGCCGCGCATCGATGCGGCTGGCGTGGACGAGGCGCTCGTTCGCTCACCGCTCACCTGTGAGGCGCGAAACGGTGTCTGCCGGGCGTGCTACGGCCGCAATCTCGCGACCGGCGAGATGGTCGGTTCGGGCGAGGCTGTCGGTATCATCGCCGCCCAGTCCATCGGCGAGCCGGGTACCCAGCTCACGATGCGCACGTTCCATACCGGCGGCGTCGCCGGCGGCATGGACATCACGGCCGGCCTGCCACGTGTCGAGGAGCTGTTCGAGGCCCGCGTCCCCAAGGGCAAGGCCGAGATCAGCCACATCGACGGCATCGTCGAGATCATCCGCGGCGAGGGCTTGACCAAGGTCAAGGTCGTCTCCACGGAGGTCTACGACACCTCACTCCCCGTGCCCAAGGGCGCGGAGATGCTGGCCGCCCCCGGCGACCTGGTCGAACTCGGCCAGGTGATCGCACGGACCGAGGCCGATGGCGCCCCGAACGACGTCACGGCGCCCGTCCGCGGGTTCCTCGTGTCCGGTTCCGAGGGCCTCGTCGTCCGTGCCGAGGACGTGGTCGAGCGCGAGTACCTCATCCCGCACAACGCCAAGGTCCTGGTCGAGAACGGCCAGGAGATCCGCGCGGGCGACGCCATCACCGATGGCCCGATCAACCCGCAGGAGTACCTCGACACCCGGGGCAAGGACGCGGTCCAGCGCTACCTGGTGAAGGAAGTCCAGAAGGTCTACAAGAGCCAGGGCGTCACGATCAGTGACAAGCACATCGAGATCATCGTCCGGCAGATGCTCCGCAAGGTCCGCATCGATCAGCCGGGTGATGTCGATCTGCTGCCGACAGAACTCGTGGATCGCCTGGAGTTCGAGGAGGACAACAACCGCGTCCTCGCGGAGGGCGGCGAGCCGGCCACCGCGCAGACCGTCCTGCTCGGCGTGACCAAGGCATCGCTCAACACCAGCTCGTTCCTCGCCGCGGCGTCCTTCCAGGAGACGACCCGGGTGCTCACCGAGGCGGCCATCAACGGCGCCAAGGACCACCTGATCGGGCTCAAGGAGAACGTCATCATCGGCAAGCTCATCCCGGCCGGGACGGGTGCGCCGGCGAACGTGGCGGCCCGCAAGGCGCGCGAGCGCCAGGCGGCCCTGGAAGCGCTGGCCGGCGAGGCCCTCGAGGGTCTCGGCGGCTCCGAGTACAACCCCTTCCTGGAGGACGGGGATGGCCGCCCGGCTGACGACGAGGCCGCCGGCCTCGCCCTGGCCGCGACCATCGCCGGCAGCGAGGGCGACGCCGACGACGATCTCGCCAACCCGTTCCTCGTCGAGGGCGAGTCCGAGCCTGCCGCCGACCGTGACGACAACCCGTTCCTGGCCGGCGATCCGAGCGAGAGCTCGACCGCCGACGGGGACGACACCCCCTGACCATCCGCTGACGGCGCCGGCCTGGCCGGCGCCGTCAGCACGTTTGACACGCTCGGCGGGGCTCGGCTAGACTCCGCCATCGTGGCCTCGGGAGGGGTCCGCCTTCGGCGCGTGCGTTCCACGCGCGTCGGACGACCATCTCGATCAGTTCACCATCCCGGTCCCGGCCGACGGCCCCGCGGGGCATCGTCGGTCCAGATGGACCGGCTCCGACGGTCGGCGACGACCGCACATGTATCTGCTTTCACCGATCACAAGGAGTGACGTCTTCGTGCCGACGATCAGCCAGCTCGTGCGCCACGGTCGCAAGCGCAAGATCGCCAAGATCAAGGCGCCTGCGATGCGCAAGAACTGGAACAGCCTGCGACGCCGCCAGGTGTCCATCCCGGGTGCCCCCCAGAAGCGGGGGGTCTGCCTGCAGGTCCGGACGATGACGCCCAAGAAGCCGAACTCGGCGCTGCGCAAGATCGCGCGCGTGCGGCTGTCCAACCAGATGGAGGTCACGGCCTACATCCCGGGCATCGGCCACAACCTCCAGGAGCACTCGGTGGTGCTCGTGCGCGGTGGCCGCGTGAAGGACCTCCCGTCGGTCAAGTACCACATCATCCGCGGCACCCTTGATGCCGCCGGCGTGCGCGACCGCAAGCAGAGTCGCAGCAAGTACGGGGCCAAGGCCTCCGGCAAGCCGGGAGCCAAGTAATGCCCCGTCGACAGAGCATCCCGCGCAAGACCAAGTACGAGACGGTCCCGGCCAACCGGATGACCGCGCGCTTCTCCGCCAAGCTCATGAAGGGCGGCAAGCAGAATCTCGCTGAGCGCATCCTGCGCCAGGCCCTCGCCCGCGCGGAGGCCCAGGCGGGTCGCCCGGGGCTGGAGATCCTCGAAGCGGCGATGCGCAACGCGACCCCCATCATCGAAGTCAAGCCGCGCCGCGTCGGTGGCGCCACCTACCAGGTGCCGGTGGAGATCCGGGGCGATCGCCGCATGTCGTTGGGCGTCCGCTGGCTCGTCCAGTCGGCACGCAAGCGCAACGGCAAGAGCATGAGCGAGAAGCTCGCCGCCGAGTTCGTCGATGCCATGAATGGCCTCGGCGCGGCAGTCAAGCGTCGCGAAGACACGCACAAGATGGCCGAGGCGAACCGCGCCTTCAGCCATTTCAAGTGGTAGGCCAGGGAGCGTAGAGAAACCGTGGCACGACAGGTTCCGCTCGCCAAGACGCGGAACATCGGGATCATCGCCCATATCGACGCGGGCAAGACCACCGTCACCGAGCGGATCCTCTTCTACACGAAGAAGATCTACAAGATCGGTGAGGTGCATGAAGGCGCCGCGACGATGGACTGGATGCCGCAGGAGCAGGAGCGGGGGATCACCATCACCGCTGCTGCAACGACGGCGTTCTGGGGCGATCACCGCATCAACATCATCGATACGCCCGGGCACGTGGACTTCACCGTCGAGGTGGAGCGCAGCCTGCGCGTCCTCGATGGCGCGGTCGTCGTGTTCGACGGCGTGGCCGGCGTCGAGCCCCAGTCCGAGACGGTCTGGCGCCAGGCCGACCGCTACGGCGTTCCCCGCTTCTGCTTCATCAACAAGCTCGACCGCACGGGCGCCGACTTCTGGCGCGGTGTCGAGTCGATCAAGGACCGCCTTGGGGCCAACGCCATCCCGCTCCAGATCCCGATCGGGCGCGAGGACCAGTTCAAGGGCGTCATCGACCTGGTCGAGATGCAGGCCATCTACTACCTCGATGACCTCGGCAACAACATCGAGGTCGTCGACATCCCCGACGAGATGCGCGCCGAGGCCGACGAGCATCGCCGCCACCTCATCGAGGCCGTCGCCGAGATGGACGACGAGCTGACCCACAAGTACCTCGAGGGCGAGGAGCTCACGGTCGCCGAGATCAAGCGCGGCATCCGCCTGGGCACGCTGACGACCCGGATCATCCCGGTCCTGACCGGCTCGGCGCTCAAGAACAAGGGCGTCCAGAAGATGCTCGACGCGGTCGTCGACTACCTGCCCTCGCCGCTCGACGTCCCGCCCATGATCGGCCTGGACGCGAAGACCGGCGCGGAGATCATCCGCAAGCCGTCCGACTCGGAGCCCTTCAGCGCCCTTGCCTTCAAGATCGCGGCCGACCCGTTCGTGGGCAAGCTCGCCTTCTTCCGCGTCTACTCGGGCACGCTCAAGGCCGGCTCGTACGTGATGAACCCGACCAAGGGCAAGAAGGAGCGCATCGGGCGTCTGCTCCAGATGCACGCCAACCACCGCGAGGAGATCGACGAGGTCTACGCCGGCGACATCGCCGCTGCCGTCGGCCTCAAGGACACCTATACCGGCGACACGCTGACCGACCCCGATCACCAGGTCATCCTGGAGTCGATGACCTTCCCGGAGCCGGTCATCGAGGTCAAGATCGAGCCCAAGACCAAGGCCGATCAGGACAAGCTCGCCATCGCGCTGCAGCGCCTGTCGGAGGAGGACCCGACGTTCCGCGTCCACACGGACCCGGAGACGTCCGAGACGCTCATCGCCGGCATGGGTGAGCTGCATCTGGATGTCCTCGTGGACCGGATGGTCCGCGAGTTCCACGTCGCCGCGAACATCGGCAAGCCCCAGGTCTCCTATCGCGAGACCATCCGCCGCGCGGCGGAGGGCAACGGCCGCTTCATCCGCCAGACCGGCGGCAAGGGCCAGTACGGTCACGCCGTCATCAAGCTGGAGCCGGCCGAGAAGGGCGCGGGCTACGAGTTCGTCGACAAGATCGTCGGTGGCACTATCCCGCGCGAATACATCAAGCCCGTCGACCAGGGCATCCGCGAGGCGCTCCAGACGGGCATCTACGCCGGGTTCCCCGTGGTCGACGTGAAGGTCACCCTGTTCGACGGCTCGTACCACGACGTCGACTCGTCCGAGATGGCCTTCAAGATCGCTGGCTCGATGGCCATCAAGGACGCCTTCGGCAAGGCGGACCCGGCCATCCTCGAGCCGATCATGAAGGTCGAGGTCCTCATGCCCGAGGAGTTCATGGGTGACGTCATCGGCGACCTCAACAGTCGCCGCGGTCAGATCGAGGGGATGGAGTCACGCGGCTCCACGCAGGTCGTGCGTGCCTTCGTGCCGCTCGCCCAGATGTTCGGGTACGTGACGGACCTGCGCAGCATGTCCCAGGGTCGTGCCACGTCCTCGATGGAATTCAGCCATTACGCCGAGGTGCCGGGCAGCCTGGCCTCGGAACTCGTCCAGAAGTCCAAGGTCTAGGGAGCAACGTCATGGCCAAGAAGAAGTTCGAGCGCAACAAGCCGCACGTCAACATCGGCACGATCGGCCACATCGACCACGGCAAGACGAGCCTCACCGCGGCGATCAGCAAGTACCTGGCGCTCAAGG
>Ga0163151_10005725_pt1 | contig 15648 bp, 14 predicted proteins | sample OliLakLV19MP5IB2_FD_145596 | JGI IMG/M metagenome (GOLD analysis project Ga0163151, IMG submission 145596) | Freshwater microbial mat bacterial communities from Lake Vanda, McMurdo Dry Valleys, Antarctica - Oligotrophic Lake LV.19.MP5.IB-2 | ecosystem: Environmental > Aquatic > Freshwater >...
CGCCCCCGCCAGTTCGTAGGCGCAGGCCGCGCCAACGATACCTGCGCCGACGATGATCGCGTCGGGCGATGGCGTCATGGTTGAATGCCGTGAACGAACGGGTCGCTGGGATCCAGGATCAGTTTGCCATGCGCGCTGATCCATGCCCGGCCAGTGATCGTTGGACGGATATACGCGCCGTCGGTTTGGTATGTTCCTTCAAAAATACTGCCCACAATGCTCTCCGCCCGCCACACCTCACCCGGCGCCAGTTTCCCATCCGCCGCCAGGCATGCCAGTTTCGCTGACGTCCCTGTTCCGCAGGGCGAACGGTCATAAGCGTTCCCGGGGCAAAGAACGAAATTGCGATTCCCGGCAAACAGCTCAATATGGTCGATCTCGGCGCCATCCGCTCCCGTCACTCCATTGGCCTCCAGCGCCTGACGAATGCGCCATGTCACGTCCGTCAACGCGGACACATTCGCCAACTCCAACCCCCATCCCCGTTCCTCAACCAGAAAAAACCAGTTCCCGCCCCAGGCGACATCGCCACTAACCTCCCCAAGTCCATCCGCCAAAACCGTCACCCCCTTCAAGTACCGGTAACTCGGCACATTCCCAATGCTCACGCGCCCATCGCCATGCAACCTCGCCGTTACCGCGCCCACAGGAGTATTCAATACATGCTCGCCCGGCCCAATCCGTCCCAAATAGGCCAACGTGGCCATCACCCCAATCGCCCCATGCCCGCACATCCCCAAATACCCGACATTGTTGAAAAAAATCGCCCCATTCGGCTCGCACAACAACGCGCCCACCATCACATCCGAACCCCGCGGCTCATTCACCGCCGCCGACCGTACATAGTCGAAATCCCGCCGCATCACCGCCAGCCGTTCCGCGATTGAGCCTTCTCCCAGAAAAGGCCCGCCCGCAATCAAGGTCCGCGTCGGCTCCCCGCCTGTATGCGAATCGACATACTCAATCTCCGTCATAACACCGGACGCGTCGCAATCGCCTTCCGAATAATCCCCAATACTCGCTCCCGTTCCGCCCCCTCCAAAGCCAGCCGAGGAGGCCGTGTCGTCTCACTGCAAAGCCCCGTCTCCTGCGCGCACAGCTTAATGTATTGGACCAGCTTCACATGCGTGTCCAAATGCAGCAGCGGCGTGTACCAGCGATAGAGCGCCAACGCCTCATTCCAGCTTCCGGCCAGAATCAAATCCCACAGCGCTCGATTCTCATGCGGAAACGCATTCACCAGCCCGGAGATCCACCCCACCGCCCCCAGCAACGCGCACTCCATCACCAAATCATCCACCCCGCTGAAGAGAATGTAGCGGTCGCCCGTCATGTTAATAATGTCTGTGATCCGCCGCGGATTGTCGGACGACTCTTTGATCGACACCACCGTCGGCTCATCGGCCAGTTCCACAAACATCTCGGGAGTCACGTCCACCGCATAAGCGGGCGGATTGTTATAAATCATCACCGGCAACCCGCTGGCGCGCGCCACACTCCGGAAATGCGCCAGTGTCTCCCGCGGGTCGGATTTATAGACCATCGCCGGCAGCACCATCAGCCCGTCCAACCCCAGCCGTTCGCAGTCCCGGGCATACCTGCAAGCCAGCGCCGTCGTCGTCTCCGCCACGCCCGATAGCAGCGGCACGCGCCCGCCTATCGCCTCCTTTGCCGCCTCCAGGACCATCAACTTCTCGTGGTACTCATGCGCCACGTTCTCGCCAACAGAGCCCAGAACAACCATTCCGTGTACCCCGGCCTTCACCATCTTGTCCAGATGCGTTTGAAAGGCCGGAATGTCGTGCGAATAGTCCGTCTTGAAGTGAGTCGTCGCCGCGGGAAACACGCCATGCCAATTTGGTTTCGTCATAAAATTAGGGCCGCCCATAAAATCGCCAGCTCGATTGAAAATCCGGCGCCAACGGCTGCTTCAACAGGCTCGCCCGCACCAGTTCCACCGGCATACTGCCGGATTGTAGAATCGTATCGTGAAATGCCCGTTCCGTCATTTTTCCGGAAACAACTAACTCCGTATGCAACGCCCGGAATTGTAACCCGCCCAGCATATACGCAGCCTGGTACAACGGCGAGTAATTCGCCTCGAAGGACCGCCGAACCTCCGCCGCGGCGTTCTCCCGCTCATGCCCCACCCGCTCGACGAGGAAATCCACGCACTGTTGCGCCGTCCATTTTTCCAAGTGAAAATTCAGACTGAATAGAATCCGCGCGCACCGGTGCATCCGCCAGAACAGCATGCCAATCCGGTTCTCCGGCGTCCGCGGAAATCCCAAGTCCCACAGCCTCATCTCCCAATAAAGCGCCCAGCCTTCAATCCAGAACGGCGTGTAAAAGGCCCTGCGATACGGCCGGTACCGCTGCGTCATGTAGGTCTGCAGATGATGCCCCGGAATCACCTCATGGTGAACCGTCGCGCGGGAGAAGTGAATGTTGTTCCCCCGCAGACTCATCAGCTTCGCCTCATGCGGCATTTCGGCCGCCGGAAAGCTCACAATGATCTGTTCCCCGCCCAAAAAGAACGGGCTGATCCGCTGCTCCGCCGGCGTCATCATCCGCATCCGCCAAATATCTTTCGCATACGCCGGAATGGTGACCAGATCGCGTTTCTCAAGGAAATCAATCGCTTCGAAAACCTGATCGCGAACGAGCGCCGCCTGCTGCCCCGGCGGCACATACAGGTTCTTCACGTGCTCCAACGCCCTCTTCCAATCGTCGCCAAAACCTAATTCCCGCGACGCCTTCAGCATCTCCGCGTCGCACCACGCAAACTCCTTCTCCGCGATTTTCACCAGATCTTCCGGGCTATACGGAACAATCTCAAACCGCAGTTCATCCCGCAGCGCACCGTCGCCGATCGGGTCGCCCACGATCGTATCCTTATCGGTTTTCGCCACCCCAGCCAGCTTCTCGCGAAGGTCGTCGGCGTAGGCGTCCATGGCCGTGTTCAGCTTCGCGAAGGGCTCCGCCGTCCACCAGGAAAAGCCCGGGTCATAACCGTTATAGAAGGTGTTCCATTCTTTCAGCGCCGTCAGAAACTCCCGTGTCAGCCGCGCCGCCCGGTTAGCCGTCGCGGGCTTCGTCGTTCCTTTCCGCGACGGAATCTCTTTCCTTAAACCGGCAATCTCCTTCTCCAGCCGAAACAGCGTCGCCGCGATCTTAGCGGAATCCGGCGGCTCAACCCGCACCCTCTTATCGACGAGTTCAAAGATCGCGGCCGCGAACGGCAGCAGCGGCAGCGCCTCATTCAGCCGCTGTTCGGTCTGTTCCACCCGCCGTAAGTCCAACCGGACAATGTTACTCAACAGCATGTGATCCACTTGCGCGTCATACGGCAGCGTCGAAAATGGAATCTCTCCCAACGTTCTTAACCAGGCGTTATCAAAAGCGCGAAACGCCTTTATTCGCTGCGGCGACTCGCCTATCGTGTAATACCGCGCCAGCGCGGCCCGGTCCGCCTGGTACCGCTCAATGTGCGCCCGCAGCCCCGTACCCGTATCGAAAGAGTCCGGCGCCGTGTAAACAATCTCCTTGGCCCGGCTAACATGCGCCGGCGTCTGCGCCGGCAGGATCACCGCGCAGCCAATCAAAAACAATGGGCGAAACATATCGCCATTCTACAAAAATCGGACGTACTCACCCCCGACTAATTCGGCCATTCAATTGCATCAATCACTCATAATGAAACCCCCCAAACCAGCCGCTCCTCCCGCCGAAACCCACCAGCAGCCTACCCCGGACGGGCTGCAGCTAACCACGAACCAGGGATTGCCGCTTTCCGATAATCAAAATTCACTCAAGGGCGGCGCGCGCGGGCCTACGCTCCTCGAAGACTTCATTCTCCGCGAAAAAATAACCCATTTCGATCACGAAAGAATTCCTGAACGTATCGTTCACGCCCGCGGATCGGCGGCCCACGGTCATTTTCAGCCTTACCAGTCCATGAAGAAGGTGACGAAAGCCCACTTCCTCTCTGGCCCCAACGTGCAAACTCCCGTCTTCTCCCGCTTCTCCACGGTCGCCGGCGGCAGCGGGTCAGTCGATCTCCCCCGGGACGTCCGTGGTTTTGCCGTGAAGTTCTACACCCAGGAAGGAAATTTCGACCTCGTCGGGAACAACGTACCCGTCTTTTTCATCCAGGACGCCCTAAAATTCCCGGACCTTATTCACTCCGTGAAAATGGAAGCGGACCGCGGCTATCCACAAAACGGTTCCGCCCATGACACATTCTGGGACTTCATTTCTCTAATGCCGGAAGCGCTCCATACCGTCATGTGGGCCATGTCCGATCGCGCCATCCCGCGGTCCCTCCGCATGATGGAAGGCTTCGGCGTTCATACGTTCCGCCTGCTGAATGAGGCCGGCGAGAGCCGGTTCGTCAAATTCCACTGGCGTCCCGTTCACGGAACGAGCGCGGTCCTCTGGGATGAAGCCGTCAAGATCTGCGGCGCCGATCAGGATTACCACCGCCGCGACCTCTATAACGCAATTGATAAGGGCCATTTCCCCGAATTCGAACTCGCTTTTCAGACCTTCGATGAGGAGACAGCCGACGGCCTCGCCTTTGACGTCCTTGACGCCACCAAGATCATACCGGAAGAAATTATTCCCTTGGAGAAAGTCGGGAAGATGACGCTGAATCGCAATCCCGACAACTTCTTCGCCGAGACGGAGCAAGTCGCATTCTGCCCCAGCCACATCGTGCCAGGCATTGATTTCAGCGATGACCCTCTGCTCCAGGGGCGTCTTTTTTCCTATCTTGATACCCAGTTGAGCCGTCTCGGAAGTCCTAACTTCCATGAACTTCCAATCAACCGTCCTAAGTGTCCTTTCGCTAACATGCAGCGCGACGGACACATGCAGATGGAAGTTCCCAAAGGCCGGACCAACTACGAGCCCAATTCGCTGGACCCCGATGGCCCCCGGGAGTCCGCCCGTCGTGGATTCCGAACGTTTGAGGCCCCGCTGGAGGGTAAAAAAGTCAGGCTCCGCGCAGAGTCGTTCGCCGACCATTACTCCCAGCCGCGTATGTTCTATCGTTCCGTAACACCCCAGGAACAACGTCACATGAAAATGGCTCTCGCCTTCGAACTCGGCAAAGTCGAGACCGTTGCTATACGCCGCCGGATGCTCGGCCACCTGAACACCATCGATCCCGAATTGGGAGAATCGGTGGCTGACAAATTAGGGATGCAGGGTGAGGCTGATGTCATTCAGCCGGCTCGCGCGCCCATTGATGTTCCGCTCAGCCCGGCGGTTCGGCTGTATGGCCGGTATGAGCCGTCCTTGGCCGGAAGAAGTGTCGGTTTGTTACTTGCTCCCGGCTTCGATCCCAGTATCGCGAAGGCAGTCAAAGCCGCCGTGGAGAAAGAAGGCGCTATGCTCACCATCATTGCGCCAAAGGTGGCTGGAGTTGCCGATTCCGCCGGCGTCAACTGGCCCGCCGACGCCGCGCTAGCCGCGTCCCCATCTATCCTCTTTGAGGCGGTTGCCATTCTTGCCGGTGCGGATGGAGACGCGCTGTTGGCCGCCAACCCCGACGCTGTCGGCTTCGTGATGGACGCCGACCGGCATCTCAAATCCATCGGTTTGTCCAATGTCCCCAATCTTCGAAAGAAGTCCGGCCTGGAAGTGTCAGCCGGTATCGTGGATCTGGGGCACGCGAAGAAGGTCGCCGATTTTATCGGCTTCGCCAGGCTGGGCAAGGTTTGGGAAAGGGAAAAAGAACCGGTAGCATAGCGGAATGTCAGTTCCTTGGATTGAATATCATGACGGCCTCGAAGTAGAACAGCCCAATGAGGAGGAAATGATCGAAGAGATCGTAGCCTCAATGGGACGGCTCAACCGTGAAGTCTTTGACAAACACCGGCACGCCCTTCGCGACGCCCATGCCAAGAGCCACGGCGTACTAACTGGAATCCTATCTGTCTATTCGGACATACCGGACGCCTTGGCCCAAGGAATCTTCCAACGCGGCCGCGAGTATCCCGTGGTGGCTCGCCTTTCCAGCGCGCCCGGCGACATTCATTCCGATGAAATCCGCTCGCTGAAAGGTCTGGCGATCAAAGTAATCGGCGCGGAAGGAGCCAGGCTCCTGCCCGCCGCGGAAGCCGAGGTTACGCAGGACTTCCTCCTCGTCAATTTGCCCATCCTGCCATTCGGCGACGTCAAATCCTACCTGGAGTTTCAGCGGAAGAAGGAGGAAGGGGCGGGCACGAACGAGACGCCCGGCACCTTAATTCCCGGCATTGCCAGCGCGGCTTCCGAAGCACTAAAGGCCGTTGGACTGCCGAACCGGATTCTGGATGCCGTCGGCGCATCCGCCCACAATATACTCGGCGAGACTTTTCATAGCATGGCGGCAATCCGTTTCGGCAAGTATGTCGCCAAGCTAAGCGTGGCCCCATTATCCGCCTCGGTCGCCGCTTTAACCGGCCAGGAAGTGGAAATCGCCGGCAACGACTCCCGCTATCGCGACTTAGTGGTCGAATTCTTCAAAACGCAGAGCGCCACTTACGAAGTTAGAGCCCAGATGTGTACGGACATCGACAAAATGCCCATAGAGGACGCCTCCGTCGAATGGCCCGGCGATCATCTGCCTCTCGGCACCCTGACGTTTGGGATGCAGGACGCCTACAGTCCGGCCCGGCGCGTTTATGCCGACGACGTACTCTCCTTTAACCCCTGGCAGGGCATCGAAGAACACCGGCCCCTCGGTTCCATCATGCGCTCCAGAATTAGAGCCTATGAAGCATCCACGCGGTTTCGCCATGCAATGAATATGCAGACGCGCGTTGAACCCCGCGAGATCGCCGCCATTCCCGATTGACTGCCTGACGGCTATAGGTCCAACTGCGTCGCGGTGGCGCGCGCGGCACTGCTGTTTGGCGATGGAGTGATCACGCCGGCGATCTCCGTTTTGAGCGCGGTGGAGGGGAGCGGGGCTGGTGCCAATATCGCCGAACACCACACCCAGCGCCCCAAGCGACAGCAGACCAATGCCCGCCTTTGCCGAATGACCCTGGGACATTCGCACAGTATAAGCCTCCTCCGTCCCCTGCAATAAAATGCGGAATACAATAGAAACCTCATTCCATCGCTGATACTCTGTTTCTTCATGCTTCCCCTCGCCGCGATCGCGCAACCGCCTGCCCTGCCGGATCCCGATCCTCACGCGGAAGACCGCAAAGCCCTCCTCAAAATCCTCAGTGAAGTCGAAGCAAGCATCAACGCGCAGAGCCTCGACCGCATGGTTAAACAAATGGACGCGGACGCCACCGTCGTTTGGGCCAACGGCGAAGTCTCCCGCGGCCCCGCCGAGATCCTGGCCTATTGTGACCGCATGGTCAAGGGCAGCGGCCGTATCCTCGCCAAATACACCATCGTGGCCACGCTCCACGGTCACGCCCGCTTTCTCGGCAATGGCGATGTCGCTGTTGCCGGCGGCGCTCTGGAAGACGAGTACACGCCCGTCATCCGCGGCCCTTTTCGTTTGAGCGGCAAGTGGACCACCACCGTCAACAACCTGCTGCTAGACGCGGCCAAGTCGGCCCTGCTTTACACTGGTGGCGGCGGCCTCCTCGCCGGAGCCCTGGTCGGCTGGTTGATTGGACGCCGCAAATAAATGCCGATCACTCGCCTCATCACCGCCGTGGCCTTAATAGCCGCCGTCAACGCCGCCGAACCCCGCCGGCCCAAACTTATCGACGCCCACGTCCACCACAATGGTGATCCGGCGTTCCTCGCGAAATTCCACGCCAAGCTGGAAGCCGTCGATGGGCAGGCCCTTCTCATCACCGCCGAAAAGGACGTGCCCAGCGTTAAGGCCTTCATCGCCGCCCATCCAAACCGTTTCTTCGGGATCGGCCAAATGCCGCTCGATCATCCCGATGCGCTCAAACTCGTCGACAACTTTCACAACGCCGGCTTCCGCGGTCTCGGCGAACTCACCGGCCCCGAAGCCGCCTACGACGACAAACGCTACTGGCCCATCTACGAGCGTGCCGAAAAATACGGCATGATCCTCATCTTCCACACCGGCATCGTCAACCGCCGTAATTTCTCCGAGCCCATGAACGTCAGTTCCGACCGCATGCGCGTCATGACGCTCGACCTAATTGCCCGCCGCTTCCCGAAACTAACATTGATCGCCGCGCACCTCGGAAACCCCGACTACGCTTGGGCCGCCGAACTCGGACGCTGGAACCCCAACCTGCTCTTCGATGTTTCCGGCTCCACGCTCTACAAGAAGCAAGCCGATCTGGCCTTCTTCAAATCGATCTTCTGGTGGGACAACCTCGTCAGCCCGCACACGCCAAAAACCGACGTCAGCGCTTTCGAGAAACTGGTCTTCGGCTCCGACGTCTTCGGCGGCGAGATCGCCGAATTCGACCGCGAACTCGACCTCTATCGCAAACTCCTACTGGCCTGCGGCGTTCCTGCGGCTTCCCAGGAGAACATCTTCAGTGGCACCCTCTGGCGCGTTCTTAACAAATAAAACTAAAACCAAGCGTTCGTACGAGAGTAGAACAACAGGGGTGGCACAAACTATGTCCGAGCAGGACGACCAGGAGGGCGGCTTTCAAGGCCAGATTCGCCAGTTCGAAATCGAGGCCTTCCTCTTTGCCCCCGCCGCCAAAGGCGAAAAGAACACCCTCCGCCTTCCCCTCATCCCTGTCGCCTGCTGGCGTCTCGACGACGTCCGCTTTAAGTTCGATTCCTTCTTCGTTAAGCCCGAAACCCGCAAGGAATTCGCCGGCCTTGCCCTACTCCGCGGCATGCATCCCGGTTCCCCGCTCTCCATATTCGGCCATGCCGATCCCACCGGCAACGACGACTACAACAAACAATTAAGCGCCCGCCGCGCCGCCGCCATGCACGGCATCGTCCCCCGCGATGTCGATCTATGGGAGAAGCTATATTCCAAGCCGTTCGGCGGCGATACCTGGAAAACCCGTTTCGTCCAAATTGGCAGTGGCCAAAATGCCGTCACCTCCGCTGTCTCCATAGAGTGCGAATGGGACTGCGGCGCCCGGCCCCGCGAGATCAGCAACGATCCCCCCACTCCTTCTCGGTCCCGGCCAGCCACTCCCCATCCGCCTCCGCGCCGTCTATGGTCGGGGCCGCGCCCGTTCCCGCGCATCGATCCCGGTATCGTCGAACGCCTTAAAAGCCAGGAACCCGGCATGACGGAGTTTCGTATCCAAGCGCTGAGCCAAATCGGCGACCCGGCCGCGCTCGAGGCGCTCCTCTACCTTTGGGATTCTCATCCTCCTCTCAGGGACCGCATCCGATCGGCAGTCAGACAAATAAGCGCCGAGCCGCCCTCTCCTCTCCCGTCCGCCCGCCCCGCGTTTTTCGCCATCACTGACGGCCTCGCCCTCCACCGCCACTTCCGTCCGGAGCTACCCGCCCCCTTTCCGCAAAGCCCTCACACGGCCACCGTTCTCTCGCTCTTTGGCGGCAATCCATGACTTACGCTTCAGCCGCCGTCTGGCTCGTCCTAGTCTATGTCCTTTAACTCCACCCCATTGGCCGCCGCGTTGCGGCCTATCTCGGATCGATCCTGGCATTCGTCCATGTCCTTCCGTCTCTCTATGGATTCTTCGGCGGCATCCTCGCCGGTGTCGTCCTAGGAATTCTGGCAGCGCCCCAGTCCTTCCGCCATCCGGCAACATTCTGGATCATTCAACTCACTACCGCCCGCTTTCTGGCCTTTCTCCCGCTGTTCTGAGCGGCGCCGCTAGCATAGAATTGAACTACCCGATTCCCGCCGGGACCAAGTGGCAGTTCAAAGGAGATCGAAATGGAAGTCAACAGACGGCACTTTTTCTACGGCACTCTGCTCGCCGGAGCGGTTTCCTCGGCCGGCGCCGCGGCCTCGCTCAAATCCATGGGATACAAATCCCCCAACGAAAAACTGAACTTCGCCGCCATCGGTTCCGGCGGTCAAGGCGCCAGTAACATCCGCGCCGCCGCGCCCACGGAGAACATCGTCGCGCTCTGCGACGTCGACGACCGCCGCGCCGCTGAGACTTTCAAAGCGTTTCCCAAAGCACCCACCTATCGCGACTTCCGCCAGATGCTCGACAAGGAAGCTAAGAATATCGACGCTGTGATCGTCGCCACCCCCGACCACATGCACGCCACCGCCGCCATGTGGTGCATGGAGCGAGGCAAACACGTCTATGTCCAAAAGCCGCTCGTCCGCACCGTCTGGGAAGCCCGCCAGCTCCGCGAAGCCGCCGCCAAATATCGAGTCGCTACGCAGATGGGTAATCAGGGATACTCCAATGAAGGCACTCGCCAGTGCGCGGAAATTGTGTGGAATGGCGATATCGGAAGCGTGACCGAGGTCCATGCCTGGAGCGACCGGCCCATCTGGCCCCAAGGTCTCACGGAGATCCCAAAGGAAGAGCCCGTGCCGCCCACTCTTGACTGGGATCTCTGGCTCGGCATTGCCGAAAAAAGGCCATTCACGATGGGCGGCCGGACCGCACCCGATCGCTTTGGCGGCTACTTTTACCAGCCGTTTGGCTGGCGCGGTTTTTATGATTTCGGCGCCGGCGCGCTCGGCGATATGGCCTGCCACATTCTCGGCGCGCCAAACATGGCGCTTCATCTTTCCAAGCGCAAGATCGTCGGCGTGGAGTGCATCAAGAAGGATGGCGTCAGCCCCTTCATGTTCCCCCGGGCGTCAGTCATCCGCTTCGATTTCGCGTCTTATGGAGATATGCCCGCGCTCAAAGTCTTCTGGTACGACGGCCTTAAAGAGAGCCCCAAGATCGACGGCGTTCCGGAAGGCGAATGGGTTGGCGACCCGCCTATGCTTCGCCCGGCAGCCGGACAAGCCGCAGAAGGCGGCCGGCGAGGCCAGACCGGCGGCCCAGCCGGTTCCGAGTTTCGTTCTCCCGGACGCGTCTTCAACGCCGCCGAATTTGCCGCCCTGAAAGCGCCCGGCGCCGAACTCCGTTTCCCGAATCCCGACGGTAGCGTCTTCATCGGCGACAAAGGCCTCCTAACCACCGGCACCTACGGCGAAGTCACGCGACTGCTTCCGATTGAAAAGATGAAGGACTACAAAATGCCCGCGCCGCTGCTCACCCGTTCGCCCGGGCACATGCGCGATTTCATTCGGGCGTGCAAGGGCGGCGACCCGGCCTGCTCCAACTTCGACGTCGCCGCTCCGTTCGTTGAGTGGATGCTCCTCGGCGTCATCGCGCTTCGTCACGAAGGCAAGCTGGAATACGATCCGGACAAAATGCGCATCACGAATAACAACGATGCCAACAAGCTGCTGAAACCAACCTTCCGGAAGGGCTGGGAGTTCCACACTGTAAAGTCGTAGTCGCACACCGCTGCCCGGATGTGTACAATAAGGCGCGTATGAAGTGCGTCTTATTGTTCGCAATCTTCGCCCTTATAGCCGCGGCGGAAGAACGAAAGAAACTGCCCTCCGGCCGGGCCGACCTCGCCACGGGCAAGAAACTCTTTGAAAACCAATGTGGATTGTGTCATGGGCCGCAAGGAGAGGGCGGGCGAGGGCCATTGCTTGCCAAGGCCAGGCTTTCCCGCGCGCCCGATGACGCCGCGCTCGTTGGGATTATCGAGCATGGCATTCGCGGCACCGAAATGCCGGGAGCCAGTTCGATGTCGGACCGGGAACTCCGCCAGACAGCCGCCTACGTGCGCTCGCTCGGCAAGGTGCGGACAGAACCGGCGCCCGGCAATGCCGCCCATGGCGCCGAAATCTATCGCGGCAAAGGCGGGTGCGCGAACTGTCACGCCATCAATGGCGACGGCGGCGTAGCCGGTCCCGGCTTGGCGGGCATCGGCGGACGAAGGAGCGCCGAGTATCTGAAAGAGTCGCTGCTGACGCCGGAATCGGCCGTGCCGGATGGGTACATGCTGGTCACCGCTTCGCCGAAAAATGGCGCGAATGTCACCGGCACACGAGTGAATGAGGACTCGTTCTCCATTCAAATTCAGGACGCCGCCGGCCGCGTGCATTCGTTCTGGAAATCCGAAATAATGGAACTCAAAAAGCAGCGAGGTAAGTCGCCGATGCCGTCGTACAAAGAGACGCTGTCCGCGGACGAACTCACGGATCTGGTCGCGTTTTTAGCGTCTCTGAAGGAGGAGAAATGAGAACCTTGCTCTTGCTGTTGACACCGTTGCTGCCGGCACAAGTAACGGTGCCGTTCGAGAGGATTCTCAACGCCGATAAAGAGCCGGGCAACTGGCTGACCTATTCGCGAAACTACTCCGGTCAACGCTATTCGCCGCTCGATCAAATTAACACCGGCAACGTTGCCAAGTTGCGCTTGGCCTGGATGAGTCAGGCCGATGAGGCGGACACGGTTCAGACATCGCCCATCGTCGTCGACGGCACGATGTTCATCACCAAACCGCCCAATATTGTAGAGGCGCTGGACGCCCGCACTGGCCGTTCGCTTTGGACATACCGGCGCGAAATTCCCAGCGACTTCCGCGGTTGCTGCGGCAAGGTCAACCGCGGCGTCGCCATTCTCGGCGACTCCATCTACTACGGGACCATTGATGCGCATCTCGTCGCTCTCGACGCGCGTACCGGCGCCGTACGCTGGGATGCCGCTATGGCCGACCCCAAGCTCGGCTACTCCGGTACGGGCGCGCCGCTGGCAGTGAAGGACAAGATCATCGCCGGTATCGCCGGCGGCGAATTCGGGGTGCGCGGATTCATCGACGCCTATGACGCCAAGACCGGCAAGCGCGCCTGGCGCTTCCATACGATCCCCGATAAAGGGGAGCCCGGTAATGAAACCTGGGCCGGGGACAGTTGGAAGACCGGCTCGGCGACCACGTGGGTGACGGGCGTCTACGATGCGGTTACGAACACGCTCTTTTGGGGCACAGGCAATCCCGGCCCCGACTGGAACGGTGACGCGCGGCAAGGCGACAATCTTTACTCGGATAGCCTGCTCGCGCTCGATCCCGACACCGGCGCCAAGAAGTGGCATTTCCAATACACGCCGCACGATGTGAACGACTGGGACTCGACGCAGACACCCATTCTGGCGGACGGCCTGTTTCAGGGGCAAATGCGCAAGATGGTCGTGTTGGCGAATCGGAACGGGTTTTACTATTCGCTGGATCGCGCGACGGGAAAGTTCATCGCTGGACGCCCGTTTGTGAAGCAGACGTGGGCGAAGGGGCTCGATGAAGCCGGCCGGCCGATGCGGCTGCCAAACACCACTCCCACCGCCGAAGGATCGCTTCTGTGGCCGAGTCTTGGCGGGGGGTCGAACTGGTACAGCTCGACTTTCAGCCCGCAAACGAACTTCTACTACGTGAACGCGAAGGAACAAGGCGCCATCTACCACAAGGGCGCGGCGGAGTTTAGAGCCGGTGAGTTCTTCAATGGCGGCGGGCAGCGGCGGTATGAGGACGAAGTGCCTTTCGGCGCCGTTCGCGCGCTGGACGTGGCGACCGGCGAATTGAAGTGGGAGTACAAGCTGCACTCGCCCTCGCATGCCGGTCTGATGACCACCGCGGGAGGGCTCGTGTTCGGCTCGAACCAGTCGTCGTTCTTCGCGCTCGATGCCAAGAGCGGCGGCCTGCTCTGGCGTTTCGAGACTGGCGGCGCCATCGTGGCGAATCCGATCAGCTATTTGGTCGACGGGAAGCAACACGTGGCCATCGCGGCGAAGCACACGTTGTTGGTGTTTTCTTTGGATTGAAGTTGGCCGGCTACGGTCTGGACATAGCCGCCGGGTCGGGCTGTTTACTCTTCTTCGGAATAGCAAATGCAACCCGCCACTTCCCTTCTCCCTGGTACTCCGGCGGCGGTTCCTTTAGCGCAATACGCTCTCCGGCGCCGCCCACCGCAAACCACCATTTCCCGTTGGACTCGCGCAACGCCGAGCCATTGGCGACCACGGAAACATGGCGCGTTTCCAGTGCCTGATGCCCGACAGCTTCCATAACTTTCTTCAGTTCCACGGCATTCCCGGGCTTGAGTTTTACGTTGGCATGTCCGCGTTGCAGACTGACATTCACATCCTCAACGCCCTCGAACTTCGAAATGGCCACGCGCACGGCGTGGGCGCATGTCATTCAATCCATGCCAAAGATCGTCAAGTCCATTTGGAGGATCTCCGGAAACGCCGGCGAGGCCAGCATTAGCGCGCAGACGAGTATTCGCATTGTCTAACTCCTTTTCAAAAGAAATACGCAAAATTCAGGGACAAACGGAACCGTTCCCGGCCGCCATTCATTGGCGCCTGGGCTCCGACAGAGATTCCGTAATTTTTATAAACGCCCAATAGACTGGGCCCAAGGAAGACCCGGTGTGAGCCGGTTGATTGTTCGCCGGTCAGTTCCCCGAACAGTCTCCAATCCCATCCTTGATCGCGTCTCCATGCGGCCGGCCGATAGCCATAGACGCCCGAATAGAACACATGGCGCCGATTCACCGGCGCGTCCGCCGCTCGCGTCTGGACAGTAGCGCCGCCCCAGGCATAATGCTCACGCGATGCGTAGCCGGTCACGATACCGGCCAGCCCTCCAATTCGTTTGGAACGGTCCGCGGCCTGCGGCCCTCCCGCCAGTAAGCCCCCCAGTACAGCGCTCTCCCATCGTTGTCCCACCCCGGTGTTTTTGCGATGAAATCTCCAGGTGGACAGGACTTCCACGTCGCCACCCATCGGCATGAAACCGGCGAAGCGCGCCGCTGGAAGAAGTTCCCGGCGGAACACGACCGGCGCCGAGACCGAAACCTTCAAGTCCCGGGTAATGCCATAGCCAAGCGCGCCGCGCATCATCCAGCCATCGCGGGTTTCGCCGATTCGCGACATCAGCGATAGATCGGCGCTCCATCCGCCCTTGGGATTGGTGGGCGTCGCCAGTCCGAACGCCGGGCCATGGCCCGAACCGTTCATTGCTATTGCACCGCAAAGCCATAGGCCGAGCGGCGCGAATCGTTCCATTCGCATAATTCCTCTCCTTCACGAGTTTGAGTTCTGTTCGAACAGCCGGTAGTGAAGGAGGGATCAGATACGTAAGATTGAAAAGCAACATTCGCCCGGCGGGGAAGTTGCGCTCGATGCACGCGAGAAACCGGCACCGATCGGTTCAGGGGCTAATACAGAAATGGCAAAGCTGAACTCCACTGGAGCGGCCACGCAGATCTTCTCAGCGGATTCGAGCGTGATCCGTTTGCAGGTCTTGCCGCTGGAGGTCGAACTTTCCTGGGGCGTTTTGTCGCCGGTGCGCGAACATTCTCCGGCCTTGGAACAACAACGTTTTTGCGGAGAGCCGGTATTCTCCCACGGGAACATAAAGAACCGCGGACACGACTGGCAACCACCCCACAGCAGGGTGGCGGTTACGAGAAACGCCAGCAAAAGGCGGAAAAGAATCACCATTGAGATTATGACAGATTAGCGGCGGCGCGGCGGCCGCATGGCATTGGCGGTGACGAACGGCGAAACCCCATATCCGGGGTTAGAAGAGCGGACCTTGGCCGTTAAGGCCGCGGCGGACGGTTTCGTCATCGGCTTCCGGGAGGAGTTCAGGGAAGTCAGAGGCTGCCGCCCAGGCGGCGAGGCCGGTGGCGATGGCGAGATCGTCATGGGCCGAGTTTTCGGCGGGCTG
>Ga0163151_10005728_pt1 | contig 15644 bp, 18 predicted proteins | sample OliLakLV19MP5IB2_FD_145596 | JGI IMG/M metagenome (GOLD analysis project Ga0163151, IMG submission 145596) | Freshwater microbial mat bacterial communities from Lake Vanda, McMurdo Dry Valleys, Antarctica - Oligotrophic Lake LV.19.MP5.IB-2 | ecosystem: Environmental > Aquatic > Freshwater >...
GGCCACGCCGAACGCCACGCAAACACCCGGTTTATAGGGAGCCGGCAACAGCCGGAAGAGGATGGCGGACGGGATCAGGAACCAGAAAAAATACTCGAATGTGTTGAATATCATCCCGTTTTCCCATTGTTCAGCAGCATGACGTTGTCACAGGCTGAATATCGGCATTTAACCGAAAGCCCGGTAGTTTTTTCGGCCGGTTACATGATCAATCCGCGCAAAATGCCCTCTAGCCAAGGCTTTTGGCAAGACTCCTTGAGCTCAGCCGCTTAAAGAGGGCGTGATTAAAATCAGGTGAGCTGAGGTTTGGAATGCCGGCTTTTAGCCGGTGGAACTGGAATGGACAAAGGCATCTAAAGTAGGCCTGAAGGCGGTACTCCGTACATGGGAACGTTCCCGTTCCCATCCATCTCACGCGCTTCCAATCGCACCCACATAAAGATGACGCCCGTCTGGCCAAGTTCCCAAATTCGTCGCTGCGGAGACAATTTCATTTTAAAAACAGGTCCTAAAGTCTTCCGGCCCCCATGACGATAGCTTTTCGAGCCCCTCTCCTCGGCACCGGGAAACAGTGGCTCGAAAGAAGTTTATGAAAACCGTCATTTTTAGTCTCTTACCGCTGGCCTTGAACGCTTCAATCGCCCATGCCGCATCCGATTCTCCATCATCGTCAACCGCTCAAACGGATGCGTTGGTTTTCCTCTGGCTGGTGGCTTTGTCGTTTGGCATCAAACTGGCCTTGGTCTTCTGTTTTTCGAGACGCTGCCAAAAACTGGCATCCATCTCGAATGCACAGAAAAGAGAAATCGCGGATTTAAAGTCGAAAGGGCATCGCTGAAGGGCTGGGCAGCCAGGTATTGACAGTCCCCCGCCTCCACTGCTTCAACGGCCCGCTGCTCCTGATCTGATTCTAGGCTTGTGCTAAATGTTGTTTTGAAAAAAAGTGCTTCATGGGCACTCCTCAAGCGTGGGTAGAAGTCAAAGACCTGCATAAAGAATATCGCTCCGGAGCGGGAATGATCCCCATTCTCACCGGAGTGAATCTCCGGCTCGATCGAGGCGAAGCCGTAGCCATCGTGGGACCATCCGGCTCGGGCAAGAGCACCTTGCTCAATATTATCGGCACCCTGGAGCCGCCCACCAGCGGAGAGGTCTTGCTGGATGGAAAGAATGTTGCTTTGCTGGACGAGGAAGCCACCGCGCGCATCCGGAACCAGGAGATCGGCTTCATATTTCAGGCGCACCATCTCCTTCCTCAATGTTCCGTGCTCGAAAACGTCCTCGTTCCGACCATCGTCCAACCTGAAGGCGAGATCCGAAAAACCGCTCCGGAAAGGGCGAAGATGCTGCTTGAACGGGTAGGCCTGGGACAACGCTTACACCACCGGCCAGGGCAGCTTTCCGGAGGTGAACAACAACGTGTGGCTGTGGTCCGGGCGCTGATCAACCAGCCCAAGGTTCTCCTGGCGGACGAACCCACCGGTTCGCTGGACCGCCAATCGGCCCTGGAACTTTCCGAACTTTTGGTCGAACTGAATCGCGAACAAAGACTGGCGCTGATTGTGGTCACCCATTCTATAGATCTGGCGAAGAAAGTGGGCCGAGCCTTGGAACTTCGAGACCATCAGTTACGAGAAGTTTCACTCTGATCAAGATCCCTCTCAATGTCATCCTGTCAAAACTGCCGCCGATCTGTTCCTCCATCACATCAAGACTGCACTTGCAACGCCAGATTGATCGCGGCAGTCATGCTGTTGGAGTCTGCAATCCCCTTGCCGACAATGTTGTAGGCCGTTCCGTGGTCAGGCGAAGTCCGGACAAAAGGCAGACCAAGCGTCCAGTTGATTCCGTTTTCGAATGCCACCATTTTCAGAGGAATGAGCCCCTGATCATGATACATGCAGACGACCACATCGTAATCGCCACGATAAGCAAAATAAAACAGTGAATCCCCGGCGTGCGGTCCTGAGACATCAAACCCTTCACGCTGAAAGTCCTTCACCACGGGAAGGATCAGTTCAACATCTTCGCGGCCGATTTCGCCACCCTCACCTGCGTGAGGGTTGAGGCCGCAAACACCGATCTTGGAACGTGGCAGCCGGAGCTTTGCACAGGAATCAATCCCCAGCCGAATCGCCAGCCGGATTTTTTCCGCGCTCAGCTCCGCAGAAACCCGCGCGATCGGGAGGTGATTTGTGACCAGCACCACCCGCAGCCATTGTTGGTTTCTGTCCGGGCCCAGAAGCATCATGGCAGTTTGCTTGGTCCCGGCCAGGGCGGACAAATATTCGGTCTGCCCGACAAAGTCGTAACCTGCCTTGATGATGGATTCCTTGTTGACCGGTGCGGTCACCAATGCGTCCGCCTTTCCGTCGAGACAGAGTTGCGCACCCTTTTCGAGGGTGATCATCGAGGCTACGGCCGACTCGCGGCCACCCTGCTCCAGAACGGACCTGAGCGGATGGTCAAACGGATCGATGATGCCTGTCTCCCCAGGAGATAACGGGAAAGAGTCAACAAATGTCAGGCCGGTCTGGAGCCGCTCATTCAGCTGGTGGTAGAGCGTGCGGTCACCGATCAAAGTGAAACTGTGGTCTGGAACCGGATGCCTCGCAGAGAGCGCTTTCAGCGTCACCTCCGGTCCGATCCCCCCCGGATCACCCATTGAGATGACAACGCTAGCCATGGCAAAGCCGGGTGAAAAAGAGGAATCAGAAATAGCGGACGTAGGCCTTGCGTTTCAAGCGGTCGATCCACTTTTTGTTCAACCGGGCGGCCTCTTGTGATTTCAAGGTTTTCTCAATCTCTTCCCGAATATCGGCGAGCGGACGGGTGTGGGTTTCCCGGACTTCTTCAACCAGGAGGATATAACAGGCTTCGGGCAGATCCAGCACCTGGCTGATTTCACCGGTTTTCAAGGCAAACGCCACGTCCGAGATCTCCTTTTTATAAAAACTCCTCTCAATCCAGCCACGATCCCCGCCCTGCGCCCGCTGGGCACCGTCGGAATACACCGAAGCCATTTCTGAAAAAGAAGTTCCCGACTTGATCTTGGCCAGGATTTCCTCCGCCAGTTTGCGGACCTCGGCCGGTTTGGTTTCAGTGGTTTTGTTCAGCGAGATCATGCGGAGTTTGACCTGGTCGCCGAGCTTAAATTCCTCCTGATGTGCCTTGTAATAACTTTCGATCTTGTAGGGTGAAATGATGATTTTTTCCGAAGAAGTGTTTTTGTCTTTCAGGTAGTTGATGATCATCGCTTCTTTGCGGCGTTTTCTGAATTTTTCGTAAGTCTCGCCCTGGGCCTGCAGCGTTTTGGTCAGGGTCACTCGATCACCGAACTGTTTTTTGATTTCCACATTGAGAATATCATCGACGATCGATTCGGGCAGATTGTAACCCGCCTTGTTGAAATCATAGAGGACCAATTCGTTTTCCACCAGACGCTCGATTTGTTCGCTCCGGACTTCGCCGACTTTCTTCTCAAACACCCTGGGCTGATTCCCATATTGTCCCGCGAGCAATTCCAGCATGGAGGCGATGGATCGTTCAACTTCATCGTAGGTGACCACCGAATCGTTCACGATCACCACGATGGCGTTGATGAGTCCCGCCGAACTTTTCACCGGGACAAAAAGCACTGTCAGCGCCAGAATCAGAGTTAATATAGGTCGAAACATGCGACTGGCGATACTAGGTCAAGCGAAACGGAGGTCAAGCCGGGTTTCAGATTTGGATGTCCGGGTGTCCCGGGGGTGTGATTAAAACTGGGTGAGGCCTACACGGATCGCGGGGCTGTGACGGTTGTGACCCGCAGCGCTCTGCCATGAAAAATGCTTTGGAACAAGCGGCACCGAAAGGACTGACTTGTGCCGCAGCCTGCCGACAGACTAATCATTGGCGGCATGAAACGGCGGGAAGAGCTTCCGACTGGGTGCGAGATTGTATGAAGGCGCAAAGTTTGGGGCGAAAACTAAATAAATCTCCGGTTGACTCGGCGGATAACTTTCAATACTTTCCCACTCCCTTGCGGGGGTGTAGCTCAATTGGTTAGAGCGCTGCCCTGTCACGGCAGAGGTTACGGGTTCGAGTCCCGCCACTCCCGCCACTTCCCGCTGTTGGTTATCAACCTCTTACACGGACTTCTACTTTCAAAAATCGTTTTTCCGTCACTTTTCCGTCACTTCGTGAACGAAACGTTCCGCCAAAGCGGTTCTTCCCTTGTATGAAATTGAAACCGATCAAACATTCTGGTCCTGTGGCGGACGTAATGGAAGCCGGCGGCGTTGATAAAATCGGCACGTTCCAGGACCTCGGCCCGCGCTTACGGCAGCTACCTTTACCAAACCATCGAACCCATCGCCGCGTGGTCGGACCTCCGCCCGTTGATCCAAACGTGGCTGGCAGTGGAGAACCATCGGGCATAGAATGAACCCGGATGATCAGCGAGAACGAATTGCTCAAATTGATGGCCGACATGGAATCCGACCGTGTCGAGCGGACAGTCGCGACTGCAGACACCGCCAAGTTCCGCGAAGCGATTTGCGCGTTCTCGAATGATTTTCCCAACCACCGCCAGCCTGGCTACTTGTTGGTGGGCGTGGAGGACAAGATGGGGAAGGCGTGCGGGCTGAAAGCCAACGATGCCCTGCTGAGAAATCTGGCGGGCTTGCGGCAGGACGGGGAGATTCTACCCCAACCGGCCATGAGCGTGGCCCGAATTCCGTTGTCTGACGGATCGGGGGACGTGGTAGTCGTCGAGGTGCATCCCTCCGATCTGCCGCAGGTGCGTTACAAGGGGCGGATTCATATCCGCGTCGGCCCGCGGCGGGCCACCGCCAACGAGAGCGAGGAACGGATGCTTTCGGAACGGCGCGTGGCGATGGCGCGCACCTTCGACGCGCGTCCGTGTTCCGAGGCCCGCTTGGAGGATCTTGAGATTGATCTTTTCCTGCACGTCTATCGCAAAGCCGCCGTGGCGGAGGAAGTCATCCGGGCCAACAATCGCAGCCTTGAGGAGCAACTGGCCGCGCTACGTTTATACGACCTGCGGAGGGATTGCCCGACCCATGCGGGCGTGTTGCTGTTTGGAAAACGTCCCGCGCATTTCCTGCCCGGTGCCTACGTGCAGTATCTGCGGATCGACGGCACCCAACTCTCCGGGCCGGTAAAGGTCTCCCGCGAACTGGGCGGAAACCTGATCGGAATGATTCGGAGCTTGATCGCGCTGCTCGACGGCATCCTCGAAGCGCGCCCGGTTCGTGTATCGACCCTGCGGGATGAAACGGTATGGGACTACCCGTCCGCGCCGTTGCGCGAGCTCCTCCTGAACGCGATTTGCCACCGCAATTACGAGTCCAACGCTCCGGTTCGCTTTCATCGCTACGGCGACCGCATCGAAATCAAGAATCCCGGCGGCCTCTACGGGCAGGCTTCGCCGGAGAATTTTCCGCGCGAGACGGATTATCGGAATCCGATCGTGTCGGAAGCCCTCAGGGTGCAGGGATATGTGAACCGGTTCGGCCGGAGCGTGCTGGAGGCGCAGGAATCCCTTCTCGCCAACGGCAATCCTCCCGCCCGCTACACCTTTGAGCCAAACTCGGTCACCGTCAGCGTGCCCAAGTCAGAACACTTTTGATGCCGCGCCGCGCCCATCAATCGCTTCAGCTCCCGTCGCCACCGGTTGTATCATGCGTATCTGGGGGTGCGTCTCAAGGGCGCGGTGTTGAGCGTGTTCATGAAAAGTTGGTGAGATCATCTGTTTTTTCATTTTTTTCATGAAGCAACAACGTGATTACTACCGATTTTTCTAGGAATTCTTAACTTCAATGCAGTCAATGCAGCGCGTTCATTGCGTGGAAAACGCGTTACCGGGGTTCGAGGCGTTCGACATCTTTGAATTTGTCAAAATCGGTATCAAACGACGAAACAGGAACCTTCGATTCGACCGAGACTGCTGCCAGGTAAGCGTCGGCAAAATGAGCATTTTTTTGCGCGCAACGCGTGAGCGCGTTAACGAGCCTCGGCAACTCTGCCGCCTCAATCCCTCGAGATTGGATAAATGCCAATAGGCTTTCTGCGATCTCTTTTTGCGGTATCTCGTAGTAGGATTTTAATGTGTAAAACGTCTCCGCAACGATGACGGGAAAAATGATCAGAGTGACTTCACCGCGATCTGCTTTTTCGACGAGGTGCTGCACCTTTTCCGCCATTTCGGGCGGGTCACCGGTAAAAAAGCGAATCAAAATGTTCGCATCCAACAAAAGCCTTTTTGCAGCCATGTTATTTTGCCCCTCGGCTCGTCACCCGCCGACCTATGGCACGCGCCGCCACTTCACGTTCGGCGGCTCTCCCAGGGAATTCTTTCGGAGACTTCAACCTGCCGAACAATTCGAGCGCGCTTGGTTCAGGTCGCACAGTCGCGCTGCCATCTGCACTTACAGTCCACGCGAGCTTTTGACGCGGTTTTACTTTGAGAGCTTCCCTTACTTCCAGAGGCACGGTGGTTTGCCCCTTATCTGTCAATGTCGATGTTGCCATACGTCAAGGTTAACATACTTACGCGCATTACCGCAAGATGTTCCATTACCGGGATAACAAGCATTACTTCACCCCTTTTTATCCTTTTAGCTCTTTGAAAGGCCTGGCATGGAAGAAAAGTTCAGCGAAAGGCTGGTTTTCATGAGCCTGGTTTTCGATTTTTTCGATTGGGAATTTTCACGGTAACCATAAGGAAGGCGGTCAGGGCCACCATGCCTGCAACGATCCAGAGGAACGGCTCACTGGCGAGCTGATTTCGGACGCACCCCGACCTTGCTGAGATCAATGGGCCTGAATCCCAGACTTAAGGCCGGCGATGTTGGTTGCAGCCGCAAGTCGAACGTTCGGGGATCGACAAACAAAGGGTCAGCAATGAGTGAGTTCGTGTCGTGCCCGCGCGCCCGCCATTCTCCCCAGCTCGCGTTGGAGAATTTCATGGACTCCGCAGCCCCAGCCCGCGTGTCCCAATATAGATTGCGGTCCATGAGGTAGTTGTCGTTTGACCAATTGCTGCCGAGCAGCGTGCCTGAATCAAAGCAGACCACGTTGTTCGTGAATTGGAACGAGCTGTGGGGTTCCGCGCGCGTCCGCATCAACTGGACCTCGTGGTTGAAAGCGAAGATGTTGTTTCGCACGATGTTGTCGCGCCCGTAATGCTGATGAAACCCGGCGCTCTTGCAATGGTGGACGACGTTATTTTCAAGCACGATGCCCGTGCTGCCTTCGTCCGTGTAAAGACCCCAGCCGCCATAAGTAAATGCGCTCACATCATGGATCAGGTTGTTGCGGATGACCGTGCCGTGCTGGATGCCCAAAGTATAAATTCCACCCATGTCGCTCAAACGGCCCTGGCCAATGTCGTGCAGATGGTTGAACTCTATGACGTTTTCACGGCACGGCGTTTCCTGGTAACCCCAGTTCCAACCGGCGGAAATAGCGGTGTAGTAAAGGTGGTGGATATGATTGTGCGCGATGCGATTTGTGCCGCTCTGCAGAACGAACACACCCACGGCCGGCGGATAGATTAGTCCGCCATGGTGGATGTGATTATCGGTGACGATGTGTCCATGATTGGCTTCGAAAGACGACGGTTTATTGTTCGTGTCGCCGATGCGGATTCCCCCGCCCCCGAGATCAAACATTTCGTTGCCCACCACACGAACCCGCTGGCAACCCCGACCCAGCTCGATGCCATAGCCGGCCAGATGGGTGAATGTGCAATCTTCGATCACGCACTCCACAGCCCCCTCGGCCAGCAAATCACCGCGGGTCGCGATTGCTGCCTGGGTGTCCGCATAACCCTCTGGTGGCAGCGTCCAATCCGTGTGGCTGAACGTCAAACCTCGCAGGACCACATGCCGCACCGGGCGCCGCCCTTGAAAATCCCCTTGCATGACGAGCAACTCTTCGAGCAGGGGCGCGATGACCTCGGCGGCAGTCATGTCGTCCGCAGGTTCCGCCCAATAGGTGACTACACCGGTGCGGCGGTTCAGATGCCATTCACCGGGTTGATCGAGGGCGTCGGAAGCATTTTCGATATAATACCGCGCGTTGTTTTCCTTGTTCGATGGGCGCGGGTTTCCTGAAAGCGTGGCGACATGGTTTGATGCGTCCACCGAACGGATCTGCATCCGGATATCCGACCAGGCCAACATGGCAATGACCTCCACGTCCCCATCGTTGGCCCACTCCTTCCTAATCTCGCCGGCCTTAAAATGCAGCTTCACCGGCTTGTCCTGTGGGCTTGGTCCCTGGATGCGATAAAAGTCGGAGTTGGGAGTGCGGGCGCGTTGCTGGCGGCGGCCATTGACGAAGAGCTGTCGGAAATACCATCGGCCTTCCCGCACTTCGGTAACTTCCAACTGCCACCGCCCTGGCTGGTCGGCGACGGGTTTCCAGCCTGTCAGCTGCCGGCCGCCACTGAGCACCGGACGTTCGCCGGGAAAGGCCGCGAGGACAAAGGGTTTCTCCGCACCCGCGCCCGAATCATCGGGTGTGAGGGTGATCGGCTCGATCAGTTCATGCCTGCCGTCGCGGAAGAAAATAGTGATGCCATCCGCCACCTGTGCCGCATCCTGCCGCGCCAACCGAGCCGCTCGCAAGGCTGCGGCGGGGGTTCGCAGCGGACCGTCCTGGCCGCTTACGGAAGGGGCCGCAACGCGGCCGGACCACGCATCGTTACCGTTGGTGGCGACATGCAATATGAGTGGTTTGGCTGTCGCGATATTGTGTGCCAGCACTGCTGGCAGGAGGAAAAGCAGGACGTGTAATCTCATGCGCATGGCGGCATTTCGCAGTGGTGAAAGCATTAATTCAAATCGTTTGGAGGCCAAGCGCTTGCGCTACTGCGGCATCCACCACGGGTTTGCCTTCCACTTGGCGACGGTTGAGGCCGAAGCCCTCGTCCCAACCCCAGACGGCCCAGCCGATTTTGTACGCGGATAGCACTTCGCCGAAATCGCGAAACCAATTGCTCCGATGCATCGGTTTTGCATGCGCTCCGTAGACGCCAAACTCGCCGCAATACAATGGCACCTGATTCTTCGCACCCCACTCGATACCCTGCTTAAATCGCGCAGCCAGCCTGGCTTTGGTCCACTGTTCCCGTCCGTACTTTTCGACCATCGCCTTGGATTTCGGATGCTCCTCCAACCCTTTCAACAACGGGACCACGGCTTCCGGACTCGACGGGTATGGAACTCCGCGCAATGGCTTCACCTCTTCGCTGGACCACGTTGCACCCTGATGCGTGAAAGGGAACGGATCGTAACAGTGGAAGGAGTAAACCACGTTGCGGTCTGGAAGCAGTTTAAGCTTTCGCAACCCATCGATGCCGCCCCAGTTCGGGCCGGAAGTTACAATGGTGTGTTGCGGCGCGTTTTTTCGGATGGCTGCGGCGAGGCGCCCGTTCAGCGTGTTCCATTCCTCTTCGCGATTGTCGAATACCGGTTCGTTGACGATCTCAAGCATCGTCAGTTCGGGGTCGAATTTCGCCAACCGCGCGGCCAGCGCGGACCAGAACTTTACAAAAGCGTCCTGCCAGGCCGGATTCAGCTCCGCCGCGCGGTCTTCATTGTGGATGTCCACCATGACAAGAAGGCCCGCGCCGTGAAACCGCTGGATAGCGGCCTCCACATATTTCGCGGTGTCTTCGCGGATCTGGCCCGTCTCCTGGTCCATAATAACCTTGGGCGCGACGCAAAGTCGGACATGTTTGAGGCCCATGCGTGCCATCATCTCCGTCTCGGCGTCGGCGATATAGTTGTCAAAATGTTCCGGAGATTCGGTGCGTGGAAAACGGAACCAACGGCAGACGTTGGCTCCAGTGGCCAAGCGCTGCAATCGGGAGACCGGCACTTCTATCCGCGCGTCGGCAGCCTGAGCGGGCAAATTGAAAAATGCAAAAGATCCGGCGGTTAGTGTCGCGGTATGCAGAAACTCCCGGCGACTCAAAACAAATGAACGCATGAGAGGTGGACGCTGGCCGCAAAGCGGAACTTCAAACAGAGCGGCGGAGAGACTGACCCTTCAACCCGCTACCGCGAAAAATGCGTCAACAGTGGCGCAGGCTGCCAAAGACCCGCGTGCTGAAGAGCCGAACTTTCCGTGGATAAAACATTCGGTGAAAGGCGGGTTTTCATGAGCCTGATTTTCGATTTGGAATTTTCACGGTAAACATAAGCAAGGCGGTCAGAGCTACCATGCCTGCAACGATCCAGAGCAAAGGCGCATAGGATTTAAACCGTTCAAAGCATAGGGCAAAAACAATCGGGCCCAGCGCCGAGGAAAGCACGGTGATCGCCTGCGCCGCCCCTTGAATCTTTCCAAGATGCCGCCGTCCGAAAGAGGCATACCGATCCTTGAGCCATCTCATCAGAGTTCCTTGTCGGCGATCTCAAAGACACGCAGCATCCGGTCAAATGCCTGGTAGAGGTCGGCGTAAGACCGGACATTGACGGTGAAACGTCCATCCAAATTGCGATGCGAGGTAACGTGACCGTCAGTGTAGAGAATGTCAGCGAACTTTTGTTGATGATGCGTGCGCGGCTTCACATTAAAAACTTCCAACCCGGGAGGGCATTGGAAAAGGCTGTCCACGACGATGGCTTGGATGGGAACTCCCTCTCGATTCAAACCCGGATTATCCAGCCGCATTGATGCCGGGATTTGGGTGGGCGAATAAAAAAGCTCCGTAACTCCTCCGTGCCGATAGAAATAGCTTCCCTGTGCCTGACTTTTTCCGACTTTGGAGAGCTCGATTTCGCCATCCAACTTTTGGTCATTTCCAGGGCAAAACAGAACCTTGGGTTGGCGTGAAAGATCAGATGCCAGCATCAAACCCAACCCTACCGGCGCACCACTCTGCAGCGACAAGAGGCTGGTGGGCGAGCCGGTCGAAGGATAGAAGCTGGCAGGGCTGGTGAATGGCGGTGCTACAGGGCCATAGGGCATGTTTCCACTGTTCTCCAGCGCGTAGGATTGAATGGCTATTCCGATCTGTCGGAGATTTGAAATGCACACCGCTTTTCTAGTTCGCTCCCGGGCAGCCGACAGACCCGGCAAAAGTAATCCGGCTAGAATCGCAATGATCGCGATAACCACCAGCAATTCCACCAGGGTAAAACCACTGCAACCTTTGCTTTCGCCGGCTGAATCTTGGTTCCTCCGCTTCAAGGAAGTTGTTGAACCTGGAAAAACTCCATTTCATTCCCTGTTGGGGCCGGAATGGCAATTTTTCCTGTTTGATTTGTGATTGAAAGCAAGTGTGTCCAGGAGTTGTTTGCGGCGAGGTTGGTTGAGTTCAAAATGGAGAAAGCCAGTCCTGGCTCACTGGTTAACACCAATCCAGTTGAGTTGTTGGATCGAATAAGTTCCAGCATGGGGACCTTTCGAACTTCAAGCCGCGCCTTGTCGATATCCCAATATCCCCCGGAGAGCGTCGGGTCGACAGTGGAGAGAATTTTCACCCCGACAGGTTTGCCCGCCCAGGCGTCCGAAGCTAAGATTCCGGGCAGGTGAACAGAAAAATCCACAAAGTGCGTGGTCACGGGGAAAGTTGCCGCCGCATTGGTGATAAAAGCACTGGAAATCGTCACGTGATTGCTGTTTGCATCCCGATAATAGAAACTGAGCTGGAGCGTTGTTCCGTTGGACATTCCACCGCCTCCACCGGACACACCCAAGGTAAACTGATAAGATTTTCCAGGCTCATAAACCGCGTTCAGGGTCGAGGCATTGGTGAAACCGTCCACCGAAAGCATGTCTTGAAACAAACCGACCTCCGGGACTGCAAACAAATAAGCCGCTTGATTTCCATCAATATTGTCCTTGCGCTTGGGATCTCCCGCCCCTGGATTGGCAAATATCCCACTCAACTGATCCCACAAAAAACCTCCGAACTCGTCGTACCAGAAAGGTTTCGGGGTTTTTTCCCAGCCTGCGAAGCGGTTGTCGACAAACACAGTTTGAGGGTTTTCAAATGAACCGTTTGGAAGCTCGATGATTTCTTCCAACCGCACGTTGTCAACATCCCAGTATCCGCCAGCCAGCGCCGGATTCACGGTTGAAAGAATCTGGATGCCGACATTTTTTCCCATCCAGGCGTCCTGCAACTTCACCGGGAGGCTTTGAATGGCGATATCCACAAAGTTCGTAGCATCTAAAAAGATCTCCGGCCCATAGGTGACGTTTGTGGAGGCCACGGTAACAAAATTGGATGCACCATCACGATAGTAAAGACTGAGCTCGAGGCTGACGCCGTTGGACATTCCTCCGCCCCCTCCAATCAACCCTGCGGTCAGCCGGTAAGATTTCCCCGATTCAAAACGGGCGTCGAACTTATGATCCGCCGAAGAATTGGTGCCGGGGATGGAGTTGAAGTCCTGGAATATCCCAACCGTGGGGACTGCAAAAAGGTAGATCGCCTGTTTTCCATCAATGTTGTGAATATGATTGTTGGTCCCGGGCGGAGTGTTCAGGAAGGTGCCGGTCAATTGTTCCCAGGTGAACCCGCCGCTTTCGTCATACCAGAAAGGTTTTGGAGTTCGCTGCCATGAGTCGATTCGTTGGTCAACAAAAGGGGTTTCCGGAGATTCAAAAGAGTGGTTGGGAATGTAGTTGCGACCGGCCTGAGCGGCCAGGGAGAGAAATCCGACGAGAACGCACGTCCAAGTTTTTCCAAAATTCATATGCGCATTAGTGTTGTTTCCGCGATGGCAATCGCGAATAGGTTCAAAAATCATCTTTCGTCAAACTTGAAAGAGCAACAACCGAGATTGAGTCCGGTTTTATCCCGGGCGATTCGATGTTTAAATTCCGGGACGATGCAACATCTCACGTTCTTGCCCTCCTTCTCCTTTTGGACAATGCCGGCTTCCTCGAGAATCCGCAGATGTTTGGAGGCGTTGTATTGCGTCACTCCCAGCTTGTCAGTGAGCTCATTGACGGTCGCGGGTTCTTCCAGAAGTCTTTGAACGAGACGCCACCAAGTCTCGTCTGCGAGCGCTTTGAGCATCTTGATGCAAGGAATCTGTTTTGTTGACACGAACTGCAATCTAATCCCTGAGGGTTTCAAGACTCAACGCGTTTTTTTGCTAGGCGATCAAAGGGACGTGATTAAAAGTGGGTGAGATGTAAGGAGCCCTCCCCGGAGCGCGGCTCTGTGAGCCGCAGCACAAGTCAGTCCTTTCGGTGCCGATTGTTTCAAAGCATTCTTCATGGCAGAGCGCTGCGGGTCACAGACCCGCGCTCCGGGGAGGGCTCACCCGGGTTTAATCACACCCCAATCAAACGATGTGTTCACCCGCCTCCAAACCGGCGGCACGCGATGCCAGCCATCAAGATCTCCCGCCCGGCCGATAGTCAGGTTGAAATCTTGGCCGGGACATAAACATGAAAGTTGATCATGGCAAAATTAAATGCTTGAATGCGCATTAATACTTATTATGCGAAAAACGCTCGCCAGCACCATACTGAGCCTGATCCTCGCCGGTTTTCCCGTGGTCGCAGGGATACTCAAAATCAACCTGTTCTGGGAATTCTAGGTCCTCCGATGCAGGCAAAAGTAATTTGCTCAAATGTATGAACCGCCTCATAGAGACGGAAGTAACTTTCAGCACTTCCCGCTGGAAGCGTGACCTGCATTTTATCACCAGCAAGGGTGGCACCTGGGACCGCTGTCCAGGCAACTCCCGCACCGAGGGTGGTTGTCCTTTCCAGCCCAAACCCGGTTGCCGAAGAAGGCCAGCTTGTGTTACAGAAAAAATAACCCGACCCGTTCAACTTTCCGGCTAAAGCTTTTCGGCTCGCTTTTTGTATGCAATCACACGGCCCTCGGTGATCTCCGGTTTTCCCGACAGGAGCGGGGCAACATGTTCCCTGGCCCAGCTTGCCGCCAGTTCGTTGGATGCATCGGCTTCGGCCTTCGTTTCAAAAATGCTGATGGATGTCCATTGGCCATCCTCTGAATCGACCCCATAGTAGGAAACAAAACCCGGGATTTTGCTGATCAATGGCACAAACCCTTCGTTTACTTTCCGGCTGATATCGATGGCGGCGGTGGTTTGGTAATGTCGGATGCTTGCGAACATGATTTTTTCCTTCTATTTGATTTTTATATCCAGACTGCAACGCGGGTCGGTCAGGGGATGAAAGTGGAGGAAATCCAATAAACGCCGATCAACACGGAAGCCAATGAAGAAGCTCCCATCAAACCCCGGTAGGCCGTGGTGTTGTTGACTGAAAACTTCTGTCCGATCAATCCAATGGTGCCCGAAAACAGGCACATGGCGGCCACACATCCTGCGGCATAAGCACCGAGATAAAGCAAAGCCATGCCAAAACTGCCGACAACAACAACCGGCACGAGCGCGTAGAGATGGGAGCTTCCGGCAAGACCGTGCAACGTGCCAATCCCAAAAACCGCGTGCCGATGGCGATGTTCCAGTTTTTCCCGGGGCGCGTGAGCCAGATGGTCGTGAAGATGGATGTGCAGATGGGTGACACCATCATGAGAATGTTCATGGCTGTGAATGCGCCTGTCGAAAGCTTTGCGCAGCCCCCAAAAACCGATGGCCAGCAGGAGAAAACCTACGAGACGTTCACTCCAGTCCGAGATGGCTTCCAATGGGAGCAATTCACGGAGCAAAAGCAAGGTGACGCCGATGATTGCGACTCCAAAAGCATGGCCCAAACCCCACCTGAGTCCGCTCTCCCAGGCGCGCGCCTGTTTCCTGACCGCCAGTGGTGCGATTGCTGCCAGATGGTCGGGTCCGGAAAAAACATGGACAAAACCGGCGGTGATTCCTGCCAAGATCAAAAGCATCATTTCCTGGCCACAACTTCCTCCGGACAGGAAACAGAAGCAAGCTTCTTGTCCTGCTCCGCATCTCCGGATGATCCAAGTTCCACTCGACCCCTTTGCCGTAGCCATCCAGAGGACCTTTTTTTACCTTTTGTCCGGTTAAAAAAATGTTCCCTGATTGCCGCCCTGGAATCCCCTGATCCTTCCAGGTGGCACAAGTGCATCAACTCATGAAAAGTGGTTCGCTTCGCCTGAATCTCGGTTTTTAGCTTGAAAGGATCCAATGCGATATGCCCGTTTCCACGGTAATCTCCCAAAGCCCAATCCAAGACCCCGACAGTGATCTTCAATTTGGAAAGCTTGGCCACCTTGTCTGGAGGCAAATACTGGATAAATTCCTGGACGTTACTCTGGATGTTTTCATCCGTCAGAATTTTTCCGGTAGCGCCCGAGATGGATTCCATCAAATCAACCTCTTTGGCCGGGTCTTGCTCCCTCAATTGTTTGAACAAAGCCTCGGATTCCTTCACCGACAATTCCTTCAAAGGAATGTTCTATCAGGGGCTCTACAGCACCTCCACCAACCACGGTCCGGACAATGGCCCGATCCCCTGCCGCGCCCTGGACCCAATAGACATAAGTGGCATCCGCCAGTATCCAGCAGGCTGGATTGTGCGATCCGTCCGTTGTCGGAGCGATGATTCTTTCTCCACCCCCGAAACCGTGAGTTACGCACGAGATGCACGGGCGCAACTCACGGTTTCGGGGGTAAGTTGAAAGAGGAAGATAAAAGGAGTTCAGAGAA
>Ga0163151_10005732_pt1 | contig 15641 bp, 10 predicted proteins | sample OliLakLV19MP5IB2_FD_145596 | JGI IMG/M metagenome (GOLD analysis project Ga0163151, IMG submission 145596) | Freshwater microbial mat bacterial communities from Lake Vanda, McMurdo Dry Valleys, Antarctica - Oligotrophic Lake LV.19.MP5.IB-2 | ecosystem: Environmental > Aquatic > Freshwater >...
CCCTTATGATACGATTGATCTTTTGCTAAATCACTTTTTTTTAGATATCCAATTCTTTTTACTAGCGGATCTAAAATAGTTACAATTGTTTTTTTTATTATTTTCTTCATAATTATTCTATTGACCAATTAAACTTCGGTTTAATAAAACCGGGCTCCTTCCCCATCCAAGATCCTAATTTTCTTTGTCCTTCTTGCACAGAGAAAATCATAATATCTTTTTCAATATAAGCAGCTTCTTTTGAATTTCTTATAATATACAAAGCTAAATAATATGTCCCTACGTTGAGGAATCCTTCTGGAAAAGTACACTTAATTTTATTCATTCCATTTCGCAATTTTAACCCACTATTAGCATGAGTAAAAGTAAACAATGCTTCTCCATATTCATTATTTAAAACATAGGTTAAATGCAGCGTTTCTTCATCATTAAAAACGGTTAAAATGGTGTTCAATTCTATTTCCTGAAATTCATTTAATGGATCGTCTGAAGTTTTCCCTATGGGATTAACACTTATTTCATGAATCCTAAAATCCTTTTGCTGGTGTGCTTCACTAAAAGTAACTTTATTTAGGGTTCCAGAATCACCATTCAGATAAGTTCCTATGGCTGTTTCGGTACTAGAATTAATTTTAACTTTTCCGTTTTCCAACACTATAGCACTGGTGCACAAACTTTTAACTGCTGCCATATTATGGCTCACAAACAATACTGTTCTACCTTGCCCCTTGCTTACCTCACCCATTTTGCCCAAACATTTCTTTTGAAACTCAGCATCGCCCACGGCCAATACTTCATCTACAATCATAATCTCCGATTCTAAATGTGCAGCAACCGCAAATGCCAATCGAACATACATACCACTACTATATCTTTTTACAGGTGTATCTATATATCGTTCTACCCCGCTAAAAGCAATAATCTCATCCAATTTTCTGGATATCTCTTTCTTTCGCATGCCTAAGATAGCCCCATTCAAAAATATATTTTCACGCCCCGTAAGTTCTGGGTGAAATCCTGTTCCTACTTCTAATAATGATGCAACTCTTCCTTTTATTTTTATACTGCCGGTAGTAGGCGAAGTTACGCGGCTCAATAGTTTTAATAAAGTGCTTTTACCAGCACCATTTCTTCCTATAATACCAACAGCATCACCTTGTGCTATTTCAAAATTGATATCTCTTAAACTATATACAATATTGCTGTCTCCTTTACTAGCCCTATCATTGGTTTCACCAATTTTGAGAAAAGGGTCTTCCTTGCCTCGCACTTTCATCGACCACCATCTATGTAAATCGTGGCTTATGGTGCCCGTGCCTATTTCGCCCAGTCGGTATATTTTGGAAAGATTCTCTACTATGATTGCTGTGTGCGACATGTATTATTATAATTTGGGCGTGCAGTTTTTCGGGAATACTTAGATAGTATCTACAAATGATTTTTCTGTTTTGTTAAAAATGATCACACCCATTGCTAAAAATATTATTGTTAGCACGGCTGTGTAAACAAAGCCATGCAAGGTGAATTCGCCAATCCCTAAAAATGCATATCTAAATCCTTCTATTATATTGGTCATGGGGTTAAGTTCTATTATATAACGATATTTTTCAGGGATTTTTGAAAGCGGATAAATTACAGTAGTGCCATACATTAATAACTGCACCCCGAATGTAATTAGAAATGCGAGGTCACGATATTTGGTGGTCATTGCTGTAATAATTAAACCCAAGCCCAAGCCCAATAAAGCCATCATTAAGGTTAATATTGGGAATAACAATATGGCCCATGTAATATGAAAATGCGAACCCTTCACAAAATAAAAATAACACATCATCAGTAACATCAAACTCATTTGCACTCCAAATCGGACAAGGTTACTGGTAACAATACTTAATGGCATAATGAGCCGTGGGAAGTAAACTTTCCCGAAGATATTGGCATTGTCTTTAAAAACTGTGGAAGTCTTTGTGAGGCAATCTGCAAAGTAATTCCAGGCAGTAATACCTACTATATAGAATAGCGGAGCTGGAATATCGCTCGGAGCTAAACCGGCAAGGTTGCCAAATATAAAAGTAAAAACTATGGTAGTAAAGAAGGGTTGTATAAAGAACCATAATGGCCCTAAAACAGTTTGCTTATAAAAAGAAACAAAATCGCGTTTCACCAATAATAATAATAGGTCTCTGTACCTCCAAACAGCCTTTAGGTTTAATTTAAATATTGAATTTTGCGGTTCAATAACTAGATCCCATTTCTCTTCTTCCTGTTGATTCACAATTATATTAATATTAATTTATAGCGGTTTATCCTAATAGAACTTAAAGTATATAAGCCTATATCAACCTCATTTATTTGGGCTGCAAAACTACTCTCTATTCCTTAATCAATCAAATATAATTGGTACGAGCAGATTACTATGCTGTATCTCCTTGCACCAAAATCCTATAGCATAAAAGGCATTTATACCGAAACTCAATATATAATAGTCCAAAAGAAAGGGGAACTAATTCCCCCGCATCCCGATAATTATCGGGATTAAGCGGGGCTTTCGGGATGTAGTTCGGCATTACCATTCTACAAACCTAAAATAGTCTTTAGACTATTTTAGGTTAAGAATTGGTATTACTTTAATTTAAATTTGTATTTCCGGATATTTTCCTAAAATTTAGCCGAACAAAAATGCCATTCACAAGTTATTTGCACAGAAAACTGCACTTACTACTAACTTGCAAATTGTAATGTTCGACTTTTAAGGTAATGCTCTGTGACATTATAGTACTATTATTCAATGCTATATAGTTTTAACTAAAGTGTCACTGAGTGGATAAAGAGGTGTAAGAATTTCAAAATGATTGACAAAATAGTTTTTTCGATATGCCGCAACTTTGTATTCAATAATCAACACCCTACTACCATGAAACACTTTTTACGCATCTCACTCACTCTAATCGCTCTCATCTTCACATTCACTTATGCATCAATGGCTGCTGGTAAAGACCCATTGAACTTTATGGTGAAATGCAATCTGAAGTTATCTAAACAATTCGCCAAAACAGAACGCAAACCATTGCTACTATATATACATTCAACCAAATGTATCAGCAGTCGTACTTTTACCCGCCAAATTGTGGGCAAGCCTGAATTTGCAAAGTGGGCACAAAGTAATTTCATTTGCATGGAAGCTAATGTGACCACAAAAAAGGGAAAAGAAATTGCCAAAAAATATGGTGTACTAAAAATACCATCCATTATTATGCTAAGCTTCGATACAGATTTAGAATATGCTGTAGAAATGAAACTCGATTCTGAATCATTATATACACAGTTTCGTTCATTCCTTACGGCCAATAGCTTAAAGAGCCAAATAGAATTGATGCGTGAAACCAATGGATTAAGCTATCGCCAAGCATCAGTTGCAATAGCCAAATCGTACGCCGCATCCGATTATAAAAAGAATCCTATTGGCGTAGCCGAGATGATGGCTTCGGGCAGAACCCTTCGCATACATAAATTAAACGACCTATACGAAGCCTATATTTCAGAATACACAAAACTATCAGTTAATAACAAAGGTAGCCAAACAAGTGTAGCCCAAAATTAACCTTATACGCTCCAATAACCTTAATAAACTTTTATCTGTAATAAGCCACCCCTGAGTGGCTTTTTTATTGAATGATTGAGTGATTGCTGCCGCCGCGGCGGAGAATGATTTATTATACTAATATATTCATATAATTAAGCTAATTGATTCAAAATACTCAACCCCTTCAGGCAGTGTCATTAAGTTAAGGATTTACACCAATGCTTATTATATAATGTCATCGGTTCGGGAAAAGTTTAAATCCAAATAAAAAAGTGAAGTGCTATATTTATCGGAATTGTTAGCCCGCTTCTTAGATTCCTAAAACCTAACAAGTAATATATGTAACATATTTAAATTACGATATAATACTTGAATGAAATACTATGTTCATATTTGTAGTATAATAATTCAACTATAAATTAATCAATAAAATCATGAGCAATTTACTTGATGTCTTCGCAGTAGTCATACTTCTAGCATGGGTCATTGGCTTGTTTGCTTATAATGCAGGAGGAATCGTTCATATACTTTTAGTAATTGCAATTATTGCATTCTTACTGCGAGCAATTAGCGGTAGAGTTGCTTTTTTATATAAATATAGTAATACAACAAGTGACCTTAAAAAACATTAAAATGAAAAATATTAAATTCAAAAATATTATTGCGTTTGCAAGTGCATTTATATTTGTAATTGCTGTAACTGCAAAAAATCCATTTAAATATCCAAGGAAAACTCTCAACCAAGCAGCGGCCATAAAAAGTGGAAATGATGCTAACACTTTCAGAAAAGTCGACTCCTTCTCATTTGTAACCATAGGTGCAGACAAAGACCCGCTTAACTTTATGGTAAAATGCAATTTGAAACTTTCAAAACAATTTGCCAAGCAGGAACGCAAACCTTTACTGCTCTATGTACATTCAGGCAAATGTGTAAGTAGCCGCACTTTTACCCGCAAAATTGTTGCAAAGCCTGAATTTGCCAATTGGGCAAATAGTAATTTCATTTGCATGGAAGCAAATGTGACTACAAAAAAAGGAAAAGAAATTGCCAAAAAATATGGTGTACTAAAAATACCATCCATTATAATGCTCAGCTTCGATACCGACCTAGAATATATTGTAGAAATGAAACTCGATTCTGAATCACTGTATACACAGTTTAATTCATTCCTAACAGCCAATACCTTAAAAAGCCAAATTGAATTAATGCGTGAAACCAATGGATTAAGCTATCGCCAAGCATCAGTTGCAATAGCCAAATCGTATGCCGCACAGGATTATAAAAAGAATCCCAATAGCGTTGCTGAACTAATGGCCTCTACCAAAACACTGCGTATACATAAACTTAATAACCTTTCCGAAGCTTATATAAAAGAATACACAAAATTAGCTAGCAATAATAAAAATGAACCTAAAAGTGCAACTCAAAATTAACCTTTAAAGCTCAAAAAACCTTTATAAACTTTTAATTGTATTAAGCCACCCTCGGGTGGCTTTTTTATTGAATGATTTAACGAGGTATGATTTAACGATTGCGGGTATTCCAGATGTCTGCTGTTGCTCCCGAAAACGTTCGGAACCAACAAACGCTAGATTTCACAGAATATGAAACATTACTAGATGCCTGTGGGTCCCGAATCTTATTCGGAATTCACCAACCACTACCGTACAGCTATCGTAAGTCGATTGATTGCACAGAATCTGAAACATTACATTAACTATTTTCGTTAGACCGCAAATTGATAGAAATTTAATTACACCTTCATCAGACATTCCACATTAAATTTGCCAAAAATATAAAAATACAAAATACACTATGAGACAGTTTTTTAAAATGCTTTTCGCTTCCATGTTTGGGTTCATTATAGGTGGCATTCTATTGGTTTTTATCGTTGGTGGTATTATCACTGCCAGCCTTAGTAGCTTAGCTGATAAAAAGGTAGCAACCATAGAAGACAAATCGGTGCTACATATTACGCTGGGGTATCCTATTCCCGAACGCACCCCAAACAATCCTTTTGCCGGTATAGTGGGCGATGCAGATATGGTGGGACTAAACGACATACTGGCCAACTTGAAGAAAGCACAGTCGGATCCACATATCAAAGGTGTCTTACTTGAAATTATGGCAGTGGGCGGCGGATGGGCAACAGCCGAAGAAATTCGCAATGCTGTATTAGACTTTAAAAAGAGTGGCAAGTTTGTACTTGCTTATAGCGAAATATATACCAATGGTTCTTATTATATAGCCACGGCTGCCGATAAAATATATCTAAATCCAACTGGCGAAATGCTGTTTAACGGCATGTTTGCCCAAGTGCATTTCTTTAAAAAAGCTCTTGACAAATTGGGTATAGAAATGACCGCAATTAAAGGCCCAGACAACAAATATAAAAGTGCCGTTGAGCCATTTTTATACGACCACATGAGTGCTGAAAACAGAGAACAAGTAGAAGTATATTTAAACAGCCTCAATAACCACATGCTAGAAACAATTGCCCAAAGTCGCAAAATGGAAGTGGCCGATGTGAGAGGCATTGCAAACGAACTTAAAATTAAATCTGCCGCCGATGCAAAGAACTTAAAAATGGTGGACGAACTTTGGTATAAAGACCAACTATTGCTTGAGTTAAATAAAAGGTTAGGTCAGGGCGAAAAAGATAAAATACATTTGGTGACTATGGGCAAATATGCAAACGTGGGTGTGGCCGGCAGCGAACCCGATGGGGAAGGAAAAATTGCCATTATATATGCTACTGGCGAAATTAACAGTGGCGAAGGCAGCGACAATAGTATTGGCAGCGATCGCATTAGTGATGCTATTCGCAAAGCACGTAACGATGATAAAGTAAAAGCAATAGTTCTTCGTATAAATTCACCTGGTGGAAGCTCATTGGCATCCGATATTATATGGCGTGAGGTGGAATTAACCCGCCAACAGAAAAAACCTATAGTAGTAAGCATGGGCGACGTGGCTGCAAGTGGTGGTTATTATATAGCTGCTCCTGCGGATTATATATTTGCCCAAGCCAATACCATTACAGGTTCAATAGGTGTGTTCGGACTTATTCCTAATTACCAAAAATTGATGAACGACAAACTTGGAATTACTTCAGAAGGTGTTAAAACAGGAAAATACAGCGACCTTGGCGATATGGGTCGCCCTATGACCGCCGAAGAAAAAACCATATATGAAAGTTTGGTAAACAAAGTATATAATGATTTTGTGGATCGTGTAGCCGCAGGCCGCAAAAAAACCAAAGCCGAGGTGGACAACATGGCCCGAGGCCGCGTGTGGACTGGCGAAGACGCACTTAAAATTGGATTGGTAGATAAGATAGGTGGTATAGATGATGCCATTAAAAAAGCGGCGGAACTTGCCAAGCTCAAAGATTACCGCATCAAAGTACTGCCGCAAATGAAAAACCCATTGGAGAAATTTTTAAAGAACGGAACTACAGACGTTAAACAAAGTATTATAGAAAGTGAACTCGGCGAATATGCCACGCTATACCGCACCCTCAAAGCTATGAAAACATGGAAAGGTGTGCAAGCTAGGATGATGTTTGATGTGGAGATAAGGTAGGGTTCGGTTCCGAGACGCGGCGAATGGGTTAGCCTGTCGCAAGGCTAATGATACTGGTATCTTTGCAGTTGCGACGTCATGCTCTTCGCCACGGCGAATATTTCAGCATCTGCGGCATGAATACCTCTACTCTTTTTCTCCTTCCACCATTTTTGAATAAATCCATATTATAAAAAACCATATTGGGTATTATAGATACCTCAATATACTATTATAGCAAAATTAGAAACGGACTGAGAATAAGATTTATACCAATTCTTAACCTGCTATAATCGTCCATTTCTTAAAACGAATTAAAAAAAACAATTTGTTTTTTGCCTCTACTATCATATCCTGAAGAAGGTTCTTTTAATGTATTTCCTTCGTCCTGCATTTATATTGCACATATATATAGTATTATCATGAACCCAAGAAAATATTTAAAGCGTTTGTAACTTAAAAATTTGTGAAAGAGTAAGAATTAAAATCTGCCTATGAACTGATATGCCACAGAGCCTTCTTAGCAATGGGCTCCTATCCCGAAAAAAAATCTTTTTGTATTGCAACCTTTTTCCTACCTTTGGCCTCTTATTAATAAAAACAACCACCACATGAGGAAATTTTACGCACTGGTTTGCATCCTAATCACTATCCAAACCACCCACACCCAAGCCCAAACATATTGTACTCCTAGCTATACCGGTTACGGATATTGGAATGGTGCCACAAATGTACAGAATACACCCAGTTCTTTCTTTACCCACATCAAAAATGTGACTTTGGCTGACATGAATGTGAGCACTGCGGCACCTCAGGGCAATCCTTCATCCAATTACGATGACAATACTTTGGAAACTGCCCGTGTGGCTAAAGGAGCTGCCTATCCGCTTAGCATTTTCTTAGGCAATGGTGCTAACTCTCAAATAGTGGCCGTATGGATTGATTATAATCAAAACGGCACCTTTGAAAGCACTGAACGCGTATTCTCTGCGTTCGACCAAATGAATGTAGGTAACCATATTGCCGGGACTAATATTACCATTCCTGTAAACGCAAAAACGGGTGCTACCCGAATGAGGGTGGGAACCGTATATTCAAATACCAATGCGGCAGCTAATACTCCTGACCCTTGCACCAATAACGATGCGAATACTACCACTTTAAAATGGAGCCAATACTTTCAAGATTTCACGGTAGATGTATTTCCCCCCTCAGCTCAAACCTATAAAAGCAGCGATGTGGCTCAAATAAATTTTGACGAGGTAACGCAAGGCAGTACCGATAATCAAATTCTTCGAATCGTGGTTGAGAATAATCCAGGCGGTACACTTAGCCCACTCACCATAGGCAATTTCAACTTTAGCACTTTGGGTACTTCTAACCCTGCTGAGTTGAGCAAAGCAAAATTATATTATACTGGAAACAACGCAAATTTCGGTATCACCAACCAAGTAGGAAGTGCTGTAAGCAGCCCCAGTGGTTCGTTTGCAATCAATGCCAACCAAAATTTGAAACAAGGACAAAACTACTTTTGGCTGGTATATGATATTAGTAGTGGAGCACTGCTCGGAAATACCATTGATGCCCGCTGTTATTCAATCGAAATAAACAGCATCAAACGTATCCCCGCCAATGTGAACCCTGGTGGCAACCGCAGGGTAGGATATTGTGTAAGCCGCGGTAACCAAACAAATTTTATTGGAGTTTATAGCGTGCAAATGGGTACTATTAGTAATAGCAGTTATTTCCAACAATCGTCAGGATATGTAGATTATACTTATTTGAGCGACACTATTGACCGTGGCAATGCACAAACTATTGGGGTGGTTTGCGGCAATGGTGTAAATGCTACCAGAGTAAGAGCTTGGATTGATTTTAACCATAATGGTGTATTGGATCCTACAACAGAAAAAGTATTGGATACTTTTAATTTTACTAACAATCAAGCTCAAGGTTCTTATGTATTACTGCAACAAAATTTCAATGTGCCTAGCACTGCAGTGTGCGGCCCAACCCGCATGCGTGTAAGTACACAGAGTTACCCAGTTACGGCACAAGGTCCTTGCACCAATCCTATACAAATAGGGGAAGTAGAAGATTATACAGTGGTGATAAGGGAAAATGGCCAACCCGTTTCTGAATTTAAAGCGGGGGCAAGTTGCCTCGGTAGTCAAACCGATTTTTATGATAGATCTTATACTTTTGGTAACTATAATATTACTAGCTGGCGTTGGGAGTTCGGCGATGGCAAGGTCGACAGCGTCAACCAAAACCCTTCACATACTTATGCAAGTGCGGGAGTATATAATGTGAAATTAACTACCAATACAAATTTGCCTGGCACTCCATCAGTAATTACCAATGCCGTTACGGTTGAAAAACCTAAGGCCGATTTTATTACCGACCTCAATGTATATCAAGTTCCCATTACATTCAATGATATAACAACTGGAGGTGAAGTTATTTTTTGGAGTTGGAATTTCGGTGACCCGCAATCGGGAATATTGAACAGTACCTACCAATCTCAACCTACCCACACTTTTGATACAGCAGGTGTATATATTATTACTTTGATGGTAATTACCAAAGGTGGTTGTATTGATAGCATCAAAAAAACAATTATTATATTACAAAAACAACAACCAATTTCAGATTTTACAGCCAACACTTTCAATCCATATATATATGAAAGTGTGAGCCTGGTCGACCAAAGTGTAAACCAACCCGACCAATGGAAATGGACCTTTAGCCCCAATAAAATAAGCTTTAAAAATAGTACCAATGATACCACTCAAAACCCGACTGTAAGTTTTGATTCGGTTACTACTTATACTGTATTTCTGGAAGCAAAAAATATTGCGGGGAGCAGTACGAGCAACAGGCAGTTTATAGTTAAAAATTATACCTCACCTAAAGTTGGTTTTTATGCTACACCGCTTACCGTAAAAGTAGGTCAGCAAGTTAGTTTTATAGACACCTCGCTAAATGACCCTACCAAATGGGCTTGGGATTTTGGTGATACCATTTCAGGTTCAAATAATACTTCAAATATTCAGTTTCCTTTCCACACATTTGCCAATGCAGGTAAATATAAAATATCACTCTTAGTTCAAAACCCTGCGGGCAAAGACAGTATCGTTAAAACACAATATATAAATGTAACCAACCAATTTAATATGTGCGACAATACTGCAGTGGTAAGCACTGCGTACAAAGGTTATATATATGATTCTGGAGGGCCCGTTTCAAACTATAATGATGGATCGGGTTGTGGATTTTTAATTGAACCCACTTGTGCGGGTAAAATTGTAATATCATTCACCGCACTCGATATGCAAGCCAATGACTATGTGCAAGTATTTGATGGAGTAGATGCAACAGGCAAACCATTACATCCCGGCTTAGGATTTACTGGCACCAATTCGCCCGGTTCATTAACTGCAAATAGTGGAAGTATATATATAAAAGAAATTACCGATGGCAATAATAACTCCGCTGGTTTTGCAGCATCGTGGACTGCATTTGCAAATCAAAAACCCAAAGCAAAAATCAATGCTGATAGTGTAGCCTATATCAATAGCCCATACAATTTGCGTAATGCCACTCAAACAGGTAGTGGCAATAAATACCAATGGGAAGTAGATGGCGATGGTGTAATAGATGATACATTATTCAATACTTCTTATACTTATACTAGCCTTGGCAAACAAACCATTATGTTAGTAGCTACTAACTGTGCAGGTACTGATACTGTATATAAAACCATCAATGTAAAAAACCCAACCGCTGTGCCAGTAGTTAATTTCTTATCAGACCAAGATACAGTTTACCCCAATGACCCAATACAATTAACTGACCTCTCCACCAATGGCCCTACTTCTTGGTTCTGGGAATTTTCTCCTGCAAACCAAATATTTTTTATCAATGGCGATGAGTTTTCGCAAAACCCACAAATAGGTTTCCTTACCTCTGGTAATTATACAATTTGTCTTACCGCAACAAATGTAATCGGCAACAGTGTGAAGGTTTGTAAAACCAATTTGGTTATTGTAAAAGAGCTTGCACAAATGTGTATATTCCCTTATGAAACTACGGTAGCGGCAGGTTCCCTGTTCGACTCAGGCGGCCCTAATAGCAACTATAGCGATAACGAAAATTGTACTTATAAAATTGGCCCTTGTAATAGTGAGATTGAACTGAAGTTTAACAAATTTAATTTATCTAATGGCGATTATATAAGAGTATATGATGGTGCTGACAATACTGGCACACCATTATATAGTGGACTTGGATATAGCGGTAGTAATATACCTGGGCCATTCCTAGCATACTCAGGAAATATGTATATAGAGTTTACTTCTAACGCACAGGGCAACTCCGCAGGATTTGCTGGTGAGTGGAATAGCAAAGTATTGCAAGCTGCTGTGGCCGATTTTATAGTTCCCACCAAAGTATATAATTCAGGTGTTACACACTTTGTAAATAGCAGCCAAAACGGAACTACTTATGAATGGGATTTTGATGGCAATGGAACCACCGATTCTACCACCACTAATGGCGATTGGAAATTTACGACAACGGGCAATGTTGATGTTACTTTAACAGTTACCAATTGCCTAGGTATAACATTTATTACAAAAACGATTAGTGTGGTTGCCCCTACTGCAAAGCCTGTTGCAGGTTTCACCACCGACTTCACCATTGCCGATACCATGCAAGTAATAACCTTGAGAGATACAAGTACAAATGGCCCAAAAACTTGGAGTTGGCAGATAACACCTGCAGCAACCGTTAGTATGTTGAATGGTAGCAATGATTATACTGCGGTGCTTAGCTTTAGCGATACGGGCGATTATAAAGTATGTTTAACGGTTTCAAACAATTTTGGAAACGATAATGTATGCCGCACTGCCTATATACATGTGTCTGCAATTTGCCGCCCAAATCCTACCTTAATTAATGGTGTTGGATTGAATCGTGTGGGTATTAATAATACAACCCGAACCACGAGTTCGATACAAGGGTATACCGATTATACAAACCTTGGGGTAGTATATAATATAGAACGCAAAGCAAAAACTACTTATAGACTTGAGAAATTCGATATCGGCACAAACCAAAATTGGCGTGCGTGGGTTGATTACAATCAAGATGGTGATTTTGATATAAATAGTGAGAGAGTAATTAACGATGCTCCTACTAGCAACCAAGTGGTATCGGGTAGTTTCACGGTTCCTGCCTCTGCCAAAGTTGGCATCACCCGCTTGAGGGTAGCAGTGAGTTATAATAATAACCAGAACCAACCTTGCAATGTTGCATTTGGAGAAGTGGAGGATTATTTTGTATTAATTAGTGATGACAAAACTCCACCCGTACTTACTTTGATTGGCAATAATCCTGATACCGTTGAACAGGGTCTTACTTATAATGATCCAGGTGCAACCGCTATTGATAATGTAGATGGTAATATTAGTGCCAATGTAGTTGCTTCAAGCAATATTAATAACCAAGTTGTGGGCAGCTATATAGTGAAATATAATGTGAAAGACTCTGCGGGAAATAAAGCTGCCGAAGTGCAACGCACTATTTATGTTTTGCCCGACAATAGTGGGCCTTCAATTACATTATTAGGGGTGGATAGCCAATATTTAGAAGTGCATAATAAATATATAGAAGCGGGTGCAACCGCCATCGACTCGATGGATGGAAATGTAACCAATACTATTATAATAAGTGGTACCGTGGATACGGGAAAATTGGGATGGTATCCTGTTACATACACTGCAACTGATAAGAGTAAAAATATAAACACACGCGTCCGTATGGTGCAGGTGGGCGATACTACACGTCCAGTTATAACTTTGATTGGTAAAGATACTATATATATATTCATCAATGCTAATTTTACCGACCCTGGAGTGAAAGCTACTGATAATTATGATGTCGTTGTTCCTGCTTCGGTGGTTCGCACAGGCACAGTAAACAATACAGTGAAAGGTTGGTATCAGTTGGACTATAATGTGAAAGATAAGCAAAATAACGCTGCCAATACCGTAAGTCGTTGGGTAAATGTAGATGCAAATGCGATTAATGTCCCTACAGATAAATCATTTGAATTGTATCCAAATCCTACTGCTGATAAATTGAATATACAATTACAACAAAATAGCAATGCTACACGTTGGACAGTATATGATGCCACTGGCAAATTAATAGTAAACGGAAGCTTACGTGGAAGCACACAAATAGATGTAACAGCTATGGCCAAAGGATTATATCATTTGCAATTGATCGATGCCAATGGACATATAATAGGAAGCAAACAGTTTGTGAAAGAATAAGAATACAATGATGAATGATGAATAATAAATGATAAATGTTGCTGACGCAAATTTGTGTTTGTTAATCCAAGCTATAATATAATCAAAAAAATCCCACGTTATGATATAGCGTGGGATTTTTTGTAGGATTTACCGTCATTGCGAGCGGCTTCCGCTTGGCAATCTCATCAATAGAAGACAAAGTAATGAATTACAAACAATCAAAAAATATCATATATCTGAAACGTGAATCTACTCAAACTACTTCTCATTATTATAATAGCTTCATCCTGCACATCAAACGCAACAGATGAAACAAAGCCACTAGCAAGCGATTCAACAAAACAAGAAAGAAAAATAGCTATTGATTTTATGGCGATGTTTAAAGATTCAGCTTTTGAGGATTTCCATTTATTTTATAATGAACTGGAAGATATATATCGCATGAAAAGGGAAACTTTTCCAAATATATTTACTACTGTCTACTGACCACTAACCACAGCCCGCCGCGGCGGGCTGTCTACTGTCTACTGACTACTGTCTACTTATCCCTTAATCCTTCTCTATCGTCAAAATCTCCTTATAATACAACTGACTAGAATTTGTGGTGATTGGCCTATTCCCATCTGATTTTACGTAAACCAATTCTTTCTTTCTATATCCATCATACTTTACTGAATAGAACCTAGCTATATCTTTTGAAGGGTCAATTAAAGTTCCATCTAACTTAATATTAAAACGGTTACCATCGGTAAAATACTCAAAGCGATAAAGTCTTTCCAACTCAGGCATTTGTTTGAGGTACATAACCCCTACTCTATAATCATACAAGGCATCGAGGCTTCCTTCTTTAAAAAAATTAAGTTCTCCCAAATCAGTACTTATCGAATCCCAAAGCACAGCACCTACACTATCGTAGGCAATTCTTTCTTGTTGGGTAATATTCCATTTGCCATTTCCCCTGCATAGACGGTTTTCCTTCATATCTGCTTTTTCGCAAGAAGTATAAATTACACTTACAATAAAAAACACGACTATATATAATTTAATTTTTATCATTGTATTAATAGCTTGTATCAGTTAATAAAAATTTGACCGTTAATGCACAACGTATTCCTTTGCTATCATCACTAAGGCCCCTGTAGCCTATGGTATTTATATCTTTAATATCTTGCGGTATGGAGGTTTTACCACTGCTTTTGGTAAGATCTCCATCAAAATATTCAGATGAGTTTGCCATAGTGCCCATCATATAATCAAGTTTAAAATTTAAACATAATTTCTTGTATACTTGCACATCGATAGAAGTACCCAAATAAGTCATCACCTTTAATGAATGATATATACCATTAAGTTGTTTTTCGTTAGTAAAACTCTCCGTTCCATCATTATATATAAACGAACTTTTAATATAACAATTCCTAAAATTCATTCCTCCCACTAAGCCCACTGCAATCTTCTTTCCCACCCTAAAACCAGAGCATAAATCCATACCAATCTCACTATATTGAAAACGCATACGCCTTTAGTCATTATTGATAAATGTAGCTCTATTATCAGATTTTAGTTTATTAACGGTGATACTACAATAATATAATGCTTTTTTACCCAATGCAAATGAAATAACACTCTGCCAACCAACTGGTGCAGCTATTGTCGTGTCAAATGGCTTACTTAAAATATTGGTATAATTGGCATTATATGCATTAAAAAAAACTGCATTATTAGCTGACTTAATATTATACGCTGCGGGACCAAACCCCACGGCAAAATTCATTTTCTGGGTTTGCACAAAAGCTGCAGAAGCAAATAGCATATATATTATAATGATAATCTTTTTCATATTATTTTCTCCTTACACCTAATAATATATTTGCACTAATACCAATATTGCTAAACTTATCATGCAGCCCTAATGGTGATTTTTTATCACCCGTCCGCAATGAAGTATTAAGTAGTACCACATCCAAATTATCGGTGGTTTGTCTTAATAATTGAAACTGATACCAAATCCTTATCCCCACAGGGCCTATATTAGTTTGCTATTATATAGTGTCTGAGCGAAAACTCAGAAACGCTTTAGCACCAGCACTTTGCTGTGGATAAGTGTGTGTGAATCGTTGATTAAATTTAGCGAAAACCGCGGACTTTAGAATAATTTTTGCTATACATT
>Ga0163151_10005733_pt1 | contig 15640 bp, 14 predicted proteins | sample OliLakLV19MP5IB2_FD_145596 | JGI IMG/M metagenome (GOLD analysis project Ga0163151, IMG submission 145596) | Freshwater microbial mat bacterial communities from Lake Vanda, McMurdo Dry Valleys, Antarctica - Oligotrophic Lake LV.19.MP5.IB-2 | ecosystem: Environmental > Aquatic > Freshwater >...
CCTCACCCCGACCCTCTCCCCCGCAGACGGGGGCGAGGGGGCCGAATTCCGAACCGCGATCACAGAATTGCGGCAGCCGGACGCGATCGAGGATTGTGACCTGCCGAATCGTGCGCGCTTTGCCGGCGAACCAGCGCTGTTGCGGCAGATAGGCGAGAAGATCCGCGGGGGTGGGACCCCGCGGCTTCTGAGGATTGGAATTGGTCATTGAATCTTGATCATTGGTCATTTCTTCCCCAACGCGCGTTGCTGGGCGAAGAACTCGCGCAGGATCGCCTGGCATTCGGCTTGCATCACGCCGCCGATGACCGTTGCCCGGTGGTTGAGCCGCGAGTCGTCCGTGATTTCGTACAGCGTATGGCACGCGCCCGCTTTGGGGTCCGTGGCGCCGTAGATGACGGTTGGTAGCCGGGCCTGCACGATCGCGCCGGCGCACATCGGGCAGGGTTCCAGCGTGCAGTACAGCGTACAGTCGATGAGTCGCCACGAGCCGAGCGACTCCGCGGCCTGCGTGATGGCGATCATCTCGGCGTGGGCCGTCGGATCGCGCAACTGCTCGCGCTGGTTGTAGCCCGTGCCGATGATCTGGTCGTGATGCACGATCACCGCGCCGACGGGGACTTCCCCCTCCTCGAATGCCTGCCGGGCGAGATCCAGCGCGGCGAACATCCAGCGGTCGTGCGGTTGCAGCGAAAGTTCGGCGGGGTCGTGCATGAAGAGGTTGATAGTTGATGGTTGATGGTTGAGAGTGAAAACAGAAGCCGCGGGGTTCCACCCCCGCGGAGATTTCGCGACGAGAAGATCCGCGGGGGTGGGACCCCGCGGCTTCTGGGGTGCTATTTCGCCGTCGGTTGTTCGATGCGGTAGAGCGCCGACCTGGTGCGCAGGAACAGCGACTGGCCGGCGACGGCGGGGGACGACATGAAGCCGTCGTCGAGTTTGTTCTCGGCGAGGACTTTGTAGTCCCGGCTGGCGGCGATGACGGTCGTCGGGCCCTCCTGACTGAGCAGGTAGATGCGGCCCTCGGCGTAGAGCGGACTCGCCGAAAAGTTGCCGCCGACGCGCTGCTGCCAGACGACGTCACCGGTCGCGGCGTCGAGACAGGTCGCGGTGCCGGCGTCGTGGATCATGTAGAGCGCGTCCCCCACGAGGAGTTGCGTGGGCTTCGACGGAATGCTCTTCGACGACTTCCACGCGACGTGCGTGTCGGTGACGTCCCCCTCGCCCCCCGTCCGCACGGCGTACAGATCGGCTTTGCCGAAGCCCGTGTTGATGTAGAACATCTGCCGCAGCGGATCGTAAATCGGCTTCGCGGCCACGGAAAACTGCGTGTATCGAATCCGCCAGAACTCTTTCCCGGTGAGCGGGTCGAGCGACATCGTCGCCTTGGAAGTCGGGCTGATGAGTTCCAACCGGCCGTTGACGTCGAACACCTGCGGCGTGCAGAAAGCCTTCTTGAAGTCGCCGTTTTCGCTGCCGTAGTCGATGTCGCGGTCGCTCTTCCAGACGGTGTCGCCGGTCCGCTTGTCGAGGGCGATGATGTATTGGAAGTCGAAGCCGTCGTAATGCTGGATCAGCAGGTTGCCGAAGAGGATCGGGGACGATCCCGGTCCACGGAAGTGTTCGCAGGGGAGGTCGCGGCGCTTCCACAGCACCTCGGCCGTCTTCGTGTCGAGGCACGCCGTGCCGTAGCTGCCGAACGTGATGTAGACCCGGCCCTCTTCAATCACAGCGGATGGTGACGCGTAACTGTTGAGGACGTGAATCTCGCTCGGCTTCTCGTTGTCGAACAGGTGGATGTCGTGCAGGATCTTGCCAGTCTCGCGGTCGACGCAGAGCGCGAACTGCTGCTTGCCGTCTTCGGTCGCCGTCGTCATCCAGATCTGGTTGTCCCAGATGACCGGCGACGACCAGCCGCGGCCGTGCAAGGGCGTCTTCCAGACGACGTTCTCGGACTCGCTCCAGGTGACCGGCAGCCCGGTCGCGGTGGAATGACTGTCCCCCGTTGGTCCCAGAAACTGCGGCCACTCCCCGGCCGCCTGCACGCCGGCCGCGGTCCCCACAACGATCAGAAATACCGCCGCCCGCATGATCGAGGCTCCTTCAGTCCGTGATACGCTCGCCTCCGATGATAACCGCGAAGACGGCGGCTGTGCAGTCGGATCACATCAGTTGCAGGGCCATCGCCGATTTGACAATTGGGTGGCCGGGGCTGGAGCCGCTTTGGGCGAAGCCCCGGTCCTCGGGCCCGAAATCACCGGGGCTTCGCGAAGCGCTCCAGCCCCGGCCACCCGGCGGCTGTGCAGTCGATGGCGATCCGCGATATTCCCGATTGGACGAAGAAAGTTTGTCCGCAGATTTCGCAGATGACACAGATTTCAGTGGCGGTCGGCAACTCACCCTCAGACCTTTTGAAGTGGTGTATGAAGGCGGGATTCCCATCTGTGAAATCGGCGAAATCTGTGGACCAAACGCTTTCCTGACGAACAGATTCTCCATTCCGTGGGTCATTCGTTTGACGTGCGGACTGCCGGCTTGGAAATAGGCCGGAAATCGGGTCATCCGCGGCGGCTCGGCTTGCGTTTTGTCCGGCATCGGGGAAGATGGAGGGATCGCGGGCCAGGCGACCGGATTCCCGGAACTTTGCCCGTAGACAAAGCGTCTGCACCTCGCGGCATCCTGGGCCACGACATCGTCGATCGCGTTCTGCAGGAACCCGGTTTCCCGATTGAACTCCACGAAAGGACGGTGTGATGGCGGAGTGGCCCGGCGGCGACTGTCCCGCGTGTGGAGCATGGATGCCTCCCAAGCAGATCCATTGCCGCGAATGTCGTCAGTTGCTCAACCCGGAGTTGACGAAATCGAGCGTCGAAATGCCGGTGTTCGTCCCGTTGCAGGAACTCGGTGTGATGATTGAAGTCGCTCCCGTCGGACTCTTCTGCGAGTGTCCGAAGTGCCAGGCCGAGTTGAAAATCGCCCGGAAGTACCTCGGCGAACGGGTGCAGTGCAAATTCTGTCAGTCGGAGTTCCGCCTGGACCCGACCAGCCCCGCCGTTCGCCAGGCCGACGTCTACGCCCCGTGTCCGCATTGTCAGCAGCAGCTGCGGTTCGATCCGAAGTACATCGGCGTGAAAGTCGCCTGTCGCTACTGCAACGGCCGGCTGAACGTGCTTGAAGTGTCGTGATGCGACTCGTGGTCGGCCAACGAAGGCAGGCTGCCTGATGTGGCGTCGAGCGGCGCGCAGCGTCGTCTATCTGTGGGTCAGTCCCGGATCGCTGGTCGGACTGACGGCGGCCGCGATCGCCCGTCGGCAGGGGGGACGAGCCCGCGTCGTGGATGGCGTGCTGGAAGTTACCGCTGGGCCGCTGCTGGCCCTGATGAGCCGGTACTCCGCGGTGGGCGGCGGCATTCGCGCGATCACGCTCGGACACGTCGTGCTGGGCACCGACGCCGAGGCGCTCGAATCGACCCGGCTGCACGAACGGGTCCACGTCCGTCAGTACGAACGCTGGGGGCCACTGTTCATTCCGGCGTATCTCGCCTGCAGCGGCTGGCTGTGGCTGCGCGGGCGGAATCCGTACCTCGACAACCCGTTCGAAATCGAGGCGTATCGCGCCGACGGCTGGCCGGTCTGAACACCAACCCGAAGCGTGAGCGAGGGCGGACGCTCCTTGCCGCATCGACCCGTGATGAGCGTGCCGGGTGCCATGCTTGCAGCTTTGGGCAAGCATGAGCCTTTCTTTGGACGCGGACTCAAGACATGCTTGCCCAAAGCTGCAAGCATGGCACCCAGAATGTCGGCAGCCGTTACGGCTCCGTCTGCCCTTCGATCGGCCCGATGTCGATGGGGTCGCCCACGGGCCAGATGGCTTGCGGCGGGTTGTCGGCCGGCTCTTCGTAGACCGCCTGCTGAATCCTGGAGCGCGACGGCGATGTCGGTTGGGCGGCGTACTGCGTGGCGGCGTTCGACGGCGGCAGCGCGGTGCCGTTCGCCAGCAGCGTCCGCAACGTGTTCTTGACCTCAATGCGATCCGCCTGCTCCGGCCCGGCGACGAGCACCACTTCGTCGATCAGGCTGCGGTTGTATTCTTTCCGCAACTTGACCAGGGCCCCGAAGCGGTCGGTCCCGAACTGGATCAGCACCTCGGTGTCCGATTGCACGATCGACTTGAGCGGCGTTTCGAGGAACGTGTCGGCGGACAGGCCCGAGTTCGGCAGAAACTTCGTCTGCGACCAGACCATGCGGTTGAAGTCGGCCGAGCAGGTGTTCTGCATCATCTCCACCACGGCCGGTTGCTGCGACGCATCGCGGCCCAGCGTGACGGCCGCCGCGAAGTTGCGCACCGGAACGAGCAGTTCCAGCGTCTGCTTCACGGACGCCGGCCGGCCGGAAATCTGCCACACGATGTCGTCGACAAAGAACCGGCCCTCTTCTTCGCGCAGCAGGTACGTGACCGGCTGCCCGTTCTGCCGGGCTTCGAACCGCGTGAGCGCGCCCTGAAACGTCATCGCGACGATCTCGGGCCGGCCGTCGTCGAACATTTCCAGCGGCAGGTGCTGGACCGTGGCCGCATTCAAGCGTTGCCAGACGCGCGTCTTGAGATCCTGCGTCGAGCTGTGCCGCAGATGATCGAGATCGCGGTCGGCGAGGGCTTCGCAGAACAGGTCGAGCATGGCCTGCGCGGTGAACATCGCGGACAATCGCTTTTCCTGTTTGGTCTCCATTTCGTAGATCGTGACGTCGCGGACGCGGAACTGCGGAGCGGCATCGGGTTCGGCGGGGTCTTCGCGGTGCATGTCGATCTGCACGACTTCGCGGGCACCCTTGAGCACGAAGTCGGCCCGCTGCGCCCGCAGTTGCACATCCAGATCGTGATCGGGAATCTGCGGATCAGGCAGCATCACTTGCTTCAGGTTGGCGATCGCCAAGCTTCCCTCGTAGAAATCCGCCTCGCACAGCGGTTGCAGCGCGAGCTTGTCCGATCGTTGATAGGCGTCGAGAAACTGCGTGCAGGTGTTGACGGCGAGCGCCAGTTTCCAGACCGATGCGATCTGCTGGGCTTCATTCTTGCTGTCGACGGCGATGTCGCGGACCTGCCATTGGTCGTCGACGAGCTTCAACGTCAGCACCGTCTGCCCGCCGACGCGCGGCAAGCGGACGACGGCGTCCTCCTCGTCGAGTTGCGCCTGCGGCTTGAAGCTCGTCCGTTCGGACCGCGCGCCGATCACCTGCCCCGTCAGCCGGGCCAGATACGACGGCGGCAACTGCTCGAGCGGCGCGCGGAGCCGCGGACCGACCACGGTCAGCACGCGGTCGCGGTCGCCGGAATCCCAGGCATCGAGGAATTCGCGGACTGTGAGCAGCAGGTCCATCTGTTCGGTGACGGACTTGAAGGCCGTCACGCCGTATTTCTTCTGTTTGAGCTGCACGTCGTCGACGACCCACTTGCCGGAGCGGTCTTTGACGAGGTCGTAGAAGATTTCCTTCTTCGATTCGCCGACTTCAACGGTGACGCTGCGCCGGTGGTCGTCGACTTCTTTGACATCGACAATGGTGTGCTTGCCATCGGGCAGGTGCAAAATCTTCATGTCGTCGAGGGCCGACGCCGTCCGCAACGCCCGCTCTTTGAACTGAGTGGACGTGCTGTCTTTGAGGCCGTCGAAATCCTCGTCGCGCAGGTTTTCCGCGAAGCGGTTGATGGCCCGCGATTCGATGAAGTGCGAGCACCCCGCGCCGACGGCGAGCGTCAGCAGGGCACACAGCGATCCGCGAACCACGAAGGACATGCGCACGATCCTTGGCCGGCGAGGCGAACAGATCTCGATCGAGAACCGAAACGGCAATCACGAACTGTGGGAATAAGAGGAGTGGAGCTTCTCGCAGAATCTCCGAAGAGGGTCAATTCGATGTGCTTCATCCGGGTCGTTTCCTGGGGGAAAATGCGGCTGTCCGGCCCCATAACGGGCGGAAATTGCCGATAGCGTGAGGCTTTTCGCCGTCGCCGCCGTGCCGTACTCTGGCCGGACTTCGACCGACAGCCCGGTTTTCTCGCAAGGAGCGTGCGGTGACAGTTTTTGATTGGTTGCACAGCGCGATTTTCACCGCGGCCGTGGTCGCCGGTGCGGCGTCGGTCACCGCGGCGGCCGACCGGAATCCGGCCGAACAATCGCTGCACGCGATTTTCGACGCGGAATGGGAATACGGCCTGAAGGAGTTCCCGACCTGGGCGTCCCACCTGGGGGACAAGCGGTACAACGATCGCTGGTCCGATGTCAGCCTCGCAGCCGTCGAAGGCCGCGCGGATCATCAGCGCGAGGTGCTGAAGCAGTTGGACCGCATCAATCTCGATCAACTCTCCGCCGCGGATAGGCTGAATTACCGCCTGTTCCGCCGGCAGCTGGAGAACGATCTGGAGGGGCATCCGTTTCGGGGATACTTGATGCCCCTCGACATGCGGAACGGGATTCAGGACGAGAACTCGGTCGCCGACTCGCTCGCCTTCGATTCCGTCAAGGATTACGCCGACTGGCTGGCCCGGCTGAAGGCGTTTCCGACATACATGGATCAGACCATCGCATTGATGCGGGAGGGCGTGCGCGTCGGCGTCGTCCAGCCGGAGATCGTGATGCGCCGCGTGCCGGCCCAGATCCGGCGGCAGATCGTGGAGGATCCCACGCAGAGCCTGTTCTACAAGCCGTTCAAGACGTTCCCGGCGGGTATCGCCACGGCGGACCGCGAAGGATTGCAGCGCGATGCGCAAGCGGCCGTCAAAGAACATGTTGTGCCCGCCTTCCGCCGGCTCGGGGAGTTCTTCGACAAGGAGTACCTGCCGAAGTGCTTCACCGGCATCGGCGCGTGGCGGTTGCCGCAGGGGCAGGAGTTCTACGCCTTCAAGGCCCGCGAGTTCACGACGACATCAATGACGCCGCAGGAGATTCACGACCTCGGTCTTAAAGAGGTGGCCCGCATCCGGGCCGAGATGGAGGCGATCAAACAGCGAGTCAAATTCGAAGGTTCGCTGCTCGAGTTCTTCGAACATCTCCGCAACGCGCCGCAGTTCTATTACACGAACAGCGACGACCTGATGACGGCGTATCAGGCGTTCTGCAAGCGGGTCGATCCGATGCTGCCCAAAGTCTTCAAGACACTGCCGCGGATTCCCTACGGCGTGGAGGCGATCCCCGAACACATGGCTCCGGACACCACCGCCGCGTATTACCGCCCCCCGGCCGCCGACGGCTCGCGCGCCGGAACGTACTTCGTGAACCTCTACAAACCGGATTCGCGGCCGAAGTACGAGATCGCCGCGCTGTCGCTGCACGAGGCCGTGCCGGGGCATCATCTGCAGATTGCGTTGTCGACCGAGTTGACCGACGTGCCGGACTTCCGGCGGTTCACCAGCTTCACGGCGTATGTCGAAGGGTGGGCGCTCTACAGCGAAAGCCTGGGGGACGAGCTCGGTGTGTACGACGATCCGTACTCGAAGTTCGGCCAACTGACGTACGAGATGTGGCGGGCGATCCGGCTGGTCGTCGACACCGGCATGCATTCGCTGAAATGGGACCGCGCTCGGGCCATCGACTACTTCAAGCAGAATGCGGCCAAAACCGAGCTGGACATCGTCAACGAAGTGGACCGGTACATCGGCTGGCCCGGACAGGCGCTGGCCTACAAGATCGGCGAACTCAAGATCAAGGAGCTCCGCTGCCGCTCGAAGGAACGGCTGGGTGACCGCTTCGATCTGCGGGAGTTTCACGACGTCATCCTGCGGCAAGGTGCGGTGCCGCTGGATGTTCTGGAAACCGTGGTGGACGACTGGGCGACCGCCCGGATCGCGGTGACCGGACGTTGAAAGATCGGAAAAACCGGGCTGATTTCTCGCATCAACCGGGGGTGCTGGCATTCGCACAGACACAACCGTATGATTCAGGGAACTTTTGGTCGTTTAGACTTCCGCCGATTGATTCGGTCGGATGATATTTCCGGGCGGTTCGCCGTCTGCGCTCTTGACGCGTGTGGTTCTTAACATGTTGCTGATTATCATTCGGGCCATTTATGCGGTGGTGTGCGCGGGGGCGATTGTGTCCCTGTTTCAGACCGAGGTGTTTCCGCCGCTCCTCACCAGGCATCCGTACATCACCTTCACGCTCTTGATGCTCATCACGCAAGCGGTGACGCTGATCGACGTGCTGTTCCCGCGGAAGCGGCTCGAGCTGATCTCGGCGATCTATTTCGGGTTGTTGATTGGCACCCTGCTCAGCTACCTGCTGGGGGTGGCTTTGCAGCCGGTGCTGACGGATTCCAGCATCCGGCAGACGACGATCAGCCTGATCGTGATCGCGCTCCCGTACATCTGCATCTCGCTGCTGCTGCAGACCAAGGACGACTTCCGGTTCGTGATTCCCTACGTCGAGTTCGCCAAGGAGATCAAGGGAGGCCGGCCGCTGATCCTCGATTCCAGCGCGCTCATCGACGGCCGGATTGCCGACTTCATGGAAACCAACGTTCTCGACACCGAACTGCTGGTCCCCAGCTTCATTCTGCAGGAGGTGCAGGAGATCGCCGACAGCAGCGACAAGATCCGCCGGACGCGCGGCCGCCGCGGTCTCGACGTGCTGACCAAGCTGCAGCAGAACCCGAAGGTCGACATTCGCGTGTACGACGTCAAAGACGGCGACGCGGATGGGAACTCGGTCGATCAGCGCATCGTGGCCCTGGCCAAGCGGCTCACGGGCCGGGTGGTCACCAACGACTTCAACCTCAACAAAGTCGCCAGCGTGCAGGGCGTCGACGTCGTCAACCTGAACGACGTCGCCAACTCGCTGAAGCCGCGGTATCTGCCCGGCGAAATGCTGCGGATCAAGGTGATCCGCGAAGGGGAGTCCATCGGCCAGGGGGTCGGCTATCTCGACGACGGCACGATGGTCGTCTGCGAGCAGGCCTCGTCGATGGTCGGCCGCGACATCGACGTCGCCGTCACCAGCGTGCTGCAGAACAGCGCCGGCCGGATGATCTTCGGCCGCTTGGCCAGTTCCGCCGGCGGCGTGCATGGCCGCACTTCGGACCCCTCGATCGCGACGCGCTGAGACTGTATAAGCGGTCTCAAAACCCTCTTCGGGTTGTTTTGTCGTTGGTGGCGGAACATTGATCGGTGGTCAAGTACGCCTTCGGCGTAAAAACCATCTGGCCTTGAAACAGCCTCTATGGTTCGCCGTCCGGGACAGACCGTGCTTGTTCGTTACGGTCCGCACAGCGGACCCTACAACGATCAATGCGGTTCGACGACCGGCAGTGAAAGCGTCATGTCGCTGACGTGGGCCGGGTCCGCGTTCTGAGTGGACTCCGCTCCCGAGACCTGCTGCACCGGCTGCCAGTTACTCGCGCCACCGGGGACGGTCAACACGGGGCCGTGATCGACAACCGTTGACAACGTCGATGACGGCACCGGCATGGAGAACGTGGTCGGCGGGGACGATTCGGTGATCGTGGAGACCGGCGTCGCGGCCATCGTCGGCGCGGCCATCACCGGCTGGCTCGGCATGACCGGCGAGGGCGACCATGCGGCCATCATCGGCTGCTGATTCATCATTGCCGGCGGTCCCATCGTTGGGGGGGCGAAAGTCGCCGACGGTGCGCCCATCGCCGGTCCCGTCGCCGGGCCGCGAGTGGCGGTGAGCATCCGCGAGTTCATCACCGGTTGCGGTCCCATCCGACCCATCACGTACTGCGGCCCCATCGGGCCCATGCCATTTTGCGGTCCCGCGGGCGGGTAGCCGGCCATCATTTGCTGAGGGCCGGGCGCCGGTCGGGCCGCCGGGCCGAGCGACGCCAGCCGCGATTGCACTTCGGGCTGGTTGTAGTTGCCTGCGAGCGCCTGCTGATACATCGCCGCGGCTTGTGGGGCCTGTCCCGACTCCTGATAAATCTGGCCCAACTGCGCGAGAGCCACGCTGTTGCCGGGATCGGCTCGCAAGGCCTGACGCAGCGATTGTTCGGCCGACATTGCGTCGCCCTTCTCGCGCTGCAGCCACGCCAGTTCGATCTGGGCCTTCGGATTGTACGGCTGCGTTTCGGCCCACGTGTGCAACAAATGCTCGGCATCCGGCTGACGGCCGGTCTCGGTCATCACCTGCGCCAAGGCGTGGTAGGTCGGTTGATGTGCGGCATCGAGCGTGAGGTTATGCCGCAGGACGCGCTCAGCACCAGGCGCATCGCCCATCTTCTTGAGCGACATCGCCAGGTTGTGGCGGTAGTCGGGATTGTGGGGATGCATGGCGACGGCCTGGGTGAACTCCTGCCGGGCCATCGCGTAGTTGCCCTGCTGATAATAGCCCATGCCGGAGTTGTTCATCACCCAGCCCTGCGTGGCTCCGCACCCGCTGAGGGTCGCCGCGACGCCGAGACCGAGCACGACTCCGAACGCCCGAAGCCTGACCACCGGTGAACTGTGCATTCGCCGTCACTCCTGAAGACGTGGTCCGCCGCCGGGACTATGACGCCCCGGCGGGCCGGACACAAAGGCCCGTCGCGTATCGAGTTATTGCTGGTAATGGAAGTGGGAGTTACGGGGCGGACAGTAGCCGCCCTCCCGCCGAACCGGCAAGACGGCTTGATCGAAACAGCGGCCAAAACGCCCCGAAATCGGCCTCGAACGGCCTTCGTTCGCCGACAACGGCAAATCCTGCCGGGCTGGTGTGAGCCGCGGCACTCTGGAGATAGAATCGACGCCGCGGCTGTCATCCTCCAGCCCGTCAGCGACCCGCCATGCCCTACTTTCCAATCACAAACACGTCGGAACTCACGCCGTGGACGCGATTTCGCGGCGCGGTGCGGCATTGGGCACGGCCCGCGTGGGACTTTCTGTTTCCGCCCGGCTGCCTCCTCTGCGGCTGCGATGCCGTCGATGAGGTCAAACTCTGCCCCGGCTGCCGGTCGCAACTGGCGGGGCCGACCAGCCCGAAGTGCGCTCGTTGTGCGGCTCCGTCGGGACCGCATCTCGATACCGAGGCGGGGTGCATTCATTGTCGGCACGAGAAGTTCGCGTTCCGCCGTGTGCTGGCGTGGGGCGTGTATGACGGCTTGTTGCGATCGACGATTCTCAGCGGAAAAACCGTCCATGGCCGGCCGCTGGTGATGCTGCTCGCCGATCTGTTTCTCAACGACTTGCTGGCCGATCTGTTGACGGAGCCGTTCGACGCCATCGTCCCGGTGCCGCACGACTGGCGGCGGCGCGTGTGGCAGTTGCACTCGCCGTCGGAGACGTTCGCCGAGCGGCTCGCCGGCCGGTTGCAGCGGCGATATGCCCCGCAGATTCTGCGAAAGCCACGAGCCACGCCGCGACAAGCCGCTGCACCCCCGAGCGTCCGCCGGCGTCAACAGCGCGGGGCATTTGTCGTCCCGGAGTCACTGGATCTGACCGGCGCGCGATTGCTGCTGGTCGACGACGTGCTGACCACAGGCGCGACGGCCCACGCGGCGTCACAGGCCTTGCGCGAGGCCGGGGCTGCCGATGTCGTGGTCGCGGTACTCGCCCGCGCGTCGGGACAGCATTCGGCGCGAGCATCATGAAGATTCATTAGCAAGTGGCGAGTGGTGAACAACCCGCTCTTGTCGCCCCCGGCAGGGCGGGTAAGATTCCGCACCCTCGGTGGGCGGTGCGTTCCGTCCCGATGGACCGAGGCAGGAGATTGGCCGTGGTCCCGTTACATGCCGTGCATTTGACCGGGACGCGGTTCTGGGTGACGCACCGCCGCTGCTCGTATGGGCCGTTCGATTACGAATGGAGTCCCGACTTCAACGGCGTCGAACTGCAATACGCCGGTCGGAAGTTCGGCGAGTATTGCAGCGCCGAGGAGCTGTATGCCGACCTGAAGCCGTTCGCGCTGCCGATGAGCGTGGTGCGGGTGACGAGCATCGTCATGGGCTGCGTGCTGTTCGGCGTGCTCAACGGGTTGCCGGAATCCGAGCGGCACAGGCTGGTGCGGGAGCGGCTCAAAGAATTCGGCTACGCCCGGTTCTGTCCGGACGGTGCGGAGTTCGACGACTGAACCGGCGGTGCTCGCGTGGTGTCTCCGTCAGAAGCCGCGGGGTCGCATCCCCGCGGAGGAGTACCGAAGGACTTTCATCCACGGGGATGCGACCCCGTGGCTTCCGAAACAATCTGTATAGAAAATCGGTCAACGACGATGTCCAGCAGTGTGAAAACGCCCCGGCTATTCCGCGCCCGGCGGCCGTGGTACGATGCCTCGGCGTCGCAGGAGTCGAGCGGAGTGGGCGAGATAGCGGTCAGCGAGCAAGCGGCGGTTCCGCCCGGCTCTCCAGCACGGGGCGGCGATTCCGCCCCGTTGGCCGAACCCGAATCGCCCCGGCTGACCCGCGATCTGACGGCCAGCGTCGGCGATGCCGGCGCGTTCGGCGTGATGGTCGGCATCGGGGAAACCTATGTCCCCGCGTTCGTGCTGGCCGTCGGACTGGGAGATGTCTTCGCCGGGCTGATCTCGTCGGTCCCGCTGTTGATCGGCAGCCTGCTGCAACTGATTTCGCCGTGGGCCGTCGAACGGCTGCAATCGCACCGCAAATGGGTGGTGCTCTGCTCTGGGATGCAGGCGCTCTGCTTCGTGCCGTTGACGATGGCCGCGTACCAGGGACACATCACGGCCTGGGGGGCGATGGCGGTGGCATCGCTGTATTGGGGCACGGGACTGGCCACCGGACCGGCGTGGAACACATGGCAGGGAACGACCATTCCGCGGCCGATTCGCGCCACGTTCTTCGCGCGGCGGTCGAAGCTGCAGCAGATGTTCACGCTCGCCGGATTTGTCATCGGCGGGTTCTCGCTGCATTGGGGCCGCAACAGCGGCGATCCCGAACGGGTGGTGCTGGTGTTCGCGGCGCTGTTCCTGACGGCGGGCGTGTGCCGGTCGCTGTCAACGCTGTGTCTGTCGCTGCAAAGCGAGCCGTCGCCGTTGCCGATGGGGACGCAACGGGTCTCGTTCCGGGAAGCGTGGGGGCCGTTCACCACCGGGCCGACCGGCGCGATTCTGATGCTGGCGGTGTCGATGCAGGTCGGCGTGTACGTCGCCGGGCCGTTCTTCAATCCGTACATGCTCAAAATGCTGAATTTCAGCTACGCCGGCTATGCGGTTCTGCTCGGGGCGTCGTTCGTGGCGAAGTTCACCTGCCTGCCTTTGTGGGGGCGATTGGCGCACCGCTTCGGCGCGCAGCATCTGTTGACAATCGGTGTGTGGGGCGTGATTCCGCTCGCCGGCGGCTGGGTTCTGACCACGAATTACTGGCTGCTCTTGATCCTGCAGGTCTTCGCCGGGGCGGCGTGGGGCGCGTACGAACTGGCGCTGATGCTGTTGTTCTTCGAGACGATTCCCGAACGCCAGCGCACGGCCGTGCTGACATTGTACAACGTCGCCAACTCGCTGGCGCTCGTGTTCGGATCGGCCATCGGAGCGGCGGTGCTGAGCGCGGGGGGCGTGTCGCAGACCGCGTACCTCACCGTGTTCGGAGTCTCGACGGCTTTGCGGGCTGTGACAACATTCTGGCTGTACCGGCTGCCGCGGCTGGAGGTCCTTTCCGCCGCGACGGTCATGCGCCCGCTGAGTATGCGGCCATCGTCGGGATCGCTGGATGAACCGATGCTGTCCACGTTGCCGGACCAGCATCCCGACGATCTCGATGTTGCGACGACCAAAGCCGGCCACCGCTGAGTCATTGCGACCGGGTGGCGGACAGAAACTGCTCGACCAGCGTCAGGTCTTTGACGCCGGGCGTTGATTCCACGCCGCTGGCGACATCGACGCCCCAGGGCTGCACGGTGCGAATCGCCGCGACGACATTGCCGGGGTGCAACCCGCCCGCCAGCACGAGCGGCGGCCATGTGGCGGTGCGATACTCGGCCCGCAACAACTCCCACGGCACCACGGTGCCCGTCCCCCCGTAATTTCCGGCGACGTAGCCATCCACGAGGCACGCGGAAATCGTCACGCCGAGCTCGTCGCAACGAGTCAGATACGTCGCCAGATCCGACAAACCCGTGTCCGACATCCGCCACGCGCGGATCAGTGGCATTTGCGGACAGCGACTTTGAATCTCGGCGAGGAACTCCGGCGGTTCATCGCCATGCAGTTGCATACGATGCAGGCCGACCTTCGAGACCACGTCAACAACCCGGTCCACGGCAGCATTCACGAAGACACCGACGGCTTCGATCGTCGCCGGCAGTTGGCTTACGATCTCCGCCGCGATGGTCGTGTCCAAGCACCGGGGCGATTGCGGATAGAAGTTCAGCCCGATGGCCGACGGGCCCAGTTTCGCAATCGCCGCCGCCGCAGTGACATCCCTGACGCCGCAGATTTTCGTCCACACGGGAGGCATTCGTCGACGGTACTCCGCACGGTGGAGGATGAAGCAACATCCTGCCGCACCCTATGCTCTGGGTGGGAAAGTGATCCGCTTCGGGTGCCACGGTCACGGAGTCTTCGACGTGGCCGTGCCCAGGAAAGCACTCGCACGGCCACGTCGCAAAGCCTCCGTGACCGTGGCACCCACCCTGGAAGTCTACTGTCCGTGAACGGCTCCCGCGACGATGCCGATCAACGAACTGTCCGGCCGCGACGAAGACTGCGCCAACCTGGAACGCAACCGGTCGATCTCATCCAACAGCCGCGGCACGTCGGTTCGGGCTTGGGCGATAAACTCCGCGTTGGCCAGGCCCGGCAACGCGTCCAATCCAGCCTCGCTTCGTTGCAGAGTGACCCCCAACAACTGGCTGGGTTCGCAACAAGTCTCAATAAACCCTTCGCGGTGGCACCACGGCCCCGGAGTGGCCGTGTTCGTCCGGTTGCGAATCTCTGCCAAAATTACGTCGTTGAGTGGAGGATCATCCCGGTCCGACACGATTTGTCTCCTTCCCTGGGTCCACGAGCGAGTCAACCGGTCGGCTGACTCAAGGGAATGCGATTGCTATTCGACAAGATTTTCAACGGAAGGGACTCACTGAAATCTCAGCAGCCGCTAGGTTATCGTGAAGGTCGGCAAGTGGGGAGACATTTTTTGGGAATCGCAATGGCAACTCAGTGTTTGACCAATGTCTGCGTGTTCAGTGGGTCGTCCGTCGGAAACCGCGCGGATTACCGCACCGCCGCCGAGGCCTTCGGCCGCACGCTCGCATCAACGCGCCGCCGGCTGATCTACGGCGGCGGCGCGATTGGGTTGATGGGCGCGATGGCCGACGCCGCCCTCGCTGCGAGTGGGGAGGTCATCGGCGTGATTCCGTCGTTCCTGTCGTTGCGGGAGATTCGGCACGACGGCCTGACCACGCTGCACGTCGTCCCCAGCATGCACGCCCGCAAGGCGCTGATGGCGGAATTGTCGGACGCCTTCGTCGCGCTCCCCGGCGGCCTCGGCACGTTCGATGAACTGTGCGAAATCCTCACGTGGTCGCAACTCGGTCTGCACGCCAAGCCGGTCGGACTGCTCAACGTGCTGGGCTACTTCGACCCGCTGGTGACACAGATCGAGCGCGCCGTCGCGGACGGCTTCTGTCGCCCCGAGCATCGAGAGTTATTCGTCGTCGAAGCCGACGCCGATCGCCTGCTGGAACGGCTGACGACGCACACCCTGCCGAC
>Ga0163151_10005735_pt1 | contig 15639 bp, 15 predicted proteins | sample OliLakLV19MP5IB2_FD_145596 | JGI IMG/M metagenome (GOLD analysis project Ga0163151, IMG submission 145596) | Freshwater microbial mat bacterial communities from Lake Vanda, McMurdo Dry Valleys, Antarctica - Oligotrophic Lake LV.19.MP5.IB-2 | ecosystem: Environmental > Aquatic > Freshwater >...
CCCAGGCGCCCCAGCGGACTCGATTCCGCCGCGCAGGTGCTGAAGGACGCCGGCACGCCGATGCGCTGCAAGGACATGGTGGACAAGATGCTGGCGGATGGGCTGTGGAAGACCGAAGGCAGGACGCCCGCCGCCACGATCTACGCGGCCATCCTCCGTGAGATCACCACCAAGGGCGGCGACGCGCGGTTCAAGAAGACCGACCGCGGGCTGTTCGCCTTCAACGGGAAGTGAGGTGACGCGATGCGACGGAACATTCGAGATCGTCAGATCACCTTCAACCACCAGGACGGATGTCTCGTCCGCACCGTGACGGGTGCGCCCAACGTAACCGGGGCAGTGCGCATCTATACCCACCGCTGCGAACTTGAGGTCTTCGAGAAGGTCGCCCACGCGATGGAGGAGACGCCGGCGGAAGGTGAAGGCACGACGATGCCTGCGATCGTCGCCGCTGAGAACCTGCCGTTCACCCAGGTGGACGTAGCGCTCGCGTTCCTGCACGAGCGCGGGATCGTCGAACGCCGGCATCGGCGGAACTACCCGGCGAGCCGGAACGTCCACCTCGACGCGATGGTCGAATGGCACGCGCTGCGGGAGGAGCCGAAGACCGCCTGACATCACGCTCCCTCCGCTGCAGAGCCAGCCCCGACGACCGTCGGGGCTCGTCTCGTCAGTCTCCAAGCAACTATCGCTAGCCACAGTCGTTTGAGGTAGATTGCGAGGCCGAAGCTCAAGGGGAAAGTAATGATGCAAGCGATTCTGGTGCGCGTCGGCGTTGACCATTCGTATGGGCAATGGAATGCGCCTGTCGATCCTCGAACTGGCGCGTTTGAGTACGTCCCCATTCCGGAGAAGTCCACCACGCTGTTCTATGAGAACTGTGCGAAACCGTACTCGCTGATCGAACCCCGCTTGCGCACGTTCGCAGCACGCAACGGGCTGGATCTCTTTCAGGATCTGCGATGTTCGGCAGAACTTCTTCAGCAGAATATGCACCTCGACCCAGACTTCGACCACCTGACCTATGGCGACGACGGTGATCGGCGCGGTTCTCACATTCGGCAGCTTCAGCGAGACGACATGCTCGTCTTCTACTCCGGGCTGCGTCCGATCGTGCCGTGCGAGCACCGGTTGATCTATGCAATCATCGGCCTGTTCCGAGTCGCAGAAGTGGTGGATGCCTCGAAGATTCCATCCGATCGATGGGGTGAGAACGCGCACACTCGGAAGATCAAACGAGGTTTGAGCGACATCGTTGTTCGTGCTCAACCGCGCGGTTCGGGTCTGCTGCAGCGATGTCTTAAGATCGGCGAAATGCGAGACAAGGCTTATCGAGTCACGCCATCCCTTCTCAGCGCATGGGGAGGCCTTTCGGTTAACGATGGATACATCCAACGCAGCGCCCGCCCGCCGCGATTTCTGGATGCGGGTAAGTTCGCGAACTGGTTTGAGGCACAAGCTCCGGAGTTCACACATGGGCACCTCCACGGATGACAACTCGCATCGGGTCGTTGTAGTTCATCTGCGCCAGCCCAATCGGCGAGACCCGAATGAGCGGCGTAGTGATCCGTTTTGGGAGTTCGGTAGCTTTGGATGCACGCGTTGCCACATCAAGAATCTGATGAATCCGAAACGCATCGACGAACTCGCCGGCGTCCGACTTGCTTTCGCTCAGGGTGGTCCGGAAGGACATCGGCTCGTGCATCTCACACCCCCGGTGAAGGTGGTGCGCCACAAAGATCGTTGTGAGCTTTGCTGGGCGACAATCGAGAAGCCCTTCAAGTACGAGTTCGCGCCTATCCTGGCCGGACGAGATGGGACAAATGCGTTTCCACTGCTTCGGAAAATGCTGTCGAGAGTCGATCGCACGACGCTCCCTGCGAAGTTCTCCAGTTGTTTCCGATCGCGACGCAGACCATTGCGAAAAGAGCTTTCGCTGGAAATCATCCGCGTGTTCGACACCGCCATGTCGAACGCCACCAGCACGATGATCGCAACTCGCTACGAGGACGCACTTCCCGTCGCACCGAATAAGATCGACAAGGCGCGACGCAAGACCTATCAGTCGTTGCTCGCAGAAGCTGCTGGTAAGCCAAGTTCCAAACACGAATGCACCTCAGATGCGGTTGGACCAAAAGCTGGTTTCGTGACGGCAAAATCACGACGATGCTGAGTGACGCTGGGCCTTCTTGCCTGTGAACTTTTCCCACCGCTCGATGATCACGTCGCAATAGGGCATGTCGAGCTCCATCAGGAACGCGCGCCGGCCGGTCTGCTCAGCGGCGATCAGCGTCGAGCCGCTTCCACCGAAGAGGTCCAGCACGTTCTCCCCGAGGAGACTGCTGAACTGCATTGCCCGCACCGCAAGCTCCACGGGTTTCTCCGTCAAATGGACCATCGATTGCGGATTGACCTTCTTCACGCTCCACACGTCCGTCGCGTTGTTCGGCCCGTAATACTTGTGCGCTGCGCCTTCCTTCCAGCCGTAGAAGCACCACTCGTGGTTGCCCATGAAGTCTTTGCGGGTCAGCACCGGATGTCCTTTGACCCAAATGATTGCCTGCGCGAAGTAGAGTTCATGTTTCTTAAGGAACGGCGGGTAGTTGCCGCAGTTGGCATAGCCGCCCCAGATGAAAAAGCCACGTCCCGGTTCCAGCACGCGAGAAATGTTCCCAAACCATGCGTCCAGCAGTTTGTCAAACTGACCATCAGTGACGAAGTCATTCGCGAGGGGCCGGTCCTTGGCGCGGAGTTTCTTCTGCGTCGGTTTGGCCTTGCCGGGATGACGCGCCACGTCCATCTTCTGGTGGTGGGTCGTGCCCTGAAACGAGGAGAGTCCGGCGGCGATTGCGTTGTTCGACCGTGGCTCGACCTTCACATTGTAAGGCGGATCGGTGTTGGCCAGGTGGATGCGAGCGCCATCGAGCAGACGATCGACGTCCTCGGGTTTGCTGCTGTCGCCGCACAGGAGCCGGTGATTCCCCAGCACCCAGAGGTCGCCGGGCTGCGTGATCGCTTCATCCGGCGGTGCGGGAATGTCGTCCGGATCGGTCAGGCCGCCGTTGACGTCGCCGGACATTAACTGCGCCAACTCTTCGGCGTCGAAGCCCAGGAGCGTGAGGTCAAAGTTCATCTCCTCCAGCCCAGCAAGTTCAAGTGGCAAGAGATCAAGGTTCCATTCGGCGATGGTCGCCGTCTGGTTGTCGGCGATGCGATAAGCCTTCACCTGAGCATTGGACAAATCGGTGGCGACGTGCACGGGGACTTGGGTGAGTCCCAGCTTCTGTGCCGCCTTCAATCGCGTATGCCCGACGATGATCACCCCGTAGGCGTCGACGACGATCGGCTGGCGAAAGCCGTATTCCTTCAGCGACGCAGCAACCGCCTCCACAGCGTCGTCGTTGATGCGCGGGTTGCCAGGATACGGTTGGACCTGATCGATCGGACGCAATTCGATGGTCATGGATGGCTGCATGGGAAGTTTCCTTCACGAAAGACAGTCAGTGGATAATGGTTGGCGTTCACACGGCCATCGACGGCTCGACAACGCCGGGACGTACCGAAGGCCGGAGAGAGGCTGGCCGCTCGCGTCTGCCACTCTGGCACCTTCGCCAGTCGCACCGTGGGCCGCCGAAGCGCGAGTTGGCTGGGTGGCGGCCGCCGCCGCGAACGACGCAACGTGGGCCAACACGGGCGGAAAGGCGGCAACCAAGTGCGTTGTAGTTCGCTCGCGGTTGATGGGGGCTTGAGCGCGCCCGCCGGGCCGTATCCGTGCGGTAGCCGCCCGGTATCCGCGTGGTATCCAGGCGGTCGGGAGCGCAGAAGTGATTTCGCAGCAATGCGTTGCGCGCCCGTAGTCAGCGTATCCGGGCAAAACCCACTCCACCCCATACGCTGCGCCCATGCGCTATCTACTATTAACGCTCCCCTATACCCCTCTCGCGCCTGCGCACCCGCGTAACTTTCCAAATGGGTGGATACGCCCGGATACGGCGCACAACGTCTTGCCTGTGCACAAGATGCAGCAGGTCGTCTGCCCGGATACGCATGGATACAGCCCGGATACCGCATGGATACGGCGCTCAATTGCATTGTCGCACCCCCGTGTAGACCGGGAACTGCTGTCCGCGCGGCCCGCGCTTGGCGGCGCTGATCCCCTTGTTTGCGTTCACCAGAGATTGGCCGAAGTCAGCTTTCGTGCCCGGTTCAGAGCCGCGGTCCTTCGACCACGCGCACCAGGCTTCGTACAGCGACTCCTTCTCTGTCCAGATCGAGTCGTCGCCCGTCACCTCACAGCACTCGTCGAGGAAGCCGAGGACTGGTGAGACGATCCGCTCGAATGCGGCGACCATCGCGGCGCTGCGAGCAGGCAACGTAAACTTCCCGTTGGCGCGCAGACGTTTGAGTCCCTCCAATGCCCAGACCGCGACGCCCGGCGCCTCAAGTTTCAACCGCGTCTTCAGCGTCGTGTCCTCGCGCCCGGCGTAGCTGTTGCGGAAATGGAGCAGTCGCAGCCGCGTTTTGATCGCGCCTGCTTCATCGGGCAGCTTCGGCAGCTCGTTGACGGCGATACTGAAACGACAGAAGAGTCGAAGTCGCGGCAACTCATCGATTCCCTTGCGATCGATCGCTTGTGGGTCGTTGCCGGTGATCGATTTCAGCACCTCCAGCGCCGCCTTCGAATCGGTGTGCGATGCGACGTGCGCATCCGGAAGTATGGCGGCGAGTTTGCCGACGAGCGGCGCCAACCCGAATCGCGACGCCAGCTTGGTGAACGACGTCGTCGCGGCCTGGCCGTCACCGAGCACGGCGCCCAGCATCTCAAGCACGGTGCCCTTCCCGCTCCGCGGCGGACCAACCAACATCAATAAGCTTTCGTATTGGTTGTCCGGCACGAGATTCAGACCGAACCATTCCTGCAGGAGCGCGATGCTCTCGTCGTCGCCGTCGAACACCTGCTGCAGGAACGCCAGCCAATTCGGGCAGACGGCGTTGGGATCGAAGTCGTATGGGCAGGCAACGCCGGCGAACCACAGCGGCGTCGTCGGAATCAGATCGATGCGGTCGTTTGCAAGCTTAGCGGTATCCAGGAGACCATTGCGGAACGCGACGACATCCGCCGGCTTTGGGCTATCGCGTTGATCGAGCCACTGGGGTAAGTCGCCATCGACCAAGGCGCCGCAGGCGGGGATCGCGCCAGTGACTTCGCTTACGATCGCCGAGCGCGCGATGACTCGGCGGAACTCTCCCGTCGGCTCGCCGGTTTCCGAGTCTCTCACGGGCGTCCAAAGCCGGTCGATGTGCTGATAGACGTCGACGCGGGCCACTTCGTCGGGCAGTTGTCGATAGCCGTGGTCAAACGCCCACCACTGTTCACGTAACCGGCGCAAGGTGAGTTCACGACCCCCGGTTCTTCGGGCACGAAGGTAATGCTCCGCCAACCGCATCGGCTCCGGGAATTCGATGATGTCGTCGGGGCGCGGCGTCCAAACCCCGCCGTCGCGCGTCGTACCGCCTGACGGCGGCGCCGGCTCGATGCCAAGCGACCGAGCCGCCTCCTTCACCGCAGCTTTCACGTAGCCGCCGTGCTCCAGATGGACATAGACATCAAACGCGTCGTGGACACCGATCCCGCTCTTCACCTTGCCGTCATTGAGCGGATCGTTGCTGGAGAAGTGGCAGCTGCGGCCGTCTTTGACGCTGACTGAAGCGCTCTTTCCGCCCGGACGAATGAACCGATCACCGGAGCGCGTGTAACAATGCCGTTCAAGGATCGCATCGATCGGGTGCGCCTGATTGAATTGCTCGATCACGCTGCCGGCGCCGTTGCGGCTCGCTGCTGCGCGACGTTGATGCGCCGTGGCAGCTTCACGTTCGATTCGCTCTCGCTCCTGGCGCGTGTGTGGAGCACGATCCAGCTTCCGTGCTGCGGCGGTCAATGCATCCGCGCGGGCTTGCGGGATCAACGGGATCTGAGTCAGATCACCACTCACCATCTCGTAACGGTTGCCGGATGGATGGAGGCTGGGTGACGCAAGGATGTAACCACCTTCGGCGCGTGTCTCGATGCCGATTCGGCGACCGGTCTTTTCCGTCTCATCGACGATCCACGCCAGCTTGGCGTTCTCACCCGGCTCGGGGCACCGGCAGAAGACGTGATATCCGCCGCTCCCGCTCCGCTGGACGGGAAGGCCCACTGCGAGATCGCCGATCAGGATGCGCCATTCCTCGTACAACTCTGCGGTTTCGAAGTCCAGGACAAGAATGTCGCCCGACACATGCCCGGCAACGATCGCATAGGACAGCGCGCTCCCCGAGCGGAACCAGGCGCAGGCAGTCTCCTCGTCGACGATGGCCTGCAGATACGGAGACCACGTTGGCTTCTGATTCTCATCGCGCGGGAGCAACCGGTTCAGCGGCCTTTTCGTTCGATGGTCGATCGGCAGAATGCTCACGCCCGATGCCCGGATGCGCAGTGCGGCGTCGAAGACATCGGTCGGTGCTGATGCGCCAGTGCCCGGGGTCGCCACGCTGGTGGGTTCTCGATGGCCGAAGTGGTGCTGTCGGTTCGCTTCCATGGCTTTGTCTCAGCGTGATTTAGCGACGAGGCGCTTCCACATGCGCCGTTGGGTTGACCAGAGCGGTTCTCCCGCGATCGGACGCAGGTCGTGTTCGATGATTGGATCGCGGCCTCGAAGCGTCTTCGGGAGAAACAGGATCGTTTCCTGCAGATCGGGCGCGAGTTGCATCAGGTTCATCAGTTGAGTGATCCGCGCCCGGCTCACGTGTCCAAGCCGCGCCAATTCGGCGTAGTCGCTCACCTCGCCGGCGCGAATCAATCCCTCGAGACGGAGGGCAAGTGCCATCAGCCGCGCGACGCGCGGCACGCTCGATGGTTGGGGCCTTACTGGCGCTTTACCTTCCCGCAGCTCCTTGCGACCATGGCCGGCACTGCGAAAGTGCACCATGCACTGAATGGTCAATCCGTCGTTCATGCCGCCTCCTTTAATTCCGCAGCAAACTGCGCCAGCCCGGCGATGCGGAACCGCAGGCTGATCGTGCCGGCCTTGCCGTCGTAATCGACCCGTTCCACCAGCAGGCGAATCAGCCGCGCTTGCTCGTACGGTGTGAGCGCTTGCCACACGGGGTCGAACTGCCGTAACGCGTCGACGGCGAGGGATTCGTCAATCGTCTGTTCGAGGGCCGCACCAATCTGCTGAACGATCTCCGTGAGTTGCTGCTCAGCGGCGGTGCAGTGCTGCTGGGCTGCCGCGAGTTCCGTTCCGGCGCTTCCGGTTGGGCGAGATGACAATCGTTCGATCGCGGTCGCATCTCTGGCGAGCTGTTTCTGAAGACGCCGCTGTTCCGCTTCGAGGTCGGCGACGGCCTGCTTCGCTTGTGCTCGCAGTTGCGCCAGCGTCTGGCGCACGACCGCCGGGTCGCTGCCGATGCGCCGGATCTGATTCACCACAAACTGCTCGATTTCCCCGGCGGGAATCGATCGCGAAGCGCAGGTATCCCACCCACGTTTCTGGGCCTTGGTGCAAACGTAATAGCGGTAGCGCTTCTGTTTCTGCTGCGAATAGGTGTGGAACATCGCGCAGTTGCAGCAAGTGCAGTTGAGGATGCCCTTGAGCAGTGCGCCGTACTTGTTGCGGACGAGCGCGCCGCCACTGCGACCGTTGCGCTTCAAGAGCGCCTGCACCTGCTGCCAAAGCGCCGGGTCGACGATTCCCTGGTGCTCGCCAGCATGGACCTCGGCGTGGTGACGCACCTTCCCCAGCACTGTGACGTTGGTGAGCAAGTGGAACAAGTCCGTCTTGCCCCATACTCGGCCACCCATCTGCCGGCCCGCTTTCGTGGTCCAGAGCTTGGTGGTCCAGCGGCGTTGGTTAAGCTCGCGCACGGTCGGAACCAGCGACTCCTGTTGAAGATAGAGCCGGAAGATGGACCGCACCTGCTCGGCTTCAGCTTCGTTGACGATCAGCTTCGGACCGGCGGGGCTGCTCAGCAGGTCGTAACCGAGGATGGGCTTGCCGCCAGCGAACTTCCCCTTGCGCCGGGCGGCGGCGATTTTGTCCCGGGTCCGCTCGGAGATGATCTCGCGCTCAAACTGCGCGAATGACAGCAGAATGTTGAGCGTCAGCCGACCCATCGAATGCGTCGTATTGAACTGCTGGGTGACCGACACAAAGGAGACGTTGTGGTTCTCGAAGATTTGCATCATCCGCGCAAAGTCCATCAACGAGCGACTCAGGCGGTCGACTTTGTAGACCACGACGCAGTCGACCTTCCCGGCCTCGATATCGGCCATCAGTCGCGTGACGGCAGGGCGGTCTAAGTTTCCGCCGGTGAAGCCGCCGTCGTCGTAACGCGCAGGGAGGCAGACCCAGCCTTCGTGCTTCTGGGCCGCAATGAAAGATTCGCCGCTCTCGCGCTGGGCGTCGAGCGTGTTGAACTCCTGCTGAAGCCCTTCTTCGGTGCTCTTGCGGGTGTAGATCGCACATCGCACGACCTTGGAAGCTGGCGGGGTGGGTCGCTTCATGCCGGCATCTCCCCGGCCTGGGCCAATCCGAAGAACAGGTATCCATTCCAGTGCGCGCCCGTGATGATCTTGGCGACCGCGCTGAGGGAGCGGTAGATCTGGCCGTCAAACTCAAAGCCCTTGGGTAATACCGTCACCGCCACCGTCCGGCCGCGGTACACGCGGGTGAGCACCGCTCCGGGCATCGGCAATCGGTTGCGACTCGAGCCCGGTGGGACGGGAACGGTGGCGTGCGTGGTCCCTGCCTTGGGTAACCGGGGGACGGTCGTGCGGATATCGGCGTCGCGCGCCAGTTCCATCGCCCGTTGCCGCGCCCGTTCCGAAAGTGAGCCCTCTGCCAGCGACTGGATACGCCAGGCCATGCGCTTGCATAGGAAGTCCCGATTTCCCGAGCGGCTGGGCTCGCCGAAAAGGTCGAGGTACTTCTGGCGCAGGTCTGCGACGCACATCGTCCGCAGCCGCGCGAGTTCGGGATGGATGTTGCTCTGGTTCATGCTCTCCGATCGTTAACTACGACGACCATGAAGGGGTGTTTCGCCGGACACCTCAAGGCAATTCCGCTCGGAATCTGAGGCAGATGACACAATGTCGGCGTCGTCTATCAACGCGCATCGGCTGTGCAATCGCCTTAGGCCCGTGGCAAGGATCGAAGCAACTTCGGGCAGTGGCTCCAACGCAATCGCGGGGTCGCGGTCGGGGGACGCCTCTGCAGATGTCTTACGCATGTAAACACTCCGGTTCGACGCGGGAGAGAATGCCACGTGCGTAAACCGGAAACAGTCGCGGCTGGCGCGAAACGAGAATCGCTCGGCTGGACCGAGGGAACAGAGGTGTTCAGCGGGTTGGCGTGAAACGAACGAACGAAACGAACCTGCCCGTTTCACGCATTGCGGCGAATAAACTTGTGGCGAGAGATCCGCTTGCAGGTCGGGCACGGCGAGCTGTCGGCTTCACCGGGAAATGTCTTGATGCAATCCAAGCAGAAGAACCAGGTCTTTCCTGAGGATGCGGGAGCAGCGGGAAAGGCATTCTTGGCGATCTCGTCAGTGCCGGCGGCAGCGCGGATCGCTTGGAAGTAAGCCACCGGCAACGCCCATGCCGCCTTTTTCACGTGGGTGCCGCCGTTGCGGCCGCGAGGTTCATCAAGATCAGTTTGATGGAGAAAGCCGCTGGCCAGCGCCTTCTTACGCACTGTGCCGGTGATCTGAAGTCGGCGCGTTTTGTCTCTTGAATGATCTTCCCCTGGACCGAGAAGCAGTTCGGCCTGCTCACCGGGCGAGAGCCATTTATCGACGTTTGGAGTCGATGGACTGTCCGATGCGGGCGCTTCAGCTTCCGGTGGTTGGGACTGGACAGTGGCTGGCCGAGTTGCACCCGTCTCCCGAATTGCGGCCGCGATGTCGCGGAGTTCGGGGGCAAGCGATGCAATACTCGGCGAGCCGGGATTCGTGGTTTCTTGCGGGGCGGATGCTGAGGATTGATTCGGAGATTCGGTAATCAACCGGGCTTGGCCGGGGGCGACGTTGCCATCCGTGCCATCCGGACCGCCAGTGATAATGGCGAGTAATTCGGTCGGCAGGCCGCGCGTGACCCCTTTGGGTTTCTCGAATTCGTGATCACCGCTAAAGTCGCGCTTTGCGAGTTCGCCTTCGCTGGTCAGCCGTGCTGCGACGTAGTCACCACAGATGACGCCAAATCCCTCCCCGTGACCCTGTCCCTTGACGTAGTCCTTGAACTGTTCTTCCAAGGTTGACGAATAATCGCCGATCACCCGCCAAAGCGTGAGGCGATCTGCTCTGCCGGCAATCCGCAGTGTGACCTGAAACTTGGCTTCGAAGTAGCCGCCTCGAATTCCGCGCCGAAACGCTTGCTCAAAGCTAGAGGATAGTCGATGCAAATCAATTTCCGCCCATTCCGGGGTGAGCCGCAAGATCCACGCACACACCGAACTTTCGAATGGAGTGAGTTTAGAAGGCACGCCGGTCACCATCCTTAGTGCGAACGATCAGATACGCAGGAAGATAAACACGGCACTTTGCGTGGGCAAATGGTATGCGGAGAGCGTATCGTGAAATACACGTGAGGGGATCGACATCGCGTCGGTCCCGCTCATCCAGTTGCCAGGCAACACCCCGGTCGCTAAGCGAAGGTCGTTGCGGGCATCGCCTTTCGAGGGACGCACATGCCTAGCAGCGCGCGACATTGCACCACTTACATACCGGGTTTATCTGGGAATTGGCTGCGGTGGTGGCCGCGGCAGTGCCGTGCGCTGTATATGGAATAGATGGAAGAGGCATTCCGGCAGTCCGACAGACTTGGCTCAGGCGGAAGCGATGGTCGGGCCGTAGGGGGAAACGCTGGGGAAGATGATCAGCGAATGCAAAAGTCGTGAAGAAGACCACTTCTTGCGCCGGTACATCGCGTCGTAGGCGACTTTGCCGACCAGTCACGCTTGACGGAGATATGGTCCACCGGGCGGCGGCACTAAATCGGCCATCCGATCGGCCCAAGCATCAAGCGCTCCCTCTTGGACCACTTCTGCGTTGAGGTATTGAAACGCGGCGACAGCGTCGTTGAATCGGGCGTTCGCCTGTCGGGGAGGAGAGACGATCACTCCAATTGGGAAATCTGGAAACGCCTGCTTAACGTCCTGCACGATCCACGCCGCGGCACTTACCTCTTTATCCAGCTTTCGCGTCTCGGGAATCTGAAATGACAACGCTTGTGCCGCGAAAATCGGCCTGCCATTTCCCACGGCAACATCAAACTGATGTTGCATGCGCCGACCCGCAAACGGATAGTCGTGTTCTCGTACCAAAGCGCTGCCGGCAACCCCGAACCGATTTCGAAGTTTCTCCCTAACGCGACTCTTTACAACACGCACAACGTCTGATTTTCGTTGATACCCGCGTTGGTTCACCGGATCTTCCGTCAAAAGCCGCTGCCCAACAAAAAACGCGAGATCTTCTGGACTCAGCACCGACGCACTCGGCTCGGTCACGTGGACCGAACCGCGCGGATGCGCCGCCAAGTCTCGGACGAACTCTTCGTCCCAATGACGCGCGTCGCGCACGACATCTCTAAGCCAGTCGATATCTGTCCGGGTGAAATGTTTGATTCGCGACCAGTTGTCGGTGAACAAGCGGATCATCCGGCCGTCACCAAAGGTGACAATGCCGATGTTCACGCGCTCGTCTTTCGCCGCGTCTGCAATGTACTGCACGATTGAGTAGTGGGATGCCATGGATCTGAGGTCCCTGTCAGGCGCTCAGTTCGTCTCGCCGACGCTCTAAGTATACCGCAAGTTCCGCCTTTTCATCAGGGGTCACGTCCCACGCTGCCGGTACTGCACCGATAGCTTCAGCAAGTACATCGTCCGTTACCCTGTTCAACCTTGGTTTTGCCCCCGCTAACTCTAGCAGAGACAAGGCGCAGCCAGCCACGATCTGTGCGTCCGGCGTTGCCGGGGGCACACCCTGAAGGCTGGCGACGGACCAATTTGGGCCGTTGGGGAAGAAATGCCCGTGGTCAAATGACCACACAAGATGTGCGCCATCCTGGTAGAAGAATTGGTGGTCGCGCTGGACGAGGGCGAGACCATACAGCAGAGCCAAGCTCGCGAATCGACCGCGGTTATCTGGGACCGTACCATGGGCGATACCTTGCCTGGTCTTCGATGCATCCGGCATGTACTTGGATCCGTGCGTAACCCCAGCAACAAAGTCCGCGAGTTCGGGCTGCCCATTGATCAGGTCTTGCGGAACGTTGACCAGCGCAACGGTCGGAACCGGTGCGTTCATCGCGGCGGCCGCTCTTCCCATCACTTGATCATTTGCCATCGCCCGCTTCAGGCAGGGATTTGCGATCGATTTGACCACGTACTCTTGGCCATCGGAACAAGCCATCAATGCGGGTTTCGAGATTGAGGAGAAACGGGTGCGCAGGTACGTGTGCGCGGTAACGGCCGCCGGCGCCGCGGCTTCTTTCGCAGCGATCAAGATTGTCCATTCGGCGGCAGTCGGCACAGCTTACTTTCTCCGTCAATAATGTAGGTCGAGTTGCTCGAGAGTACAAACGCTTGAACCCGGCAGTCACGGGTTCGCCGTGAAATCCATCGCCTTCGTGCCGATCATCCAGCACTTCTGCCTGACCGCTCGAAACTCCGGCCTGAACGACCGGGCGTTGCGCCCAAACACTCGGATGTTTTCCGCGATGCTTGGTCAGTCGATCGGGTCGGTGTCGCTCCCGATTTGCCAGTGGCGTCGTCTCCGGAAGCCGGATGGGGCAAACCGCTTGCCCGGTTTGACGAGAGGGAGGTGGAAACGGAGTACGGTCAGGCTCGTGAGGCACCGGCACGCGACAGCGCCGGCAACAGATATGCCTGACCTTCCCCACCGCGCCACCTCTCGACTCCAGGCGCGTGCGTCGGGGCTCGACAACGTCGAGCTAGTCTAGACTAGCCTCGGCCAGCCGCAGTGATTGCGCTTTAATGAAACGAAGAACAATGGGTGCCGAAAGGAACCAGGTTGTTAACTGGGAGGCTGTTTTCGGACAGAGAGTTTGAGAGGTCTCGCGCCGGTGGTGCCCACGACCGCGCGAACGGCGCTCGCGCCGCGCTTTCTGGCGCTCTCGCGCGTACCAGACCGAGAGCCGAACGCGACGTAGACCATTGTGGCTATTGGCGGAAAACGAGCAACCCCGAGAGCGTCAACTCTCGGGGTCGTCCGTTAACTGGTCGGTCGCGGATTTACGCGACGGGATACAAAGCTCCGCGGGTAGGACTCGAACCTACAACAAGCCGGTTAACAGCCGGCTGCTCTACCATTGAGCTACCGCGGAATGAGCGATACGAGGCTGCGAGAGCGCCCGCAGCGCAGGGTCAGGGAATGTACCCCACCCTTGGCGCGAGTCAAGGCGCACCACTGTGCCGACCCATAATCTGTGATAGCCGGGCCGATATAGATTATTTTGATGCGCGGGACGGATTAATTTCCGTCGGACGGCTTGGTCGTCGCGCCGCGGTTGGCTTTGCGGGCGGCGTTGCGCTCTTTATTCGCTTGTCTCTTCTCGGCGGCCTGCTTTTCCAGTTCGGCTTTGTTTTCGTCGGACAGCACCGCAAAGATGGCGGCTTCTTCGTCGTCGCGGAGCTGGCTCATTTTTTCGACGAAGTCGGCGTGAATCTCCGATATCTTTGCCCTTTGCTCTTCGGTGAGCGTGGTTAAGTCGGCCCACGGTTTGACCAGCCGCTGCTTCTTGGCCTTCTCGACTTTGGCCTCTTTCTTGTCGCCGCCGGCGGGTTCCTCGGCGCGAACGGGGACGGCGGCGATGAGGCCGAGAATGACAATCAGACCCAATAGCTTCTTCATGTGATATCTCCTTCCCCCTCGCGACCATCGGAGTGGGCAACTGTGATTGTAACGCTGCCCACCGCTGATCGTGTGGATAACCTGATTTCGCGACAGGCGCGGGCTATCGTCGGGGTGGGCATCCCGGGCTGAAGATCCCGGCCTGGGGTGAACCTAAAGAAACCCAAGTTCAAGCATGGCGACCTCACTCATGCGCGATTTATCCCAAGGCGGGTCCCAAACCAGCTCGACTTTAGCCGCGGAGATGCCATCAATGCCGGCAATCTTTCTCTGGATTTCCCCCGGAAGGGTGCCGGCGACGGGGCAGCCGGGCGCGGTGAGCGTCATGGTCACCTGAACGGCGTTTTGCTCGTCGACCTTGACGGCGTAAATGAGGCCAAGATCAAAGATGTTCACGGGCAGTTCCGGGTCGTAAACGGTTTTCAGCGCGTCGATGACGCGCTCGCGCAGGGCACGCTGGGCGGGAGAAAGCGATTCGTCGAGCGATTGATCGAGCGATTGATCGGGTGCGTCGTTGACACGGGTGCGAACGGCAGAGTTCGTGTCGCCCGCGGGCTGCGGCGGGCGTTGGGCGGCGAACTCGGCGCGCATTTGTTCGGCCTTGTTGCTGTTCGGCAGCACGTCGAGCTTGAATTTGTGGGGTTGATCGCTCATTGACGCTTACACTTCCTTTGTGGCGATGTCGGTGGCGAGTTGGCGCAGCTTGGCAACCAGGCTGCCCAAGCCGTTGCGTCGCTGCGTGGTGATGAACTGATCGAGGCCAATGCGTCGGAAAAATGCTTCGACATCAAACGCCCGAACGTCATCGGCGCGCTGTCCGCTGAAGAGGCGTTGCATGATTGCAATCAGCCCGCGGACGATATCGGCATTGGCGTCGGCGGCGAACTCCAGCACGTTGGTCGATCCGGGCTTGGCTCGGCCGATCACATACACTTCGCTCATGCAACCGGGCAATCGCTGCGAAATCGCCTTGAGTTGGCCAAACGATTTGGGCAGCCTGTCGCCCAGATCAATCACAAACTGACTTCTGCCCGCGGCATCGTCAAACAGCGCGATATCTTCCGCCAGCGCGTCGGCCGCGGCTTTGGGCGATTCGGCGCTGCGCGGCGCGAAAGAGATCGCATTAATCATCTGCGGCGACGCCATCGCACACGCCGGCGGCGCGGCGGCGGCCGGCTTATGGTTCTTTGCGATCCACTTGAGAATTTCCACGAGCGCGTCAACCTCCTGCTTGGTATTGTAGAACGCAAACGACGCGCGCACCGTGCCTTCGACGCCCAGCCGTTTCATGAGCGGCATGCAGCAGTGATGCCCGGTGCGAACCGCGATGCCGGCTTCATCCAGCTTTACACCGATATCGAGCGCCGCCACGCCATCGAGTAGAAAGCTGATGACGCCGGCTTTGCTGGCCGCGGTGCCGATGACGCGAATGGTGGGCACTTCGTTTATTCGGGCCGTGGCGTATTGCAGCAAGTCATGTTCATAGGCGGCAATGTCCGCCAGGCCGATCGATTGCACGTAATCAATCGCCGCCGCCAGGCCGATCACGCCGGCGATGTTGGGCGTGCCGGCTTCAAACTTGTTGGGCAGCGCGGCGTAAGTGGTCTTCTCGAACGAAACGGTCTCAATCATATCTCCGCCGCCTTGGTAGGGGGGGAGGGCGTCGAGGACGGCTCGTTTGCCGTACAGCACGCCGACGCCGGTGGGGCCGTAGAGCTTATGGCCGGA
>Ga0163151_10005736_pt1 | contig 15638 bp, 14 predicted proteins | sample OliLakLV19MP5IB2_FD_145596 | JGI IMG/M metagenome (GOLD analysis project Ga0163151, IMG submission 145596) | Freshwater microbial mat bacterial communities from Lake Vanda, McMurdo Dry Valleys, Antarctica - Oligotrophic Lake LV.19.MP5.IB-2 | ecosystem: Environmental > Aquatic > Freshwater >...
GCCCCCGCGCCCGCGCTATTGCGGGGTTTCTTCGTCGGCGGGTCGGCGGGGTAGAGTGTTTCCAAGCCCGCCAGAGTGCCGTCTTCCAGCACCTGCACCTTGGCCAGGGAAGAATCTCTTTCCTTGGCGAGCGTTAACGCCCGCGTGAGCAGCGACCGGAACCCCGCCGACCCGGCGAACGCGGTCAGGGCGTCGCTGAGTTTATCGCAGACCCGCACCATGTGTTCGGCGCGGTTCCCGCCGCCGCCATCCCCGGAATCCCTGTCCCCGCCGCCCTTTGATCGCCCGGTTTCTAAGGCAAGCAGCGCGCGCGCCAAATTGAGCGATGAGGATGAAGCACGATTCATCACGCCACCCCGCCAGCGCCGCTTGCAATAAAGCTTCGTGGGTGCAACCCGTTAAATGGCCTGCAAGCGCTGCTGGGCTGCTTAAATATTGCCCCTCCTGGTACTCCGGGAGGGGGCAAGTGGGAGGGCCGACGGCGACGAACGCGCGCACCGACATCTAGCGAGAGCATCAACTCGCGCAAATTTTGAGAAGTTGCGTCTACAGGACCGCCCGACGTCACTCCTTTATGTTATCCGGCTGACGCTTGGCAATCCATATAATTTGTGCGATTTAAGTGGAACGCGCGCGGCCACCGCATATGAAAGCCGCAAGCCGAGATCGCGAAAGTCGAGAGCCGAGAGCAGGAAGAAGATTGTGCCACATGGCACAATGGCGCGCAAGCGCGCATCACGCCGGGTTGTGAGCTTTAGCGAACGCCCGGATTCTGCGGCGCGAGGATTCTTCGGCGCGAGGATTCTTCGGCGCCCGGATTCTGCGGCGCGAGGGCATTTGGAGCGCTCGGCACGACGGCCTGATCAGCGCGTATTCTACGAGCCGCGAGCGTGAGCGAGTCGGAGTAGGCCATTGCGCCATCAAACCCGCGCAGCCTCACTCCGCGTGCTTACGCGTGCGGATCGTTTTTCTCGATGCCGATTGACCCATCTCCGCCAACTTCACTCCGACGCGTACCCGCCATATTCATACATCGTGCTGCGCTTGGATTTCTCAGAATCGTAAAGCACCATCACCGCCTTCCCCGCGGTTGCGGTTTCGTATTCCTTGTGGCCGGCGAGCGAAGCCTTGCCTTCGAGCGGTGTGCGTTGACCAACAAGAGTGTACGAGTAGTACGCGAAATAAATTTCGTTCGTCTTCACCCGCACGATGCGCTGGCCGGTGATTGTGCCCGCGACGGCGGCGCCGCGGGTGTAGAGCCGGCGCCGGCGGCGTAGGTGGGGCGCTGGGTGAGCGCGATGTAGTCGTCGCCGACGGTCTCCGCGATGAGCCGCTTGTCGTCGGGCTTCACCCTGTCGTAGTGAATCGCCGAGTCTGGGTTCGGAACGCGGGTAATGACGTAGGGATTGCCGCGGTCGAGGTCCCATAGGTAATGCAGGTTTCCATTTGAAAGAATGACCAGGCGGCAGTTCTGCGAGCGGGCGTATTTACGAGCCTGTTCCTTGCCGTCGAGCGGGTCCCTGTGCTCTGATTTGGCTTCCAGGATAATGAAGGGGTGGCCCTTGTCATTCAGGAGAAGGAAGTCGATCTTGCCGGCAGTGGTATGTTCAAAGTCGTCGCCGAGCGCGTCAATCGCGGCCGACGTGAGCGTATCCGATGCTTCAAGTTTGACGTTGGCTGGGGCGTTGGCGTCATCAAGGAACCGCCACCCCGCGGATTCGAGGAGCTTGTTGATTTTGATACGAGCGGTGGCTTCGTTCATCTCCGATCCCCAACAAGAATCTCCAGCCTTTGGTGGTGGCTTGGGACGCCCGACAACCGCTTTGCAAAGATAACTCGCCCGCGTTCCACCCAGCTCGGAAGGCACGCCAAACACCCGCCAACTCGATCCTGCGGTAGCACCGGGGTAGCACCGAAAAACCGGTTGCACCGGACACTCTCAAAATCTTCAATTTTGCTAAGGTTTTTAATGCAGCCTGATGGGCTCGAACCATCAACCTTCGGTTCCGTAGTGAACTGTAACCGACACTGAAATAAAGAATTACGTGTCGTGCTCATCGCCACGCACCTTATGAACTTGGCGGCGCGTTGGCAACTATTTTTTGACACTTTCGGGATATACAAGGCGCTGGTCTACCCGCCGCAGTTGATTGCCCGAACTTTCACACCAAACTCATCACCACGCTATCCGTTCCGGGGTGTATCCATGATGCGATGAAAGCCGTCTGCCTCGTTGTCAACTTAGCAGCGTGTCGTCGTCAAGGTTCACCGTGGACAGTTGTTTCGCCAAAGAGGTCCGCGAAGCAACGGTACGAAGCCGCGTTGACCTGCGACAGTCATCGCCGGTTTAGAAAACCGGTACCACATCGTCGCAACTACCTGAATTATAGAATACTTACAACCGGTCTGAAAAAAGCTTGCCCTGTAGCTTGCCAGCGGACTTGCTGGAAGTGATTTGGGTATGGAGCCAACTGCCGACGGCGCTGAAGGCGGGCATTCTGGCGATCGTTCGGTCACATCGGCCGGGCTAGTCGATGACGTTTTCCGGTCCGGCGAGTCGGTAACTCGTGCTGCGGCCGCCGGCAGGGTTTTGCATCAGAATGCCGCGTGCGAGCAGTTCTTGGATGTCGCGCAGTGCCGTGTCAGTCGAACACTTGGCGAGCTTGGCGTACTTCGACGTGTTGAGAAAGCCTTCGAAGCCGTTCAACATCCGGTTGATCACAAGTCGCTGCCGATCATTCACGGGGCGGCGGTTGATCCGTTCCCACAATTTGGCCTTGTTGAGCACCGCCGATAGCGTGTGGTCGGCCGCATCGATCGCGCGGCCGAGGCAGCCAAGGAACCACGCGAGCCACGTTGTGATATCCACATCGCCGCGCTGCGCCGACTCCAGCTTGAGGTAGTAGTCATTTCGCTCCGCCTCGATCTGCGACGACATGCTGTAAAATCGATCCTTCGTGCCATCGGCGCGCGCCAGCGCCATGTCGGCGATTGCCCGCGCGGTACGCCCGTTCCCATCCTCGAACGGATGGATCGTCACAAACCAGAAGTGCGCGATGCCCGCCTTCAGCACCGGATCGATCGGCGCCGGCGCGTTGAACCACTCGATGAACCGAGACATTTCCGATTCAAGGCGATCGGCTTGGGGCGCTTCGAAGTGAACCTTCTCGCGGCCGATCGGTCCAGAGACGACTCGCATCGGCCCCGACGCCGCGGTGCGCCACGCTCCGACCGGGATCCGCCCCATCGCATTGCGACCCGTCGGGAACAACGATGCGTGCCAATCGAAGAGTCTTGCTTGTGTCAGTGGCAGTTCAAAGTTCCGCGTGGCGTCAAGCATCATCTCGACGACACCTTCAACATCCCGGCCGGCCTTCGGCAGTCCAGCAACATCCAAGCCCAGCCGGCGCGCGATCGAAGAGCGAACTTCATCCGGGTTCAGTCGTTCACCTTCGATGGCCGAAGACTTGACGACATCGCCGGTCAGCATCGTCAGGTTCGCTTCCGAACGCAGGTCAAATCCAAGGCCCTCCATCCTGCCAAGCAATCGTCCCTGCTTGTGCCGGACCTGCGCCAAATCATTGGCCAGCGCGTCGCATTCCCAAACCAGAGCCGGCCAGCTCGGTCTCTCATGGATGTAAGTTTTTTGCCGCATGATCTGCGGTGATTATATCGGCTATTCGCCGCAGGAGTTAAGTATTCACAGCAAATATTGCGGCGAATGTGCATAACATTCGCCGCATTCCCCGTGCTACAAAGAAAGGGTTCTGCGGTGGGCCGAGATTTTTGATAGTGTCTGAACGGCGGGAGAAAATCGCGAACATGAAATACTCGCGCGTTCATCGGCTACTGCGAATCATCACGATTGCGCAGGGATCCTCGGTTCACGCAGCGGCAAGTCTGGCGGAGCAATGTGGGGTTAGCATTCGATCGATCTTCGACGACATCCGCCTGATCGCCGAGGCGGGGGTGCCGATTTATTTCGACAACGAGCGCCGCGGGTACCAGATCCGCCGGGATTTCTTCGTTCGGCCGGTGGACTTGACGATCGAGGAATCGCTTGCGCTGGCGCTGCTAGCGCAGCAAATCGGAAAGCACGAGCAGGTTGCCTATGCCCGACCAGCGCACACCGCGGTAGAAAAACTGTTGGCCGGGCTTCCGAGCGCGATTCGCGAACACATCGACTCCAGCGTGCCGTTCATCTCGATTCGCCTCGCCAGGAGCAGCAATGAAGCCGCCAAGGACGTGTACGCCGTGGTGCATCAGGCGATCATCAACCGCCGCGCGCTGCGGTGTGATTATGAGAGCGCGACCCGGCGCGGAGCATCAGCCGGCGAGTTTCGATTCGATCCTTACGGGTTGTATTACGGTCAGCGCGCATGGTACGTGATCGGAAAACATCACGTCCACAACAAAGTGCGCACGCTAAAGTTGTCGCGGTTCACATGCTGCCGTCCGACCCAACAGCCCTTTGCCATCCCAGACGGCTTCTCCATCGACCGTCACTTCGCCGGCGCCTGGCGCATGATGCCCGATCCCGAAGTTTACGAAATCGAACTGCGTTTCAGCACAGAAGTCTCGGAGAATGTCGCCGACACGCACTGGCATGATTCGCAAGAAATCGAGTGGCACGACGATGATTCAATCACGATGAGACTGCGCGTGGCGGGGCTGCGGGAAATCATTTGGTGGATCCTCTCCTACGGCCCGAACTGCCGCGTGATCAAGCCGGCGGTCCTGCGTAAACAGGTGCAGGACTTGGCCAGGAAGACCGCGAAGCAGTACGGGCGTCAGGGTGGCAGGGCGAAGGCGATGTTGCCGGGGTGAATGTCCAGAAGGGCGTACCCGGTTGCTGCACAGAAAGCGTTCGCCACGGTGAGTGCATCGCTCCAGCGATTCCCAAAAAGTTCACGCAACTGTGCGTGTTATTCGTCGATTACATCTTCCGGAAAGTCGGGCACCTCATGGAGAAGCTTTGCTCCAGCGAAGTCCAGAACGAACGGCGGCTGGACGAGTGTCAGTTCAATTGCCAGTAATTCATCGTCATTGACCAGTAGCACCGGTACTGCATGCCCGGCAACTTGAACAATCTGCCGTGCCTTCAGCAGGCGATAAACTTCTAACTCGCGGCGATAACGCTCGAGCTGGTCAAAAAACTTGACGGCCGTCTGCCGCGACGAACGCCAAACGACGCCGTCCTGCCCCGCACCGAGCCCAAGCTTGTCAATCAACTGAATCGAGTGACGCGCCCCGAAGATGATGGTACGATCACTCATGATGGACGGCGACGCTGCACGATCTTGGCCTTACCTCACGCTCCTTGTGCGCGATGGCAACGTGGAACACGCGCCCACACACGTCGGCCCAGATTTTCTAATTTTCCCAAGCCCGCCGCGCCTTCAAGAATCGCGGCTGGTCATCGAAACTCAGAGCAATGGCGTATGCCAATCCACGGTTGTCGAAGTACTAACGCACCCACCGGATGCAACGCGAATTCCAATTCGAACAATACCGAATGAGAAAGAAGTCCCGGCCAGGTTGACCGCCTGACCGGGCTTCAATAGGGCCGCGTTCGGGTGAACGCGGAAATGCAGCACAACTCGAAGATGCTTCCTACGGAAGTATCTGCTTCAATGGGGCCGCGTTCGGGGGAACGCGGAATCAGTCAGTCCACTGCTGCTTTTGCAGCTTAGCCGGTTGACGGCAAATTATCGAGTTAAGATAATTCCGTAGGAATTTTTCGAGCGCTATCGTGGCGGGCGCATTGATGGAGCAAAGGAGTGTGCACATGAGACACTTTTCCGATCCTGCCTACGACATTGACGACATCAAGCAAGATATCGCACTCGCGCTGTGGAGTCGCCGACTTGCGCGTCCTTCGAAACGGGTCTGGCGCAATGCACGGGCGAGCATCCATAGGCGCCGCGTTTGCTTTCACGATGCACTCAAACATGTTTTCGCAGGCGCGCAAAATCAAGTCCAAAATCGGCTCGACTCAATCGATCGCCACGATGAGGTAGCGGCATTGTATCGCGCTGCGTTCAACGATCGGCAACGGCAGATCCTCGATTACCTGAAAGACGGATTCGCCGTTCGCGCGATCGCAAGGCTTCTGAGAATTGCGCCCAGTACAGTCTGCGCCGATATCAGCGCGATCCGGAATCGTTTTCGCGCATGATTTTTCTGGAGCGCACTGCAGCACAGTCTGCACACCCCCATGCTATCAGGGGGGCCAGATGAAAGTCGGACCTGCACGGACGCGGGACAATTCGGCTCCGCGCTGCCGTTCGTTCCCGCGGAGCTGCCGGTGGTGCGTGGTGCGAACCTTCCACGACGCCCGCCTCGCCGCGGCGCGTGGAAGACCGATCCCGGCGCACCACCTCCGTCGCCTGGCGCAACGCCGCTATGCGGCCGTGGTGTCGGTGGTGGAGCAGGGTTTTGCATCTGAGGTTGAAGGTTAGGAATGTAGACAACTCGGGGATTCAAACATCCGCTTGATGCGGGGAATCCGGCGACAGCAAACATGCGGTCGGCGGGGCGAAGAAGGGATTGGGTGATATGGGCTTCTCAGAGCAATTTAAGGAACTGACCGGAAATTCACCGTTCCCGTGGCAGACGGAGCTATTCAAGCTCTTTGTGCAGGGGGGCTATGCAATCCCCGCGCGTTGCGACATCCCCACCGGTATGGGGAAGACCTCCGTCATTGCCATTTGGTTGCTGGCAAGAGAAAAAAACCCATCGCTCCCTCGTCGATTGGTTTATGTGGTCAATCGCAGGACGGTGGTCGATCAGACCACCGCCGAAGTCGAACGATACAAAAAGCATCGAAACGACCTCGCCATCAGCACGCTACGCGGCCAATTCGCCGACAACCGCGAGTGGTCTGCCGACCCGTCGCGTGAGGCGGTCATTTGCGGCACCGTGGACATGATCGGCTCCCGTCTGTTGTTCAGCGGCTACGGCGTGGGCTACAAAGGCAAGCCCTTGCACGCGGGCTTTCTGGGACAGGATTCGCTGATCGTTCATGATGAAGCACATCTCGAACCGGCGTTTCAAGACTTGCTGCTCGCCATTCAACGCGAGCAGACTTCCGGCAGGCAACAAGATCGGAATCGCATTCGCGTCATGGAACTCTCGGCCACGTCGCGCGATGCGCAGCAAACCCACCCGCTCACGCTGACTCCAGAAGAGCAAGCGGCGACGAAAGATTCGCCGGGCGTCCTAAAAATCGTAGGGGAACGATTCCGCGCCACAAAGCGACTGCATCTGGTTCCGGAATGGGACAAATCCGCCGAGCAAGTTGCGAAGCTCGCAATCGATCGATTCAAGGACAGTGGCAAGGCGATCTTGATCTTTGTCCGTGAAATCAAGTCCGTAAAGACGATCGTCTCAGCGGTCGAGAAGTCGAAGCTGCCCATCGCACAACTCATCGGCCCAATGCGAGGGTTGGAACGTGACCGCCTGACTGATCCACGCAGCGCCGATGGTTCACCCATTTTTGCACGGTTTCTCCCGCCTCCGAAGCCCGACGCGCCGGATTCAGAACGATGGAAAGTCACGCCCGCACTGGGAACCGTCTACCTTGTCTGCACCAGTGCGGGAGAAGTGGGCGTGAACATCTCTGCCGACCACATGGTGTGCGATCTTTCGACATTTGAAAGCATGGCTCAACGCTTCGGACGTGTAAATCGATTCGGTAAGGGTGACGACACAGAAATCCACGTCGTTCATCCCAAGCCGGATGGTTTTGAGGACAAAGCGCCCGACCCCCGACGGAAGCTGACGCTCGCTCTGCTTGAGCGACTCAACGGCCAAGCCAGCCCGGCAGCGCTGTCCGGGCTTGACGAAAAAGACCGCGCCGCAGCTTTCGCACCGCTTCCAACCATACTCCCTACCTCCGACATTCTCTTTGACGCGTGGGCAATGACCAGCATCCGCGAGAAAATGCCCGGTCGCCCGCCGGTCGAGCCGTATCTGCACGGCCTGCGCGACTGGGACCCAGCCGAAACGAACGTCGCTTGGCGGGAGGAAGTCGGATTGATCACCGAAGACCAACTCGATGAATATTCGCCCGAAGACTTACTCGATGAATACCCGCTCAAACCCCACGAACTGCTCGGCGATCGGACGGATCGTGTGTGGGCGGAACTGGAAAAGCTTGCCGACCGATTCCCGAACAGTCCGCTTTGGATCGTTGATAAACAGGGAAAAGTCGAAGTCGTCAAACGCTTCGCCGAACTTGCTGCCGACCGCAAGCGAGCCATCGAGCGCATCGAACGTCGAACCGTCGTTCTGCCGCACAACATCGGTGGATTGACTGAAAGCGGTATGCTTGACGGCGACCATCCTAAGTCACCCAAAGCTGACGAGGATCCGCGTCCAATCAACAATGACGTCGCCGACGTGCTCTTGGTCCAGACGAAACAGGGACTTTTGCCCGCACGAACTCGCATTTGGGACGACGACAAGCAATTCGACGAGAAGACCAAAGGCTTGCGTCACATCCTCTGCATCGATTTTCCGCCGCCAGAGACTATCGAAGACGGCACGAAGCGAACATGGCATTGGTTCGAGAGACCGATCGAGAAAGACAACTCCAAGAACGCGGTCGAACCCGTCCTGCTCGACGCTCACGTCACGGACGTTTGCCAATCTCTCGAAACGATTCTTGGCAACCTCGTGCTCGATCCTGATGCACAGCAGGACGCGAAGCTGAAAAGCGCCCTGAGAATCGCCGCCCGCTTCCACGACCTCGGCAAGGCCCGCGACCTCTGGCAACGCAGCATCGGACGACCGGAACGCTTGAATGCCATCTGCTTTGGCAAATCCGGCCGACGATGGAAACCACGCAACATCGCCGACTACCGCCACGAGTTCGGCTCGCTCGTCGATCTACAATCCGTCCCCGAGTTCCAATCCCTTGATGATGATTCCAAAGACCTCGTGCAACACCTGATCGCCGCCCACCACGGGCAGGCCCGTCCGCACTTCACTGCCGCGCAGATCATCGACCCGAATCATCGCACTATCGATTGCGAACCGCTCGCGGTTGAAGTCTCGCGCCGTTTCGCCCGTTTGCAACGTAAATTCGGCCGGTGGGGTCTGGCCTACCTCGAATCCATCCTCCGCGCCGCCGACTGGCACGCCAGCGCCACCCCGTCGGAGTTTTTCAAGGAAGGGGTTGACTCGTGAAGACCGCGAATCCCAACATCCAAATCCCTGTCGACCTCACCAACCCCGGCCAATTCTTCGCCTGCTGCGGTTTGCTCGAACTCGCCGACCGGCTTTGGCCGGGGGCGGAGGGGTGGTTTAAAAACGGTCAATTTTTGATCGCCGGTTCTGCGGATTGTTCACTCGTGAGACTGCGGGAAAAGCTGTCTGCCTCGGTCGTGGCGAACACGATGACACCCGCACAGAGCGTACGACTGGAAGATCTGACCAGCATGAAAAAGCGGCGGGAGATTACGCCGAAACTGGAGGAGGAAAAGAAAGCGCTGGAATCGCTCCAGCGCGAACTGCCGATCGTGCTAAGCGGGTCCGTTTCATTTCGTAATGACTGGTTTTGTGACGATTTTGCCGGCGGCTCGCGCTTCAAGACCTGGGCGGGCCAGCAATCTGTGCTCAATATTGCAAAAGCAATGCACACCGGTACCGCAGGCTTGGTGGTCGAATCTCCGTCATCATTTTGGAGCAGCACCCGTGGTGTCGGGCTGCCGTTCAATTTTGATTCCGATCTCGGCGGTCAAGGCTCTGCTCTCGACATAGGTTTTAGTTTCGATCCGCTTGCAGGCAGTGAAGCCACCAAAATCGAAGGCACCTGTAAACCTGCGTTAGAACTACTTTGCTTCATCGGCCTTCAGCGCTTTCGTCCTCGTGAAATTCCTCGCGCGAACCGATTCGTGTTCACCGCATGGAACATCCCGCTGGCGCCATCCGTTGCGTCTGCTATTGCGTGTGATGCTTTGATGCTCGGCGATTCGCCGCGTTACGAATTCAAACTGCTCTACCGAACCAAGTACCTTAAGAGTTTTTTACCCGCCATTCCATTTCAAGGAGACCGTGATGAGTGATCTGACCAAGTATGACAACTGGCTTACGGCCGACACCGTGGCCGCGATCGTGATCCGCGAACCGCTCGTGCCTGTTGAAGGTGCGGACGGCGTGATTTTCCCCGCAACCTTTGCCGCAGCTGAGAACACAAAAGTCTTTCCCGGTGGATACAACATCGATCCGCCACCAGAGACAACCACGACGATCGTTGAGGTCGACAAGAACGGCAACAAGAAAGTGACCGTAGAGGCGAAACTCGCTGAAAAGAACGTCTGTCTCGTCGATAGCGTCGGCTCGCAGGCCAATCGCATCGAACCGATCTTCGCCAAGCCCGACTACGCCGGTCTCGTGCCTCAAATCGTCATCACCGCCGGCGAGAAGTCGGTGAACCTGCTGGACGCTGGTCATCGCGCAGGCGATGCGATTGTTCGCTGCACGCCGTTGCAGAAGAAGCTTCAAGACGCCTTCAAATCGGTTTTGAAGGGGAATGCGCTCGACATTGCAAAGATTGCCCCAACTTCGCTGGTCTTTGGCGTCTGGGACTCGCGCGACACCCAGGCGAAGTTGCCGCGGCTGGTGGCGTCAACGATCCGCGCTTTCGACGTTCAAAAGCTAACACGTGGCGCACAGTACAACCCGGCCATGAACTACGCAGAGTTGGAGGTATTCTCCGAGGAAGACAAGCAAAAGGCGGAAGGTGACAACAAGAATCCGCTCGCGAAACGAGGATTCGTTCATGTCCCGGCCACCGGCTCACATGGTGGCGTGATCGCAAAAGGCGAGATCCGACGTGAACTTACATTTAGCCTCGCGGCACTTCGTCTGCTCGCAGTTGGCGACGATGCAAAGCAGACGCTCGCGCTGCGCAGATATGTGCTTGGCCTATCACTCGTCGTACTCACCGCACCGCCACAGACGTATCTCCGCCAAGGGTGCAATCTGGTGCCCGACATCGACAAGCCACGCAAATCAACGCTTGTGAATGCCGATGGCTCACGCGACGAGTTTAAGCTGAAGCATGATCAAGCCATCGCTTTCGCAACGCTGGCCGCCGAAGCGTTCGGTGTCGGTAAGTCCGAAACGGTCAAGTTTGATTCCGCCCTCGCCAAAAAGGATGTTGCAGCAGAAGGCGATGGCAAGGGGAAAGGGAAGAAGTCCGCCAAAGCCGCTGCCGAACCCAAGCCGGAGCAACCATGAAGCCTTCGCTCTGCATTAGCTTCCGTTTCATCCATCCGTATCCGCTCTTTCACGGGCGAGGCGACGCCGACGAAGCAGAATGGCCGCCTTCTCCGATGCGCGCGTTTCAGGCGTTGCTCAACGCCGCGTGCCTGCGCACGCGCGGCAGGGCGCTGCCGCCTGAAGTGCGATCGGCCCTCCAAGTGATTGAAGTATTGCGCCCAACGATCGTCGCGCCACGCGCCACGCTTAGCACAACGGGTCATCGTGCGTATGTTCCACACAATCACGCCGATCTCGTTTCAGCCGCATGGGATCGTGGAAACCTCGATGCCAGCATCGCCTCTCATCGCGTCGAGAAAGACCATCGCCCGCACCGCATCGAAACCATCGGCGACAACCTGCCCACCATTCATTACCTCTACCCGCTCGACGCGACCAATGCCGATCCGAAGGAACTTCTGAACGCCATCCGCCCGGCCGTTCGTTCGATTTATAGTCTCGGCTGGGGGATCGACCAAGTCGTCGCCGATGCGACGCTCGTCGAGCCCTCCTCACCCCACTCCGCCGGCGAACGTTGGGCACCTTCCCCTCGCGGCGGACGACGATTGAGGGTTCACCGCAACGGCTCGCTCGATGCGCTCAGCGCGCGGCACGAGAAATTCCTCTCCCGCCTGGTCAAAGGCGATTGGACCCCCGTCCCGCCCCTGAGCGCGATCGACCAAGTCCGCTATCGCCGTGAGAGCGATCCGCTTCCCCGCCCCCACGCCGTCTTCAAACTCGTCGATGAGAACGACGAGCCAGCCCGTTATTCACACGCGAAGTTCATCCACATCGCCGGGATGGTGCGACATCTGGCGATCGCCGCTATGACCAAAGCCAATGCCGATCCCGACTTCATCAATCGCGTGGTTCGCGGCAAGCGGGATGAATCCTCCGCGGACGAGCATAAGCAATTCTCCTATGTGCCGCTTCCGTCGATCGGTCATCAACACGCTGACTCGATCATCCGCAATGTCATGATCATCGCGCCGCCGGACATGGACCGGGAACTCAAGCGCGTGGCGGCCCTGCTCGATGGCCAACGGCTTGTACCAGAAGGCGAAGCCGAAAGTTGTCGAGCAGATTCGTCACCTGCAAGGGGCTTTAGTGCAGAGCTGCGCCTTTTCACGCCGCCTAAAGGCAAGTTCATCGATACGCATTACCTTGGTAGCGCAACCACCTGGCGAAGCGTGACCTCGATTATCCTGCCCGGCCACAACGACAAGAAGATCGACAAGACCGCGGAACTGATTCAGCGATCGCTACAGAGGGCAGGGATTGAGACTCCGTGCGCGTTCGTCTGGCAGTCCGCTCCATATTTCAAAAACTGCCTGAGCGCCCACAAGTACCATCGCGATGGCCGACACACCGGCTATCACCGCCCCGCTCACCTGAAGACACAGACTGCCGTCCACGTTGAACTTCAATTCGACCACGAAGTCCCCGGCCCGATCACCCTCGGCGCCGGCCGACATTGTGGTTTCGGTCTGATGGCGGCGGTGGATCATTGACTCATGTTGTGCATCCATGTCCGAACAATCTCCAGCATCCTCCCTTCTCCCAGTCCGCATGCTCAACGAGTTCGCGTACTGTCCGCGGCTGTTTCATTTCATGCACGTGGAAGGCCGGTTCGTTGACAATCACTACACCGTCGAGGGGCGGACGGCGCATCGGCGGGTAGATGCGTTGGATCACGTGTTACCCAGTGCGCCGGGGCAGGCTGAGACGAACGATAAACCCGCTCTCGCTGTATCTGAAGCGCCGAATCTTTTCCCGCGAGCTGAGGATGAACCGCCGACGATATCCCGCTCCGTTCCGCTCGGATCGGAAGCGCTCGGAATCACCGCCAAGCTCGATCTGGTTTCATCGGATGGCGATGAAGCCATTCCTGTTGAAACAAAACGCGGCCGCGTGCCGGATAACGCCGAGCGATCGTGGGAGCCGGAGCGCGTGCAGTTGATGGCCCAGGGATTGCTGCTGCGTGAGGCCGGATATCGTTGCGATCATGGAATGCTCTATTTCGCCGGTTCGCGCACGCGGGTGACGATTCCTTTTACGCCAGAGCTTGAAGCGCGCACGCGCGAACTGATTGAACAGGCGCGAGCCGCGCAATCGCGGAATGACTTGCCCGATCCTCTCGAAGATTCACCAAAATGCGCCGGTTGCTCGCTCAACGCAATCTGCCTGCCTGATGAGACATTGGCGTTGAAGTATCGGCAGGTCGCCGAACAACAGACCGATGGACGGGAATCAGCAGATGAAGTGGAGTCATCTGCGGTGGAGGGCGCGAAGGAACTCCGCCGACTGTATCCCGTCCGCGACGACGCAACGCCGTTGTATGTGCAGGAGCACGGCGTGCGCATTGGAACTTCGCGCGGATCGATCGTTATCAGCAACAAAGAAAACCCCAAGCTTGCCGCCGCGAAATTGCAGAATACGTCGCAGGTGGTTGCGTGCGGGAATGTGTCGATCACGGCGCAGGCGATTCAGATTCTGGCCGAGTCGTCGATTCCCATCGTTCATCTTTCGGCGTCGCATTGGTTCTACGCGGTGACGTTCGGCTTCGGTCTGCGCAACGCCTTCGACCGCGCCGCCCAGTTTAAGATCGCCGATGATCCAGCGCGTTGCCTTTCGTTCGCGCGGCAGATCGTTCGCGACAAGGCCGCCAACCAGCGGACACTTATTCGCCGCAATGCGCCGTCAAGCCTGAATCTCGATCGCGCGATAGCAGATATCGATGAACTGATTGGCAAGATCGGTGCGATTGATTCGATCGAGTCGCTCTTGGGTATCGAAGGGAATCTGGCATCTCGCTATTTCGGACAGTTCTCCACATTGCTCAAGCCGCGTGATTTTGACGCCACGTGGGATTTCCAGAAGCGCAATCGCCGCCCGCCGACTGATCCGGTCAATGCCATGCTGTCATTCGGCTACGCACTGCTTGCGAAGGAGTGCACGATCGCGCTGATGACCGAAGGGCTAGACCCGTGGTGGGGCTTTTACCATCGCCCGCGCCACGGGCGCCCGGCATTGGCCCTAGATTTGATGGAGCCATTCCGCCCGGCGATCGTCGATTCGTCGGTCATCTCCGCCATCAACACTGGCATGGTCGCCGCCGCCGATTTCTCCACCAGCAGCTCCGCGTGCATCATGCAACCCACGGCCCGCAAGGCGTTCATCCGCGCGTACGAAGCGCGGCTGGATCAACTGATCACACACCCTGTCTTCGATTACAAGTGTTCGTGGCGCGTGGTGATTCGCCTACAGGCGCGTTTGCTCGCCCGCTGGCTGCGCGGCGACATCCCCAACTACACCAGCGTAACGACCAGGTAAAACCCCTTAGAGAAAATCATTCCAACTCTTCCACTCTAGACGATCAACTATCAGCTATCCGCTACCCATCATGACCACCCGACGCTATTATCTCTTCAGCTATGACATCACTTCCGACAAAGAAGGCGATAAACGCCGCAACAAGGTCTTTGAGGCGTTGCTCGCCCGGGGTGAGCATATCCAGTTCTCCGTCTTCATCTGCGAACTCAACCTTCGCGAACTGGCCGAGTTGCATTCGATCCTCATCGATATTCTCGATCATAAGAAAGACCAAGTGCTCTACATCGACCTCGGCCAAGCCAACAATCCGTTGGACACCGGCGTCCAAACCATCGGCGCGCCGCTACAATTCTCAACTCGCGTTTTGGTTGTATAATGCCCCGCGCACGGTGACGTGGTGCGTAAACCCCGGCAGCCGTGCGAGCTCATTGACAATTAAAGACTTATGTCTATTTTCCGACCCGTGTTCGTCGCGGGTAAAAGAAGTTTTTGCGCCCCTCGCGTTTTCGCCCCCGCAAGCCCGTGCCACACAGCGGGTTAAGACGCGAGGCCTTTCCGCGTTCAACAGAACGCGGCCCCATTGAAGCTTCAGAACGGGTTCCGGCTCGTCCTGAAGGAAACAGCTTTCCGCGTTCAACAGAACGCGGCCCCATTGAAGCACAATCTCGATCCGGTGCATCCCCTGAAGGTCGCGCACTTTCCGCGTTCAACAGAACGCGGCCCCATTGAAGCTTTGTGTACTAACACGCCAACGTCGCCAATCATGGCTTTCCGCGTTCAACAGAACGCGGCCCCATTGAAGCGTCTCGCGAATCTATCAATGGTGGATTTCCAAGACGCTTTCCGCGTTCAACAGAACGCGGCCCCATTTAAGCGTGGAGCGAAACGCCGGCCCAAGAAACGGGTGAGGCTTTCCGCGTTCAACAGAACGCGGCCCCATTGAAGCTAACCAGTCGCGTTCGGTTGTCAAGTGAATAATCGATCCTTTCCGCGTTCAACAGAACGCGGCCCCATTGAAGCGTCACTTCCCACCCCCC
>Ga0163151_10005744_pt1 | contig 15603 bp, 15 predicted proteins | sample OliLakLV19MP5IB2_FD_145596 | JGI IMG/M metagenome (GOLD analysis project Ga0163151, IMG submission 145596) | Freshwater microbial mat bacterial communities from Lake Vanda, McMurdo Dry Valleys, Antarctica - Oligotrophic Lake LV.19.MP5.IB-2 | ecosystem: Environmental > Aquatic > Freshwater >...
TTTCAAGGGTTCGAATGACATCTTCAACAGCAAGTTCTCTAACCATCTCATCCACCTCTTCAATGCCGAGGGTTATATCTCGAACGGCAGTTTTTTGTGTCTCAGATAGAGAAAGATGTGTTTCTTTATTTTCAGGAGTATATATTGGTGGATGTTTTTCCATGCATTGATTTTAGCAAAAATGAACATTTTTAGCTATACTATTTTCAGATTGGTTTCATTGAACGGCTACGGCTTTTCAAGACCCTTTCGGCTCATGCGAACTAGAAGTTCGTCTGGACAAGGTTTGGCGGGGAGGATTTGTATGTCAGTCAACAAAAAAGAAAATACTTGGTGCGACGCGTCGGTTGATTCTCGATCACGCATAAAATACAGTCCGGTCTCTTGTGCTTCGCGCACTAGATGGACGGTGTCACGGATGGCGTGCCGCACAAACGCTGACTCTGACGGCAACCCGAACGTCTTCAACCTCGAACGCAACGACGACGGTTTGTGGCTGAACGACAATTGGGCGAAACCCGACAACGAGTGGAATCCGGACAATAAGTTCGTATTCCGTCTCCGAAACTATTTTCTTTTCCGCGACCTCATTTTACATGTCGCGGTTTTTCTTTTCAGGGTTGGCAAGGTTCTTCTTCCAGCCACCAAACATCTTGCCCACTTCTTCGAGTTTGAGTGCCACATTCTCACAGTGAGCGTTTGAGATAAGCTTGCCCTCCCATGCGACAGAAACAAGAAATTTTAGCGTGTCTAACACCAAAATGCACTCATTGATTTTCTCTTCTTTCTTATCTTTTTCTATAAAATAGGCGATGTATGACAATTCAAGCAGATCAAGAAACTTGTTCTCAATTCGTGAGCCGATTGTGTAGCGGGCGCCTTTAGCAATATGCGGAACAATATTAACCCAAATCAAGTATCCCTCTTTAATCCTGTTCAAGATCGAGGCGTTGTTGGTATGCGAAAGTCGGGGGGGGGGAGATTAGTGGCTCGGTTCATATCTACAATAATATCATTTCTGTGGAAAACTTACTCGTCGCATGGCGAGAGTTCCTTCATGGAAAACGTGGACGTAAAGACGTCGCACAATTTTCAGTACATCTGACCGATAATATACTTGCCCTCCATCGTGAACTCGTCGATAAGACCTATCATCACGGTCCGTACAAAGCTTTTCGTATCAACGATCCCAAACCGCGTGATATTCACAAAGCGAGCGTCCGTGACCGATTGCTTCATCACGCTATTTATAGGATATTGTATCCTTATTTTGATACTAAATTTATTTTTGATTCCTACTCATGCCGTCGCGGCAAGGGCACGCACAGGGCACTGGATAGATTCCGAGACTATGCACGCAAAGTTTCTAAAAATCATACTCAGACGGTGTGGGTGTTAAAATGCGACATCAGAAAATTTTTTGCAAACATTGATCACAGAATTTTGGAAGATATTTTGAAACTCCGCATGGGAGATGAAGATGTAATTCGCCTTTTCAGAGAGATAGTTGGCAGTTTTAACACAAAAGACAAGCATGGCGTCGGACTCCCTCTTGGCAATCTGACGAGCCAGCTTCTTGTAAATATTTATATGAATGAATTTGACCACTTTCTCAAGCGAAATTTGAAAATCGAATACTGTGTTAGGTATGCGGATGATTTTGTCATCCTGCATAAGGATAAAAAATATTTAGAAAGTATCCTGCCAAAAATATCCACATTTTTAGAGACGAGGCTTAAGCTAACTCTGCATCCTGATAAGGTATTTATAAAAACATTTGCCTCAGGAGTAGACTTTCTTGGTTGGGTGCATTTTCCACATCACCGCGTACCGAGAACATCCACGAAAAAGAGAATGTTTAGGAATTTGGATAGAAGTAAAAACAAGAAATCAATTGCATCATACAGAGGCCTTCTAAGTCATGGAAATACACACAAACTCCAAAAAAGTTGTAATCTCTTAAATAATACCTTGCGCGCATTCCTCCCCAGACCCCTCCTACGCGCGAAAACCCAAAACGAAATCCCGCCGAATTTCAAAAATCAGTAGCCGAGGTTTTTCGAATCCTTTCCCCAGAATAGTGCTTCGCAAAACCGAGTCCGCATTGTATTCGCATATCCGTACTTTCCCTCTGGGAAAGCTCTGTGCGAAGCACAGAGGCGCTTTAGCGCACGGATGTGCGATTAGTCATTTGTTTGGAAAAAAGTTCGCGCAAATGATACAATTACATCAGAGATTGAAACTGCGGCAGGAGTAAAAAACGGGTTTTCCGTCGATCCTCGATGTGAGCATCGAGACATTCGCGGAAAACCACCACGGCGTTTATGCCGGAAGATGAGCGGGTCTTACAGACCCTTTTCTGAAACTACCATGCAATAATGGTACCTGACCCCGTTACTTTTCGAAGACGGTGTTTTTACGCCCGACCCAAACATCACATATTCGACGTCTATGGTGCTTGAAAACCTACCTTCCCTCGAAGGCAAGCGAGTTGCGGATGTTGGGACGGGGTCGGGAGTTATAGCCGTCGTCTCGGCGTTGCGTGGTGCTGATGAGGTAATCGCGACGGATATTTCCGATAAAGCGATTGAAAATGCAAAGCAGAATATGAGGTCAAATCAGGTTGAAGACAAAGTCAAAGTTATAAAGGCGAGTGTACTCAATGACATTGAGGATGCTTTCGACTACATATTTGCGAACATCCCTATTCTTGAAGAGGTTTGGAGTTCCAAGGGCATGGAAATGAAAACGGTCACAAAAGACCTTCTACAAGCGGCTACATCAAAACTCAACTGTTGTTCAGCCACAAACCGTCATCGTTGCGTTCGAGGTTGAAGACGTTCGGGTTGCCGTCAGAGTCAGCGTTTGTGCGGCACGCCATCCATGTCACCGCCGACTTAAGCGCATATAAATATGCCAGAAGCCGTGCTGTATTGTTTTGTGTGATCGAAAATCAGCCAGCGCGTCGCACCAAGTTTTTTCTTTTTAAAGACCTCTATGTAAATCCTCCGCGAAAAGCCGTAACCGTTCGCGCTCTCAATCCACACGAAGTAAATTGGTCTTGAAAAACCGTAGCCGTTCAATGAAACCAATCTAAAGATAGTATACCAAAAACCCCTTTATTTGAAAGTCAATTTATGCTATAATGCGAACCATATATGGAAAAGCATCCGCTCCACATTAAGAGCCCAGAACTACAAACTTCTCCTGAGGTAAATCGAGCCGTTATACGAGAGGAGCGACAGACTGACGAAAAAATGCCGAACGATCCAACAGATCGCATCGAAGCATACATGGATCGCTTGGAGAATGTTTTTCTCAATTCCGACTCAAAGAAGCGCGAACGCAATCTCGATATGTTTCGCGACAAAATTTACGACGCATTCATAATCAAGAAAGAGAACTTTCCTGAGTCGTATTTTGAATTACAAAAGCGCATTGCTCGTGAACGCGGACAGGCGGTAGAAGAAATACCAGAAAATGTTCGTGAACAAATGATGGATGTCGCCATTGAAGATCAGCGAGCATCGCTTGATGCATGGATGGAGTATCTCACTTCTTCTGACGCCATGTACCCGGCATGGTTCAAGTATTTCGTCTGGAAAAATATCACCAAGCTTTCCCAGTTCGACAAGGAGCGAGGTGAATTCAAGAAGCGTACCGACAGTACTGTCGCTCCATACCCCGATATCTATCGTGAACCGCTGGCACAGATCGCCGATATTTATCTCAAAATAAAGGAAGACAATAAAAATCTCAAAGAACCTGAGGTGCGCGAAGCGTTTTCCAAAAAGTTTCCAGCACTCTACGCGGAACTCATCTCAAAATCTCTCGCCGCTTCGATGGAGAACCGCGAGGAAGTCAAAGGTGAATGGAAAAAATACCAACAAGGACAAAGCGGTGATGCCGAACAATTGTTTGAATCCCTCGAAGGTAAAGGAACAGGCTGGTGTACTGCCGGTAAATCAACAGCGGAAACACAAATAGAAAATGGTGATTTTTATGTCTACTACACTAACGATTCATCAGGTGAACCGACCCAGCCCCGACTTGCGATCCGTATGGAGGGAGTTAACAGAATTGGCGAAGTGCGAGGTATTCTGCCACACCAAGGCGTAGAGCCGATCGTGCAAGAAGCGCTTGATGCAAAACTTCAGGATTTTGGAACTGAAGCTGATGCGTACCGCAAGAAAAGCGGAGATATGAAAATGTTGACTGCGCTTGATCAGAAGAAAGAACAGGATCAGCCCTTTGCTAAACACGACCTCGTATTCCTCTATGAAATCAATTCATCCATCGAAGGCTTTGGCTATCAGACAGACCCTCGCATTGCCGAGCTTCGCCAAGGCAGAAATACGGAGGAAGACATGCTCGTACTCTTTGAGTGTACAAAAGAAGAAATTGCCCACGTACCAAGCCAGATAACAAAAGATACCAAAGCATATGTCGGACAGCTTGAGCCGGGCATATTCCAGAAATTGCCGGAAGGCCTTGAGCATGTATACACCTCATTCCCCGAAAAGAAAATCCGCAGAGAAAGCGTAGAGATCGGAGGCAAGACAAAAGAACAACTGATCGCTGAAATGGAAGCGGCTCATATAAATATTTCTGATTATGCCAAGTCCATGATGGAAAACCCTGACTTCGTTACAGGCAAAAACAAAGAAGAAGCAACACTCATCCGTCTTACTGTTGCTGATCTTGGTTTCAAAACAAGTGCTACCACTGACCAGATTTATGAACGAGCACAAACGCTCGGCTTGGAATTGTGCCCACCTGATACTGGCCCTAATTATCCACTCAAATACAAAGACCAGCCCCTTAATGAATGGGTTAGTATTGGTATGAAGCAAATCGCTGACTCCGGCGGCAGCCCGGACGTCTTCAACCTCGGACGCAACGGTGACGGTTTGTGGTTGTACAACTCTTGGGCGTCGCCCGACCGCTATTGGGACCCGGTCGATAAGTTCGTATTCCGTCTCCGCAAGTCTGAATCTTAGACCCTTTAATCCTCCTTTGGTCTCTTTGTATTTTTCAGATTCTTTGGCTCTTGGGTTCTTTGACCCTTTGGCATTTACTCGCGAAGATGGCACCGTGTTCGTGAATCTCGCACGGTGGGGCAAGGCGACGCTTACCATGCTCGACCGGATCAAGTTTCGCCTCTTTCCCAAACGCTACGCACCGAAGTGTTTGCGTAGCAACTTCGGTAACCATGCTTCGTACCAGAGCTCCTCGTGGAATCTAATTCCGCTTGGGGATCTATTTTTTTGTAAAATTGAAATTTTCATAAAAATCATTTATTCTTTAAGTATTCGCTCTGCGAATTCTTGGATTTAATGTTGCCAAAGAAAAACTTGAAATTGTCAGCGGTACGGCTTCGCCGCCTGCGGCGGCGAAATGCGTTCGGACTAATTCAAGAATACTGCACCAGAAGTTGTATTTAATCGGACTAGGAATGCTTCAGTGGGGGAGTTGTATGCATATATTATATGGAAACTAAAGAACCTCATTATCAATTTCATACGCTATCATCAAGCATCTTTTGAATACTATAGAATCCATAGAAAACAAACCTTTTGGAACCCCTTACATAGTGGTCGGGCACAGCAAAGAGGCTGTGATGGGAGCTCTTGGCGACAAGTATAATTATGTAGAACAAAAAGAACAGCTCGGTACGGGCGATGCTATAAATACGGTAAAAAATAATATAAAAGATGCGGCCGAAAACACAATCGTATTGTATGGCGATCACCCCTTCGTAAGTAAAGAAACTATAAATAAACTAATAGAGAAAAAATGGGAGACCGGTAATAAAGTCATAATGGCCACCGTAAAATTAGCCGACTTTGATGGCTGGCGATCCAACTTTTTAGGGTTCTCTCGAGTCAAGCGAGATGAGAATGGGAAAATTCGAAAAACTATTGAAAATAAGGATGCCTCTGAAGAGGAGAAGAAAATTACCGAAGTGAATCCTTGCTATTTTTGTTTTGATACAAAATTCTTGTGGGAAGAAATCATTAACTTAAAAAACGACAACGCTCAAAAAGAATATTATTTGACCGATGTGCTGAAATCGGCAGTCGAGAAAGGAATCGAAATAGAATCGATCGATATAAATGCACACGAAGCCCTAGGAGCGAATTCCAAAGAAGAGCTGGAAATATTGGAAAAATTAATGTAGTATTCGAGAATAAATATGTTTGAAAAAGCCCTGGTAGCGTGGCGGCGCGGACACGAGCAAATTTTCAACAGAAAATTATGGGTGCTTTATAAAATATATTTATTCTCGTCTAAAAAATTTAAGCGCGCTTAGCTCAGTGGTAGAGCGACCCCTTGACGTGGGGTAGGCCGGGGGTTCAATCCCCTCAGCGCGCACATGAGAATATTAAGTATCGAAACATCCTGCGATGACACAGGTATAACTATATTTGAAGCCAAGGGTGGGCTGACAAATGCCAGCTTTAAAATATTGTCTGACAATCTGGCTTCACAGAAAATCCATGCCGAGTACGGTGGAGTTTTTCCTGTTCTCGCAAAAAGAGAACACGCAAAAAATCTTCCCCTCTTGCTTGCCCATGCTCTTAAAAAAACCAAACTAGAAAAAAAGAAAAAACCAGTAGATGCTATCGCAGTGACTTATGGACCAGGACTCGAGATGTGTCTGTGGGAAGGAATTACTTTTGCCAAAAATTTAGCCAAAGAGTGGAGCGTGCCTTTGATACCCACAAACCACATGGAAGGCCACATACTCTCGGTATTTGGAAAGCACAAAGGTTCATTTAAGGTAGAAAAATTAAAGACTCCCATACTTGCCCTGCTTGTATCTGGCGGACACACTCAGCTTGTCTTGATGAAGGGTTGGATGCAGTATGAGATCATCGGTGAGACAGTGGATGATGCAGTAGGTGAAGCCTTTGATAAAGTGGCTCGTATGCTCGGACTTCCCTACCCAGGCGGACCGTATATTTCTAAACTCGCCGAGGAAGAAAGAAGATTACTTAGAGGAATCCCTGGTAGCGCGACGGCGCGGACACGAGCAAATTTTCAGCAGAAAATTATGGGTGCTGACGCTAAGCAGTCTTCGCCTTTCATACTTCCCCGTCCTATGATGTACACCAAAGATTTTAATTTTTCTTATTCTGGATTAAAAACTTCAGTACTCTACTTGATTCGAGATCTTGAAAAAAGTGGCCAGAAAATAAATGACAAAATAAAAGCCGAGATCGCTCTCGAATTTGAAAACGCTGCTATCGAATGCATAACTCATAAAGTCAAAAGAGTAATCGAAAAATACGGAATCAAAACTGTAATAATAGGTGGAGGAGTGGCCGCCAACAAGCATTTGAGAAGTGAGATGAAGAAGATAACTACCAAGGGGGAAATTAAACTTCTCTTACCTACCCTAGAACTTTCTAGAGACAATTCCGTGATGATCGGTATCGCCGGATATTTAAACTTCATAAAAAATAAGAAAAAAGTTATCAAACCAGATACCATAAAAGCCACTGGTAATCTACGAGTTTAACCTCGCCAAAGGACAGGCAAGTATGATAATATAAGGCTTATGGAAGAGAAATTGCCGGAAAAACTACTAAGACCTTATAATCCGAAAGAAACAGAAAGTAGAATCTACAAGCTCTGGGAAGAGAGTGGTTTTTTTAATCCAGACAAGAACACTGATCCAAACGCAAAAACCTTTACTCTCATAATGCCCCCTGCTAATGCAAATGGTTCTTTGCACGCGGGCCATGGACTCGTAATGACCATAGAAGATATCATGGTTCGGTATAAAAGAATGTGTGGATTTAAAACCCTCTGGTTGCCTGGACTAGATCACGCTGGATTTGAGACTCAAGTAGTGTACGAAAAAAAATTAGAAAAAGAAGGAAGATCGAGGTTTGGAATGGACCCAAAAGAATTATATAAAGAAATTCTTGATTTTACTTTAACAAATTCAATTAATATAAAATCTCAGATAAGAAAGATGGGGGCTTCTTGTGATTGGTCTAGGGAAAAATTTACCTTAGATAAAGAAATAGTAAAAACTGTTTACGAAACTTTTAAAAAATTAAATGCGGACAATCTGGTATATCGAGGGAGTCGCATAGTTAGCTGGTGTTCCAAACATCAGACATCTTTTTCTGATCTCGAAATATTGGACGAAGAACGTACGGACAACTTTTATTATTTAAAATATGGACCGTTTGTTATAGGTACATCTAGACCAGAAACAAAGTTCGGAGATAAATATGTAGTAATGCATCCAAATGACTCTAGATACATTGGTTATAAGAATGGACAAAAAATACAATTAGAATGGATAAATGGCCCCATAGAGGCAACCATAATAAAAGATGAAGCAGTCGATATGGAATTCGGCACTGGGGTTATGACTATCACTCCTTGGCATGACAACGCAGATTTTGAAATTTCTGAAAGACATAATCTAGACAAAGAGCAAATAATTGATGAGAACGGCAAGCTATTACCTATTGCGGGAGAATTTGCTGGACAACATATTAAAAAAGCTCGATCTCTTATAATAGAAAAATTACAATCAAAAGGACTCGTAGAAAAAATAGATGAAAATTACAAGCACATAGTTAGAACTTGTTATAAGTGTAACACTATTATAGAGCCCCAAATAAAAAGCCAATGGTTCGTAAAAATGAAACCCTTAGCTGAGCGGGCGTTAGAAAAAATAAACTCAGAAGAGATAATTTATCTTCCTGAGCACTACAAAAAAATAACCATACACTGGCTTGAAAACATAATGGATTGGAATATTTCTAGGCAGATAGTTTGGGGAATTCCTATACCTGCTAAAATTTGTGATGAGTGCGGGCACGGCATGGTGGATCTTGAAGATGAATTGACTACGTGCGACTTATGCGGAGGCAAGGTAAGAAAAGATAATGATACTTTCGATACCTGGTTCTCTTCGTCTCAGTGGCCGTTTGCGACTCTTGGTTATCCAAATGGAAATGATTTCAAAACCTTCTACCCTACTGATGTTATGGAAACAGCTGGAGAAATTATTTTCTTTTGGGTTTCTCGTATGATAATGCTTGGACTTTATATAACAGGTGAAATACCTTTTAAGACAGTTTATCTACATGGATTAGTTTTAGATGCAAAAGGACAGAAGATGAGTAAAAGTAAGGGTAATGTCATAAACCCACTTGACTTAACTGACAAATATGGAACTGATGCATTTCGTATAGGTATGATTGTTGGCAATACTCCTGGAACATCTCTCGCACTTGCAGAAGACAGAATTCGCGGATATGGAAAATTTGCAAATAAGATGTGGAACGCGACTCGATTCGTATTCGACAATACAAAAAATCTAGATTTATCCAAAGAAGCTACGCTTGATGAAGAAGATGCAAAATCCCAAGAAGAATTAGAAAATCTTATCAAAGATGTGACCATAGAAATGGAGGAATATAAATTCTATATTGTAGCTGAAAAGCTTTACCATTATTTCTGGCACACATTTGCTGATATAATTATCGAGCGTTCCAAGAAAAAGATTATTGATAGCGAAAAAGACAATAGTAACGTCGATGGAACTCGAGTTTTGCTTTATAGACAACTCGAAACTCTACTAAAAGCATTGCACCCTTTCATGCCTTTCATTACCGAAGAAATCTGGGGCATGCTACCAGATAAAAATGGTAAACTATTAATGGTTGAAAAATGGCCCGCCTCAAATGATTCGGGTAAACCTCATGCTAAGTGATCCAAAAATTTTAGGTTTATCTTTTCTCTTGGGAATCATACCCTCTCTTTTGTGGTTATGGTTTTGGCTTCAAGAAGACAAAAAAGATCCTGAGCCCACTTCGGTATTGAGTGTAGTTTTCATTATGGGTATGATTTCGGTGATCTTCGTGATACCGATCCAAGAATTCGTACAGGCTCATGTGAATTCGCCCGAGTGGCGACTAGTTTTATGGGCGGGAGCCGAAGAGATAATAAAATATCTTGCTGTGCTTATAGTCCTTTACCGAACAAGCTTGGCAAACGAGCCGATAGATTGGCCTATTTATATGATTACTGGCGCACTAGGCTTTGCGGCACTAGAGAATTCGCTATTTTTAGTAAAACCTCTCTCGGCAGGAGCTACAGCAGTAGGACTACTCACTGGTCAGTTGCGTTTTCTTGGAGCTACCCTACTACACACAGTGACGAGTGGCATTGTCGGCATTTCACTTGGAGCTTCGGTCCATTTAAGTCTATTTAACAAGGCATTACACCTAATTTTTGGATTAGCTCTGGCTATCTCCTTGCATAGTGTCTTTAATTTTTTTATAATAGAGAATAGTGGAAGTGACTTTTTAAAAGTCTTCGCTTTCTTGTGGGTCGTCACCATTATAGTTATGTTACTTTTTGAAAAAATAAGAAGAATGAATTAAAATTATGGAAAATAAAAAAAGAAGTTTTTTTGAGAGATTAACCGGAGGTATAAGTATGGATGAAGAGTTTGAAGATCCTAAGAAAAAAGTAGCCCCAAATAATTCAAACAGGAAAGGTGGCAACTGGATCGAAGAAGAAAACGAAGAAGCTGAACTAGCAGTAGATCTTTATCAAACTCCTAACGAAATAATCATCCAGACTATGGTAGCAGGAGTCAGACCAGACGATTTAGAAATATCAATCACTCGCGATATGGCGACCATCGCCGGAAAACGCGAAGAATCTCGCATTATAGATGAAAGTAATTATTTCGTTAAAGAGCTCTACTGGGGAAAATTTTCTCGGACTATTTCCCTACCTCAAGAAGTGGAACCAGAAGAAGTAGATGCCACAGAGCGCCATGGACTACTCACCATCAAACTCCAAAAAGTAGACAAAGAAAAGAGAAACACTGTAAAAGTAAAATCAATCTAGTTTAAGAAATCTTTGTGCTTGGAATCAGATTTGCACTGATGACCCTTCCCTCTTCAGGGGAATGCTCTACTAACTGAGCTATCCAAGCAAATCTATTTTTAAAATCTATCTCCCAAAACTCCTTATAATATTTATCGTATCTACAGTTCCACCATATGCATCGAGCAATTGATCGATATACGGCTGAACAAAATAATAAGCACCGAGCGCAGAACCGATAATAAATGCCCAGTAAACATAACTCATGATACGCGACATTTGCATAGAACGCTTCATGGAATGAAGCATCTTATTGTTCTCTTGTGCCAATTCTAATGTAGCTTGTAATAATTCTTTGGATTCAGGGTCCATGCAAATCATTTTATCATAAAAAACATAAAACGCAATTTCCAATTACCCGAGTTCAACAATCAATTGCAACACTTGTATTTAGAATAGATTAAAATACAAGGAATATGGTTAAAACTAAAAAGAGCAATAAACAAAGGACAAAGGGATTGTTTAAGCAGTTTAGCTTGGATGATAGGATTAGAATAGAGATAAAGTATCGAGATGGATATAATATGCGAGAAATAGCCGAGTATTTAGGTAATGGTCGAAATGCTAGTTCTGTATGTCGAGAAATAGGTGGTAAACCGAATAAAGGAATAGGTAAATACCAAGCTCATATCAATCATGAGAAGGCGTTAGGTAAGAGATTTGGTAAAAAGACAGTGAGATTGAAGAATGATTTGATTCGTAATTACACAATCGAGAAGTTAAAATTAGGTTGGTCCCCAGAACAAATAGCGATACGATTACCGATCGATCATCCGGGCGAAAGTATTTCTTACGAGGCCATCTATCAATATGTATATGCAAGACATAGTAAAGAAGACCTTAGGCAATACCTCCCCAGAAGACATAGGCGGAGGTACAAGAAAGGCTTTAGGAAAGGGCATACATTCCCTCACAGCGATTACTTGCCCTCCATTGAGGACAGACCAACAAAAGTAAATCAAAGAAAAGAGATAGGACATTTTGAAGACGATTGTATTGTATCAAGACAAAGCAAAGAGAGAATTAAATCAATCAATGAAAGAAGTACTGGTGTAGTGTTCTTTGGTAAAATGAAAAATGGTACCAGTGAAGAATCAACAAGAGTTGTTTGTGAAAGATTAAAAGATATTCCTTCTCCATATTTAAAAACACTTACACGCGATAGAGGTACAGAGAATATGGGTTGGCAAGATATTGAAAAAGATCTTTCGATTAAAGTTTACTTTGCTCATGCATATTGTTCTCAAGAAAGAGGATCAAATGAAAACTTGAATGGATTGTTTAGAAGATTTTTCCCAAAGAAGACTGACTTTGCTAAAGTTACCGATGAACAAATTAGAAACGTCGAATATCTAATTAACACTCGCCCAAGAAAAAGATTTGGTGGAAAGACACCTCTTGAGGTATTATTAGAGCGTACTGGTGTTGCAATTACTTATTGAATGTAGCTTAGCATTTTATGTGCTAAATTAAAACCATAGTCCTCGTAGTTAAATGGATATAACTGCTTCGTCCTAAGAAGCAATTGTAGGTTCGATTCCTGCCGAGGACACAATTAAAGTCCAAGTAGTTCTGCAACTTTTGGCTTATTAAAGCCCACAATGAGGTCATTGTCGATTTGGATTACCGGCACGCCCATTTGGCCGCTTTTATCTATCATTTCTTTTCTTTGCTCCATATCAGCAGCCACATCGTGCTCTGTATAAGCGATGTTGTTTTCCTTAAAAAATTCTTTCGCCGCATGGCAAAAGTGGCAAGACGGGGTCGAATAAATTGTTACATTTTTCATTAATTTTGCTTCATTTATCTTCTAATATCTCTATTGTACCATACGTGTCAAGCACGAGCTATTTAAACAATTTATCCCACAAACTAGAAAACCATCCTTTCTTTTCTTCTTTCACTTCCACTTTATTTTTATCTTCCACCACCACGATCAAACCCTCGCCTTCTTTCCCTAAACCAAACTTTTCACGAATATTCTCCTCTACTCCACTATCCGTCTCGAGTTTTGCTATCTCAGAAGTGAGCCTAGCTTTCTTTCCTTCTAGCTCCACAAGCTTGGTTTCAGCAATTTTTCTATTTTCCTGAGTTGCTGACATCTTGCCCATAAAGCCGACAACCCCCCAGGTGAAAAATGAAAGCAAAATACCAAGAAAAATAATCACCGGCCATGATTCGATTATTTCTCTCCAACCTCGCTTTTGTTGAAAATTTCTCATTATATGCTATATTATCACATATGCTTTTCAATAAAAAACATCAAAAGAAAATACAATTTGCCTGGGCGGTACTCAGCGTCCTCATCATGATCAGTATGGTGCTGCTTTACTCTCCTTTCTTTCAAAAGTAGAAAACTAATTATCTATTAATTGTCTCCACTTCTCATCATTTTCAAGAATACGTCTTGGGGAATATTTACCTTTCCTCGTTCTTTCATTTTCTTCTTACCCTTTTTTTGTTTTTCTCGGAGTTTCATCTTTCTGGTTATATCACCACCGTACATGTGCTGAGTGACATCTTTTTTCATTCCAGACATAGAGCGTGAAGAAATAATCCGGCCTAGGGCTCTACCTTGAATTTTCAAATTAAACATCTGTCTCGGCAATATCTGCTCGAGCTTTTCTACTGCTTTTTCGGCTTCGATTTCTACTCTTTTTTTAGAAACAACTTTAGAAAATGCCGGTATCACTTCGTCGGCCACCAAGATATCGAGTCTAGTGACGCTGGCTTCGCGCAGTTCTCCTATTTCATAAGAGATAGAGCCATAACCAGACGAAACACTTTTTAATTCATCAAAGAAATTACGCATGAGCTCTCGGAGCGGCATCTTTACTGAAATCTCTGAACGAGAGTCACCAAAGTTTCCAGTCTCACCTACTTCTCCTTCGTGATCAAACAATAGTTGCATGATTCCGCCCAAATATTCTGCCGGAGCAATAATTTTTACATTTACCCACGGTTCAAAAACTGTTTCTATATCTCCATCATCAGGAAAGAAATACGGAGAATATACTTTTTCCCGTTTACCAGCTCGCGTACCACTAGCGCTACTTTTAAATAAAACTTCGTAAGTAATAGAAGGCGTAGTGATGATGAGTTCAAGATCAAATTCTCGGCGTAAACGCTCGGTGATTATCTCCAGGTGAAGCATTCCAAGGAATCCACAACGGAAACCTCGTCCAAGCGAACCGCTGGCCTCTTCTTCAAATGAAAAAGCTGAGTCCGATAATTTTAATTTTCCTAGCGCCAATTTAAGTTCAGCAAAATCATCAGCATCCTCCGGAAATACACTCGCCCAAACTACAGGCAGGGGTTGCATATATCCCGACAAGGCTTCGAGTGGATGCAAAAATTTAGTAATAGTGTCTCCCACCGATGCGATACCGGGCTTCTTGATACCAGTGACAATATAGCCAGTATCTCCACTTGATAAAAATTCACGTGGAGTTTCTTCTGGAGAAAAAGTTCCAACTTCGAGTGAAGTAAATTTTTCTTTAGAAACTGCGAAAAGCAAACTGTCTCCTTTTCTGACTTTTCCACTCAGGATTCGCACGAAAACTATCACCCCGCGGTGGTTATCATATTTAAAATCGAAAACTAAAGCCCGTAGACTGTCATCGTCGTGTACTACCTCTCTTGGCTCTGGAACTCTTTTGATGACTTCTTTAAGTAAATCCTCCACACCTTCCCCAGTCTTTCCGGAAACCATCAGTACTTCATCTGGATCACAATTTAAAAGCTTAATTACCTCCTCTTTTACTTCATCTACTCGAGAAAGTGGTGAATCTATCTTGGAGAGCACAGGAATGATTTTAAGACCCCCCTCGCGCGCCATATTGAGTGTGGTAAGGGTTTGAGCCTGCACCCCTTGTGTTGAGTCAACCAGTAAAATAGACCCCTCCACGGCCTTTAGGGCGCGGGAAACTTCATACGAAAAATCGATGTGTCCTGGGGTATCAATCAGGTTTAAAATGTACTTTTCTTCTTTTACTGCGGTTGGACCGCGGTAAAAATACTCCATGCGCACTGGTTGCATCTTGATAGTGATACCTCGCTCTCTTTCAAGTTCCATCGAGTCGAGCACTTGATCACGCATTTTGCGAGCCTCTACTGTGTGAGTTATTTCCAGCATTCTATCAGCCAAGGTAGATTTCCCGTGGTCGATATGCGCAATAATTGAAAAATTTCGTATGTGTTTTAAATCCATATTCTATCGGACAAGGTTAAACCTTGTCCGATTCTTCTAATTTTTTTAAATTCAGCCACTCTATAATAAAGTCCTTAAATTTTAATTCTTCAAAGTAGTTGGGAAATCCAGACAAAGACAAAATCTTATTCTCTACTCTTTTTGACTCACACAAGTCAATATAGCTGGAATATTTATATTCCGCAAGATATTGTTCTGCTTTCCTCAAATTATTTATACCATTTTCTTTCCAGTCTGAATCTATCAAGCTAATCGGATTTAAATTAATGTAGGCAAAAATATATTTTAAGTAATTATCTTTATTTAGAAATTTGGCCTTGAAAGTACCCTGAAACAAACCCCCTGAGCGATCATATTTTTTATTAAAGTACATTGTATATGCAGTTTGCAACTTTTGCATAAACAAACTTATTCCATTTTCTTTTACTTCCTTTAGTAAAATATGAAAATGATTTGGCATC
>Ga0163151_10005749_pt1 | contig 15585 bp, 8 predicted proteins | sample OliLakLV19MP5IB2_FD_145596 | JGI IMG/M metagenome (GOLD analysis project Ga0163151, IMG submission 145596) | Freshwater microbial mat bacterial communities from Lake Vanda, McMurdo Dry Valleys, Antarctica - Oligotrophic Lake LV.19.MP5.IB-2 | ecosystem: Environmental > Aquatic > Freshwater > Lake...
AAAGTAAACTCTTAAAAAAAAATAAGTATGAAAACAAAAAATTACTTATTCTCTATTTTAGTTTGCTGAAACATAATAGCATCCGCTCAATCACCAAACTGGCAATGGGCAAAAAGTTCAGGGGCTACGAGCTTAGAATCTGAGAAAGATATTGTCATTGATGCCACCGGAAACATAATTGTAACGGGCGACTTCAGGAGTACATCCATCACATTCGGATCTACTATTTTAAGCAATACTGGTACAAGCACCTATGGTTTTTTATTGTAAAATGCAATCCTTCAAGCACCGTACTTTGGGCTAAAATTTTTAGAGTAATAGCAAATGAATATGTGAGCTCCGTTTCAACGGATGCGTCCGGAAATATTTTTATACTTGTACTTTTATTGATCCAACATTTGTTCTATGGCCAGCTACTTTAACAAATACCGGATCAGGAACTAATGGAATTTTTGTCATGAAACACTACCCTTCCGGCAATTTACTGTGGGCAAAATCACTAGTAATACCAATTTGAAATAATATATAGTCCAATAATTGTTTGTTAGTTTTTTATTTATTACATTTGGACTATATAATAAATCACTAATGGCAAAACCAAAAACAATTCACATAAAAGAAGGGATAACTTTATTAAAGTCTCTTCAAAGAAAGTCCGGCTATTTAATATCTAATCGTATTCGAGTTTTAATTGAAATTAAAAAGCACGAAAAGACGGGCATTTCAAAACGCTCCTTATCAGCTATTACAGGTATAAACCACAACAGCATTTTAAAGTGGCAAAATATGTATATAGCCGGTGGTATAGATTCTATTTTAAAACATGGCAGAGTTGGTTTCAAGAAACCGGTGCTAAACAATAAGGAACACAAGGCAATTGAGAAAAAATTAAATGACCACAAGAATGGTTTAAGAGGTTATGTAGAACTATTAGAGTGGGTAAAAGAAGAGCTTTTGGTAGAAATAAAATACAACACATTAGTAAAATATTCGATGCGCCATTTTGGTTCAAAAATAAAAGTGGCTCGTAAAAGCCATATTAAGAAAGACGAAGAGGTCGTTCAATCTTTTAAAAAAAGTTCGGGCACATCTGTCAAGATGTCATCTTTATAACGGATGAAAAATACCAAAGTATAAATCTTTATTTTCAAGACGAGACTCGTTTTGGTCTTTTCACAAGAAACGTTAAAGCCCTAACAGCAAAAGGCGTAAAACCTATTTGTCCGTTTCAGCAAGTATTTAAATCCTTATTTTTATTTGGAACATTTTCGCCTTTGAATGGAGATGCTTTTCTCTTAGAAATGCCTGCTTGTAACGCTGATATATTTCAAATTTATCTCAATGAATTTTCAAAACACAATCCTGAAGAATTTAAAATAATTACTTTGGATAATGGTGTTTTTCATAAAGCAAAATCCCTTATTATCCCAGAAAATATAGCTCTAATATTTTTGCCTCCATATAGTCCGGAGCTAAATCCAGCAGAAAACATGTGGGCGATTATGAAAAGAAAATTCACAAACAAATTACATAAAACACTTGATGATGTAAGTTTGTTTATAACAGGATCAGTAAAAAAAATTTCCGCCAAAAAAATAAAAAAAACCTGCTCTTTTCCATATATTTTTGATTCTATTAATTGGACTATTTAATAAATCAAATTGGTATAAGAGTCCTAATTCCAACCAAATTAATCGAAAAAAAAGGCCACAGATATCTGTAGCCTTTTTGTTATAACAAACTCTATAACTACTGGGTCTTATTAATAATATTCAAACTAGTCTCACCAATAACTTTAAATGCAGTCCTTCTGTTCTTTTGATGAGCAGCTTCCCACTCCGGGCTCTTAGGCACCATAGCATTGATCTCTGATTCGGTAATAATTGGTCTTGTTTCGCCATAACCTGTTGACGTTATTTTTGATTTAGCAATACCTTTACTTAAAACATAATCTACACAACTCTTAGCGCGAGCTGCAGATAATTTCAAATTGTAATCATCATTACCACGCGCATCGGTGTGTGCCCCAAGGTCGATGGATACGTTATCATTCAATTTCAAGAGATCAACAATTTTATCAAGGATCTCCATTGATTTTGGACGTAAAGTTGCTTTATTAAAATCGTACTCAATCCCTTCTATCTCAATATCACCTGAAGGAATTTTATTCAAGTTAAAATCTCTTTGAAATACTTCCGATTCTGTTTTTCCTTCTGTTGCTACTTCATTTGCATCGGCAAAATAACCCATCTTTTGCGCCTTTAGAAAGTACTGCATGCTTAATTTCAAATCGGTGCTATAAAAACCTTTATCATCGGTAACCACAAAGAAAGGCTCATCACCGTCGTGCACATCTTTAATAGTTACAAGGGCGCTTGGAATAGGTTCGCTGGTTTGTACATCAAATACAATACCTTCTAAAGAGAATTTAATAGGTTCATTTTCGAAGCTGTATATATCGTAACAATGTCCACCTGGGCAATCTTCTCTATCACTTGCAAAAAAGCCTTTAGTTTGTAATTTTTCCAAAATAAAATAGGCGTCATCTTTTGCAGAGTTGATGGGCGAATTTAAATTCTTTGGCACACTATAAACCGAATCATCTGCGTTCAATGCTGATTTAAATACGTCTAGTCCGCCAAAACCGGTTAAGCCATTGGTGCTGTAATATAAAGTGCTACCTAATTGATGAAAGAAAGGAGTTACCTCATCACCAACAGTATTCACAGCCTCAACGTTTATTGGATTTCCAATAAAACCATTCTCGTCGATACCAGCCATCCAAATATCAAATCCACCTTTACCACCGGGGCGGTTTGAAGAGAAGAATAAACGTCTTCCATCTTGCGTTACAAATGGTTGTTGTGATTTATAACCCGGTACATTAATATGTGTTCCTAACTTCATAGCCTCGTAAAATTTTCCTTCAAGTGTACGAGCCATATAAATAAATGCTTCATTACGATTATTATCACTCCAGCGTGTAAATAACATTACCTCTTCGGGAGTAAACACGCCAGCACCTTCGTGCAGAGATGTGTTAACCGGGCGACCAAAATTTACCGGACGTTGCCAAATGGTATCATCCAGCGTGGTATAATAAAGATCGCAATAATATTTCGGGTCTTGTTTTTCAGGATCACTTACTACACCACCTCTTCGTGAGCTGGTGAATATCACTTTATCCGAGCTCAAATAATATTGTGGTGCAAAATTACTGGTACCTCTGTTAAACACAAGAGTATCCATCATGCGCACTTTGATGTTCTTTTTTGGAGATAAACTATCTAAAGCAAAATAACATGACTGCGCGTGCTTACCCGAGATCTTTACCAATGAATCCGTTGGGATCAAGGTAACTTTGGTAACTGAATCAATAATTGGAGCTCCTTTTGAATACGTATCAAAAACAGGCAATGCATCTTGATACCTTTTTAATGACATTAATGAAAGTCCGTAATAATAAGGTGCATCAGGATATACATTCTTATCAACTACTTTTTTATAATACTCAACAGCGTGCTTGTAATCAAAATTCAAACGATAACTATTTGCCAAGCGATTCAAAATGAAATCGTATTTGGTAGCATTTAAACTTGGGTCTTCCTTCAAAACATTAACACTATCCTTCTTTCTTTGTCCCTTTAATTCAGGCACCTTGAAGAGTGATTTCATTTTTAAGTTAACCAATTGAGCTTCGTACGGAATTACGTATGTTTTAAGAACGGTGGTATCATCTAACACTTTTGAATAGAAATTAGCAGCGTTGGCATAATCCTTTTTAAGATACGCATCATCGGCAAGTTCAAGCCACAGTTTTTTCGACTGTGAAAAGGTAAGTAATGAAATTAAAACAAAAATTAAGGATAATGATTTCTTCATAAATTATAAGCGCGGACAATTTTTAATTTCTTGAACTTTACTTTTCTTTCCTAAATAAGTAAGTGATATTTCAAAAGCGCCCCTTGCTTTTGATGTACTTCTTAATGAAGAGGTATTCATATCGTAACCTAACTTAATAATGTAATTATCTTTCTTTAAACCTATGTAACCCACATTAGCATCGGCAGCACGGTAAACATAACCTGCAAGTAAATAGAATTTCTCTCCCTTAACAAAGTACCCTGCATCAACAGCGTAAGTTTGCTCGATGTTATTTGTTTGTTTCATTATTAAAATCTTAGGGATGAAATAGAACAACTCATTAACATTTACACGAACACCGGTATGCATATAAAAACGCATTGGCAATCGGTTATTACCTCCAAAAAATGTTTCGCGAGGTTTGGTAAGATTAAAACCACTTATCCCTATGAACGGATTGATACGTGATTGCTGCTTACTATAATAGTATAAAGCACCAAAATTTACTACTTCCTGAAATTGTGCACCACGTGTGAAAGTTTCGTTGTTTGATAAATTTTTATCGAACGATCCACCGGCCGAATTACTCCATTGTGCATCATACGTTAAGGCCTGAAATTCAACCTTTTTTTGTTTAACACCTAAATGCATTCCCAAACTTAATTGGTGGTACTTTTCTTTATCCAATGGTAAAAGATAAGAACCTGAACCAATGATCTCAAGAACATTGTAATTACTTAAACCAGCACGCATGTTAGATATTTGACCGCCATAACTCCATTTAGTTTTAGTTGGCATATCAAAACTTACCAAAGCTGTAGTAAAAGGTTTAAATGCAATAGCACTCCATTGGGTACGATAATGCGCATGTGCACGCATTTTTGTTTCAATTAGCCCTGTCATTGCAGGATTTAAGAAAATTGGTGCTGCATCGTACATACTTAAATGAAAATCCTGAGCAATTGATCGCCCAAGCAATGCACAAAGTAAAACAGTTGTAAATCTTATTTTTCTTTTCATGATTCTTATCTCATTAATGTAACATCACCATTCTTTCTCACGGTCCGGTTATTATACAAGTCAACTTCCAATGTCCATACATAAACGCCTACTGGTTGATCCTTTCCGTCTTTCTTTCCATCCCAACCTTCTAATTGATCTTCACTTTCGTAGATCTTCTCGCCCCAATTATTATAGATCCTGAATTTCATTTTGTTGAACGGGCCACCCTTTACAAATAATCTATCATTGTATCCATCTCCGTTAGGTGTAAATCCTGTTGGCAGCTGAGGAATAAGATTCACTTCTATCCTCTTTACAGCGGTATCTGTGCAACCCTGATCATCGATAACGGTTAATGTTACATAATATATGCCTCCGTTCTGATAGGAATGTGAGGTCGATTGACCTGTAGCAGAACTTTCATCTCCAAAGTTCCAAATCCAAGTAACAAGACTACCAGTTGGCGTTGAAAAATCTGAATAATAAACAGGCTCCTGTGCAACGGTTGGATTATTTGTCATACCAAACTCTGCGTTAGGTTTTGAATTTACATTCACCACTTTTGTTACACTGGCCGAACATTGCGTTGCTGCGATCACTTCTCTTAGATCCACACTAATAGGACCATTTTGATTAAAGGTAATATTACTTGGTGTTTGTGCCGAAGATATACTTGGCGTTGCCGTTGGGCCAAAGAACCATGTAAAGTTTCCATTTGCCGGCAAGGATAGATTTGTAAGTTGAGCTATAATTCCAACGCAGGCATTATTCATTGAGAAATCGGGATTTGGTAAAGCGTTTACAGAAATGATCTTACTAATAGTATCAGAACATATAGTAGGCGGAGTGAGCGTGTTTGTTCCGGTTACTGTAAATGATATATTGTAAATACCTGGAGAGGTGTACGTAGTGATCACCGATGGATTTCCAATACTTGTAAATCCATTTCCAAAATTCCAATTTGCTCCATTGATATTAGTTCCATTTGGATTTGAAATATTCACAAAACCAATCGGGTCGCCAACACAACGCTTCGTTGAAAAACTAAAATCGGCTTCAGGTGAAGGTACAAATGTGATGGTAAACGATCTATTTGATGGGCAATTGACACCTGTAACACTTGCGCTGTTTAATGTAATAACAACACTTCCTGTGGAAACGTCTGATTGACTAGGATAATAAATTCCCCCTAGCGAAGCATTGTTTGGGAAAAATCCTCCATTAAGTGGAACGCCAGGATTTAGACTTGAACCTCCAACACTTCCTCCGGCTATCCAGTAACCAGCGTTCGTGAAACCGCTCACCGATCCACTTAATGTGATGGCAGAAAATTGACAAACCGATGTTGATGTATTAACAGTAATAAAAGGGAGTTTGATAATAGTTACGGTGATTGTATTACTTACAGCAGGGCAAAATCCTCCTACGCTATTGGCCACAAATGTTAATGTATTTACACCGGCAATAGTATCATTTTGACTTATCGTATAATTTGCATCTGTAGGTGGAACCGGAGCAAACGCTCCAGAACCATTAGTGGTTGACCAAGTGATAGCACCTGCACCGCCACCGGTTACAGTACCTTGCAAAGCAATAACGCCGATGCTCGCACAAACGGTAGGCTGAGTTGCAAGAGTTAAGCTTGGTTGCGGTTGAATATTGATAACCATATTATCAAATACATTCGAACACAATGCGGTATTGTCGATCACAGTTAATGTGATTTGAATGGATGATTGTAAAAGATCGGTACCACCGAAAAAATAAGACGTACTTAAAGATGTGTTCGAAGGAGAAAAGAATCCTTGACCATTTCCAGTAGACCAACTATAAGTTATATTGCTCCCTACAACAGTTCCTGTTATAGCAACACTTTGACTATTGGTACATGCTATTGTGCTGCTTAACACACTTACTGTTGGCGGATTAACAAATCCAACCGTGTAAGTTGCAGATGTATTTATACAACCAACAGATGGTCCTTGGCTTGACAATACCATTGTGGCTCCACCGGCTGCAAGATCCGCTAAGGATGGCGTATAAGTTGTATTAGCACCAGGCGATCCAAACGAACCTCCGTTACCACCTGTCCATGCAGCACCAATAGCATTTGAAAAAGTTCCCGCTAAAGTTAAAGGCAATACATTATTTTTACATTGTAACGTTGGTGTTACCGAACCTAAAACAGAAGGTGGCTTATTAATGAGCATTATAACTGAGTCCGTTTTAGGAACGCAATTACCAATGCTTTTCAAATAGAATTTTATACTAGGTAAAATTAGATCGCCCGGAGCTAAACTATAATTTGTACTCACCGTATTTAATGTGGATGTGTAAACACTTCCAATAGTTCCTGTTCCGTTAGCAGTTGTCCAAACTCCGGTTATTGCCCCACCGGTAACTGTACCCGTTAATATAGCAACAGCATTTGGAGTAGCGCATACAGGAGTAATACTTCCTGCTGTTACAAACGTACGACGTAAGAAACTCGACATGTAATAAAAATTCATTCCCCCTCCGGCACTACCGTCAAAAATTCCAAGAGCAAAATCATTGAATGGTGCTGCTGTATTGTTTCCAACAGTGTAAGATCCGATCGGAATTTGAGCCAAGGAAAATGGTATCTGGGCAGCCATATATAGCCCACCTGAACCAGGCACAACTGTAAACGAGGTACCGGGAATTAAAGTGGTACTACCATTAATAGTGAATGAGTTTTGTGCGCCATTCTTACATAAAATGTTTAAGAAATACTGATTTGGTTGGTTTCTTGAAAATGCCACTAAACTAGAACCGGCACAACTCAAAGGTGGTAAAATAGCAGAACCGCTCTCGCAACCAATACCATCGGCTTGATAGCAATATACAGCCTTATCTGCCTGTACATATGACATAGGTGTGGTAACAGGATAAAAATACGTTTGTCCCTTATTGATTATAGTATTAGTAACAACACTTAATGCATTAGTAATCTGAACGGAAGTGAAATTCTCAGTACCTACAATATAGCCGCCTTCCAATGCGCCCGCGTTCATATTACCTTTATTCAAGATATAATCTTTTCCAACAATTTCCACTGGAACGATTTGATCGCCGATCAAATCGTGACAACCTCCTGAAGGATTTCTTACAGAATCATCAGCAGTTGTAACTGCAATTGGTTTATTTGAAGTAATGATAGTTCCGGAAAGATTATTACCCGCCACATTCGTATTTTGTACAGTGTTCTCTAGAGTGTAAGCATCGCCCGGATTTACAAGTAATATACTGTAAGTAATGTTTGCCGGATGTCCAATAATAGCACACTTGGGAGTGATCCAAACTACGGTGTTTGCTTTTGTTCCTACTAAATTTATTTGTTGCTTAGGTTGAAAAACCCCGGGGGGAGTACTCGCGATATCCCCTCTAAACTGGTTGAACCATTGTGTTTGATGAGGAACAACGAATTCAGTACCCAAACCATTCTGTCCTTTTAAGGACATTGTTTCAGGGTTATTTCCGGTTGTTATAACATCATATGCAATAGAAATATTTGATGTTGAAGAGAAATACAAACCATACGGCACAACTTGATCGGCCGGTCTTACCTCTAGTGAATCCCAACCTCTGTTGGTAAGTGTAGCTGCTCCATCGCGCCAGAATGTATAATCAAAAACGCTGTTTGCAGGAATTATAATAGTTGTATCATATTGGTTTGGGGCAATTGCAGCAGGTTGCCTTAACTCAACCGTTGTAAATGGTGCTGCAAATGTTGCAATGTGAACTTTGATAGGATGCCTTGCAGCGTGATCAGGAGTTACCCAAGGTGCAGCAAACCAAAAGGCAGTATCAATTTGGCCAAAAGACGGAGTTACTTTAAACAAGGTTAAAAGTAACAATATGGTTAGTTTATTTTTCATTATTTCTTTTTCTGACTTTTAATGTTTGTTTTCATACTATTATCTATAGTATTTAATTCATCTTCATCGGCTGCCTGAACCTTATCCTTAACAACACCTTTTTTGCTGAGCAAGGTATAAGTTAAGATCAATTCATGTGAACCATTATTGTATTTACGCAAGTTGTTCATGGCAATATCGTAGCTATAACCTAATGTAAATTGTTTACTAACTGTAACACCAACTAATCCGCAAAGTGAATTGTTTTGCCATTGTTTTGCAATTGAACTCACTGTTTTTGCATGTCTAAAACTAATACCTGCCCATAACATTGATTTGTATGTACATTTAATATTATATTCAATTTCAAAAGGCGCCGGAGAATTAAAACGCATTAAAATAGAAGGTTGAAGCACATATTCCTTTTTCTTTTTATCAAGCACCTGATTAAACCCTGTGTATATATAGAAGTGAGGTGTTAAACGCCCGATGGTATTATCCCAGCGAATTTTTCCGCTTGGTAGTTGCTGTCCACTTACTCCAAAAAAGAATTTTTTGTGATACAATAAAAAACCGCCATTAGCATCAAAGGCATTAGCATTTAAAATACTTGAAGCCAAAAATTGATCGTCCTTGTCATAAGGTTTTGCGTTATAAACTTTTACGTTGTACTGAACAAAACCAAGAGAAAGCCCGAAACCCATTTTCCAGTGGTCGTTTAATTTTAAATGATAGCTGTATGAACCGTAAATGGAAGTGCGATTAAGTAATCCCATTTGATCGTTTAATACCATTCCACCAACAGCCATGCCGGGTTGTTTTTTTAGTGTGCCATAACCCGAAGCCATATAAGCACGTGGAGCGCCGTCAAAACCTGTCCATTGTAATCGCGAACCTGCATTAAACTGCATTCCTTTAAAGGTGCCTGCAAAAGCAGGGTTGTAGAGATACTGATTAAGTAAAATGTTAGTGAATTGTGTTTGTTGTTGCGCTTTTGTTTCGGTTACAAAAAGCGCTAACATTAAACACATCAGTGCAAACATTTGCTTACTGAGTTTTTGTTTTATTGTTTTGAAAGTTGACATATCTTAGTTTTTACTCTGCAACAATTATTTTAATAATGTGATATTTCCCTTAATAATCCCGGGCTTATCTGGGTCTTTTAGATCCAGCGTATAATAATAAGCTCCAACAGGTAACGCATCACCTCTGTAAGTACCATCCCACGCGTTCGAATAGCCTGTTGACCTGAAGATTGATTCACCCCATCGATTAAATATTTCTATTTCAGCATTTGGATAAAAAACATCGACGAAATCAAGCCTCCAATAATCATTTTTACCATCGCCGTTTGGCGAAATAACATTTGGTATAAGTTCCGTAATATCGTTTACCACATTATTTATACCAACTACCAGACTATAGGAATCTGTACAACCAAACTGATCTCTTACAACTTGTGTAACAGTATAATTGCCATTACTAGTATAGATCGAAGATGGATTCTGTAAATTACTTCCTGTACCATTTCCAAAATCCCACGACCAGCCTACAGAATATTTAGAAGAATCCACAAAGTTCACATTGGTTCCTAATGATAATTGACCTGAATTAAAGGCCGTGAATTTAGCATCAGGCTTAGGCGTAATATTTATTGTTTGTACTAAAGCACTTAAACATCCATTCGAAGAAATGATCTGATGAGTTACAGAGTATTTTCCATCCGTAGGGAAAATAAAGCAGGTATCTTTAGTTACACTAAAACCAACGCCTCCAAAATCCCAATAATGATTGGTAACCGGAATTGTTGAAGGGGGTAAAATAGTTGAGCTATCCGTAAAACAAATGTTTTGTGCCGCTCCTGTACATAACCTTGTATAGCCCCATTTAATATTAGGAAGAGGGAAAACAGTTGTTGTCTTTCTTATTGTATCATAACAGCCAAAACTATTATTCACCACTAACATCACGGTATAAGTTCCGGGAGCAGTATACGTTATTGCAGGATTTATATTGTTAGAGTTTTGGCCATTACCAAAATTCCACTGCCACCCGCTTAACGATCCGATTCCGGATGGGTTAATGGATTGATCACTGAATAGTGTTCCCTGATTTAAACAAACAGTATTTGTAATAAAGTTTGCAGCAGGTTTATCTCTAAAGTCAATACGTATTTGATCAGTTGCGCCCAAACAAATTCCATTTGCTGTGGTTGATACAGTTAAAATAACAAAGCCATTAGTTGTTTCGGTTGGGGTTGCTATGTAAGTGGTGGTTTGAGCTGTAGTTGAAGGCACAAAGCTTCCGGTACCTCCACTCCAAAGCACTGTACTAGATGAAGTTCCTGTTATTACTGCATTCAATGGGATAATAGGATTATTTTTACAACTATTGAGATCGGCTCCGGCGCTAACAATTGCAGGTGTTGTAAAATGAACAAACACGCTATCCGAAACCTGTTTACATAAAGCGCTTGGAGGCGTAGTTAATTTTAATTTAATAGGGCCTGTACTTAGATCCGTTAAACTTGGCACGTAGTTATTAATTAACGCAATATTATTTGGAATAAATATTCCACTGCCACTCGTGGTCCAGATACCAGAAGGAATACTGTTACTTATATATCCGCTTAAATAAACCGTAGCGTTATTGCTACATCTTACCAAACTAGAAGTTGGAGCTGCATCAACCAATGGTGCTTTTTGAAGAATGATCTTTACTGTATCTCTTTCTGCTGCACAGATCCCATTATTGATACTCGTTAATAATATTTTTATGTATGGCAAGGCTGTGTCTCCAGGAAACGCGGTGTTGTAAATGGTTGATAAGGACGCAGGGCTTACTATTGTTCCACTTGCAGGCGCAACAGGCGACCATGTACCTTGACTAGAAGCTCCAAGAATTGAGCCGTTAAGCTGAATAGTAGCAGTATTGTTAGTACACTTGATCTGATCGGTTCCTGCGTTTACAATTGGCCCTTGTAAAACTCTTACCGCAACTGTACTAGAAAGATTAGGACAAATTCCTGTGGAAGTTAAATTAAATATTACTAGTCCACCAGTCCATGGAGTTGGTGTTGGTACCGGTACTAACGAAGTATCTAATAAGTTTGGTGTGTAAACATTATTTGTGATTTGATTTGGTCCGCCCGAAAGCGTTCCATATCCATTACTAGTCCAAACTCCTGTATTTGGTCCGCCGCCAATAACGCCTTGAAGCGTAAATGTTGTATTAGAACAAATTGTTGCTGTTGGCATAGGATTAGCCTGAACAAATGTTTGAGATGAGAAACTAGAATGCTGCGACATATGACTACCGCTAGTACTACTTCCATTTACAACTGAGAAACCAAAAAGATCAATATTATTTCTTAAGATACAATAAGCTCCTAATGGAATTGTAGCAGTGCTAAAATAAATTCGTGCTCCAAAAAGATTACCGGCAGTTCCGGGAACAACCGTAAAATTACCTGCAACTATTGGTGTTGGAACAGCGTTGATATCCAATGTAAATGTGCCAATTGCAGCACTTCTAACGTACACATCAAGAAATAACGAATCAGAACTCTCTCTTGAAAAGCTCGCAGTATAAGACCCCGCACAATATGCCGGTGCAATTTGTGCAGCTGCTAATTTGCAACCTCGCCCTCCAACATTGAAAACATATACAGGTTTATCAGTTTGAATATAGGTCAGTGCATTTCCCGCGGTATTTACTTTAAATGTTTCACCACTGTTGATCAACCAATTTGTTGTTGTTGCAGAGGTAATGGATAAACTTGTTGAATTTTGTGGCGCAAGAATATAAGTTTGGTCGTGTTGAGTACCTGTTCTGTGAATCACATAATGCATTCCAAGCTTATTAGTTGGAGTGATCTGATCTGCATAATAACTTGGGCAAACGGATGCTCCACCAATAGCTCCAGACACAGATACCGCTATTTTTTTATCAGAAGAAATGATAGAACCGGATAGTTCTGTTGCAGGATAATTTACTGTTCCAAGTAAAACCGTATTGATTGGGGCAAAAGCGCTTGTTCCATTTCCTGTTAAGATAGAATAGTTGGTCGAATTAAAATTTGGAGTGCAAAAATCAGGTAAACCATCTCCGGTAAAATCTCCGGTTACAATATGGCGCGGTGTTGTACCTACAACGTTACCACTGAATGCTGCTCCAAACACACCTCCAGCAGCTCCAAAAAGCACTGATACGTTATTTGAACCTGCATTTGAAACAACTAAATCGCGAAAACCATCGGCGTTAACAGTAGCGGTAACTACTGATTCAGGATTAGTTCCAACTGCATACGCTGTAATTCCGGTAAAAGTTCCAACTGCATTACTTAAGAACACACGAACATTGGCCGAACCTCTATTTGCTACAACAACATCTTCAAAACCATCGGCATTGAAGTCAATTACTTCTAAACGGTATGGATTTGTTGCACATGCATAATTGATTGGCACTGTATTGAATGTACCGGTAGGAACACATGTAAATACTGAAATGCTATTTGAATTAAAGTTCGTTATTACTACATCTTTGTTGCCATCATTTGTAAAGTCGGAGATCTTGATGTCAATTGGAACTATTGGTGTTGCATAAGTACTATTAAAAGTGAATGATCCTGCGCCGTTTCCGTACATGAGTGCAAACCCCGACGAAAGACTATGAGTAACTACAATATCCTTATTACCATCGTTGTTGATGTCTCCGCAAGCAACGGATGTTGGTGCTTGCCCTCCACCTGTACTAAAAAACGTAGCCGGTGCAAAAGATCCCGCACCATTACCAATAAGAATAGCCACATTATCTGCTCCGCTATTGGTTACGATGAGATCAAGATTTGAATCATTATTTACATCATCAGCAATGATATGGGTTGGTGTTGAGCCAACAATATGAACTCCAAACTCGGTGAATGCTCCAGTTCCGTTACCTTTTAGCATTATTACTGAATTGAATTTTTGATCCAACATAGCAATATCTAAAAATCCATCTCCATCAAAATCCCTTGTAACAGAAGAAACAGGATTTCTGGTAAACAGATCTTCTTGACAAGAGAATGTTTGCCCTTGAGTAAGTGAAGTAATGAACGTAATATTTTTAGGCCTTGGTCCAATAAGATTTCCCTTTGGTGTTATCAATAAAGTAGTTAAGCCTGCTTCAGTTGCAACAATATCATAAGCGGTATTCCCCGCCAAACCGTTGTAAAGCGTGTTGATGGAGCTGGTGAAAGGAGCAAAAAAATCATTCCCTATTCCGTTTCTTCCTTTTATGCTTATGTTTTCTTTGCTAACAGCCGATTCCATAATAAAATTGGCTGAAATTGACCCGGTTGAGCTGATGTACAAACCTTTATTATCTGCAGCGTTAGCTAAAACGCTAGTAACCAGAGCCAAGGAAGGAGTTAAGTTAACTACAGTAGAAGTATTAGCAGCTAAATTAAATACAAGGTTAACACCTCCAGCGTTGGCCGGTTGCCTTACGCGAACAGTAACCGCTTGGGTATAAGAACCTATTTGAAGCCCGATAGAACTAGTTCCAATTACGGCCGGCACTTTTGGGGCAACAAACCAAAAACTGGTATCTATCTGAGCATCCAGTTTGTAAAGAGAAAGACAACTTAAAAGTAAAAGGTAAAAATACCGCATATTTTTTTGTTTTTATAATGCAAAAGCCGAACGAAAATCCGGCAAAATTTTAAATTATGTTAATTGTACGAATATAGTAAAAAAATCGACTAATTAGGCAAATTTAACAAAATAACAAGCTTATATTTATACTTGAATATCAAGAAATTAACAATCTCATGCCGATAAACCAGAATCAGCTGGAACCCTTTAAAAACCTGGAGTTAATAGCCAAAAAAGTAGTTGAAGGTTTCATAACCGGCATGCATAAAAGTCCTTTTCATGGTTTTTCGGTTGAATTTGCAGAGCATAGGCTTTACAACAAAGGAGAAAGTACCAAGCATATTGATTGGAAACTGTTTGCCCGAACAGATAAATTATTCATAAAACGTTATGAGGAAGAGACCAATTTACGATGCCAAATACTTCTGGATGCCTCCTCCAGCATGCTTTTTCCGAAGGACGCCGAAAACACAAAATTAAGCTTTAGTGTTTATGCCGCTGCGGCTTTGTGTGAGCTTTTAAAACAACAGCGTGATGCGTTTGGGCTAACTATTTTTCAGGATAAGATCATTCATCACCTGCCGGCAAAGGGCAGTGTGACACAAAAGAAGATCATTTTTGACCTTCTTGAAAATTTATTGACCTCAACAGAACTTAATCATACAACATCTACCGAAAGTGCTCTAAATGAAGTTGCAGAGATCATTCATCAACGTTCATTGGTGATTATTTTTAGCGATATGTTTGATAATAAACAGGGTCATGATGGCCTTTTTTCATCCTTACAACATTTAAAATTTAGAAAGCATGAAGTTGTTTTATTTCATGTTACCGATAAGAAAAAGGAGCTTGAATTTGAATTTGAGAACAGGCCTTACCACTTCATTGATATGGAAACCGGGGAGGAATTAAAATTAAATCCGAATCAAGTAAAAGAAAATTATTTAAAAAGCATCAACGCCTACAAAGAAGAACTGGAGCTCAAATGCGGGCAATATCAAATTGATTTTGTGGAAGCGGACATCAATGAGGGATTTGACAAAGTACTTTACGCATACTTAGTGAAACGCAATTTGATGAGTAAATAATTAGTCGAACCTCAAAAAGTATTTTTATTATTTGGGCGCCTTATCGGGCTATCACTTCAAGCTTGTTTGTCCTTTGCTATGTTTGTCGCACTGCGGGGTCTGCGCAGAAAAAGCGAA
>Ga0163151_10005755_pt1 | contig 15570 bp, 15 predicted proteins | sample OliLakLV19MP5IB2_FD_145596 | JGI IMG/M metagenome (GOLD analysis project Ga0163151, IMG submission 145596) | Freshwater microbial mat bacterial communities from Lake Vanda, McMurdo Dry Valleys, Antarctica - Oligotrophic Lake LV.19.MP5.IB-2 | ecosystem: Environmental > Aquatic > Freshwater >...
TTTATTGTCCATTACAAGGTAAAAACCACCGGCTTTAGCCGGTCAGCTTTAGCTGCGAGAATGTGCTGCAGGAAGGGGGTGCGGCATGGAATACAGGTACGGTAGCCACACGGTTTTTCAAATTGAGTATCACTTTGTCTGGGTGACGAAGTACCGGTACAAGGTACTGAATGGAGAAATAGCGGAGCGAGTTAGAGAACTGGTGCGAGAGACGTGTGAAGCCTTTGAGATCAGGATCGTGAAGGGGGTGGTGAGCAAGGACCATGTGCATATCTTGGTGAGTTGTCCGCCGACCATGGCGCCGAGTGAGATCATGAGGCGGATCAAGGGGCGGACGTCGAGCAAGCTCTTTGAAGAGTTTCCGCACGTGAAGAAGCGTTACTGGGGCCGGCATTTTTGGGCGAGAGGGTATTTTTGTGCCACGGTAGGGCAGATGACGGAAGACATGATCAAACAGTATTTGGAACATCACTTTGAGCCCAGACCAAGCGACGATTTCAAAATGGAACCCGAATAAGACGCGTCGTTTAGGCGACGCGTATCCGGACTTTCAGTCCGCAATTCAAACCCACCAGCTTTAGCTGGTGGTTGTTTAGTTAGCGAATCAGGATGACGAGTTGTACCACCGGATTATGACGTTCTTCATCGTGGCGAAGAAACATCTCTGGGCATCAGCCACGCTGAAATCCTACATTCGGAAGACCGTTGGTATTCAAGCTTTGTTCGATGTTTTCAAGATTGCCGTGGAAAAATTTGGCGCCGCCGCTTCAATTAGTGATCTGGATTCGATTTTAAGCGCAAGTTCTACGGTCGACTTTAGCGACCCCGTCTACCAAGCATCTGGTAAGGGGCGTGTCCTCATCAAGAACACCGTTCTGCTATACGCGGACATAATATCGACAGAGGCGTTACCGGAGTCGGATAGGAAACTGTACTTGGATTTGCTAGTGAAATATCCGAAATCGAAAAACGGTAGTTAGTTGCCTTTTCTGCTATTGACCACCTTCGACGATGGCCGATTTGACTTGGTTGTTAGCAGGATTAGCCGCGCAATGTTTGCGTTATTTGGCGTAAGGCGTTAAGGACGGCACTCGTATCCGCATCGGTGTTTGACCTACCAAGCGAAAACCGGATCGACTCCCGTGAGGCCGCCGACTCGGGCTTCATTGCTTTGATGACGTGCGACGGCTCGTCTGAATCCGCAAGACAGGCCGAGCCGGATGAGGCGCAGACGCCTTCCTGGTCGAGCAAGATGAGCAGGGCTTCGGATTCGACGCCGTGGAAGGTGATGTTGGTCGTGTTGGAGAGACGCTGCGTCTTGCGGCCGTTCAACTCTGTATTGAGAATCGAACTCAGGATGCCATCCTCCAGCCTGTCCCGCAGCGGACGGACTTTCTTCTCGTAGTCGGGTAGATAACGGAAGGCGCGTTCGGCGGCTTTGCCCATACCGACGATCAGCGCTACGTTCTCAGTACCGCCGCGCAAGTTGCGTTCTTGATGTCCGCCATATACGTACGGTGAGACCGGTGTTTTGCGCCGGACGTAAAGCGCGCCGATGCCTTTCGGTGCATGAAACTTGTGGCCCGTCAGCGATAGATAATCAACTGGAAGTTTCCGAACATCCGTCTCGATTTTACCCCCCGCCTGCACCGCGTCGCAGTGGTACAGCACTCCGCGTGACTGGCAAATCTCAGAAATTTCCTTCACGGAAAACAACACACCCGTCTCATTGTTCGCCCACATCAACGAAACGAGAGCGGTCTGATCAGTGATGGCGGTTTCGAGGTCGGCCATTTTCAGCAATCCGTCGCTGTCAACGGGCAGGTAGGTGATGCGATAACCCTCTTTCTCCAGCGCCATGCAATAAGTCAGAACCGAGGAATGCTCGACCGCCGACGTGACGATGTGCCGCTTGTTTGGATTCGCCTTGAGCGCGGCGTGAATCGCAGCGTTGTTACTCTCTGTTGCGCACGACGTGAAGATCACCTCGCGCGGCTGTGCTCCGATCAACTCCGCCACCTGTTCCCGCGCCGTCTCGATCACACCCTTCAGCTTTGAACCGAACTTGTACGCACTCGACGGATTGCCCCACTCGGAAGTGAAGAAAGGCATCATCGCCTCCAGTACCTCCGGCAGCGTCGACGTCGTCGCGTTGTGGTCCAAGTAGATCATGGAGCTATTTTATAGGGGAAGTAAAGAGGTCGAAGCAATGGTCGGCTCGTTCTCGAACATCCAGCTTCGCAAAAGTCTAGGACGTAATTTGTGCCCAATTTAGTCGAAGCGGTATGACTCCTGAAGCACGCATCCGGCGTGTCGTTCCGCCCCAGCGAACTCCACTGGGGACCGACGGCAAGGAAGGCGGCGATGGCGCCCCAGTAGAGCGCATCGTCCGAGATGCTGTTGTGGTTGGCAGTGCCGATCTCGATCCACTGTTTCGGGCCGCGCCAGGCGTCGTACAGCCAGCGCGCGTGGCGCGGTGCGATGATGCTGTCTAGCGCGGCGACCAGCGCGAGCATGGGTGTCTCGACGGCAGGGGCCCGCGCGAGGGAATCGAACCGGTGACGCAGCTGTAGCGACACGGGCACGAAGGGATAGATGCGCCTGCGGTCACTGAATTGGCAGTCCCGGAGTCCTCAGCATGCGACCCGGAATCGATCAACCTATCCGATTACGATCAACAGCTCGGTGCGCCCCCGCCCACGGCCGGACTCTCATTGGTCGGGAGGCAGAGAGATTCTGATACGGCCGCCGCGCACGGTAACGATTGCGCGAGACTCAATGTCTTCCCCGTGGTTTTCGAGCAGTCCTCGCATCAGCGTGATTCGCGTGGATGCGGGCACATCGGGAAGTCGGACCAAGCCCGAGTGACGCGCCTGTCGAGTGAATAAGATCTGGCCAAAGTCCTTGTCGATGGTGACTAGAATGCGCTGCTCCGCGACAGCCCACGCCAACAGAATCTCATCTCCCGGATCCGCGCCGCGCTCGCGCGATTCGACGACATCATGACCCTGCTCGCGCAGCCAATCCGCCAGGCGGCGGCCGGCGCATCGGTCGACAAGGAATTTCACTTCACCTCGACGGAGTCCAGAGAGTCCCGCGCAATGACGGCGTGCGCATAGGCAAGACAGGCCAAAATATCTTCGCGCGTGAGGTCGGGAAAGTCCTCGAGAATCGCGTCTTCAGTTTCGCCCTGGGCCAACAGGCTTAGAATCAGCTCCACCGAAATGCGCATGCCCCGGACGATCGGCTTGCCGCCGAAGATGTCCGGGGTCGCGGTGATGCGCTCGAGCAGTTCCTGTTCATTCATTGCGTGTCTCCGAAAATTCGTATGATTCGATCGCGCTGCGCTATCGCCTACTATCCGATGCCGGAACGCCGCACAACCTGCTTACTGCGTGAATGCTCGCTTCCACCCTGATTGTCCTGCCACCAGGGGGGGTGAGGCAACCAGCACTGTGAGCGCGCCGCCAAATGAGCCGGCCTTGGCCCGTGGCATCGAGGCGGACCAGGCAGAAAGTCGATCTTCGGATTTCGCAGATTCAATCGGTGGGCGGCTGCACAGTCAGCGTGACCGCAAAGCCGCTCTGGCGGCCAATGACAGGAAAGTAAAGTTCGACTTTCCAGTTCGGCGGGCTCGGGCCGGTCGTTCGCCGCTCCCCTGCAGCTGACGCCGCGCCTTAAGGGCCCCTCAGGTCCCGCGCTGATTGGGCTGCCGAGCTTGCGCAGGGCCGCGATGATGCTCAGGGCGGTGATCCTGCCGGTCTTCGGATTCTCGCTGGGGATGTTCGCGATCGAAAGCGTGAACGACGCGCTGTGGGCGTCGACCTTGATTGTATGCATGTTCCGTTCGATCGAAGGGTCGGCCCAGATCTCGATCGTCGTGCGGTCCAGGCCTATTCCCGCGAGGCCCAAGGCCGGGGCGACGTTGACGTTCGCCGGAAAGCCGCGCACCACATCGCGGGCGCTGCCTTCGAACACCTTGAGCGGCGCGGTGAGGGCGCTTACGTCGATCCCGTTCTTTACCAGGTACGGGGCACCCATGAGGCCGCCGGGAGGCTTGCGAGTGATCATCGTGACCGAATGGATTTCGCCTTTGCGCGCTGCCTGCACCGCGTCGAGCCCGAGCAGCGCGCCCGTGGCGACAATGATGCGCCCGCCGTATTCTTCGGCAAGCTTGGCGAGCCCGGGCTGCTCGACGAGTGCACCGACGCTGATCACCACCAAAATACGTCCGGCGCGCAGCGCGGGCTCGGCGACCTCCATGAAAACTTCCGCCGGCGCGCACTCGACGACGATGTCGGCAAGTCCGCCGAGTTTCGACAACGGAACGGCCGGCACTTTCGTACCGAACTTCGCGACGATGGATTCCGCTCGCTCGATGTTCCGCGCAGAGACCGCGACGAGGCGCAGGCCCGGAATGCCTTCATCCAGTCGCGCGGAGACCTTGCGCCCGATCGCCACGAGGCCGCCGACTGCGACGGTGCGAACGCGCGGTTGCGCGGCGGAGGCCGGCTTGGCCGGTTCGGTCGGCGTGGCCGTTGCGGACTGTTTCATTTGTAGAACTCCATCGCGGGTGGGCCGTTCTGGAGCGGCTAGCCGGCGCCGCGCCCCCGCCTATCGCAACGTGGCTTTCAGCGTGATCTCCGCAACCCCCGCCAGCGCCTTCAACAGCGGGCAGTCGCGCTTCGCGGCGCTGGCGATCTCCTGGAACTTCGCCTCGTCGATGCCGGGGATCGCGGCACTCATCGTCAGCGCGATCCTGTCGATCGCGAATCCCTCGCCATGCTTTGCAAGCCGCACGCTGGCCTGGGTGTCGACACTGCTCGTGGCCAGGCCCGCCTTGTCGCATGCAATCGAAAACGCCATCGTGAAGCACGCCGCGTGAGCGGCACCCAGGATTTCCTCGGGGTTGGTGCCGCGGCGGTCGTCCTCGAAACGGCTCGCAAAGCCGTACGGGTAGTCTTTTAGCGCGCCGGTCTCGGTGCTAAATCTTCATCAAAGTTCGTACCCCACCTCACGCTGATGGCGAATGGCCAGAATGACCACTGTGTCGATCGGCGCCAGATAGTCGTACAGGGCCACATAGCCTGTGCGTCCCCGCGAAATGACGAGCTCGCGCATCCCTTCTTCCGCCGGTCGGCCAATCAGCGGATGCCTCTCCAGGATCGTCGCGGCATGGACGATGGTCTTTGCCGCCTCAATGGCGCCTGCCGGGTCGTTCTCAGCCAGAAAATTCTGGATTCGCTCGAGGTCGCGGATTGCCGCGGGGGAATAGGCGAGGCGTGTCACGTCCCTATTTCACGAGCTTTCGCGCCCGGGGGCGAGCCGCCTTGCCGCCGCCCGCGCGCTTGAGCAGCCATTTGTGGACGTCGGCCCCGTCCGCCACGCGGCCATAGGTGGCCACCTCCTGGCGCGCCTGCAAGGCCGAGTCCACAAACGCAGCGCGGCTCTCTTCCTGCTCGATCCGCGCCGCGAGCGCGTCCACCATGAAGGCATGCGGCGATTTTCCGCTCGAAGCCGCGAGGTCGTTGATGCGCGCCTTGAGGGCGTCGGTAAGCTTCAGCGTAACGGCAAGCAAGGGCATTCGCTCCGTATTCAGGTATTACCATGGTACTACTTGAGCGCGCTCAGGATCAATCCCGCTTGGCTGAAGCCCGCAAGCGTGGCCTGTCGCCGTTCGTGATGTGCAGCACGCTCAGAGCTTGGTCGCCGCCGGCCCGGCGCTGCGCGACTTGGCTACCAGCACCTTCATCTCCTCCACGAGGTCGGAGGTGTCGAGCGCAACGAACGCGCCCGCCTCGCGGATGACCTGCATGCCCTCCAGCCTTTCGCCGAGCACATCCCGAATGTGGATCTCGCGCACCTGGTCGGGGAAGAGCTCGCGGATCGCGCGGTAGACCTCGGGATCGCGCTCGCCCGAGTCGCCGATCAGCACGAAGGTGCGCCGCGGGAGGTGGATCATGAGGTCGGTGATCTGGCGGATCTTCTGGTCGAGCGTCGCCAGGTCGCCGCCGACCGCGAAAGCCATGAGGTTGCCCAGCGACCCCCGCTCGACCAGGTTCAGCCGCAGCGGCTTCATGTGCAGCGTGCCCGGAGGAAATCCCGCCTCGCCGAAGAGGAACCGGTTCAGCGCGCCGTACATCTGCCAGGGGCTGCCCGACACGTAGTGGAAGCTCGCGTCGCCGTTGGGCCCTTCAGCCTCGGCCAGCCCGAGGAGCCGCTCGCGCATGCCCGGGGTGGCCTCGAACTTCTTCAGGAAGGTATTGCGCAGCACCGTCTTCTTGCCGGCGGGCACGCGCGTGATCTTGATCGTGTCGTCGATGTCCGAGACCACGCACAGGCCTTCGGGCTCGAGGAAGCGGATGGCGCCCGTGCCCTCGCCGTTGCCGTCGCCGGTGCGCGCCTTGATCTCGAGCCAGCGGTCGGCATCCTTCTGGCGCGCGTAGCAATCCTGCACGAGGGCGTCGGGGATACGCACGGCTTCTTCGATGACGCCGCTCTGCGTGGTGCGGTGGCTGAAGCCGAAGGGCTCGCCCTTCGGGTCGTCGACGAAGCTGAAGGTCACCGATTCGCGGCCCTTGTCATCGGCGATGAAAGGCTCGAGGCATTCGCGCAGCTGCGCCTTCTCGGCCTCGTCGAGGGCGCGCTTCACGTCCTTCTCGAAATGCTCGATCGCCCAGTCGTGCAGCGCCCGCTCGACGAAAGGCGTGTCGCGGTTGTCGTGCACCCACAGGCGCACCGGCACGATCCACATGGCTTCGTCGGCCGGGTCGTGGTAGCCGTAAGAGGGATAGACCGTGATTTCCTGTCCGGCGATGCGCTTGCGGATGCGGCCGAAGAGGGACACCAGGCGCTTGCTCACGGTCGACGGCCCTTACTCGACCTTCAGCCCGACCTGCTTCGCGACTTCGCGCCAGCGCGCGATCTCGTTCCTGATGATGACCATAAAAGCCTTTTCATTTCCGTTCTCCCCGGGTAAAAAAAAGCCCGCCGAAGCGGGCTTGTCATGGCAAAGCGCGTCGATCGAAACTAAATCGAGCCTGGCCCCTTTTAGTCTCTTTTATTCTTTTATTTTCCGAGGGCCTGGGCGACGGCGCGTTTGGCCATCACGGTGATGATGTGGGCGCGGTACTCGGCGGAGCCGTGCAGGTCGGAGTTGAGGGTGTCGGCCTTGATCGTGCCGGCGGGCACGGCGTCCGGATCGAACCTGGCGGCAAGCGCTTTCTCGATCGCGGTGGCGCGGAAGACGCACGAGGCCGCGCCGGTGACCGCAACCCGCACGCCGCTCGACGTATCGGCCACGAAGACCCCGACCAGCGCGAAGCGCGAGGCCGGGTTCTTGAACTTGATGTAGCCGGCGCGCTTGGCCGCGGGGAACGTGACCGCGGTGATCAGCTCGCCGGTTTCGAGCGCGGTTTCGAACAGGCCCTTGAAGAAATCGTCGGCCGCGATCTTGCGCTTGTTGGTGGTGATGATCGCGCCCAGACCCAGCACCGCGGCGGGATAGCAGGCCGCCGGATCGCTGTTGGCCAGCGACCCGCCGATGGTGCCCATGTGCCGCACCTGCCGGTCGCCGATGCCGCCGGCGAGCCGCGCGAGCGCGGGAATCAGCTTCTTCACGTCGGCGTTGTTCTCGACGTCGGCGTGGCGTGTCATCGCGCCGATGGTCACCGTCGAGCCGTCGACCTTGATGCCGGTGAGTTCCTTGACGCCCGACAGGTCGATGAGGTCGGTGGGCGAGGCCAGGCGCAGTTTCATCGCCTGCACCAGGCTCTGGCCGCCGGCGAGGACCTTGCCCTCGGCGTGCTTGCCCGCGAGCGACAATGCGTCGCCGAGGGTAGAGGGCTTGTGGTAGTTGAAAGCGTGCATGTGATTCTCCTTACGCTGCTTTTTTCTGTTTGGCGTTCTGGATCGTCTTCCAGACCGTTTGCGGACTCGCGGGCATGGGCAGGTCGTTGATGCCGTAGGGCTGCAATGCATCGGTGATCGCGTTCATGAGCGCCGCGGGTGCCCCGATCGCGCCGGCCTCGCCGCAGCCCTTGACCCCGAGCGGGTTGTGCGTGCAGGGCGTCTCGCGCGTTTCAAGCTGGTACATCGGTACGTCGGTGGCTCGCGGCATGCAGTAGTCCATGTACGAGCCGGTGATCAGCTGGCCGCTCTCCTGGTCGTACTTGCAGCCTTCGAGCAGCGCCTGGCCGATGCCCTGGGTGAGGCCGCCGTGCACCTGTCCCTCGACGATCATCGGGTTGATGATCTTGCCGAAGTCGTCGACCGCGGTGAAGCGCTCGATTTTCGTCACCCCGGTTTCCGGGTCGATCTCGACCTCGCAGATATAGGTGCCGGCCGGGAAAGTGAAGTTGGTCGGGTCGTAGAAGGCGTTCTCATTCAGCCCAGGCTCGAGCTTGTCGAGCGGGTAGTTGTGCGGCACGTACGCCGCGAACGACACTTCGCCGATGGTCTTCTGCTTGTCGGTGCCGGCGACCTTGAACACGCCGCGGTCGTATTCAATGTCGGTCTCGGCCGCTTCCATGAGGTGCGCCGCGATCTTCTTGCCCTTGGCGATGATCTTGTCGAGCGCCTTGTAGATCGCCGTGCCGCCCACCGCGATCGAGCGCGAGCCGTAGGTGCCCATGCCGAACAGGATCTTGGAGGTGTCGCCATGGACGATGTCGACGTTTTCAATCGGGAGGCCAAGGCGGTCTGCGACCACTTGCGCAAACGTCGTCTCGTGCCCCTGGCCATGCGAATGCGAGCCGGTAAACACCGTGCAGCTTCCGGTCGGGTGCATGCGCACTTCGCCGGCCTCGAAGAGTCCGGCGCGCGCGCCCAGCGCGCCCGCGATGTTCGAAGGCGCGATGCCGCAGGCCTCGATGTAGGCCGCGTAGCCGAGACCGCGAAGTTTGCCGCGGGCTTCGGACTCTTTCTTGCGGCCCGCAAAGCCTGACACGCCCGCCATTTCGATCGCGGCGCTCAAGGTGGCTTCGTAATCGCCGGTGTCGTACATCAGCGCGACCGGCGTCTGGTAGGGGAACGTCTTGATGAAATTGCGCCGGCGGATCTCGGCCGGGTCGAGCTTCATTTCGCGCGCGGCCTGCTCGACGATGCGCTCGACGACGTAGGTCGCCTCCGGGCGTCCCGCGCCCCGATAGGCGTCGACCGGCACCGTGTTGGTGAACACCGCGGTCACTTCGCAGTGGATGACCGGCGTGGTGTACTGGCCGGCAAGCAGCGTGGCGTAGAGGATCGTCGGCACGCACGATGCGAAAGTGGACAGGTAGGCGCCCACGTTTGCCGTGGTTTTAACTCGCAACCCGAGGAACTTGCCGTCCTTGTCCATCGCAAGCTCGGCGGTGGTCACGTGGTCGCGGCCATGCGCATCCGACATGAACGACTCGCTGCGCTCGGCGGTCCATTTGACCGGGCGGTTGATCTGCTTGGACGCCCAGGTCACCACCACGTCTTCGGCGTAAAGGTAGATCTTCGAGCCGAAGCCGCCGCCGACATCCGGCGCCACGACGCGCACCTTGTGCTCGGGCAGGCCGAGCACGAAAGCGGTCATCAGCAGGCGCTCGACGTGCGGGTTCTGGCTGGCCACATACAGGGTGTAGCTGTCGTCGGCGCGCGAATACATGCCGTTCACGGCGCGCGGCTCGATGGCATTGGGGATCAGCCGGTTGTTGACGAGGTCGAGCTTCGTCACATGCGCGGCTTTCGAAAACGCGGCATCGACCGCGGCCTTGTCGCCGATCGCCCAGACGTAGCAGGTGTTGTCCGGGGCGACTTCGTGAAGCTGCGGCGCGCCCTTTGCGCGTGCCTTCACCGCGTCGGTGACCGCGGGCAGCACGTCGTAGTCCACCTCCAGCAGCTCGGCGGCGTCCTGGGCCTGGTCCTGCGTTTCGGCGATCACGACCGCGACCTGGTCGCCGACATGGCGCACCTTGCCCTGCGCAAGGGACGGGTGCACCGGCTCCTTCATGGGCTGGCCGTTCACGTCGGTGATCAGCCATCCGCACGGCAGGCCGCCCACCTTGAGGTCCTCGCCAGTGAAGACGGCGATCACCCCGGGCGCCTTGAGCGCCTTGTCCTTGTTGATCGACCTGATTGCGGCATGCGCGTGCGGCGAGCGCACGAACGCGGCATGGGTCTGGCCGGGCAGCGTCACGTCGTCCGTGTACTGTCCGGCGCCGGTCAGGAACCGGTAGTCCTCCTTGCGCTCGATGCGAGCTCCGATCAGCGGTGCATTCATGACTTGTCTCCTTGGTCTTGTTCCGGGTCTTGTTCCCTGAGCGTCCTTGGAATTCTTGGGCTACTTGGCGGCCATTGCCTTTGCGCCCGCGGCGATCGACTTCACGATGTTGTGGTAGCCGGTGCAGCGGCACAGGTTGCCTTCCAACCCTTCGCGGATCTCGGTCTCGCTCAGGTCCGGGCGCCCCTTGGCCAGGTCGATCGCGTTCATGACCATGCCCGGGGTGCAGAAGCCGCACTGCAGCCCGTGGTTCTCCTTGAAGGCCGCCTGCATCGGGTGGAGCGTGCCGTCGGCCGCCGCGATCCCCTCGATGGTGACGATGTCGGCGCCCTGCGCCTGCATGGCGACCATCGAGCAGGATTTCACCGCCTTGCCGTTCATGTGGACGGTGCAGGCGCCGCACTGGGCGGTGTCGCAGCCGACGTGGGTGCCCGTGAGGCGCAGCTCTTCGCGGATGTAGGTGACCAGCAGCGTGCGCTCCTCGACCTCGGCCGAGACGGCCTTGCCGTTGACGGTCATGGAAACTTTGATGGACATGAATCCTCCTTGCTCTCTTGGGAAACCTGGGTTCGTGGTTTTTTCTTGGCGGGCCGCGGGGCGCTGCCCGCAGTGGAGTTCGGATGCTAGCTCACGCCCAAGGCACCTGCAACGAAAACGCTGTCAGCCAACCGACAGCGCGGCGAAAGGTCGCGGCAAAGCCCCGCTGTTAGCGTCCTGTCCCTTCGATGCAGAGCGCAGAAAACAGGGACGGGCAGTGAGAACAATTTGGGTGGCCGCGCTTTCAGTCGCTTGCGCCGTTGTAGTCGCGGGCTGCGGAGGGCATGCCGAATCCGAGGCCAAGCCCAAGACCGCGGCAGGCCCCGGGCAGGTGCGGACGACCGACGCGCAAAAGAAATTCCTTACCATTCAATCGGTTGGCCATTCGCAGAGCGCCGAGGTCCTGGCCATGCCGGGACGCGTCGCCTTCCGCCCGCAGGCGCAGTCCTCTGTGGGGGCCACCGTGGCCGGGCGCGTCGTCGCCCTGCATGTGCGCGCCGGCGAGCGGGTGAAGGCCGGGGCGCCGATCCTCACCATCGAATCCGCGGATGCGTCCTCGACGCGCGCGAGCCTGGACCTTGCCGCCACGCGCCTGGCCTCGGCCGAGAATTTCCTCAAGCGCAATGTCGAGATGGTCGAGAAAGGCGTCGGGCTGGAACACGAGCGCGTCGAAGCCGAAGTGCGCCTGAAGGAAGCGCGCACCGAACATGAGCGCGCACGCCAGTCCTCGGGGCTGATCGGCGGCGGCCGCGGCGGCCGCGTCACGGTGACCGCTCCCACGAACGGTGTAGTCATCTCGATTCGGGTTTCGGTTGGCGCCACGGTCGCGCCGGGCGGCGAGCCGCTGCTCGAGCTTGGCGATCCCGGGCAGCTGCAGGTCGTTGCCCAGGTCGCGGAGAGCGACCTCAACCGGATCGCCATCGGCCAGTCTGCGGAAGTCGAATTGCCCGGGCTCAACACCCGGGTCGCAGCCAGGGTCGAGGCCATCAGCCCGCGCGTGGAAGCCGAGTCGCGGCGGATGCAGGTCTACCTGACGCTCCCGAATCGCATCGAGGGCCTGCAGGCGGGGATGCTCGCGCAGATCGTCCTCAGCACGCGCACCGATTCGTCGATCTCGCTGCCGGTGGCCGCGGTGCTCATCAAGGAAGGCAAGCGGCGCGTGGTTTTCGTCGAAAAGCCCGATGGCGCCTTCGAAGCGCGGGATGTCGAAACCGGACGCAACCGGGACGGCCAGGTCGTGATCCTCAAGGGCCTGGCTTCGGGTGAGAAGGTCGTCGTGAAAGGCGCCCTGCTGCTCGATACGCAGGCCGACTTGCTGCTCTAGCGATGCTGCGCCTGACGGTCTATAACGCAGTGCTGCGACTGACGGTCTAACGCAGTGCTGCGCCTGACGGTCTAACGCAGTGCTGCGACTGTATCGAAACTTGCGTTCACCGCAGGACGGCGGTGATGTTTGCCACGATCGTGGTGGCGGTCCTCGGCCTGCGCGCGTACTTCGACACGCCGATCGAGGCCTACCCCGACGTCACCAACACACAGGTGACCGTCATCACGCAGCTCCCCGGCAATGCGCCGGAGGAAATCGAGCGCCGCATCACGGTGCCGCTGGAGCGCGAGCTCAACGGCACGCCGGGCATGACGCGCATGCGAAGCGAAAGCCTGTTCGGGCTTTCGCTGATCACGCTGACCTTTTCCGATGACACGAACAGCTTCGTGGCGCGGACCGTCGTGTCGCATCGCGTGTCCGTCGCCGAGCTGCCTCCGGGCGCGACCCCGGAACTTGCCCCGGAAGCCACGCCGCTGGGCGAGGTCTACCAGTTCCGCATCAAGAGCGACCGCCACGACCTCTACGAGCTGCGCTCCGAGATGCAATGGACCGTGGTGCGGCACCTGCGCCAGGTGCCCGGGGTGGCCGACATCGTCCCGTTCGGCGGGTACCTCAAGGAGGCGCACATCCGCGCGGATCCCGGGCGCCTGTTCGCCGCGGGGCTCTCGCTAAACGACCTCGAGCAGGCGCTGGCCCGCTCCAACATCAACGTGGGCGCCGGCTTCCTGCGCCATGGCGATCAGGAGCTGACCGTGCGCGGCATCGGCTACCTCAACAATGCGGAGGACATCAAGCGCATCGTCCTCAAGAGCAAGGACGGCACGCCGGTCACGGTCGGCGACATTGCGACCGTGGTGCAGTCGTACACGCCAAGGCGCGGCGCGGTCGGCGTCGGGCTGGAGAAGGAAGGCGTCGAAAGCTTCATCTGGATGCGGCGCGGCCAGAACCCCTCGCAGGTGCTCGACGGCGTGCATGAAAAGGTCAGGGAGCTCAACGAAAAGATCCTCCCCAAGGGCATGGAGATCGAGACCTACTACGACCGCAGCGACCTGGTCGGCCTCACGCTCTCGACGGTGCACGAGAACCTGCTCTCCGGATTTCTGCTGGTCGTGGGCGTGGTGTGGCTGTTCCTTCGCAGCATGGTGTGCTCGGGCATCGTGGCGGTGGTGATCCCGCTTTCGCTGCTGGTGGCTTTCATGGGGTTGCATGCCATGGGCCTGCCGGCCAACCTGATCTCGATGGGCGCGATCGATTTCGGCATCCTCGTCGACGGGGCCGTGGTGCTGGTCGAGAACGTGATCCATTCGCTGCGGCACGCGCGTCCGACCACGCGCCGCGAGGTTCTCAAGCTGGTGGTGAAGTCCGCGGTCGACATCGGCGGCCCCACGCTTTACGCCATGCTGATCATCATCGCCGCGCTGGTGCCGGTGTTCACGCTGCAGTCGGTCGAAGGCCGGATCTTCAGGCCGCTGGCGCTCACGTACTCGTTCGCCCTGATTGGCGCGCTCATCTTCGCGCTTACGCTGGTCCCCGCGCTATGCGCCGCGCTGCTGCGCCCGCAGCATGCGCGTCTGCAGGAACCGGCCTGGACCGAATGGCTGCGCCTGCGCTTCCGGACGTCGCTCACGCATGTGCTCGCCCGGCGCTCGCTCGCCCTGGCCGCCGCGTTCATCGTGCTGGTCCTTGGCGCGACCACCATCGCAAAGCTGGGCACCGAATTCCTGCCTGAGCTCGACGAAGGCGACATCCAGCTCTTCGTCGAGATGCCGCCCAGCATCGCACTGGCCAGGGGGCAGGACATCCTGCTCGAAGTCCGCCAGCGCATCCTCACTTTTCCAGAAGTGAAGAAGACGATGAGCGAGCAGGGCCGCCCCGAAGACGGCACCGACAACGAAGACGTCAACATGAGCGAGACCTTCATCCGCCTCAAGCCGTTGAAGGAATGGCGCCCGGGTTACAACAAGAAGCGGCTCATCGAAGAGATGCGCCTGAAGCTCTCCGAGATTCCCGGCGTGCGCTACAACTTCTCGCAGCCGATGAAGGACAACGTCGAGGAAGCCGTCAGCGGCGTGCGCGGCAAGGTCGTGCTCAAGGTGTTCGGCCCGGACCTCGAGAAGATGCGCGGCACGCTCGAGCGCGCGAAGGAAACGCTCAAATCTGTTCCGGGCATCGTCGACCTCGACCTCTACCGCGACGCGCTCAAGCCACAGCTGCAGGTCATCTTCGATCGTTCCGCGCTCGCGCGCGCCGGCGTGAGCATGGAGGACGCGCAGCGCACCCTCGAGACTTCGCTCTCCGGCAGGGTCGCCACGACGATGTGGGAAGGCGAGCGGCCGGTGCCGGTGCGCCTCATGCTGCCGCCGGATATGCGCGATGAGGTGGAGAAGATCGGCGCCGTCACGGTCGCCAGCGAATCCGGTGCGCGTGTGCCGATCCGCGATCTGGCCACCATCAGGACGGCGCATGCCCTCGCGACGATCAACCGCGAAGCCAACAGCCGGTTCCTCGCGCTCAAGTTCAACATCGAGGGCCGGGACATGGGCTCCGTGGTGACGGATGCGATCGCCACCGTGGACAAGTCCGTCAAGGCGCCGGAGGGCCATTACTTCGTCTGGGGCGGCGAGTTCGAGAACCAGCGGCGCGCCATCGAACGGCTGCGGCTGGTCGTGCCGCTTGCGCTGCTTGCAGTGTTGCTGCTCCTTTATGCCGCAATGAATTCCGGCCGCAGCGCGCTGTGCATCCTGCTCACCGTGCCATGCGCCCTCACCGGCGGCGCATTCGCGCTGCTGGTTACGGGGGTGCCGCTTTCGGTCAGCGCGGCGGTCGGCTTCATTGCGCTGCTTGGACAGGTGTCGCTGATGGGTCTGCTAGTGCTCAGCGCAACCGAAGGACGCCGGCGAGCGGGGGAAGAACTGGGCGTTGCGCTGGTCGAGGGCGCAAGCGAGCGCCTGCGCCCCGTGCTCATGGCGGCCATGCTGGCGCTGGTGGGCCTGCTGCCGATGGCACTGTCCACGGGAGTGGGCAGCGAAACCCAGCGGCCATTCGCGCTGGTGGTGGTGGGGGGCATGCTGAGCGCGCTGGCGGTTACCTTGTGGCTGCTGCCGGTCGTGTACAGCTACATCACGCCCAAGCGGCTTGTGACGCCAGAGGAAATCGACGAGCAAATCGTGGATACGCCATGAGCCCGCGGACCAGTCTCGCGGTTTTCTCGATCTTCGGCGCATGCGTCGCGGGTCTCCAGCCGGCTTACGCGCAGCGTGTGGTTGAAGGCGTGCCGCGGGAAGGCGTGCCGCGGGAAGCCGTGCCGCGAGAGCCCTCGTTACAAACCAACCCGGTGGATCTTGCCGAAGTCCTGCGCATCGCGCGCGAACGCAGCCCGCGCCTGGCCATCCAGCGCGAGAGCATCGCAGGGGCCGAAGCCAACCGCATCACCGCCGGCGCCTATCCAAACCCGACGCTC
>Ga0163151_10005758_pt1 | contig 15567 bp, 10 predicted proteins | sample OliLakLV19MP5IB2_FD_145596 | JGI IMG/M metagenome (GOLD analysis project Ga0163151, IMG submission 145596) | Freshwater microbial mat bacterial communities from Lake Vanda, McMurdo Dry Valleys, Antarctica - Oligotrophic Lake LV.19.MP5.IB-2 | ecosystem: Environmental > Aquatic > Freshwater >...
GGTTGGACGCACCTCTAGTGTACGAGTTATCCCGCCAGGGGTAGCGCTCGGTAGCTACGTGCGGAAGGGAGAAACGCTGAAAGCATCTAAGCGTGAAACCCTCCACAAGATGAGATCTCCCTAGACGCAAGTCTCTAAAGGCTCCTGGAAGATTACCAGGTCGATAGGTCGGGTGTGGACGCACAGTGATGTGTGAAGCTTACCGATACTAATCAGCCGTGAGGCTTGTCTATTGATTCTTTTTTACCCCTTAGTGGTGATGAAAGAACTGCCGTTTGCAGGGTATTTCCGCCGTCGCTCGCGTTCCGCGAGTTGTGGCGGACCCGCCGAAGCGTGAAAACGCGAAGGCGGGCAGGTTGTCAAATCGTCTTGCATGAGGGGCGCCTTCGGGCGACCACCATGCAGTGCCGACGGGCGTATGTCCCGTCGCCACGTTGTTTAGTAGCGGAACGCCCTTGACAGGTCATGGTATCAGTCAAAGTGCAGTTACCATGACCTGTCAAGGGGTTCCGCTGTGTAATTGGAGCGACGCTTAACCGCTCCATCGTTTTAGCAAGTCAAGTTTCCCGGTGGTCATAGGAGTTGGGTCACACCCGTTCCCATTCCGAACACGGAAGTTAAGCCGACTACCGCCGATGGTACTGCATGGGTAACTGTGTGGGAGAGTAGGTCGCTGCCGGGATTATTCTCAAGGGCTCGAAGCTCACGCTTCGAGCCCTTTTTTTTCGTACGCCGTCCGGTCGTGTTAGGCTCGCCCCACCCAGGCACCCAGGAGCGCCATCATGAACCGAACCGCACTTCCCGCCGCGGCAGCACTGCTGCTGTCGAGTCTCACCCTCCTCGCCCAGGCGCCTGTCGCGCAGGTCGCCCCGGTCAATGACGGACCGAACCCCTACGTCACCGAAACCGGATGGGCAAAAATGCCGGCCGGTCGGACGTGGGGCGCGACCAGCGCGGTCGATATTGATCCAGATGGCGTCTCTGTCTGGGTCGCGGAGCGCTGCGGCGCCAACACCTGCTGGGATGCGGTCGCCGGCAAACCCTCCCCCCTCGATATCGTCCTCAAATTTGACGGCAACGGGAATCTGGTTCGGAGTTTTGGCAAAGGCCTGTTCGTGTTTCCTCACGGCATCCACGTGGATCGCCAGGGCAATGTCTGGGTCACCGATGGCCAGGACAACTTTCCGCGACGTGCCCGTGGCGCGGCGGCCGACGCGCCGTTACCCCCGATGCCGGCAACGGTCATCGGCCATCAGGTCTACAAATTCAGTCCCGAAGGAAAGTTGCTGCTCACGCTGGGCAAGCCCGGCGGCAATCGCCCCGGAGAACCTGCCAACCCATCGTCGTTTTACCAACCGAACGATGTCATCACGAATGCGGCTGGGGAGATTTTTGTGGCCGAAGGGCATGGATCGACCCACGCGCGGATCTCGAAGTTTGACCGCACGGGGAAGTTCATCAAGGCCTGGGGCACTCGAGGCACCGGTCCAGGCGAAATGGACCAGCCGCACGCGCTGGCTTTTGACTCAAGGGGACGGCTGGTGGTGGCGGACCGCTCAAACAACCGGCTCCAGATCTTCGACCAGGGCGGCAATTTGCTCGAGCACGGCTACCAGCAGTTCAGCCGCCTGAGCGGGATCTGGATCGACGCCCAGGATGTGTTGTACGGGACGGACTCGGAATCGGGCTCCGTTGCGCCAACCCGTAAGGACTGGAAGCGGGGGATCCGGATTGGAAGCCTCCTGGAGGGTCCAGACGCGAAAATCACAGCATTTATCCCCGATCCAGCGGAGGCGCCTCCCAGCACCAGCGCCGCGGAAGGCATCGCCGTTGACAGCGGTGGCCGGATCTATGGCGCCGAGGTCGGACCGCGGGCCCTGAAACGGTACGTAAAAAAAGTAGTAGAATTCGCGCTTCCAAGGAGCGAGTGATGTCTGTCACGCGTCGAGAACTGTTTTCACGGTTGAGGTTCGGAGGTTCTGACACCCCCGATTTCGCAGACGGGCTGGCGCTTTCAGCGCGCGGGCTTGAGGATGACACCTTTGGTCAGGCGGGACGGGCGGCCGCACCGGGGATCAAGCTGAGCTCCAACGAAAATCCCGTGGGGCCCGGTCGCGCGGTGCTGGATGCCATCACAGGCCGATATGGCGTGACCGCGCGATATCCGTTCAACGTCACACCTGGCGACGCCCAGTTGATCGAGACGATCGCTGGTCAGCACAAGGTGAAGCCGGAGAACGTGATCCTCGGCGCCGGCTCGCAGGAAATCCTGAAGGTGGCGGTCTGGGGGTACACCAACCCCGCGCGGCACTTGGTGACCGCGACACCGACATTTGAAAATGCCACCGGCACGGCGAGGCGCATGGGCCATCCGGTCATCGAAATCAAGGTCGACAGCCAGTTCCGGCTCGACCTTGAAGCGATGGTCGCGGTTTCACGTGGCGCCGGCCTCATTTTCATCAACAACCCGAACAACCCGACGGCGACCGTGCACAGCGCTGCGGCGATCACGGACTTCGTCGAACGAGTCCGCCGCATCTCCCCAGACTCGGTCATCCTCATCGACGAGGCCTACCACGAGTACGTGACCGATCCGGCGTATTCGACTGCAGTACCGCTGGCAATGGCCACGCCCAATGTTTTTGTCGCCAGGACATTCTCCAAGGCGTACGGGATGGCCGGCATGCGCATTGGTTACGCCATCGGTCAGAAGGACACGGTACGGCCGCTGTCCAGACTTGCGCTGCCCTTCAACATCAGTGTGCTCGGATCCGCTGCGGCGATCACCGCGCTCAACGATCCCACACACATGGCGGCCGAGCGTGATCGCAACACGCAGGCGCGCGCGTTCACCCAGAAGGCACTCGAGGAACTCGGCTGCAAGTGCACGGTGTCGCAGACGAACTTCCTGTTTATGGATGTCGGCCGCACGGCCGCGGCATTCCGGACGGCCTGCGGTGCCCAGGGCATTCAGGTCGGACGCGACTTCCCGCCGTTTGAGGGCAGTCATGCCCGGATTTCAATCGGCACCATGGACGAAATGCAGAAAGCGGTCGCGGTGTTCCGTGACGTGTTGCGCCCGGCCACTGCCGGCGGCGGGGAGGCGTAATGGTGACGCGAAGAGATTTTGTTCGAACGGTGGGCGTGGGCGCCGCGGGGGCGCTGGGCACGTCGTGGATCGGGGCCCGTGGGCGTGAAGACAGCGTCTGGTCGATGCTTGAACCCGGCCTGCACGCCGCCGAGCTTCAGGGCGCCGTCATCCGCTGTCGAGCAACGAAAATCCGCTCGGGGCAAGTCAGGCCGTGCTTGATGCCATCACGCGCGCGTTTGGTCCATCTGGAGCCACGCCCGGCCGGTATTCGAGCGCGACCGCGGAACTTCGCGACCGTGCTCGCCAAGTCACTCGGGGTGCAGCCGGCCAACCTCAGCCTTGGCTGTGGCTCAACGCAGATTCTGCGCACGGCCACCCACGTCTTCACCGCGCGCGACAAGGCGCTGGTGGGAACCATTCCGACCTACGAGGAGTGCGCGGGTTACGCCGACATGCTCGGCCACCCGGTGAGGCCCGTGTCTCTTGATCGCGACTTCCGGATGGATCTTGATCGGATGGTCGATGCGTCGCGTGGCGCCGGCCTGGTGTTTTACTGCAACCCCAACAATCCGGTGGCGACGTACGTTGGGGCGAGGGAGACCAAGGATTTTATTGCGCGCGTCCATCGACTGTCGCCGGAGACCACCATCCTCGTGGATGAGGCGTACTTCGAGTACGTCACTCATCCCGATCACCAGTCCATGATTCCGCTGGCCATCGAAGACCCCCGTATCGTGGTGGCCCGTACGTTCTCGAAGGCCTATGGCATCGCCGGACTCCGGCTCGGCTATGCGATTGGTCACCCGGACGCGCTGCGCAAAATGAACAACTGGGACAACGCGTCAGGCACCAGTTCGCTGAATGTCCTCGCCCTGCACGCCGGAATTGCGGCCATCAATCAGGGCCCGGCGTTTATCGACGCCGAGCGGGCCAGGAACAAAGCCGCGCGTGATTTCACCGTCAAGTGGTTTGCCGATCGCGGCATGAAGTCGACCGAGTCCCACACAAACTTCATCTTCACCAATATCGGCGTGCCGGCGCGTGGATTCAGGGACGGGTGCGCAAAACAGGGTGTGCGCGTTGGTCGCGACTTCCCACCCTTTGAGCAGGGCTGGTGCCGCATCTCCATCGGCACGATGGAAGAGATGCAGCGCGCGACGGCCATTTTCGGCGACGTGCTCGGCAAAAAAAGCGTCGCGGCCGCCTGATATTCAATGGGCCATTAAGCAATGAGGCATTGCCTCATTGCCTCATTTCTTAATGGGCCAGACGACCCCCTGGTCGCGCGGGACCTGGGTCACCCCTTTGAACGTGAATTTCTGCAGGCGGCGACCTTCGTAGGTTTCCGTTGTGAAGATGTTGCCCGCCGAGTCGGTCACGATGCTGTGGACCGCGAAGAACTGCCCCGGTTGACGACCGCCATCCCCAAACGCTGAGACAATTTCGAGCGTGTCGCGATTGAGAATGTAGACGCGTTCATTTTTGCCGTCGGCGACGTACAGATACTTCTGCTGTGGATCTTTCGAGAACGCCACGTCCCACACCGCGCCGTCGCCCAGCGTGCGTTTCGCGATGAACGTCTCCTTCACAAACTTGCCTTCACGCGTGAAGACCTGAATGCGATTGTTGGGGCGGTCGCAGACGTAGAGCAGTCCATCGACTGACAGGTCTGAGCAGTGCACCGGGGTGCGGAACTGCTGCACGGGCGGCAGGTCGGGGTTGTACGGATCGAGATTCGTATCGTCAGGCTTATTGCCGTAGGCGCCCCAGTACCGCTTGAAGGCACCGGTGTCCGCATCGAGCACGACCACACGTTTGTTGAGGTACCCGTCGGCGAGGTAGGCCTCATTGGCTTTGGGGTCGACGAAAATTTTTGCGACGCGTCCAAAATTCACCGTGTCGTTGCTGCCGCCAGTTTTTCCGGAGGCTCCGTACTGGGCGATGAACTTGCCCTCCTGCGTGAACGTCAGGACGTGTGCGTCGTTGGTGCCGTTGCCGCCGATCCAGACGATGCCTTTGTGGTCAACAAAGATGCCGTGGTTGGACTGGGGCCATTCGTAGCCTTCCCCAGGGCCGCCCCAGGCGCTGATCAGGTTGCCCTGCTGATCAAACTGGAGGATGGGTGGGGCTCGACGGCAGCAGGCGGCGGTCGGCGGATTCTCATCAGCAGCGGCTTCGGCGGCAGACAATGTGTCGGGTCGATGGACAACCCAGATGTGGTTCTCCGCGTCCACGGCCACGCCGATCGCCATCCCCATCAGCATCCCGTTGGGCAGCGGTTTCGGGAATGCCGGGTCCACTTCAAACCGTGGCGCTTCGACGGTGGCGGTCGCCTGGTCGGCGGCACTGGCGCGTTGGATGAGTCGCTCGGCGGTGATGAGGCTGACAAGTCCGAGGACAAACACGCCGGCAACAATTTTCGGTCGAGTGATCATGTGCGTTACCTCACCACGAACTTCTGGACCCGTTTGCCCTGAAGGGCCTCACCGGTCACGACGTGGCCTTTGGAGTCGACGGCCACCGAGCCCACCGCGTAGAAGTGTCCTGGCCATCGACCACCGGTGCCGATGCGGCCGACCTCCGCGAGCGTCTCCCGACGAAGCACGTGCACCGTCTGTTCGGTGCCGTTCGCCACAAAGACATGCTGCTGCCCGGCGTCATTCGAGAACGCGATGTCCCACACCGAGCCGGCGCCCCTGGTTGATGCCGAGACGATGGCCTCGCGGACAAACGTGCCGTCCTTCTTGAAGACCTGTATGCGATTGTTGTCCCGATCGCAGACGTACACCTCGCCTGCCCGGCTCACCGACACACACGCCACCGCCTTGAACGGCGTCGACCCCGAGGCCACCCAATGCCGTTTGTAGGCACCCGAGGTGGCGTCGAAGACGACGATGCGATGGTTGCCCGTATCGGCGACGTAGGCTTCGTTGGCCGCAGAATCGACGTCGATGGCCGCCGGCTTCAGGAGTCCGACCTTGCTGGTGGCGTCGCCCGGGGCGCCGGCCTTGCCGATCTGCATCACGAACTTTCCCTCGCGGGTGAACTTCAGGACGTGTGCATCTTCAGGTGGGGGAGGCGTCGTCGCTGCTGCAGCGCCGGTACGAGCGGGCGGCGCGGGTGGCAGTCCCTGCGCGGTGATCCAGACGTGACCCGTGGCATCAACGGCGATGCCGCCGATGTTGCGCGGCCAGTCGTAGCCGGGCCCTGGGCCACCCCAATTGGCGGCGAGTCGGCCGTCGGCCTCAAAGGCGAGAATGTGTGGAGCGGAGGCACAGCAGTACTCCGCACCTTTGGGTGTGGCGTCCAGACCGTTTTCCGTCCTGGTGAGCAGCGAGGCCAGACCTCGGTGGGCGACCCACACGCGGTCACCCGCGTCGACCGCCACTCCGGTGACCGAGCCGAGAATCCAGTGGTTGGGCAGGGGCTGCGGCCAGAGTGGGTCGACGCCCCACTGCGGTGGCGCCTGCGCGATCCCCGTTATCGCAGCGGCGCACACGAATACACACACGGACAGCTGTCGGCGCATCACATCACCCCGTCTGTTTCTAAATCGGGCGCCAGTATACTACCGGCGTGAAAATGGTGGCGGCCGCGGTGGGCTTCGCAATCGTCGGCCTGTTTGCCTCCGCCGTCGTGCGCGGCCACGAAATTCCCGCCGACGTGACGATCCGCGCCTTCGTCAAGCCTGAGGCCACCGTCATGCGGATGCTGGTGCGGGCCCCACTCAGTACATTCCGCGACGTCATCATTCCCACCCGCGCCGGCGTCTTCCTCGACCTGCCGGCCGCCGAGGCCGCCGTCCGCATTGGTGCGGACCTCTGGGTGGCTGGTGGCGTCCGGATGTTGGAAGACGGGCGCGACCTCGGCCGCGGCCAACTGGTGGCCACGCGCATCTCGCTGCCGTCAGATAGCTCGTTTGACTCGTGGGACCGCGCGTACGCCCATGTGACCAGTGGCCCGATCGATCCGGGCACTGAGCTGGTCGAGACGCATGCGCTCGTCGATGTGTTGCTGGAGTTTCCCATCACCTCCGACCGCGCGCGATTTGCCGTCGAGACGGAGTTTGCCCGGCTGGGCTTGCGCACCCAGACGGTCATGCAGTTCCTGCCGCCCGACACACCGCCGCGGGTCTTCCAGTTCATGGGGGAGCCCGGGCGCATCGAGCTCGACCCCAGCTGGACCGAGGCCGCGCGTCGATTTGTACTCTCAGGTATCGCGCACATTCTCATCGGCATCGACCACCTGCTGTTTCTGCTGTGCCTGGTGCTCCCGTTCCGGCGGTTCCGTGCCCTGCTCCTGGTGGTGACGGCGTTCACCGTGGCGCATTCGGTGACGCTGATCGCGGCCGCGTCCGGATGGGTGCCGGACGGTCAGTGGTTCGCCCCCTTCGTGGAAACCCTCATTGCGGCCTCCATCATCTGGATGGCCCTTGAGAACATCGTCGGCGTCAGCAGCCTCCGCCGCCGGTGGGTGCTCACGGCGCTGTTTGGTCTGGTGCACGGATTCGGGTTTGCGTTTGTGCTTGGAGACTCGCTGCAGTTTGGCGGGGAGTACGTGGTGACGTCGCTGATTGCCTTTAACGTCGGCGTGGAACTCGGGCAGATTGGTGTGTTGCTCGTGCTGCTGCCCGCGCTCTGGGCGCTCTTCCGCTACGTGGTCGCGGAACGGATGGGCATCATCGTGATCTCAGCGGTCGTCGCGCATCAGGCCTGGCACTGGATGACCGAGCGTGGCGCCGACCTGCTCACGCACGACCTGCCCGCCGTCACTGCCACGTTTGCCCTTCGTGCAGCCATCGTGATCTGGGTTATTGGCGGACTGCTGTGGTTCGCGCAGCGACGTCGGGTGTCTTTTTCCGCTCGAAGCAATGCAGAAAAAGACACCCGACGTCTTTGACCGTATCAGCGAGGCAGCCGCAGCGCGACGAGCGCCGCATTGGTGCCGGCACCGGTGGCGTAGACGATGTATTGACGACCCTTGTGCATGAAGGTCATCGGGACCGCGCTGGTCTTGGTCGGAATGGGCAGCGCGGCGATCTGTTTGCCGGTGGCCTTGTCGACGGCAAACAGGGCCGGGTCGGCTCCGGGTGCGCCACCGCTGCGTCCCGTGCCGTAGATCATGAGTGACTTGGTCGTGATGACCTGCGCTTGTCCGCGACTGCCCTGCGGCAGCAGCGTCACACCCTCGAAGAGTTTGGCGTCCGCTGAGTTGGCCTGGTTGGCGGGAACGGTGGGAAGGTACGTGCCGCCGTTGCTGATCCACCAGGCCTTGTCGCCGGTGTTCATGTTGTAGGCCATGATGCCGCCCAGTTCCTGCGGCTTCAGGATGGAGATGCCCGCAATGGTTGAGGTGCCTGGCGTCGGCGCCGCGGCGGGGGCTGCTGCCGCACCACGTCCTCCAGCACCGGCGCGCCCTGCGGCGCCCCCCCGCCCACCACCTCGCGCGGGGGCGACGTATCCAGGGGGAGGAGCCGGCGCTCCGATCTGGCCGCAGCTGTCACGCGGACCCGCACCGCTGGCCTGCGTGTAATCGTGTTCGGAGCATGGGTCCTTGCCGACCTCAATCGTGCTCAGGCCCGACTGGGACGCCACGTACAGCATGCCCGTCTCCGGGTCGACGGCCGAGCCGCCATCGATGTTGACGCCGCCGGCCGCGCCGGGCGCGTACCAGGAACACGTGTAGCCCGACTTCGAGGTGCCATCAATCGGCGAGGCCGGAATGTAGTACGGCCCCATCCGGCACAACCTGGCCAAGCCCAGCGCGCGCGCCTTGATCTCCGGCGTGTAGTCGATCAGGTCATCTTCCTCGAGGCCCATCTGCGCGTAGGGGACAGGCTTGGATGGAATAGGCTGCGTGGGCGAGGTCTTTTCGCCGGGTACCTCGCTCTGCAGCACCGGCGTCTCGACCATCGGCCAGATGGGTTCTCCCGTCGCGCGATCAAACGTGTACACCCAGCCCTGTTTGGTCGTCTGCGCCACCACTTTGCGCACTCGGCCGTTGACGGTGATGTCCATCAGGTTCGGCGCCATCGGCGTGTCGTAGTCCCAGATGTCGTGGTGCACCATCTGGAAGTGCCAGCGGCGTTGGCCGGTCTTCACGTCAAGCGCGACCACCGAATTGCCGAAGAGGTTGTCGCCGGGGCGATGGCCACCGTATTCGTCGCTGAGCGGCATGCCGACTGGGATGTAGACCAGACCCAGCTCCGGGTCGGCCGAGAGCGTGGCCCACGCGTCGTTTTTGCCCACGCCGCGAGTGCCCGGCGCCGACCCGTTCTCCCAGGTCTCCGCGCCGAACTCACCCTTCTGCGGAATCAGGTTGAACTTCCACACCTGTTCGCCGGTGCGGATGTTGTAGCCGCGGATGTACCCCGGCAGGTTGTGGATCTTCGTAGGGTAGTAGCCATGAATCGACGAGTTCGCCACGACGATGATGTCGCCGACGACGATGCCCGGTGAGCTGTTCGCGATCTGTCCCTGTTTGGGATCGATGCCGACGGTACCGTCAGCGCCAATACCTTTTGCGGCGTCCCACGTTTCTCCCGGTCTGGCTTCACGATAGGGCGCCGTGTCGCTGATGAGGAGTGGCCCCGGGTCATCCACCGCGAGCGGGACCAGCGGGAAGCCGAGGCCTTCCATCAAATCAACGACGCCGTTTTTGCCGAACTTCGGATCGGGCAGTCCGGTTTTCGCGTCGAGCAGCGCCATGTGGTACCCGGGCGTGATGATGATGACGCGTTCGTTGACGCCGTCGGTCCAGTAGGAGAGACCACGGCCTGCGAACTGGCGCGGGGCTTTCTGCCAGCGGATGCCTTCGTCCATCCGCCACATCCACAAGGTCGCGCCCGTCTCGGGATCGATGGCGGTCGCCACACGGCGGGTGCTGGCGACGGTGAACAGGCGGCCGTTCGCATACAGCGGTGTGGTGCGGTAGTACTCGTCGGCACCAAACGCGCCGGCAGGCCAGCGCCACGCTTGTTCGAGCGATTCAAAATTCGACGCGTTGATCTGATCGAGGGGGGAATAACGTGTGCTCCACGCATCGCCGCCCCAGTAGCGCCATTCTCCAGGCACGTTGCCGCGCACCAGATTTGTGGGCTGAGTGGCGGCGGTCCCTCGTATCACCGCCGCAAAGATGCCGACCACAACGATCGTGGATAACGCGACGAGGCCGGTCGTGCGACGAAACCGAAACCACTGAGTCATGCTGCTGTCTCCTTCTACGGGTCTACGGAAGAATGTCGATATTGATCGTGCGCAGGATCTTTGCGTCAGGTGGCAGGTCGGCGCGGCCTGTGGGCATCTTGTTCAGCTTGAGCAGGTACGCGATGACGTCCGCGTATTCCTTGTCGGTCATGCTGCCGGGGTCGTTTTTGGGCATCTTTTCCTGCAGGAACGCCAGCAACTCGCCGAGGTTCCGGCCCTGCCACGTCTTGAACACCGCGCCGGTATAAGTGGCGGGCGGGTGGCACGACACGCAGAGGCTCATGTACAGCTCTTCACCACGCGTCGCCTGCGCCGCGGTGTACACCCGCGCCTTTGTCGTTTTTGCCGCAGCGGCCGCCTGATCGGACGTGCCCGTGGCGATGACGACCGACGTCATCCACCCTGCCGTCGCCACCGCCACGACCATTCCCCACCGCAATCCGAATCCGCGCACGCGCGCGGACGATAACACATTCACTTTCACTGCTGACTTCCTCCTCCGCCTCCTCGCCCCTGCCGGGGCGGCGCCACCGCCGCGCGGTACTGGGTGATGGCCGCATTCACCTTGAACTCAATGCCCATCCGACCAATGTCGGCCGTGGACCGCGACGGATCGCCGGACACGCCCGAATCGGTCGGCCCACCCCAGGGCTTCAGATGTTCTTTCCGAATCCCCGCTGGATGCACATGCAACATCTGCGACGTGTCGCTGATCCCCGCATGGCTCCCAATAATGACATCGTCATACCCAAACTGCGCGAGGAGCCAGGCGCGGTAGTGCTCGCGGCCTGTTTCGTAATACGCCGTCAAGGACACGACCCGCACGCCTTCGGCTTTCCATTCGTCATCCAGGATTTTTGCCGTGGCGGTCATGCCCGCCTGATTGCCGCCGCTGTCACCAATAAACAGGATGTGTTTAAACCCGTGGGCCTTCAGGCTGCGCGCGGTCGCGTCGAGCAGGCGATCGTAGGCGGGTGATGGCAGAGAAATCGTACCGGGCCCCGCACGATCAGGATTGCCTTCCGGCACGTATTGAATCGGCGGCGCGACCAGGGTGTTGCCGATGCGGCGCGCCATGAGGTTTGCGGCATGTGCGACCACATAGTTGTGTTTGCCGAGAATCATGTGGTACCCGTTTTTTTCGGTACCACCTGTGGGAATGATCGCGGTCGTTTTGCCGGAGACAATGGCGTCGCGTGTTTCTTCCCAGGTAAGTTCGTCGATGAAGACCGTGTCGGGCGGAGTGTTGGGCGAGATGCCGGCCGGCGCCGTGATGGCCGTGGCCGGTCTCGGGCCCGTTGGTGCCGCCGCGTCGCCGCCACGACCACCTTGTCCACCGCGTCCCGCACCCCCCGCGCGTGCGCCGGCGGCGCCGCCGCCCCGAGTCGCCGGTGGCTCCACTGGTGTCAGGGTGCCGGCCATCAGACCTTTGATCTGGGCGACGGCGTTGTCGATCTTGATCTGCACAAAAATCTTGCCGAGCGCTGCCGTCGCTTTGGTGGGGTCACCCGAGACTCCCGAGTTGGCATAGCCACCGCCCGGTGCGATTTTGGCCGGGCGCACATGTGCGGGATTCACGAACAACATTTCGGAGGTGTCCTGAATGTTGGCGTGGTTGCCGATCTGGTCGGCGGGGATCTTCAGTTGCTCGGTGATGTAGGTGCGCTGATCGGCGTGAGACTTTGTGTAGTAGTCGTCGATCCAGTACGCCGTGGCTGTGTCCTTCCACAACTCGTTGAGCTGTGTGGCCGCCGTGCGCATGCCCGTGCGGTTGCCACCCGATTCACCCAGGAACAACACCCTCGTGAAGCCGCCCGCCTTGAGGCTGCGACCCGTATTGACCAGGAGTTCGACAAACCGGTCCTCGGGCAAGGTGATGGTGCCCGGTTTGCCCATGTGGCCGCCCACCGTCTCCCAGCTGCCCTCGGGGACGTACGCGATGACCGGAGCCACCAGGGTGCGACTCACGGCCCGCGCGATCTTGTCGGCGGCGTAGTGCATGACGAACTTGTGCTCGCCATCCACCATGTGCGGCCCTTTCTGTTCGGTGCCTGCGGTGCCGACGATCACGGTCCGGGTCCCGGCCTGCACGAGGTCACGCACCTCCGCCCAGGTCAGATCTTCCAGAAACACGTGGTCTGCCGGGGTGCCGGCCGAGCCGGTGGCCGGGAGGCTCTGGGGACGCTGGGGCAATCCAGACAGGGTGGGACCTGCGGCCAGCGCCGCGGCAAACGTCAGCGAACACAGGACAATGGCACGCACCGGAGACCCTCCAGACATGTGGGAACGGGGCCCATTGTAGGGGCAATCCGGTGTATATTCTTGCCATTCCAAACGAGCAGGGGCCCGTGTGACTTCGGGGGAGCAGCCGATGACCGTGGTGAGGTTGGTGGCAGTGTTCGGTGCGGCGTGTGGCGCAACGATGGTGGTTGCAGCCAGTCAGAGTGGATTTGCCGCCGCTGATGTCACGCGTACGCCCGACTGGGCCCGGCCCGTGGCGTCGCACGTGACGACGACGACCCTGCCCCCGATGGACCCCGACACGATCATTCAGGACTACTGCGTCGATTGCCACAACGACGTCAGCAAGGCCGGCAGCCAGTCGTTTGAAACGTTCGTGATGGCCGACACGGTGAAACGTGCGGACGTGGCAGAACGAATGGTGCGCAAACTTCGCGCGGGCATGATGCCGCCGCCCGGCACCACACCGCCGGATGCGGCAAGCCTGCAGGGACTCATTGACGGACTCGAATCGCGGCTCGACGCGGCGTACGTCGCCAATCCCAATCCCGGCAGTCGCGTGTTTCCACGACTCAACCGCGCGGAATACGCGCGCTCGGTGCGCGAGGTGCTTGGCCTTGAGGTCGAGTCCGGCCAGTGGTTGCCGCTCGACACAATGAACGCCAATTTCGACAACATCGCCGACGAACAGATGTTGTCGGCGACGTTGCTTGAGGCGTATCTCAATGCGGCGAGCGAGATCAGCCGCATGGCCGTGGGCGATCGGTCGGCCGTGTCGCTCGACCGCACCTACGCCAACACCACCTACGCGTCGCAACATCCCTGGGATCACGTCGACGGCACCCCCGTTGGCACCCGTGGCGGGATGGCCGTCAAACACGTCTTCCCGGCTGATGGCGAATACGTGTTCCAGGTGAACCTCACCGGAGGCGCCAACGCCCGGCTTGAAGACGTCGACGTCTCCATCAACGGGGAACGGGTCGCATTCATCAAATACGAGACGCAGCCCAACGAGTCACAGGACGGTCGCGGCGCCATCCCGATGAAGACGGACCCGATCGTGGTGCGCGCGGGGCAGCACCTGGTCGCCGCGGCCTTTGTGCGCAAGTCCGACGGCCCGTATGAAGATCTGATTCGTCCGCACGACTGGTCCTTCGCGGGTGCCGGCACCGGCGGCGCTGGTGTCACCACGCTCACACACGTGCGCGATCTCGTCGTGCGTGGTCCAGTGCGCGTGACCGGGCTCTCCGACACCGCCGCGCGCCGACGCATCTTCTCGTGCCGGCCGACATCGACTGACGAAGAACAGCCGTGCGCGCGCTCGATCGTCGCCCGCCTTGGCGCCGTCGCCTACCGTCGTCCTCTTGACGCGCGCGAGGCGGATGGCGTGATGCAGTTTTACCAGGCCGGCCGTTCACGCGGCGGGTTTGAGGACGGTGTGCGCGATGCGGTCGAGGCGATTCTCGCGAGTCCGCACTTCATCTTCCGCCTGGAGCGCCAGCCTGATCGCGTGAAACCCGGCGAGGTCTACAGGATTGGCGACTTCGAACTGGCCTCGCGCTTGTCGTTCTTCCTCTGGGGCGCGCCGCCTGACGACACGCTGCGCACCGCGGCGTCGAAGGGCGAACTGACGGCACCCGGTGGGCTGGGACGACATGCGCGCCGGATGTTGGCTGACCCGCGCGCCGAAGCGCTGGGCGAGCGGTTCGCGGCGCAGTGGTTGCGGCTGCAGGACATCGACAAGGTCCATCCCGATCCGAATTTTTTCCCGAACTTCGACGAGATGTTGTCGAAGGCGATGCGCGGGGAGACGATCGCGTTCTTTAACGACCTGGTGAAACGCAACGGCAGTGCGCTCGACATCTACAAGGCGGACTATTCGTTCCTGAATGAACGCCTCGCGCGTCACTACGGGATTCCGGGTGTCGCCGGCAATCATTACCGCAAGGTGTCGTACCCCGACGACAGGCGTCAGGGCGTGCTGGGGCAGGGCAGCGTGCTGGTGCAGACGTCGATGGCCAACCGCACGTCACCCGTGTTGCGCGGCAAGTGGGTGATGGAAGTGCTGCTGGGGACCCCGCCGCCACCCGCGCCCGCCAACGTGCCGCCGCTTGAGAACACGAAGGAATCGGGCAACAACGGCAGGACGCTCACCACCCGCGAGCGCATGGAGATGCACCGCGAGGATCCGGGGTGCCGGTCGTGTCATCTGTTCATGGATCCCATCGGCCTCGCCCTCGACAACTTCGACGTTGTGGCGCGGTGGCGTGTGCGTGAGAACGGTGTGCCGCTCGACACGCGCGGCGACTTCTACGACGGGACGCCCGTCACGACGCCGAAGGAACTGTCGAACGTGCTGTTGAAGCGCCCGATTCCATTGATGCGCACGCTGACGGAAAACCTGATGGCGTTTTCGCTCGGCCGTCGCGCGGAGTACTTCGACCAGCCCACCATTCGCGCCATCACCCGCACGGCGTCCGCCGACGGGTATCCGATGGCGTCACTGATTCTCGGCGTGATCAATAGTGATGCCTTCCGGTTCAGTCGGGCCGAGGCACCGCCGGATGCCGGCACCACCAACGGAGGACGGCGCTAAGCGCGCCGCAAGAGGAGACTGCCATGTCGTATCTCACCGGGAAGTCCTTGCCGCGTCGTACCTTTCTCCGGGGGATGGGGGCGACTGTCGCCCTGCCGTTTCTTGACGCCATGGTGCCGGCCGGCCTGAGCAAGAGTGCTCGAGCCGCCTCGGCGCCCACACACACGCGGCTGGTGTGCATCGAAGAAGTGCACGGCCTGGCCGGGTGCAACGCGATTGGCGCTGGCAAACATCTGTTTGCGCCGGAGCAGGTCGGGCGCAACTACACGCTCGTGCCGGACAACCCGCTGAGCACGCTGGACGCCTTCCGCGACTACACCACGATTATCAGCAACACCGACGTGCGGATGGCCGAGGCGTTTTCGGCACCGGAAATTGGCGGCGACCACTTCCGTTCGAGCGCCGTGTTCCTGACGCAGGCGCATCCCAAACAG
>Ga0163151_10005760_pt1 | contig 15564 bp, 12 predicted proteins | sample OliLakLV19MP5IB2_FD_145596 | JGI IMG/M metagenome (GOLD analysis project Ga0163151, IMG submission 145596) | Freshwater microbial mat bacterial communities from Lake Vanda, McMurdo Dry Valleys, Antarctica - Oligotrophic Lake LV.19.MP5.IB-2 | ecosystem: Environmental > Aquatic > Freshwater >...
ACCGTACTTATCGTCGACGACAATGATGCGGCCGCGTACTCCGTGGGTCGCCTACTGGAACTGAATGGCTTCCGTGTAAGTTATGCGTACGACGGCACCCACGCCCTTGCGCAAGCGTTTGAAATTTCTCCTACCTCCATTCTTCTCGATATCGGTCTTCCTGATATAAATGGCTTCACGGTTGCCCGCGAGCTTCGTGCGAGAGGTTATGCCGGTAACCTCGTAGCGCTGACCGGATATTCTTCTGAGGAAGAACGTGCGAAGGCGAAGGAAGCAGGATTCAACCATCACCTCGTGAAGCCAGTAGGTATCGCAGAATTACGACGCGTGCTCTAAACAAACAACGGCCCCATCTAGGGGCCGTTGTTTGTTTAAAACCTACACACTACCAATTCAACTGACCGCCAGTCTTGTACTCAGTCACACGGGTCTCGAAGAAGTTCTTTTCCTTGTTAAGGTCAACGGCTTCGCTCATCCAGGTGAATGGGTTCTCAACGTTGTACTGCGCAGGAAGGTTAACCATCGCAAGACGACGGTCGGCAATGTGCTCAATGTACTGCTTGAAGCCATCAGCGTTCATGCCGAAGATGCCGCGCGGGAACACGGTTGTCGCGAAGGTGTATTCAAGATCAACCGCACGACGCACGAGCGTGATGATGTGTTCCTGGAATGCAGGGGTCCAGAGTTCTGGCTGATCCTGCTTGATGGCGTTAATCATGTTCACGCCGAAGTTAAGGTGCTGCGACTCGTCGCGCATGATGTACTGAATCTGTTCTGCAGAACCCGTGAGCTTGTTCTGGCGTTGGAAGCCGAACATAACCGCAAAGGATGAGTAGAAGAAGATGCCTTCCATGATTAAGGAGAACACGCAGAGGTTCTCAAGGAACTTCTGATCGTTCTCTAGTGTGCCGGTCTTAAAGTCAGGAGCGAAAATTCCTTCATTCAACGCAAGAATCATGTTGTCCTTGTTGTAGATCGATTCGACTTCACGGTACATGTTGAAGATACGACTTTCATCCATACCAAGGGACTCCACGATGTACTGATACGCATGCGTGTGAATCGCCTCTTCGTATCCCTGGCGCAAAAGGTACATGCGGCATTCAGGAGCGGTGATGTGCTTGTAGAGGGCGAGCACGACGTTATTGGCCGCAATGGAGTCTGCGGTTGTAAAAAACCCGAGCACGGTCTCAAACGCTTTGCGTTCGTCTGGCGTGAGTACTGTGGGACTCTTCCACTGCTCAATGTCGCGTTGCATACCGATTTCAGTCGGTAGCCAATGGTTGGCGTTTCCTGCCATATACGCATCCCACGCAAAGGTGTAGCGCATTGGGTAGAGCTGCATCACATCAGCGTCTGCGCCATTGATGATGCGACGCTTGTTGATATCGACGGCAGTGGCTCCTTTGTTGATTGGCATACGAGGGGTTGGTTATTTCTAATCCGGGCTCGTAACCCGAGACGGACCCTTATTGTCGCCCCTCTCGGCACCCGGGGCAACCTGGGGAAAATGAAAACTATGACACGCTCAAAAATCAGAGAATTCGACCTCTTCTACGGCTGGTACTAATAGCAAAAGACCCCTGTGCGGGGCCTTGTGCTTTCTTATTTATCCTTCGCAACTCTCGCACACCCCACTCTCCTCTCCTGCAGCGACTCGTGCGAGCTTTGCCTGCCATTCTTCAGGACTAAAGCCTGCGGGAACTGACGGCCCTTCAGATGCGTTCATGTTCATGACGCTCGATTGCATGGCCATCACCGGTTCCTGAACGACCACGGAGCTTGGAATCGACATCGGAATGGTCTTCTCGACAACAACCTCTGCCGTGACGGTTGTTGCGTCCCCTGACTCAATGGATGTCATCGCAGCTGACACGATTCCTGACTTACGCGTGTGCGTTGCGCCGTGTTCTGCAACCGATACTGTCGACTTCTCTACCTGAGAGGCACCAAGCGAACGGAGGTAGTACGTGGTCTTAAGACCGAGCTTCCAGGCATGGAAGTAGATGTCGGAGAGCTCGCGACCGGAGGTTCCCGAGTAGAAGATGTTCAAGGACTGAGACTGATCAATCCACTTAGAGCGACGTGCTGCCGCATCAATGATCCACTTCGCGTCAATTTCAAACACTTCCTTGTACTTCGCACGAATCTCTGCCGGAATCTCCTCAATACCCTGAATGGTGCCGTCGGCATACTTGATGCGGTTCAACATGCCCAGGTTCCAGAGGTTGAGTTTCTTCAAATCCTCGACGAGGTACTTGTTGATGACCACGAAGTCGCCTGCCTGGTTACTCTTCACGTACAGGTTCTTGTAGATTGGCTCAGTTGTTGGGATACAGCCGACGATGTTTGCAGTGGTTGCGGTTGGCGCAACGGCCATCGTGTTTGAGTTACGCATGCCGTACTGCTTCACGTGCGCCTTCACCGGCGCCCAGTCCATAAGACCGGTACGAGGAACGGGGATAGCTTCCCCGCGCTCCTTCTCGAGGAGGTCGAGTGTGTCGACCGGGAAGATGCTGCGATCCCACTTCGAACCCTTGAAGGTTTCGTAGGCACCACGTTCTTTCGCAAGTTCAGACGATGCAAGAATGGCGTAGTAGGAAATGACTTCCATACTCTCGTCCGAGAACTCAACTGCTTCTTGAGAGTCGAAGTTGATGTTCAAGAGATAGAGGGCGTCATGCAATCCGCGGAGACCAAGACCAACGGGGCGGTGACGCATGTTGGAACGCTTCGCATCTTCCGTTGGATAGAAGTTGATGTCGATGACGTTATCGAGCATGCGCATCGATGTCTTCACGACGTTTGCTACCAAATCCTTGTCGAAACGGAGGCGACCGTTTGCGTCTGGGGTCACGAACTTTGCGTAGTTCAACGAACCAAGGTTACAGACCGCCGTCTCATCTGAGGACGTGTTGAGCGTAATCTCCGTACAAAGGTTTGAGTTGTGCACCACGCCAGAATGATCCTGCGGAGAGCGAACGTTTGAAGGGTCCTTCCAGGTAATCCATGGGTGGCCAGTCTCAAAGAGCATGGAGATGATTTTGCGCCACACATCACCTGCGGGGATGACGTTGAAGAGCTTAATTTCACCTCGTGCCGCCATTGCTTCGTACTCCATGTAGCGCGTCTCAAACGCAGCACCATAGAGGTCGTGGAGATCAGGTACTTCGTCCGGGGAGAACATCGTCCAGTTCCCGTTCTCGCGCACGCGCTTCATAAAGAGGTCAGGAATCCAGGCGGCCGTATCCATGTCGTGGGTACGACGACGCTCATCACCCGTGTTCTTACGAAGCTCAGCAAAGTCCATGAAGTCGTAGTGCCAGCACTCAAGGTAGACACAGGCCGCACCACGGCGACGTCCAGAGCGGTTAATGGCAACCGTGACGTCGTTCGCAATCTTGAGGAATGGAATAACACCCTGACTTTCAACGCCCGTACCCTTAATGAAGGCACCGGTTGCGCGAAGCTGGGTCCAGTCAGTACCAATACCGCCTGACCACTTAGAGAGCTGCGCATTGTCTGCGTAGTTCTTGAAGATGGCATGCAGGTCGTCAGGAACCGTGTTCAAGTAACAAGACGAGAGCTGGGGCTTTGGTGTACCCGCATGGAAGAGCGTTGGGGTCGATGGCGTGTAGAAGAAATCGCTCATGATGCGATAGAACTCAAGTGCCTGTGCCTCGCGCACTCCTGCGTCTTCCTGGAGCGCCGTACCCATAGCAATACGCATCCAGAACATCTGAGGCGTCTCGATTACCTTCTTAGTCTTATCGTCACGAACGAAGTAACGGTCGTAGAGTGTCTGGAGACCCAAGTACTCGAAGTGCGCATCGCGATCGAGGTCCATCTTCGCCGCAAGTGCATCAATATCGAAGATGCGCAGTCTTTCATCAATGCGGCCAATAGACATGCCGTGCTCCAAGGTGCGACGGAATGCTTTTGCGTGCTCAGCAACGAGTGTTGCGTCACTTGCCGCTTCCCTGCCGAGCACCTCTTCGTATACCGACTTAAGAAGAAGACGCGCAGCAAGCTTGCCGTATGCCGGATCGCGTTCAATCATCGAACGCACCACCATCACGAGTGCCTTCATGATGTCTTCGGTCTTGATGCCTTCGTAGAGTTCGTATTTCAACTGCGAAAGGATGCCATCGACATCGACCGCACTTCCTTCGGCGACATACTTTGAAAGCACTTTGCGAATTGGTGTCTCGGAATAGAGTTCGAGTGCACCGGAACGCGTCGTTATATGGAGTCCTTCCTCATCAATCTTCTCGACAAGCTCTTCCCGCTCCGCTTCGCGGATCTTGGTGTGCTCGTAGCGGTAGACGATGTAGTGCTTCGCAACTGAGAGATACCCGCCCTGCATCAAAATAGTCTCGACACGATCCTGCACGTGCTCAACTGAGGGTACTTTTTCTACAAACTCCCGTTCAATTTGAGAAACAACCGACTGGGTCATCTCGCGCAACGTATCCTCAGTCACTTCGACATTCAGTGCGAGGAATGCTTTGCGCATTGCACTCGTGATCTTTACCGGATTGAAATCGACGATCTCACCGCTGCGTTTTTTGACCTGCCTCATGGTTTTTTGTCGGATTACAAGCTGATAATTCGACCCCGCGCGCCATGGCTTTCAAAGAGGATTCGGGCGGGAATCGTGGTGCTTGGAAGGTCATAATAGCATCGGTGAAAATCGCTCTATCCGTACGAAAAATGGGGATAGCAAACACTAAAACACGAATGATATATCGTCTCTAGACCTAATGTTTTTTAACTCAAAAAGTACGCCATTTTAGGCGTCGGTTTTTCCCGACTTCACATACCAGCGCGCAGCAAGAATTGCGAGCACGAGACCGATAACAACGAAAAAGTACCGTCGAAAGATGCTCAGTGCCGCTTCGAAGTTCGTGCCAAAGAAATATCCGACAATAACGAACTGGCCGACCCCAATTACAATGCCAGGAATATTGAACATAAGGAACTCTCGATACGGAACTCGGTAAATACCCGCAAGAAACGGCGTTACAAGGTTCATGGGGCCTATGAGGCGTGCGAAGAAGATAGCTTTCTTGCCGTGCTTTTTAAATAGCGCTTCTCCGCGGGCGTAATTCTTTGGATTAAGGATACGTCTCCCCTCTTTAAACACCGAAGGACCTGCCTTTCGTCCGATCCAGTAGCTCGAGCTATCTCCGAGCACTGCGCCGCCATACAACGCAGCGATTACGAGGGGAAGATACAGGCCACCGATACCAGCAAGTGCGGAACCCGCAAGGAGGAATATCTCCCCAGGAAGGAAGAAGTTTGTTCCGACCAGGCTCTCAAAGTACATCCCAGCAAAAAGAATGAGGTGTGCAACGGTCTCATGCGCTTCTAGCCACGACGTAAACTCGCTCAGGTTAAGAAAATCCAGCATTCCCTTTCATACTAGCGCACGCACAAGAACAGGTTAGTTCTTAAACCCAGTACCGCGCATGAACATCCAGAGGGTGATGAGGAAGAAAAGAACGGTGAGACCGCCAAGAACACCGAACGAGAGCCAGAGCGATACGTCAGAGATACCGAGGAAGCCGTAGCGGAACGCATTCACCATATACAGAATCGGATTGAACAAAGAAATCGTGCGCCACGGCTCAGGAAGAAGCTCAATGGAATAGAAAACGCCACCAAGATACGTGAGCGGGGTGAGCACGAAGGTTGGGATGATGCTCATCGCATCAAAACCTTTCGCGAAGAAGCCGTTAACAAGACCAGCAAGCGAGAACAGGAGTGCGGTCAACAGTGCTGCGGCAAACACCACAAAGATGTTCGCAACAGAAATTGGCATGAAGAAGAACGCGGTTGCGACGATGAGAATACCCACAAGCGCGGCGCGCATCACGCCGCCCGCGATGAATCCGGCGACAATGACCCACGCTGGCATCGGTGACACCAGAAGTTCCTCGATATTCTTAATGAATTTCGCGAAGTAAAAGGTCGAGACCGTGTTCATGTACGCGCTCATAATCACACTCATCATAAGAAGTCCCGGCATGATGAACTGCATGTACGTAAACCCTTCTATGGGAGCGATTTGGCTTCCAATGAACACGCCAAAGATAGCGAAGTAGAGCGACGTAGTAACGATTGGTGGGAGCAGGGTCTGGGACCAGATACGGAAGATACGAACCGTATCGTTCCGGATCATCGTATAGAACCCAATTAGTGCGGGAGATTTCATACCTGTGCGGCGTTATTATCCCCAATAAGCTCAAGGAAGATGTCCTCCAGCTTCTTGCCGTTATGGCGCGCAAGGAGTGCCTGCGTTCCCTCGTCAGTGACAATCTCTCCTTTATTAATGATGGCAACGTGGCGTGAGAGCTGCTCCGCTTCCTCAAGGTAATGGGTGGTAAGCACGATGGTGGTGCCCTCTGCGTTCATTTTATTCAAGAATTCCCACATGCCGCGACGAAGCTCAACGTCAACACCCGCAGTCGGTTCATCGAGGAGGAGAATCTTAGGGTTGTGAATAAGTGCACGCGCAATCATAAGGCGTCGTTTCATGCCGCCTGACAGGTTCTGCGACTTCTCGTGACGCTTGTCGTAGAGTCCGAGCTCTTTCAAAAGCTGGTCGCACCGCGGCTTCGCTTCCTTGCGTGGAATGCCGTAATACCCGGCCTGGCTCAAGATGATGTCTTCAACCTTCTCGAAGATACTGAAGTTCATTTCCTGCGGCACCACGCCGATGAATGTCTTAGCCGTGTCAGGATCCTTATCGATAGAAATGCCATTGATAAACACTTCCCCGCCAGTCTTTGCAACCAGCCCCGTCAGTATTCCTATGATCGTGGTCTTGCCAGCACCGTTTGGACCAAGTAACGCGAAAAACTCTCCTGAAGGTACGGTGAGTGATACGCCTTTGAGCGCGACCGTCTCTGTCGCTTTGCGACTAGATTTCTTGTACGTCTTTTTGACGTCTTTGACTTCGATTGCCGGAACCATTGGTGAGGATTATAGCATTACTCGCTTCATCTGCATGGTAGGCTGATTTTAAATGTACGAAGGCATCCCGAACCGAAGGTTGAAACCAGAATCGCTCAGGAAAAAGAAGTCATCGGTGTTGGGCGGATTAAAATACGCTCTTGCCGGAGCCATTGGCCTTGGCGGCCTTCCTCATGCGGTACTCGCTATCGACAAGATTGGCGTTGAGAAGTTTGAGCTTCAAGATTCATACGAAAAGACACTCAAGCGTGCGAAAGAGGAATATGATGCGAAAGTACGAAGCGGAGATCCGACGATTTTAGGAGAAAAAGGAGTGGTCATAGACTTTGCGAGGTTCCTTGAAGCAAAAAACATTCCGACCCAGGATGAAGTGACTGGGCTCAAGCGGCTCATAGCAGAATTTAATGAACCGGTGCAGATGTATAAGGGCGAGGGACTGATCGCGCACGCTGTAGAAACCGAATTTGGGAAAAAGGAGTCTTTTGGTGCTGCAAGCTACCGCGACAACTACTACGGAGATGGGCACGAACTCTATCTCCACCCAGAGATTCATGAAAAGGACCCTGCGAAACGTGAGGAAGAGGAGAAATATTTCACCAGAGTGGACATCGAGTATATCGTCTCGGAGCTCGCACATGCGACACAAGATGAGCAAGGAAAAAAGAAAAGATGGATACAGATGCGGCCGCGAACGTTCTGCTGGCAGATCGTCACGACGCATACAAAACTCCAGGGAACATTGAGCACGAGGCACATTCCATCATCGAGCCGGTTCTCGAACAGCGCATGCGCGAGCTCCGTGATTCGGTTCGCGAAGAAAACCTGAACGAGTTCAAAGAAGCACTGCCCTCTATAGGCTTTAAGAAGCCTGGGCGAATTTTTGACGGAGATTTTTCTTCTGATGAGTTTTTTGAACTCACTTCTAAGCTCAAGATTGCATACAATGCCCAAACCTCAGAGACTCGAGCTAGTGCGAAGAAAATCCTTTACCTCATCGATCAGATGCCAGGATTTGAAGCTACCTTTTCTTGGCAAATACCTGGAGAACCTCCCGTGCTTGAAAACTTACCTGCGAATCCGCAGCTTCACGATGCTCTCAAAACTTTTTTTGTGCCGTATGCCGGTCCGGAGGAAAAAGCTAAGGACTACGTCACCCGTGCGCTTGAGAGTCAGTCCATCAAGGATGTCGAGACTGCACGTCTAAAAACACCTGAATATTCTCTTGCAGACAAGTTCGAAACACGTGCGGCGGACTTCAGGCCTACAGTCAGACGTGCGCTCGGTATGAACGAGTCAACTGAATTCACACGTGGTTGGTACGACAAGATGATTCGTGCACTCGTGAAATATCGAAACGGTGATCGCAGTACATCGGCAACGATAAACAACGACCTCGCACTATTGACCGAGCTGAACTCATACCTCATTGAACAATCGCAGCGCGCAGGAACAGGTGATGATCGATTTAAGAGATTCAAGGCTATGTACGACACATACGAAGACAGAGGATAGGTAGCGACATGCGATATGGTGGTGAAAAGACACTATCTTTGAGTAGGCATGAAGTAGAATAGAGAGGTATGAGTACGCGGGACTATTACAAAGAAGAGCGACCGTGGGGTTCGTTTGAGCGATTCGTCGCAAACGAAATATCAACGGTAAAGCTGCTGCATATCGCTCCAGGAAAGCGCTTCTCGCTTCAAAAGCATGCGAAGCGCGCTGAATTCTGGCGCGTCGTTGCGGGAAGCGGACGCCTCACGATAGGCACTGACGTTCGTCCGTTCAATCTTGGTGACGAGGCGCTCGTCCCACAAGGAACACTGCATCGCCTTGAAGGAGGTCCGGAAGGCATGACCGTGCTCGAACTCATCAGCGGCGAATACCTCGAAGACGACATCGAGCGCTTCGAAGATGATTTCGGGCGCGCATAACGCATGGAACTTCTTGCAGTATTCATCGCGATCATAGCAGCACTCGCGGCAACCGCACTCTTTCTCTATGGCCTCCTGACGCTCATTCGTCAGTCGCGCTTCCGCGATCGCCTCGTCGAGCTTGCGCGTTCGCTCGGTTTTGTACGTGCAGATGAAAATCCTATTATCACGGGCGGTCATCCGTGGGAGGCGGATGGCGTTATGAACCCTGCGGCAATTATTGCAGGCGGCAAGACGCACCTCTTCTATCGCGCAGTTGGTAACGATGGTGTATCGCGCATCGGGTATGCCGTATCTAAAGACGGCACTCACATCGACGAGCGTCTTCCCTACCCGGTCTTTGCACTTGGTGGGACACCACAGCCACAAACCAAACCTGCACACAAAGGACTTGCTGCCTCTGGCGGAACCTGGAGCGGCGTTGGTATCGAAGATCCGCGCGCAATTGTGCTTGATGACCGGATGTATATGACGTTTAACGCGTTTGCTGGGTGGAATTCGCTTCGTATCGGCATCTCCTCCATACGGATTGATGACCTTATGGCACGGAGATGGAAGTGGACGCCGCCCGTGTATCTTTCGCCTCCTGAACAGGTCCAGAAAAATTGGTTACTCTTCCCTGAAAAAATTAACGGGAAGTTTGCGGTCTTACATTCTTTGCATAGCGGAACGCGCGACCGCGTCGTAGTCGACTACCTTGATGACCTTGAAAACTCCACCATCGAGAGTCCCTACAATCCGAAAAAAGATGAGAACGCCTGGGACTCAACCCTGCGTGGCGCTGGCCCTCCTCCTATAAAGACCAAAGATGGATGGCTACTCCTCTATCACGCAAACGATGCGAAAGAGAGTTACAAGTACAAACTTGGCGCGCTTCTCTTGGATTTAAACGATCCTTCTAAAGTAATCGCACGCTCGGTACAGCCCGTACTAGAACCAGACGCCTACTACGAAAATGATGGTAAGCCAGGAATCGTATACGCCTGTGGTGCAACGGTGTCGGGCGATACGCTACGCGTGTACTACGGTGGCGGCGATAAGGTCGTATGTGTCGCAAAAGCATCGCTCTCTGAACTTCTGAAGAAGCTGAAGAATCCGGGGGTCGACCCGTTCAAGGAACCGAAGCTTCCGGGTGCGGTTGCCGTCATCTAATATGTTTGTCGTCCGCCGTCATCCTGAAAACCCTCTGCTCGCACCAAAGCGCGAGCAGACCTGGCAGTCACTCGCTTCGTTCAATCCGTCGGTACTCAAAACCAAGAAGGGTGTACGCATGTTTTATCGCGCATTGTCGAGCCCACCTGCGGTCATCGCTCCGTTCTCTCCCGAGAGCACGATTGGTGTTGCAGAGAGCGAGGATGGCGTGCACTTCCATTCAGAGCGCCAGATACTCGCACCGAAAGAAGACTGGGAAGCATTCGGCTGCGAAGATCCTCGCGTTACCGTACTTGATGGCACCACCTATCTTGCCTACACGGCAATTGGCGGATATCCGTATGGTCCAAGTAATATCAAAGCAGCAATCGCAGTTTCAAACGATGGCGAGAACTTTGATGAGCGTCACTTGGTGACTCCCTTTAACGCAAAAGCATTCGCGCTCTTTCCAGAGAAGATTGGCAACGACTATGCGGCCCTCCTTACCGCGCATACCGACTTCACTCCCGAGCATCCGCGTCCAACGATAGGGATTGCGCGCGCGAAATCGATTGAGGAGTTTTGGAATCCGGAGTTTTGGAATACCTGGCACAACACGCTCTCCGAGCACGCACTCGATATCCCGCGTCGCTCTGATGATGACCACATAGAGGTGGGCGCGCCACCAATTCTTACCGATAAAGGGTGGCTACTTGTGTACTCCTACATCCAGCGGTACTACGACGAGCCGAATCGCCTCTTTGGGTTTGAAGCAGCACTGCTTGATAAGGACGACCCGAAGAAGGTGCTCGGTCGCACGTACCCATTCCTTCTTCCTGAAGAGTTCTACGAGCGATACGGCGTCATTCAGAATGTGGCGTTCCCTACCTCGCTCATGCTCGATGGCGATATGCTCGACATTTACTACGGCGCAGCAGATACCACCTGCGCGAAAGCGAGCGTTCGCCTGTCTGACTTACTCGAATCGATGGACACCACCCGTCCCGTGTTTACGCGTAGTCTTCAGAATCCAATACTCCTTCCCCTTCCTGAGAATCAGTTTGAAGAGAAATTGGTGTTCAACCCAGCAGCAATCGACCTTGAAGGTTCGGTGCACATTTTGTATCGGGCGATGGACAACCTGAACACATCGACAGTGGGCTACGCGCGAAGTAAAGACGGCGTGACCATAGACGAGCGACTCCCGGTCGCTATCTATGGACCACGTGCCGAGTTTGAACTGAAGAATGGCAAGCCAGATGGCAACTCCGGTTGCGAGGATCCGCGCGCCTCGGTTATCGACGGACGCGTCTACCTGACCTACACCGCCTACGATGGCGTTCGTGTCCCTCATGGCGCACTCACCTCGATTTCTACTGAGGACTTTCTTGCAAAGCGGTTCGACCGGTGGGAAGAACCGAAGATTGTGACGCCGCTTGATGTCGATGACAAAGACCTCGCGCTGCTTCCAGGGAAAATTGATGGCAACTTCCTTCTCTACCACCGCATCAATCGCCGTATCGTCGCTGATTTGGTTCCTGATTTTACGTCAGGCGCTGCGGTCTCTCGCAATATTGAAATCATGGGACCACGCACGGGTATGTGGGACGCGGCAAAGGTTGGTATTGCAGGCCCGCCACTGCGCGTTCCTGGTGGTTGGCTCATGCTCTACCACGGCGTTTCCAATCGCTCCCGGTATCGCGTCGGCGCAGTGCTGCTTGCTGAAGACGGCGTGACGGTTCTGGCACGAGCTGCAGACCCAGTATTTGAGCCGCTTGAGCCGTATGAGCGAGAAGGTGAAATTAGTAACGTGGTATTCCCGTGCGGCGCCGTCATTCGCGGAGACACGGTATTCCTCTATTACGGAGGCGCAGACAAGGTGGTCGGGGTCGCGACCGCTTCCCTCGCCCGCATCATGGCCGCACTCTCATGACCAACTTCTCGAACATCAAGGCGGTAGGGTTCGATCTCGATTCGACACTCGCAGAAAGCAAGACACCCATGACTGAGGAGATGGGGGTACGGCTCGCAAAACTCATGACCCGAGTACCGGTTGCGGTTGTGTCTGGCGGATCATGGACGCAATTCGGTAAACAATTGTTGAGCGCACTTCCTAAAGACGCACGCCTCGAGCATCTCTTCCTCTTCCCCGTATCAGGCGGCATGTGCTTCCGTCATGACGGTAAAGTGTTCCGTGCGGTCTACGACCGGTCGCTGCTTCCGAAAGAAAAGAAGCTTGTCATGCAAGCGCTTACTGAAGCAATGGAAGAAACGGGGTTTTCTAAACCACCATCAGTCACCTGGGGGGCGCGTATCGAGGATCGCGGTGCACAAATCTCATTCTCCGCACTTGGCCAAGAAGCTCCCGTTGCCGAAAAGAAAGCATGGGATCCCGACAAGCGTAAGAGGACGCCGCTCCACACCGCGCTCACCAAGCGCCTTCCTCCGGGATTCATCGCGCGCATGAACGCGATGACCACCATCGACATTACCCGCGAAGAAGTTTCTAAGGCATATGCAGTACAGCAGTTCTCAGAGCTCTCCGGCATTGCCATTAAGGACATGCTCTACGTTGGGGACGCGCTCTTCCCGGGCGGAAACGATGAGATCGTGAAGCAGACGGGCGTCACCACCCAGCAGGTTATGGGTCCGCGCGATACCGCCTCGACTATTGATGCAATCCTCGCGAGTCGCGAGAGAGGACTCAAGGAAGCCCTCGCCAAGACATTTCGCGGCGAAGTGACGGATGAGATTATTGAGCGCGATAAGTATGCACGGGACACGAGTCTTTTTATACGCACACCATCTCTCGTTGTCTTCCCGAAAGACGCAAACGACGTGTCTGCGCTCGTGAAGGCGGTACGCGTTGAGAAAGAGAGCGGTAAGAATGTTTCTGTGACCGCACGCTCAGCAGGAACTGACATGTCAGGTGGACCACTTACCGAGTCAGTCGTTGCAGTGTTTACGAAATACATGAATCGTATTTCGGAGGTGGTTGAAAACGAGACTGACGGGTACGCGGTCGCGGAACCAGGTACGTATTACCGCGACTTCGAGAAGGAGACCATGAAAAAAGGCCTCCTGCTTCCCTCCTATCCTGCATCACGCTCCATCGCAGCAATCGGTGGCATCGTAAACAACAACTCCGGAGGCGAGCGCACGCTTGAGTATGGGAAGACTGAAGACTATGTAGAAGAAGTGGATGTCGTGCTTTCAGACGGGACGAAGACTACATTTAAAGCACTCAACCCCGCAGAACTTGCAGGAAAACAGAGCCAGCGTGATTTTGAAGGAGAAGTGTATCGGAAAATCGGTGCGCTCATTGCACGCAATCGCTCGTTGATCGAAGGCAAGAAACCGCGTGTCTCAAAGAACTCTGCAGGCTACGCACTCTGGAACGTCTACGACTACAAGCGCGGCACCTTCAATTTGGCAAAGCTCATCTGTGGCGCACAGGGCACGCTCGCACTCACCACCCGCATGAAGCTGCGTCTTGTGAAGCCAGAAACGCATCGCGCCATGCTCGTTATATTCCTGTCTGATTTGTCGTCACTCCCGGAAATTGTGCGGCGTGTGTTGCCGCACAATCCGGAATCGTTTGAGTCCTACGACGACCATACGCTTTCGCTTGCCGTGAAGTTTTTGCCACAAATGCTTTCGCAAATGGGACTCATGCGCGCAGTGCGCCTGGGTATCGACTTCCTGCCTGAGGTGGGACTCGTGCTCCAAGGTGGCGTGCCGAAGCTTGTGCTTATGGCGGAGTTTTCTCGTGACTCGGCCGCGTCAGCACTCCATGCCGCACAAGAAACGCAGGCTGCGCTTCGGGACCTGAAGCTGCTCACGCGCGTTGCAAAGAATGAACGAGCTGCGGAGAAATACTGGGTGGTGCGCCGTGAATCGTTCGCACTCCTTCGAAAGAATCTCCGGGGCTTTTATGCCGCACCGTTCATTGATGACTTTGTTATACCGCCTGACACCTACCCGCGCTTTCTCCCTGAGCTAAACAAGCTCCTTTCAGAGTACGAGCTTATCTACACTATTGCCGGCCATATCGGGAACGGGAACTTCCATATCATCCCGCTGATGAATCTAAAGGATCCAGAAACAAAGCGAATCATTCTTGAGCTTGCGCCGAGGGTATATGACCTGGTTATCAAATATGGTGGCACCACAACCGGCGAGCACAACGACGGCATTATCCGCACACCGTATCTAACCCAACTCTTTGGTCCTGAGATGGTGAAACTGTTTGAGGAGACCAAAGCTATCTTCGACCCCTTGAACATATTCAATCCTGGAAAGAAAGTAGGCGGCACCTTCGCAGACATCGAGCGCGACATGCTGAGGGAATAACATAAAACGGGGCCCCTTCTTGCGAAGCGACCCCGTTGTTCTCTCACCCGGCATTTCTCAAGTGCCGGTTTTTTCGATCTTCTGATCGGCAGTGCGCATCTTCTTGGAAGAAGAGCGCCCACCTTCGATGACGACCAAGGTCGGCACGGAAGAGACAGGTACCGCGTGAGCGGTGATGAGCTCTTGGACATAGTCTCCGTGAGCTCGCTGTCCTTCCGCAGCTTCCGCTTGGAGGTTGTCGAGGTACCGATAGGCACTCCGCACAGCTCGCGCCATACGAAGAACAATCGATGCCAGGTAACGACACGCGCTCCACACCGCTTGCGCAGCAGGGATGACGATCGTCACCGCAATCGCACGCACGACCGGGAATGCGACGTATGCCCAGTAGGCAAACGACGTCACCACAACGATGAACCCGTCGTAGAGCGTCTCAGCCGGAAGGCAAAGACGCACTGCTGCGTATTCCGCAGCCGAAAGCGCGATGACCACGAAGGCCATCCGGATCCGAGGACCCGGGAGAATTCCCTGCAGGAAACCACGGCTCAGCACGTAGATGGTGCGAGCGAGGTATCCTATAAGGAATGTGAGAGCGAGTACTGCCAGGAACACGAACACACCGAGGATCCAAGGGAACCACCACGTGTACATGACTTCCTGAACCATGAAGTCTTCGATAAGCTTCAATGCACTCTCCCTGCTAAAAGGGGCCTACCCCACGAATTAGGGTACCCGCAGATTATAGCTAATTAACCACTATTGTCAACTTACCTACCACTATCCCCATGAATCACAGAAATCATTGATTTTCAAAGGGTTTTATTGCATAGTAGGGATAACTCGCAGGTTGCAGCGCTTCCAATGGCCTAAAGCCTCAAAGAGTGTTCGAGAACGGCGAGGTTAACCAATTCATCAGTTTACATGGCAGCAAAACTCTACGTCGGCGGTATTCCTTATACTACGACTGAAGACGCGCTCCGGGCAGCCTTTGAGGAGGCAGGCCCAGTCGCTTCCGCTTCTATTATCATGGACCGCATGACCGGTCGCTCTCGTGGCTTCGGCTTCGTCGAAATGAACGACGATGCAGGTGCCCAGGCAGCGATTGATCGTTGGGACGGAAAGGAATTCGAGGGCCGCATGCTCTCAGTTTCTAACGCCCGCCCTCAGTGCG
>Ga0163151_10005761_pt1 | contig 15560 bp, 13 predicted proteins | sample OliLakLV19MP5IB2_FD_145596 | JGI IMG/M metagenome (GOLD analysis project Ga0163151, IMG submission 145596) | Freshwater microbial mat bacterial communities from Lake Vanda, McMurdo Dry Valleys, Antarctica - Oligotrophic Lake LV.19.MP5.IB-2 | ecosystem: Environmental > Aquatic > Freshwater >...
ACATTGATTGGGGCGTCGGCAGCGCCTGTGGATCCAGAGCGAAGGTTGCTTAGTTTCGTGGAAACGGAATTGCGGAAATTGACATCGGCGTTCAAGCCGCCAGGCAATCCAGCGATTGCATCAATGCCGCCCTGCAATAAGGCTCGTTTGAACACCTTTGCATAATCGATTTCTTCGCCAGATGCTGTTTGCCGCTCAAGTTCATGAAATGCGCCCCCGGACAGACCGAAACTTCCAGAGGTAATGACGGTATTGGCCATGGGACTGGCATCTAGCGCGCCACGGGTTAGGAAGTTTGCTCCTCGGGTTAAACTATGCGCTCCGGAGAAGAGTGCAGCATCAACGACCATAGATCGCGAGTCCATGACCGTGTTCCAGGTTCGGCCAAGTCCTTGGGAAATGTTCGTCTGTCCTTGCCCGTCCACGTAGTTCGCTGGTGTCAAACTAGTATCGATTACCCTTGCGCCCATACCGAGCACAACACCTTTCAGCGCAGGGCTTGCAATTGGCATATGCCCAAGTCCGTGGAACATGCCTTTGGTCAACCCACATTTGAGGCCACCGACCGCAAAGTCTCCGGCGAAAGTTAAGGGGTCATCTTTAGCTTTGGCTTGATCGAGTCCGTACAAAGTTACGGTTGCAGCAAGTCCGTAACCACCGCGGTTGGTCAGGAAGCCGGCTTTCGATCCGCCGAAAAACAGTGCAGCTGTTTTGACGCCGCCGCCGACGTAGTGACTAAACTCACTTTGAAATTCTACTTCTTCTTGATCCGCTTCCACAGCAGATCTGATTTTTGATTCCATCTGCTGGATACGAGTGGAATCGCCTTTCGCCTGAGCGTCTTGGACTTCTTTTTGCAGCTTTTGGAGTCTTTCCAGAGACGATTCATCGCCTCTCCAGACCATGCTCATGCCCGATGCAAGAACACTGCGGTCGCCGTCCGCTTTTTTGTGCTCTTCAATCTGCTGGTTCAGCGCCGTGACGCTGAGCTCTGCCGATAGTTCTTTTCCAATTATGCTGCTACTGTCGCCGCTCATTAACGATCCCTATTACGAGATGTTCCTAGGGTAAGGAACTCAAGTACTATCGACAATGGGGAAATGCCCATCGGAACTGCTTTCACTGTCCGGGCAGAACAAGTCCTCAGATCACCGCAAAAGCCCCAGTTCACTTAGCGTCCACGGCAAAGAAACATCCTTCTGCGTGTATAGCCAGCGTCCAACTCATGCTAGCTGGAAAGACCAGGATGTTTGAATCAGCCCAAGTCGTTCCCGAGCCTGCTGATGCTGAAGGCCATGGTCTTGCCCCCTCTAAACAAAATCGACCAAGATCGACCGGGGGCAGGTTGGAGCACCAAAATCCCGGACCACTGTCTGAAGGAAGGACATAACATGGCTCAGGCAATTGTTTTTCGAACTCTGTCAAAGCTTCACCGTCGATTAAACAAGGAAAGAAGCCTTTCTCGAAAACATACAAATCCCAATTTCTGACGACGCTCTTGCCGGTTTCTTGGCAGAGTTTAGAGGCATATCGCTTTCTCCAACCCTGCAACAACTTGAGTTTCTCGCCCTTACCCAATAGCTCAACGTCGATTCCCGGAGATTCAAGGTACTGTTCCAGAGCATCAATGCTCATGTACTGGGCCGCCCCAATTTTCGAAATCAAGATTGAAGTTATTTTCTATGGCTGCGAACCCAACTCTGGTAGCTAGATTGCCTTGTGAGACTAAGGAAACTTTCGACCTGGGCGATGGCATCAGTAAAGTCACCCTTCGCCGGGTCGGCGGACTGCCCAGCAGTTGCGCTATCGTCGTCACGGTAATCGTATGCTGGCGCTTCATCTTCGTCCACGTACTCGTCGGTCAGATCGATGCCCGGGAAGTGAATATCTGGAACCTCTTTCTTCGATCGCGCGGCTGGAGATTGCGAAGAGCCTCCACCGGTTGGAGAAGATGCACCGGCGAAATCCTCGTTGGTCGGCGCTTCCATTGGTGGAAGTGGATTTTGCTGCGGCGCTTTCGGTCTGGCGGCTTTCTTCTTAGGTTTACCGGTGCTTCCAATGTTATCGACGTCATCCGAAACTAATCGGCTCTGCCCTTGAGCAGAAGCCGCTGGCTGCGGCTGTCCAAACGGCTGCGCGTGCACACTGATGTTCGCCACGTGACCGTTGGATGAATTGTTGGACCGAGGACTGGTTTCCGCTTGCGGAACTTGAGCTGCCTGCACCAAATAAATTGCACTTGCTCCCTGCGGAACAGCGATGATCTCGCGAACGCGCTCTACGGGCACAGAACCGGATTCGGACTTGGCCGCTGCCGCTGCACCAGCAGGAAGGGCTTGCTGTTCCGTCACTTGCGGTGCCGCAAACGCAGCTACCGGCGATACTTTTTGCGGAGCTGGAACTTCAGCTACTGCCGGAACTTCAGCTACTGCTGGAACTTCAGCTACTGCTGGAACTTCAGCTACTGCTGGAACTTCGGCTACTGCTGGAAGCTCCGGCTCGGCCCGAGCAGGGATCGGAGGCGCGAGTTCGACAATTTCAGTTTCATCATCAGCGACTGAGCCCCGCAACGGCATATCTTTGACCGCTGAGGACAACACCGTTCTGCGCTCCGGCGGGCCAAAATCGACCATGGACAACTTGTTTGGTTTTGGACGACGAACAATGTTCGGAGGCACAGGTCTTCCATTCTTGCCGACCTGCACAGAGGCCTCGAACTCGCTGGCGTCTGGAAAGATTTCTCTCACTACATACGGTGGCAAAGCAGTGGGCAGTGTGTTCTCAGCTTTGGTCAGGGCAATTTGATGTTCAATAAGCTCTCGCGGGATGAATTCATCCGCAGCGGACTTCTCATAAGACTCTAGGGCTCGCTCGAACGATCCCAGCTGACGCCACAGCTCGGCCATGATCAAGTGATCCTGCCCGGTCGCAGCAACTAGGGTTTCTTCTTCGATGCCGCGACTTTGTTCGTACGCAGCAAGTTCAAGCCACAGCTCACCGGCCTCGCCAGACTCACGCGCGCAGTACAGCCCATTCAGGGCAATGAAGGCAATATCTAGTGGGTTCACATTCTTTTCGCGTGCGTGCTTGACGGCTAGCGCGAATTTTTTCGAATGGTCTATTTTTTCGGCATCGGGCAGCATTTCCGGGTTCAATGAACTGCCCTTGCAGCGTACAGTCCAGGTTGCATAACTGCAATGTGGGCAAACGGCAATCAAAGATCCGCGCAATTCAGCATCCGGCAAGACTCGGTGCAAATCAGCTTCAACAATATCGAACTCGGTTACTGGCGGCAATTCCAACAAAGAAGACGTGCTGAAACTGCACTGACATTCCGGACAGGATACCGGGATGTCGCGTAGAACAAAGCCTTCTAAGACCGGAGTATTCAGATGAGCCACCATAATTCGCCAAGCGGAAAGTCCGCATTAAGAATTTATCTCTATATCAGCCCAACGTAAATGTGGTTTCCACCATGACGGAGCCAAAAGATTTAAGCTGTCCGACAAATTATGGTTCGCCCAGAGCCAAGGCTGACACCAGTCTCGATGGCGAACTGGGGCATCGCATCTATATATTTGCCAGTCAGCAGTTGGCGTAAACCGGTCGCCAGGTGTCAATTGTCTCAGCCCGTGGTACATCCGAGAGATGGACGAGCGCCTGATCATGAAAGAACAAGAAGCTGAATTCATCAAAGTTGAGCAAAATCCAAATGACCAAGTCAGCGACGATCCACTGATCGGCAGTTGCCTCGATGGTCGTTATCGACTGGAGTCAACCATCGGATCTGGCGGATTCAGCTTCGTCTACAAAGCCACGCACCTTCTTTTGGATAGGACTGTGGCGGTGAAGGTGTTAAATCAGCTGGCACCGCAGTCGCGCGAGCGATTCAAACGTGAAGCGGAAGCCATGCAACGAGTCAGGCACAACAACGTAGTAGCTCTGCAGGATTACGGCATACTGACTGATGGTCGACCATTCATTGTAATGGAGTTGGTAAGCGGCGAAACTCTGGCAGACCTGTTGACCAAGCAAGGCAGATTAAGCGTCGAGGAAGCAATATCGATTGCCTCCTCGATTTGCCTAGCTTTATCGGCTGCCCATGCAGCCAACATTATTCATCGAGACCTGAAGCCGGGAAACATTATATTGACGCAGAAGGACTCAGAGTTCATCGTCAAAGTGGTCGACTTCGGGCTAGCTAAATCCATTCACGCAAAAGACGGGGATACTTTAACGGTGTCCGGCGACACCGTCGGAACGCCGCAATACATGAGCCCTGAACAATGCACAGGTGCACCACTTGACGGGCGCTCGGATCTGTATAACCTTGGTTGCATTCTCTACGAGATGTTATCGGGCCGTAAAGTAGTCGATCATGAATCCATGTATGAGTGCATGCATGCTCACCTTAACGAGCCAGCTCCGGACTTGCCTGACAACGTGAAGGTCCCGAGGGCGCTTGCAGAAGTGGTGCGCCATGCGCTCTCCAAAGACCCAGCCGGACGATACGCCAATGCCGGGGAGATGCTGGACGCACTAAATACGGTGCACAAACGCGTCACGTTTTTTGTGAATCGCAAACACGGGAAGCTGATCAAATTTTCCGCCATCGCATTCCCGATTTTGTTCGTCTTATTGTTCGCCGGTATCATAATCGTTGACACTTTCAACCCTGACCTGGCACAGGCGTCGAAGGTCGACCTGCGTGGACTTAAGTGGATCAACAGGGAAATTGGTCGCATAAAATGCGACGTTCCGGACTTCCAGCCGGAGTTCAAGACCGAGCCCCATGACGAATCGGCTGCTTTGGTTCGCAGATACGACCTTGCGAAATGGCAATATATCGAATTGAAAGAGTATCAAAATCGGGATTTGCAGGCTGAAGTTACGCTTCAAAACACACGGCACTCGAGTTACAAGGGGTACCGAGAACTTACACCGATGCATAAAGCCAAATTTGGTAAGGAGAATTTGGAGGGTTACGACTCGTCCTTTATCCTCGGACCTGGCTATGAAAGACACGCGTTGCTCAGCGTTGGCCCTCACGTCTATAAGTTCAAATTGCGCTCTCTGGGACGTAATTCTCAAATAGAGGCTGCGTATGAGCGAATGTTGTCGTCGGTGATGCGGAGTTATTAAATGCGCGAGACGAGGTCGCCCTTTTCTGCGATGATTACTCCCTATCCGATCGGATTGTTCTGCCTTGCATATTATGGAATGAAAGAGGATTGCTGCTTTTGCAAAAACTGATAACGACAATATTAGTCGCGCTAGCGCTGGCCGGTTGTACCAAGACTGAACCGCAAGCGCCGGAAGCAAAGCTGACACCAATAACGATTGCCCAATTTGGACACGTTTTCCTCTATATGCCTTTGTACGTAGCAGTGGACAAAGGATTTTTCAAAGACGAGGGTCTCAACGTAAATCTGGTTAGCACCGGTGGAGATGAAAAAACGTTCGCCGCAGTTTCCAGCGGCAGCGCTCAATTCGGCGTCTCCGACCCTACCTTCGCAGCAATCGCCCGCGAGCGGGGGCAGGGCGGCAAAGTGGTGGCAGGTGTGGTTCGGGGCGTACCATTCTGGATGATCTCTTTTAAGGACGGTGTCAAGACGGCCAAAAGTCCAACCGATCTGGCGGGACAGCGGATCGCAACCTACACGGCACCATCTACAAGTTACGCAGTTGTGAAGAAGCTCTTGCAGAACAATGGGCACCCAGTGAAAGCAAAGATTGTCGAAGGTTCTTTCGGAAGCCTGCTGGCCATGCTGAAAGCCGAGCAAGCTGACATCGCACAAGAAATAGAACCGGTCGTGTCGATTGCCACCAACGATGGGGCGCGGATTGTCTATTCTCCAGCGGCCGAGTTGGGCGATTTTGCATTCACTGGAATGACTGTATCGGACGACTATCATCGCGAACACCCAGAAGTAATTCAACACGCAGTCAACGCTTTAGCGCGAGCCATGACCTACATAAAGGATGACTTCGATGGTGCTGTAGCGGTGGCACAGAAGGAGTTCCCGGAACTATCACCTGCTATAGTTCGGTCTGCTCTCACACGATTGAAAGAGCAAGGCACCATACCGCCATCGCCAATGTTGGAAGAAAAGGCATGGAAGAAGGCGATTGCTTTGCGAAAGGAAATTGGCGATATTCAAGGTGCTGGTAATTACGCAGAGAACGTCGACATGAAGTTCGTCCAGCAGGTCAAGCAGAAATGACACCAGTGGTGTCGGAAGACCAAGGGAAAGGAGACTTGCCCGTTCTGGAAGTCTCGGCTCTTGATTTTTCGTACTCGGCCGGACTTACCAAAACACCCGTCGTTCAGGGCTTATCACTGAAGATATTCCCGTCCGAGATAGTCACGATCTTGGGAGCGAGCGGCTGCGGCAAGACGACGCTGCTGAATTTGATTGCCGGACTCATAGCTCCAATTCAAGGCAGTATCAAAGTCACTGCAAACTCCGGTGAGCGTGGAAGAATCGGTTACATCTTCCAGCAGGACGCACTATTTCCCTGGCGAACTGTCAGAGATAACATATTGCTCGCTCTGCACCTGGATCCTTCGCGGAAGAAGGATGTTTCTGAATCTCGCATGAACACTTATTTGGAAACATTCCATTTGCCGCAATCAGTGTTGGCAAAATATCCTTCACAGCTATCTGGTGGCATGCGACAACGCGTGAGCATTATTCAGTCCCTGATGTTCGAACCGGAGCTGTTGCTACTCGATGAGCCATTCTCTGCGCTGGACTTCTATACAAAACTGCGATTGGAAGCGGAGTTCTATCAGCTGATTAAGCGCGAGAAACGAGCCGCGATTCTAGTTACGCACGACATTGATGAAGCAATCGCTCTTTCAGATAGAGTCTTGATAATGGATCGAAGCGGCAATTTCACAGAAAATTTCTCCATCAATCTAGGCTCCAGCCGCGACCCGGAACAAGCCCGTGGCGCCCCCGAATTCAGTTCCTATTACCAGAAGATCTGGAAGGAACTGAAAGCGGTGATCCAGGAATGAATACGACATCGCACTCACGCTTCACCAAAACCGTCGGTCACTTCTTACTGTGCCTGCTGCCGCTTTTGTTTTTTATCTTTGCCTGGGAATTGGCGACAGCGTGGGAGCCGAAGCGCCAATTCATTTTTTCCACTCCGCTCAAAGTCTGGAATGCCTTGATCACACTGACATTAAGTGGTTCGCTATTCAAGCACGCATGCATCACAGTATGGGAGGCGGTGTGCGGCTTCCTGCTTGGCACATCGCTTGGAGCTGTCGTCGGACTGTCCTTCTGGCATTCACGCCTAGCTGCGCGAATTGCGCGGCCGTACATAAGCATGATCGGCTCAATTCCAATCTTTGCCATGGCACCGATTATCATCGTTTGGTTTGGCATTGGAATCACTTCAAAAATAGCTCTAGCTTTTTTACCAACGTTTATAGTCGCCGTCACGCAGTCTTACCAAGGCGCGATGTCGGTCGAACAGCGTTTTCTTAGGATGATGCAAGTCGTTGGCGCAAAACGGATGCAAGTGTTTCGACTGCTTGTAATACCATCATCCATCGTTTGGGTCGTGAACGCGATGAAGCTGAACATCGGCCTGGCACTACTTGGGGCCTTCGTCGGCGAATTCATTTCCTCAGAACAAGGACTGGGATATCTGATCGTCAAAGCTTCTGGACTCTACGATATGGCTACGGTTTTCGCCGGTGTCATAGCGCTGGCAGCCATCGCGCTGATTCTCACAGCGGCAGTAGATCAACTCGAGCGCTACTTGCTTCGCTGGAAGGCGCCAGAAGCGACCTAGCTAACGTGAATCGACAACTCATCAATTAATCCTGGGGCGAATCCCACCTGCTTTCAGGCCTTGAAACGAAAAACTCTTCAGGCCGGGCATAACAAATTGGGATTAAGGATTTGCCGATGAATTTTGATGAAAAACAGCAACATAAAGTTGAACTGCGCACCGGCCCTGAATCGGACGATCCGGGTCGCTCCGTGCAAAGTGCTACCGCAGGCAACTTTGTGTTGGCTGAGCAACTCAGTATCGGATCGACGAGCACGTTGCACAAAGGCATTCACCATGCCAATGGCGCTGTTGCCGCAATCAAGATCATTAAACCACCGGCTGGGCTCGAGGCCGGCTTCAAGAAGCGCCTTAAAGTCGAAGTCGATTCGGTCGCTCGCCTCTGTCATCCATCGATCTTATCGATTCTGGAATCTGGTGAAAGCGAATCGATCGTCTATGTGGCCACTGAGTATGTGGACGACCCCACTCTATTTGACGTGGTGCATGCAAGTGCCAACCTCAGTAAGGCCACCATTCTCGGCTACCTGGTTAGCGCCTGTGAAGCTCTTGCTCACGCACACAGCAATGGCGTGGTGCATCGGAAATTAAGCAGCGACAAGATTTTCATTTCGGATGATGCGACGCTCGGCGAACACGTCCGTGTATCGGGGTTTGGAACGGGCTGGCTCGGCGACTCTCAGAAGGCGGATCCGCGCACGGATGTGCTTGCATTCGGCAGACTCACGGAAGAAGCATTTACCGGGTCTTCAATGACCCCGGAATTGGAAAGCATGATCGCATTTTGTACCGCACCGCATCCAACCGATCGCTACGCGGATTGTCGAGAAGTTCTCGAGAACTTGCTTCTTTTGAGCAGAGGACGAGCGCCGGAGCCACCGAAGAGCCGACCATTGCAAGGGCTCACGAAGCCGGTCCCGATCGCCATCTTGACATTAATCGTGGTAATTGGACTAGTCGCACTCGGGTTCGCCCTAGCTCTTTCAGCTAAGCCGCCGGCAGCGCTAATTGCTAAACCGGCAGTGCAAGCGGTACAGGCGGAAATAAAGAAAGAAATCGAGAAGGCAAGACTGCAACCACAGCAATCACCACTTTCGTCGGAAGAAGCTCGTGATAGATATGGACTGAATGACAGTCCCACTAGCACCAAACCGCTGATTACTAAACAAGCACTCAAAACTGTGGCAACAACCGGCACAGCCGCTGCGGCAGCCGCATATCAATCGCTAAGCCCTGAGCAAAAGCGGAAGGCTCAGGAAGCCGCCGTTAAGGGCGCTACGAACGCTGCACTGAAATGGCAATCGCTGAAACCGGAGACCAAAGCGTCACTGAAAAAGAACGCAGCGTCAGCGACCGGCAAGGCATTTAGATTTTTGCAGAAATTGCCAAACTAGTATGTGACTAGCTTCTTCTATTACAGTGAAGGCTTCAGGTAACCAGGAGCCACGCGGTACAACGTACCGGGCGCCGGTTCGGCGCCCGGTACGCACGGTACATGGGTCCAATCCGGGTCAAAGATTCTCAAAAAGATCAGTTGTTCTTGCGACCAAAGCGCAACAAACCGAGGACGCTTATCAGCCCGACCAGCCCGACCATGAGCAGCTTCGAACTGAGCAACTTATTGTTGGGGCCGCGATGGAGACACGCCTCGGCCGGATTATTAGCGTTGTAATAAACTTGTACCGGCTTTCCCACAGGATATTCGGTGAGATACGCTGCCGTACCGGATGCAGTCCGAAACTTAGGATTCGGAAATCCGAGCCGGTCACAGTCGAAGGGACGACCGTCAACGCTATAGACGTATCTGACTTTGGCATCATAAATCTCGGAATTTACAAGCAGATCTGCGCGAGAGATAATAATTTTGCCCGAGGTGGGCAGCCAGCTATTACTTGCGATGCCCATGAAGTAGATTGGTCCCACATCGTAGAGCAAAAGAAGAAATATAAATCCCATTCCGATAGAGGCCACCAAATTTCGATTCTGCATGCTCATTTTGAAACTGTCTGCTCCCCAAGTGCTTAGAATGTCGAAACTCACTGTTTAACTGCAGGCTTCAAGTAACCCGGTGCCACTCGATAGAGTGTGCCAGGCGCAGGTTCGTATTTTGATACCACTTAATCGACAAAGCCGCTATTGATCAACTCCTCAAGCACGGAGTCCGTCACCGCCTCTAAGTTGCAGATGGGCAGCTTGGACAAACTTTGCTCACAGCCAGTTCTCTGGCTCCATCAGCAGTCGCTTACAGCGCTCCACTGACTCCTGCGCCTCGCGGTCGTATTGGTGAAAGGCTAAGTGCTCTTCGAGAAAACTCAGCTCGCTACATGCTGAAGCCTTTCGCTTCATTCGTTCCGCAAAGGAAGTTTCCCCTCTTTGCTCTGCGACTTCGGCAAGGATTTCATAGGCTTTTTGATTTCGATTAGTCATCGCTATTGCAGCCTGGCAATCAGAAACCGCCTCGCAGTGACGGTCTAACGCTTTGTAAACCTTCGCACGCGTTGTTAGGACAGTTGACTCTTTCAAGGTAGAGCCAGAAGATTGAACGACTGCGGTGTAATCAGCCAGAGCCTCCTCGTAACAGCTGAGCTCAAAGTAGCAGGCTCCGCGCCAGCAGATGGTCAAATCCCGATTATTGAGTGTCGAGAAACCTGTCTCAAACCAGAAATCATGCGGCACAAGAGTGGCCAGTTCGATACAGCGTGTAAAGTCGTCTGCCGCTTGTGCGAACTGAAGGTAGAAAAGGTACGTCTGCCCACGGTGAAAGTAATTCTCCGCATCGTTCGGGTTCAGTTCAATTTCTTTTGTGTATTTTTCGATGTCGATCATGTGGCTTCCACACTTGAAAATACCGATAGCTAGATCCTCGAGCTTTCACCTTTACGGTTTCGGCTTGATGTAACCGGGAGCCACGCGGTACAGAGTGCCGCGAGCAGGTTCGTACTTTGCCACCACTTTGTCGACAAATCCGCTATTAATCAGCTCCTCAAGGACAGTGTCTGTCATCGATTTGAACTCGTACTGTCCACGTTGAAACGTCCAACAGTTAGGGAAGATGCGAATCGGATTGTCAGTTTTCACAGGCTCAATACTATTTGGATTTGTTTTCAGGAAGGATATCGCAAGGGCCGGCTCTGTGAAAGTAACATCAGCCTTTCCAGTGGATACTGTCATCAGCATTTGGGAAACATCAGTTAACTGCGGAAGCGACACTTTCTGGGACTTTGGAAAATCGGCCATGGCGATCACCTCTGCAGTTTCACCATCTATGGTGGCAACCTTCACTTTTGGTGAATCGAACTTAGCGACATCATTGCCAAACCGTTTGTCTCCCGCTTTGACGTATGCAAGCAACGGACTGTAATACAGAGGCTTCGAGAAATCAACTAACTTGGCTCGATTGGCATTAGTCCAAACCGGGGTTGCAATAATGTCATAGCGGTTCGTCTGCAATCCTTCCAACATAGACCCCCATCCAACCTCCTCCGCCCAGACAATCTCCAGACTTAGCTTCTCCGCAACCTTCTCCAGCACTTCCACACCAATTCCGGAAAGCTTTCCCGTGTTCGGATCTTTCATGCAACTTGGGCTGTAAAGAATGTATCCGCATCGCAGTTTACCGGATGTTGTGACGCGGTCGTACAGCGAGTGGGTGGTACCCCGATCTCCGCTAGCACCACCTGATCCGCCAGAGTCGGTAGACGAGCAGGCGCTGAGCAATGAGACACAAAGACCTGCACAAAGGGCCGTGCCGAACGTCAAGAATTTATTCACTTCGAGCCTCTCTAAATGGCTGACTAACTGGCTTGCTTTACTACAGACAGAAACTTTTGTAGTCGCTCGTTTTTCGGCTGCAAAAGTATCGACGGGTCACCGTGCTCAACTATAGTGCCTTGGTCCATAAAGTAAATTACATCAGCTGCCTCTTCGGCGAAATGTAGCAAATGGGTAATTGCCAGAATTCCTATGCCAGCTTGCTTCAGCTTCTGCAAATAGCTAAGGATAATAGCTGTTTGCTCCACGTCAAGAGAAGATGTAATCTCATCCAGAAGTATGAACTCCGGCTTCAGCATAAAAGCGCGCACCAAGGCAACACGTTGCCGTTGCCCCAACGATGCTTCGTTGGGGTATCGGTCGATAAAGTCCTTCATGCTGAACATCTCGATAAACTCGTTCAGTTGCTCGGTTCTTTCTTCGCGATAGCGCAAGGTAATAGGCAAGGTTATGTTTTGACGAAGCGTCAGATGAGGCCAGAGGAACAGCTGTTGAAACACAGCAGTGATACCAGGCCAAGGCTTGGGTGGAGCCTGCTTGTCCGAAAGTGGGAATTTGTAGTCTCGTCCATCGAACGATATGGTGCCCGAATCAGGCAAATCCAGAAGAGCAAGCGCCCTCAATAGCGTCGACTTGCCGGAACCGGAAGGGCCAATCAAAAGCGACAACTTGCCCGCCTCAACAGTCAAATTAGCGGAATCAAGAATCCGTCGCCCGCCGATTGTCTTTTTCATGTCAGAGCATTTGAGCATAATTAGCGTTCCGAAAAGTCACGGGTGTAACGGCTCTTAAGCCACAAGGCAATTCCATTCATCGGCAAACAAATACATAAGAACAACAGACCAAGCGCGGTGTAGATTTCCACCGGGCGGTAGATCTGGGAATTGATTTGCTGTGCGACTCTAAATACCTCACCAACAGAAATCAAGCTGGCAAATAGCGTCCCCTGCAACATGTTCACCTGAAGTGTCAACACGCTTGGAATCGCCTGACGCAGAACGATCGGCAACTGAATGTACAACATGGCCTGTAGCGGTTCGATTCCGCAAACCTTAGCCGCAACAAGGTACTGCTGCGGGAACTCGTTCAGCACGGTGCGGATGATGTCTGACACGGCAAATACGTTGATGATGGACAATGTAGCGGCGGCGGTGAAAAAAGGATCGATGACCACGCCAAGCATACCCTGCAGCGGGTAATGCAGCCAGAAAAGAAAGACCAGCACGGGAACACCAGAAAGAATGAAGGAAACAGTGCGTGCCGGAAATCCAACCGCCAACGGCCAACGTGAACTGAGCGCACCGACAAGCGATCCACAGACAATTCCCACAGTCCAGATGATCAGAGCCAGCCGAAATGTAACGATCAAACCTTCACTCAGCGCATGCTGGTACTTGATCAGAATATCCAGTGGTGTCATTCAATACCCGCAGGCTACCATTTATCTTGCATGCAAATATCATCGTAGTGCTGCTGATCCATCTTAGGTGGATTCTTCGGCGTGGCTTGGTCCATGCGGAATCTGGAATCCTGGCGAATGCTTTCTAGCACTCTGATGGTCGGCTGCGGTGCAGTGCCGCCCGTTGGCGTACTGTACATCGAACGGGCCTGTTGCAATGCATGAGCTGCGTAGTAGTTCTGCATGTTCATTTTGCGAGGGTCAGCTCCTGCTTCCAGGACAGAGTCATAGACCTGCATAATGCCTTCGTCTTGCAATGCGCCCGCGCCATGGATGCGCTCCGCGATGGAAATCGATTGTACGCGGTGAGAATTGTCGGAGAAATCGGAAGAGGCTTGGTAGGCAACTTCGAATACTTGCGGTGAGGTGAGCTGACGAGCGTCAAAGCCGCCCTGTTTCTGAATGCTCATGATCTTGGATTCGATCCAATTCGAGTCAACACCCTTCGTTTCCAATTGGCTGAGGATCTCGTTCATCGGCACACCGGCAGTTGCGACACCGCGCTCGGAGGCAGCAGCGTTAATTGCGTGATTGAAGACAGTATGGGCATCACCACCGGTGCGAACAGCATCTGAGGCAACCAAGTTCGCTTCCACAGTGAAGGCCTTTTCATTGAATCCGCCTGGTTGACTCTGCAGCCTGGCTGCAATTTCGACCGTTGTTCTGTTGACAGTGCCGCCGGCGCCAATTACATTGCGCACCGCAACAGCCTGTTCTGGACGAGCATTGCCAGTCTCGACGTGATTGGCGATTTGTTGAACCATTTGCATTGCATTTGCATCAATCGGTCCAGTTCCACCACCATCCATGTAACGAAGGACATCAGCTTGCGTTTGATTCACAGAACTAGAGCCTGGCGAACCAATTATTCTTTCTGTAGCAATGATGTGTTGCGCCGATATGGTGTTCGGGTTGGCACCGGCGCTGATTAACTGGTAGGTGGCATTTGCACGGCTCGGAGTGAATCCGGCAGTACCTAGTGCACGCACTGTGATACCAGCGGCTTGAACGGCTGACTGCAGGTTGTCCCGACGACCAGCGTTTGCCGGGTCATCAATATTTATGTAGCCGCCGGCGCTGGTTTCGACAAAGTCATCCAGGCTATTGGAGAAGTTAGGATCCATCATCATCCGTGCGCTGATGCCAGCTTGGTTCATCATGCGAACGCGATCGCCAGAAGCAACCAAGATAGTTTCGAACTGCTGCGCGCCTTGTTCCGGACCGAAGCTTGCATGCGCTATGCGGCGCACCTGTTCAAAGGTCTTGGCTCCTCTCATACTGGACACGCCACTGATGTTAGCTCCAATTCTTCCGGCAGAACCCGCGCTGGCTCTGTAGGTGGCATCAGCAGGCAACGAAAGTTCGCTTGCCAGCTGTGCATGGTTGTGCAGTACATCTGGAGCAAGGTCCTTGCCACCAGATACTTGGTCCATGGCAATCGCAGTCTGCACATAGCTTTCCGGTGTCGAACGAGCAATTTCGCCAAGGAGAACAGCACCTTCTGTGGTGTCTGGATCGAAGCCTTCCATCCGGCTGTCGTACATAGAGGCACGCAATAGAGCACGAACAGCAGCTTTTCTGGCGCCTGGTCTCATCGTCATAACGTAAGGGTTCTGTACGGCGCCCCGTGTGGCAGCGGTGATTGGCAAACCTGATGCTTGCAATGCGTCTGTGGCAGGTCCGATTGCCGGGTTCCATGCCGATTCCGACGCGCCCGGATCGGTTGCAATCCAGACAGCCATCGCGTCTTTATCCGGAGTCCAACGTCCATAACGGCTCTGCAGGAACTGCGTGTACTCATTGCCTTGCTCGCCATTCAAATATGCTTCGGAGCCCTGAACTGCCATTTTGTAATGAGCTTTTTGCATGCGGTGCTTGCCGATAGGCGATGTGCGCCAGTCTTGCCCCTGGGCGTCCATATAGTTAGCCATCATGCCTTCTTTCATGCCCTGCGGTGCAGCAGCATCGGATGACACGGCCGCGCGCTTTGCGGCATCTGCACCAGCGGGATCATCGGTCATCCGGTTAGCGAGACCAGCGACCATCAGCGTGCGTGCTTTTTCTGCGTCGCTTGCGCCTTCTCTTAAGTTAATGAATGATGCACCGTTGCGTGAAGTACCTTCAACCGAGTTTGTAGCCTGTCCTTCACGAACGCGAGTTCCGAGAGTTTTGATACCGGCAACAATTCCTCGGACTGCGTCAACACCGTATAAGTTTTGGTTACTGAAGTAACCGGTGCCGAGCTTAGCTTCTTCCCAGTTCTTGCCCTCAGCGTCCATGGCTGCTGTCATCGGCGTTGCTGCCCCACCACCTGCAGCACCAGTACCCGGACTTACCACACCGCCGCGCCCAGCAGCTAGACCGCCGGCAAGGGCGGCGGCAGCAGCCACCGCAGCGACTGGTTTGGCACCAGCTAAAGGAGTTACTGGCGGAACCACACCACCTGGCGGAACTACACCACCTGGCGGAACTACACCACCTGGCGGAACTACACCACCTGGCGGAACCACACCACCTG
>Ga0163151_10005764_pt1 | contig 15554 bp, 9 predicted proteins | sample OliLakLV19MP5IB2_FD_145596 | JGI IMG/M metagenome (GOLD analysis project Ga0163151, IMG submission 145596) | Freshwater microbial mat bacterial communities from Lake Vanda, McMurdo Dry Valleys, Antarctica - Oligotrophic Lake LV.19.MP5.IB-2 | ecosystem: Environmental > Aquatic > Freshwater > Lake...
GCCCTTCCCCAGTTGAAGGTCGCCCCAGGTGTTGAACTTGTGGCAGTATATATGAAGGCTACGCCGCTACATATGGCTGGTGGTGTCAACGTACTTGTAAATGCCGGGATTGGATTCACTGTCACCGGGACACTTTGGCCCGGTGCATTGTTGCAGCCATTGGCGGAAGTGATGTAAGTATACGTTACTACAATTGGTAGCGGAGTCGTATTTGTGAGCGTCTCGCTTACATTACCGGCTCCAGCCGAAGCTGCTTCAGAAATACCAACCGTTAGAGGTCTGCTCCATGCAAACGTTGCTCCGGCTGTTGCGCTCGTGGCAGTGTAGGAAAAAGTAGAGCCACTGCAAATCGCAGGTGGCGTCAATGTGCTGCTAAGTACCGGTATTGGGTTTACGGTAACTACAACGTTTTGCCCTGGATTCGTACATCCATTCGCAGACGTTGTGTAAACATACGTCACGTTTATTGGCGCGGTCGTCGTATTGGTTAATGCTTCAGCAGGATCTCCAAATCCCAGTGTCGGACCGGCCGGCAAAATGCCGGCAATCGTAGCGCGGTTCCATGGAAATACAGCTCCTCCGGTGGCGCTTGTAGGCACATAATTAAATACCGATCCACTGCAGATGGCTGGAGGTGTAAGTGTACTCGATAAAACCGGTATGGGATTAACAACTACTACCACGGAGTTTGGCACTGGATTATTACAGCCGTTCGCACTAACCGTATACACATAGGTAACATTGATTGGGGCAGTAGTGATATTCGTCAGTATTTCATTGGGGTTCCCTCCGGCACCGGGCAAACCACTGCCGCTCGATGCGGCTTCCGCAATACCTACCACCACAGCTCTGGTCCATGCAAAGCTGGCACCTGGTGTGCTACTCGCCGGGACATAGCTGAATATTGTCCCGCTGCAGATGGCAGGTGGTGTCAACGTACTGGTAAATACGGGTACCGGATTTACTGTCAATACAACATTTTGAGGGTTGCTGCAGCCGTTGGCAGTAAGGGTAAATGCGTAGGTTACGTTGATAGGAAATGTAGTCGTGTTGGTAAGCGATTCGCTGATCATGTTGCTGGCGATGGGGCCAACGCCCGGCTCCGTGATGCCCCCTACTGCTGCCCTTGTCCATGAAAATGCAGTGCCTCCGGTTGCACTGGTTCCAGTATAATTGAAGATTACTCCGCTGCAAATGGCCCCGGTAAGTGAACTACTTAACGTCGGCGTTGGATTTACCGGCACCACAACGTTTTGGACATTATTACACCCATTGGCGCTTACGGTGTATGCATATGTTACGTTTACTATAGCGGCAGATGTGTTGGTTAAAATCTCGTTAGGATTGTTTGCCCCAGATGTAGGTCCAAGTGGCAAAATATTTGCAACCACTGCCCTGTTCCAGTTAAACGTCGTTCCTCCGGTAGCACTCGTAGGAACGTAGCTGAATGTCGTCCCGCTACAAATTGCGGCAGGTGTTAGTGTACTGCTGAGGAGCGGAAGCGGATTCACAGAGACTACCACACTTTGTCCCGGGCTGTTGTTACAACCGTTCGCGCTGGTGATGTATATATACGTTACGTTTATTGGTGCTGCGGTCACATTCGTGAGCACTTCCGCAACGTTGCCGGCACCTGCTGAAGCCCCCTCACTAATACCACCAACTACAGCCCTGGTCCATGCAAAGGTCGCCCCTGCTGTAGCACTGGTGGGGGTATAACTGAATACATTGGCTGTACAGATTCCGGTTGGCGCAAGAGTACTGGTTAACACCGGAATCGGGTTTACTGCCACCACCACATTTTGCGGGTTGCTGCAACCGCCGGATGTTAAGATAAACGCATAGGTTACATTGATGGGCGCCGTCGTTGTGTTTGTCAGCGTTTCACTAATGAGATTGCTGGCTATCGGGCCAACTCCAGGTTCTGTGATTCCCGCGATGGTTGCGCGAGTCCATGAGAAAGTGGCTCCGCCTGTTGCGCTATTACCTGTATAATTAAATGTTGATCCGCTGCATATACCCGGTGGTGTGAGGGAACTGCTGAGGACCGCTACAGGATTCACATTCACTACCACATTGAACGGCCCGGCATTCGTACAACCATTGGCTGTAACTGAATAGGCGTAAGTTACCGGGATCGCTGCAGCTGTCGTATTATTGAGAAGTTCATTCGGATTTCCAGCGCCTGCACTTGCACCTTGCGTAATTCCTACCACTGCTGCCCGGCTCCAGGCGAATGTAGCACCAGCAACTCCGCTGGTTGGTGTGTAGCTAAAGTTTGTTCCACTGCATATCGCAATTGGTGTCAAAGTACTCGTAAAGTTTGGTATCGGATTTACTGTTACTACAACATTCTGTCCGGGGTTTACACATCCATTTGCTGTCGTTGTATAAACATACGTAACGCTAATTGGCGCCAGGGTTGAATTTGTCAGGGCCTCCATAGGATTTCCTGCACCTGCTGTCGGACCAGCTGGTGCTATGCCTGCAATTGTAGCACGCGACCAGGGGAAGGTGGCACCCGCGGTGGCGCTGGTAGGCACATAGCTAAATGTAGCCCCACTGCAAAATGCGGGTGGTGCGAGTGATGACGACAATACCGGAATTGGGTTTACCGTAACAACTACGCTTTGACCAGCATGCTGACAGGCATTGGCGAGAGGTCTGAAAATATAAGTTACATTGATAGGAGCCGTTGTTGTATTACCTAATGTCTCACTTGGATTTCCTGTACCCGATGTGGGACCCACTGGGGTAATACCCGCGATCGTAGCTCTGGTCCAAGGGAATGTACTGCCTGCTGTAGCACTTGTCGGCACATAGCTGAACAAGGTTCCGCTGCATATCGCAGGTGGAGTCAATGTGCTGGTCAAAACCGGAATTGGATTAACAACAACCACAACATTATTTCCAGCCGGATTCGGGCAACCATTGGCGGTGACGGTGAACACATAAGTTACGCTGATCGGCGCCGTGGTGGTATTGGTTAACGCCTCATTTGGGTTCCCCGTCCCACCCGTAGGACCAACAGGTGTTATTCCTGCTATAGATGCCCGCGTCCAGGGGAATGTTGCTCCCGCTGTACTGCTGGTTGGTGTGTAGCTAAAATTGGAGCCACTGCAAATCGCCGGTGGCGTCAATGAACTTGTAAATGCCGGGATTGGATTTACTATAACCTGCACATTTTGTCCTGCGTGCTGACATGCATTCGCCAACGGGCGAAACACATAGGTAACAGTTATTGGGGCGGTGCTCGAGTTGGTTAATGTCTCATTGGGATCACCCATCCCGGAAGTTGGCCCTGCAGGGGTTATGTTGGCTTGAAAAGCACGGGTCCACGGGAAAGTTGCTCCGGCTGTCGCACTGGTAGGCGTATAGGTAAACAAACTTCCACTGCATATGGCCGGAGGCGTTAACGATGAACTAAGCGCCGGAATCGGATTCACGGTAACAACAACGTTTTGTCCGGGATGCTGACATCCTGCGGCCAGCGCCCTAAACACGTAGGTTACGTTAATTGGAGCTGTGGTTGAGTTCGTCAACGTTTCGCTGGGATTTCCAGTACCAGAAGTAGGGCCAGCAGGGGTTATCCCAACAATTGTAGCGCGGGTCCATGGAAATGTTGCTCCTCCGGTGACACTTGTCGGCACATAACTAAACAACGTTGCACTACAAATGGCAGGCGGCGTAAGTGAACTGCTCAATGAAGGCGTTGGATTCACATTGACCACCACATTTTGTCCTGGCGCATTGCTACATCCAGCAGCTGTTGATATGTACACATAGGTAACCGGAATGGCTGCAGTCGTGGTGTTTGTAAGCGTCTCGCTTACGTTGCCTGCTCCTGCTGAAGCTGCCTCCGTAATTCCAGCAACCAGTGCCCTGCTCCAGGCAAATGTTGTTCCTGGTGTAACACTTGTTGCCGTGTAGTTAAACACGGTGCCACTGCAGATAGCTGGCGGCGTCAGGCTGCTGCTCAGCGTGGGTATAGGGCGAGTTGTGAATTGAATAACATTGGAATTGGTCGTTGGGCAAACGCCGGAGGATGCTTGCCTTCTGTAATAAATTCCTGCAGCCACCGCAGGCGGATCAAAAACATTTGAATTTACCCCCACGTTAGTTGGCGGGGCGAAAGTTCCGTCGGGGGAAGTTTGCCACTGATAGGTATATGGACCACCCGCACCGCCCGATGCATCTGTAGTGCTTGTAAAAGCAGCTGGGTCAGTATTTAAGCACACAGATATGGGTGTGGCTCCAAGGGGGTGAGCTATAACTCCAGGAACTACAACATTCTGGATGATAAAAGTTACGGTCCTTGGTAGACTCTCACAAGTAGCACTTGTAGTTACGGTCTGTGTAACGTAGTAGGTAATATTATTTGCTATCGTTTTGTTGACCACCGGTGCATCATCGAGCACGGGATTAAACCCCGCGGCAGTTTTTAAAAGTATTGTGAGCGCAGCATCTTTATACCACTTGAAGGTTGCGCCCCCTACTCCAGCGGCAGTTAGATTATAGCTTGGGTCGGCCATGTTGACGCAGAAAGTTGCCGGTGAAGGCAAAACCGTCGGAGGTAATGGCCGCTGAACCAGAATGATATCATCCGTGACCGTAATGGGTGCGGAGTCTCCGTTGGCATCTGCAGCCGGAGAGCCGGTTGGTATTAAACCGCCATCACCAAATGGAACGCCCACCTGGTTGTCATACGGGTTACAAATGTTCCACATTCTCAACCTAACAGTAAACGTGTTGTCAGGTCCAAATACGTTTGTGTTTAATACATGTATTTGAAAACTGGGAGGTAACGCTGTCAACTCTGTGTTAGGCCCGGCCAGCATGGTAATAGGGCCATTATATGGGAAAGTAATCTGGAGCCCGCCGCCTGCACCAAATGTGTTAGCTCCGGGAGGCCAGTTGTTTGTCCCGGGAGGAATGATAACTTCCACTTTATCCATAAAATCCGGGTTCGCCGCATTTTCACCGTAGACGTATTGGTACCAGCGTTGCTGACTGTTCTTAATACTTGTTTCAATAGGAGCAACACAGTTGATTACCGACGAGTTGGTAAAATTCACCGTAACATCCTGACCTTCACAAACTTTTATGTTAGGAACCGGTGCCAAACCAATTGATCCAAGTGCCGCATTGGCTAGATCATCGTATACTTCATAGGTCTGATTTTGAAAAACTGAACCGGTACCTTCATCGGTGTACGCCAGAAAGGTTCTGGCTTGATAGGTACACACAGTGCCGTTATCAGGATAGGTGGTCCCCGCTGATGCCGACCAAACTTGAAGCGCCCTGTTAAATTGGGCGGGGTTTGTTAGCGTTGGCGTGATAAATATTGAAAGTCCAGTTTGAGCACTTATACTGTAATAGAAGTACGTTCTAAACTGAAGGAGGTATGGATCTCCATAGGGAATACCTGTAAAACTGGTATTCATGACGACCGGCCTGGCTCCACAAACGTTTGGATTTGTACCCGTCTGGTCACTACCAGGTGAAGTGGCACTGTATACGTTTCCTCCTAAAGTGGAAAATGATGTAGCAAAGGGTGCAGAGAAATTAACGTCGCCGACGTCTCCAGCAACAACTCTAATAAAATAAGTTGTTCCTGCCGCAAGACCAGCAAACCTGGAACCTGCATATGGGGTGCCTGCGAAAGATGGAAATGATGGGGTTGAAGCCGCAGTAAATCCCTGCACCTGAGAAAGTATTGAACCGACTGGAGTCCCTGGGACCTCGACAGCACCATTAACAGGTGAATTTTGTACTCCTGGCGTAATTGCCGCTGTCCTAATTTCGGCCGCTGTCATCGCGCCTGGATCCGTAGTATAGATGGCAACATACATGGTTCCCGCCTCGTTTAGGGCACCCCTGATCCACAATGAAAAAATCCCTGCACCAATAAACTGAGAACCCCCAACAAAGCCTATCGCAGGGGAAGGTGGTGGTGGATTCACTTCCGCTGCAAAGGGCCCATGTGCAAAGGTTTGAGGTGCGGGCGCTATATCAACGCATACATCCGAATCAACGCATACATCCGAGTTGCCCGGGGTGGTATCTGTTAACCGAAAGGGAAAAGAGTTCGCCCCATAGGTTGAAAATGAAAATAGATAACAGAAAGCAACAAAGACTAAGGAGGAAAGGCTTCTCATGAAATAAGTTGACGCATTCAAAGAGTATATCCTTTATACATTATTAATAGTAACCGATTTCGGCCAATTTTCAAACTTTGCCTAAACTCCTCAAATTTGAAATAAATTCAAAGGAGCCCTCCCTCGCAAACCCAAATAATCTACCTTTGCAGCCAAATTTCAGGGCCATCCATGACTTCCAATGCCAGATACATATTCGTTACCGGAGGCGTCACTTCCTCCCTCGGCAAAGGCATCATCTCCGCCTCCCTGGGTATGCTCCTCCAGGCCCGCGGCTTTACTGTCACCATCCAGAAGTTTGATCCCTATATTAATATAGACCCGGGAACCCTCAACCCATACGAGCACGGGGAATGCTTCGTAACCGACGACGGGGCGGAAACAGACCTCGATTTGGGTCATTATGAGCGGTTTTTGAACATCCGCACCTCCCAGGCCAACAACATCACCACCGGCCGCATCTATAATAATGTCATCACCCGAGAACGAAAAGGCGAATTCCTCGGCAAAACGGTGCAAGTGATCCCCCATATCACCGACGAAATCAAGCGAAACATCTATTTATTGGGCGAAACGGGCCTGTATGACTTCATTATCACCGAAATTGGCGGTTCGGTAGGTGACATCGAGTCGCTGCCCTTTATTGAAGCTGTCCGCCAGGTGCGGTGGGATCTGGGCTCAAACCACTCCTTAGTGATTCACCTCACGCTCATCCCCTACCTGAAGGCCGCCAAAGAACTCAAGACGAAGCCCACCCAGCATTCCGTCAAGAAACTTCTCGAGGAAGGGGTGCAGCCCGATATTCTTGTCTGCCGTACGGAAATGCCGCTTCCCATGGAGATCCGCAAGAAAGTGGGCCTCTTCTGCAACGTGCAGCTCAATTCCGTAATCGAAGCCATCGATGTGGATACGATATATGACGTACCCCTGCTCATGCGCAAGGAGAAACTCGATGAACGCGTCATGGCCAAGATGAAGGTCACCTCCAAACACGATCCTGAACTGGAGGAATGGAAAACCTTTCTCGGAAAACTTAAAAATCCTGCCGACGAGATCCGCATCGGACTCGTTGGAAAATACGTCTCCCTCCCCGACGCCTACAAATCCATTGCGGAAGCCTTTATCCACGGCGGCTCCGCCAATGACTGCAAGGTCAATCTCAAATGGATCTCTTCTGAAGAAATAACAAAAGAGAACGTCGCCACCATCCTGAACGGGCTTCACGGGGTGCTGGTTGCGCCTGGTTTTGGAGAACGCGGGCTGGAAGGGAAAATCGAAGCGATCAAGTACGTGCGCGAAAATAAGATTCCTTTCCTGGGCATCTGCCTGGGCATGCAATGCGCGGTCGTTGAATTCAGTCGAAATGTGCTCGGACTCGCCGCCAGCACCACCGAGCTGGATCCCAAGACGAAGCATCCGGTCATCGATATGATGGAAGACCAGAAAAAAATCACCACCAAGGGAGGCACCATGCGCCTGGGCTCGTACGAGTGCAAGCTGAAAAAAGGATCGAAGACTGCCGCCGCGTACGAGGAGGGAATGATCCAGGAACGGCATCGTCACCGATACGAGTTCAACAACAAATATCTGGAACAAATCGAAGAAGCCGGACTCAAGGCCGTGGGCATCAACCCGGAATCCGGGCTGGTGGAAGTTGTCGAACTGAAAGATCATCCCTGGTTTGTAGGCGTCCAGTTTCATCCGGAGCTGAAGAGTACCGTGCTTAATCCCCATCCCCTCTTTGTCAAATTCATCGAGGCTGGAATCAACTATAAGAAATTGAATCCCTGATACTTCTAAATCATTATGGACCGTAACTCAGCCATTGGGCTAACTTTAATTGCCGTACTTCTTTACGCGTACTTTACGTTTTTCGCTCCGGAGCCTCCCAAAGAGACCCCGGCGCCGATCACACGGAGCGAAACCGCTGACGCACTCACACAGGATCCGGCCGCTTCTCAGAAAGCCTCGCCAACGGATACCTCCGTAGCAATAGCTGCGGTCGCGCCCCGGGAGGAGAAGCTTACGCGGATTGAAACCAAAGACCTCGTTCTCACTTTTTCGAGCCGCGGCGGCGTCATCAAAGAGGTTGAGCTGAAAAAATTCAAGACGTACTACAAGCAACCGCTCCTCCTGGCATCCTCGTCTTTCAATTCCGTGAAACTGAATGCCACCCTGGAAGGAAAGGAAGTGGATCTGTACTCCCTCCCCTACACAACCGAAAGTCGTCCTTCCGGTGACAGCACCATCGTTACGTTTACTACCACCCTGGGGGATGGAAAGTCACTAAAGAACATATACTCCATTCCGTCTGAAGGGTATCAAATCCGGTATCGGATAGAATCCCAGCAGCTTGGCGCTTCTCTGAACGGCGACCACCTGACGTACCTCTGGACAGACCTTATTCCCACCCAGGAGAAAGACATTGCGGACAGCCGCACCAAGACCACCGTCAACTACTTCACAACCAGCGGTGATTTCGACGGACTCAGCGAAACATCGCAGGATCCGGAAATGGAAGCCCTCGCTGAGCCTATCAAATGGGTTGGCATCCGGCAGAAATTCTTTACGAGCGCCATCATTGCCAATAGGAGTTTTTCAGGCGGGGAAATCAGTACGCATGTGAACGTGGCCGACACCACTGTCGTGAAGTCCGCCAGTGTAAAACTGCTCATCCCCAAAGCTGACCTTATCGCCAACCAGGCCCGTTTCACCTACTTCTTTGGCCCCAACGACCACAAGATTCTTTCCGGCATAACGGACGGTTTCTCCCGCAACCTTTACCTGGGATGGCCGCCCGTGCTGTGGGTGAACCAGTTCCTGATTATCCCCATTTTCCACTTTTTGGAAAAATTTGTCAGCAGCTACGGGATCATCATCATGATCCTGGTGATTATCATCAAGCTGCTGCTGGCGCCGCTCTCCTACACTTCGTATTTAGGGATGGCAAAGATGCGCTTGCTGAAACCTGAACTTGATCTCATCAAGGAAAAGAACGGCGACAACCAGACGCAGACGCAGCAGGACCAGATGAAGCTGTACCAGCAGGCGGGTGTCAATCCGTTCAGCGGATGCATCCCGCTTATTCTGCAGATGCCCATTCTCTTTGCCATGTTCTATTTCTTCCCGGTTTCTGTGGAGTTGCGGCAGCAGCCGTTTCTCTGGGCCGATGACCTTTCTACCTACGATTCCATCATGAGCCTGCCGTTTGCCATTCCGTTCTACGGAAGCCACGTCAGTCTCTTCGTGCTCCTCATGACGGCATCTACTCTCATTTATACGTGGCAAAACAACCAGCTCACCTCGGTAACCGGCCCCATGAAGTCCCTCTCGTATTTCATGCCGGTGATATTCATGTTTGTGTTGAATTCATTCTCATCCGGGTTGAGTTTCTACTATTTCGTTTCCAACCTGGTAACCTTTGCGCAACAGGCTATTATCAAGCGGTTTGTAGACGAAGACAAGATCCTGGCTGTGATGGACGACCACAAGAAAAAAATGGCCACCGGCACGGGCAAAAAATCAAAATTCATGACCAAACTCGAAGAGGCCATGAAGGCCGGTGAAGAGTCCCGGAAAAAGAAAGGCTGATGCGTAAATCGGTGAGGCAGTGAGGGCTGCCGAGGTATCACCGAATTAAGAATGGGCTCCTTATATTTGTCGGCGGCAAAACAGCTGGAGTTACGTGATGGGTTTGTTAAAAGCCACACCTGCCCGAATGAATTCATTCAGGCGGGGATTGCACAGATTTATGAACAAATCATCTGTGCTAATCTGAGTAATCAGTGGCAAAAGGCATTCAGTGCGGATGTCCAGTTAGTAGTACGGAATTTTTTTTATCTGAATCACAACCACTTACCTGCGAATGGGCAAAATTATTGCGATAGCAAACCAAAAAGGAGGCGTAGGAAAGACGACCACGGCCATCAACCTGGCTGCGAGCCTGGCCGTACTGGAAAAGAAAACGCTCCTCCTGGATGCCGATCCGCAGGCCAATTCCTCGTCGGGATTGGGCATTGATCCCAAGACGGTAAAATTGAGCATCTACGAATGCATGGTGGACAATGGCAACATTCACGAGGCCATCGTCCCCAATGAGTTGGCTTTCCTCAGCGTCCTCCCCTCGCACATTGACCTGGTGGGAGCCGAAGTAGAGATGGTAAACATTGAACACCGGGAGGAACGCATGCGCAACGCGCTGGAACAGATCAAGGACGAATACGACTTCATCATTATCGACTGCTCCCCTTCACTCGGCCTTATTACTATCAACTCGCTGACAGCAGCAGATTCCATCATCATCCCGGTGCAGTGCGAGTACTTTGCCCTGGAAGGACTTGGTAAGCTTCTCAATACCATCAAGATCATCCAGACCCGACTGAATCCACAACTCGAAATCGAAGGAATCCTTCTTACCTTGTATGACTCGAGGACATCGCTGGGCAACCAGGTTGTGGAAGAGGTACGGACCCACTTTAAGAATATCTCCTTCAAGACCATCATCCCGCGGAATGTCAAGTTGAGTGAAGCGCCGAGTTTCGGGCTGCCGGTCATCGTGCACGATGCGGAAAGCAAGGGAGCGGTTGCTTACCTGAACCTGGCTCATGAAATAATCGACAAAAACGGGCTGAGCAAATGATGAAAAAGAAAGGACTTGGCAGGGGGCTTAGCGCGTTGCTTAGTGACACGCCGGAAAGCAGTAGGCTGGAAGAGGCACCGGCGCCCACCGGCAACATGAGCGAAATCGCGATTGCCGAAATTGAAGTCAACCCGTATCAGCCGCGCAAAAATTTTGATGAGGAATCGCTTCGGGAACTCAGTGAGTCTATCCTCGTTCACGGCATTATCCAGCCCGTCACCGTGCGCAGGCTTGCGCGCAACCAGTATCAGCTGATCTCCGGAGAACGGCGCTACCAGGCCGCACGCAAGGCAGGACTCAAAACTATTCCGGCTTACATTCGGTCGGCCGATGACCAGCAAATGCTGGAGATGGCGCTCGTTGAAAATATTCAGCGTGAAAACCTGAATCCGGTGGAAATCGCGCTGAGCTATCAGCGGCTCCTTACAGAGTGTAATCTGAAGCAGGAACAATTGGGCGAGCGTGTTGGGAAAAACCGGACGACGGTGACCAATTACCTGCGGCTGCTGAAACTCCCGCCCTCCATCCAGATCGCGCTGCGCGACAACAAACTTTCCATGGGCCATGCACGTGCTATCATCAATATTGAAGATCCGGGTGTTCAGCTGTTGATATTTAAGCGGATTATTCAGGACGACTTATCCGTACGCCAGGTGGAGGATCTGGCGCGATCCCTCGGCAAAAAGAAAGATAAAGACAAAGAATCGTCCGTTTCCAGCCCCAGCAAAGAGATTTCACGGCTGCAGGGCAAGCTCTCCTCCCACTTTGGCACGAAAGTTACTGTGAAGAGCGATGGGCGGAAAGGAGAAATCAAAATCCCCTTCCTATCCATTGAGGATCTCAATCGCATCCTCGACATTTTCAAAGTATGAGACATGCTGCGTACCGGTTCCTTCTTCCTTCTATTTTTCCTCGCACAAACACTTTGTGCGCAGCGGACTGAGGTCACGATAGATACCACCCGGCAATCGGGTGATACCTTAATCATACGAAGGGGTGGTAAAATCATCACGGCGGAAGGGTATGCTGCCCGGTACGTTCCGCGAAAAGCGCTCCTCTTCTCCGCCATCCTTCCAGGCATGGGCCAGGTGTACAACAAGAAGTACTGGAAAGTGCCCCTGGTCTACGGCGGCTTCGCAATGCTGACATACGTGTCCGTGGCCTACAACGATTTATACAACCGATACAAGCTGGAACTGTTTGAAGTACTTCGCGATCCCACGTTTGTTCCGCAAAGCGGGTTCACCCTCGACCAGCTGCGATCGGTCACCGAGTTTTACCGAAGGCAGCGTGATTTCTTCCTTATCCTCGACGGCATCTGGTACCTCTTCCAGTTGGTAGATGCGCACGTAGACGCCCACCTCCGTGATTTTGATCTCAACCCACAGCTGCGCGTCAGCATTGGTCCCAGCATGCAGCAACATGCGTTTTTCGGGCAGGCCTCAGGTCTTGCGCTGACGATCAAATTTTAAAACCGTGGATATCCTGCTCATCGGCTATGGTAAAATGGGGAAAGCCATCGAAGCCATTGCAACAGGCCGATCTCACCGGATCGCCGGCATCATCGACCCGACCACCGGGGCTACGTTTGATTTCAAGACCAAGCCCGATGTGGCCATCGAATTCACAACACCTGAAGCGGCAGCCGGCAACATCCGATTATGCATTGATCACGGCGTCCCCGTGCTCTCCGGAACAACCGGCTGGATGAAAGACAAGCCCGCCCTCGACGCTTACTGTCTGGAGAAAGGAGGCACGTTTTTCTATGCGTCCAACTTCAGTCTGGGCGTACACCTCTTTTTCAAACTGAATGAACAACTGGCGAGGATGATGAGCGGCCAACCGGCCTACGATGTCCGGATGGAGGAAACGCACCATACCCAGAAGAAAGACGCTCCCAGCGGGACGGCCATTACCCTTGCTGAGGGTATCCTCAAGCACCTGCCGCGCAAGAAAAAGTGGGTGGGTCATGAAACCCAAAATGCTTCTGATCTCGTTATAAAGTCATTCCGCAAGGACCCAACCCCCGGAACGCATGCCATTACGTACCAATCTGCCGAAGATGACCTTCAGATCATCCATACAGCCCACTCCCGCGAAGGCTTCGCGCGAGGCGCCGTGCGGGTGGCGGAATGGCTTCCGGGGCAGCGCGGCATCCTTGGGATGGACGACTTCTTAAAATTCTGACTTCGGAATATTTTACTTTTATTTGCGGGGCTTTATAAAATCGTTGGCAGATTTCAATTGACCAACTAGCAGCGACAAACTAACAACGAATTGATTATGAACTGGAAGTTCTGGGAGAAAAAAAAAGAAGAGAAAAGGGTCAAGAAGTCATTTATCCGTGAATGGCTGGATGCTGTCGCTTTTGCGGTTATCGCAGCCACCCTGATCCGCTGGCTGATCATGGAGGCTTACACCATTCCTACCCCCTCTATGGAGAACTCCATGCTTGTTGGTGACTTCCTTTTTGTGAGCAAGTTTCATTACGGAACACGCACTCCCAAGACGCCGCTTCAACTGCCGCTTACCCATCAGAAAATATGGTTCACGGATATTCCGTCGTATGTGACCTGGATTCAGCTTCCGCAATATCGTTTCCCGGGTTTCACCCACGTCAAGCGCGAAGATGTTGTCGTATTCAACGTACCCGGAATAGCCGAGAATAACCTGGGCGTACCGGAGTCTCAGTGGATTGATTATCCCGTAGATCTTAAAACGAACTACATCAAGCGGTGCATGGGAATCCCGGGCGATACGTTGTCTGTGGTCAACCGGCAGGTGGTCATCAACGGTAAAACAATGGCCCTCAAGCCAGGCATGCAGTACAGTTACCTCGTCTATGCCCGCGACGAAATCAACGAGCGCAACCTCACCAATCTCGGCCTGGATCCGGATGACTACAATTTTCTCGGGCGGCCGGAAGAAAACCAGACGGTGTACCAGATGTTTCTCTCGCCTGAAAAGGCCAACGAACTCAAGACCATTTCTTACATCAGCGCTGTGGAGCCCGACTACCGCATGAGCGAAGGTCCCGCCTACAACATTTTCCCCCGGTCAACGTATTCACGCTGGAACGGCGATAACTATGGCCCCATCATCATCCCCAAAGCAGGAATGAAAGTCCAGATCAACGACTCGACGCTGGCCTTCTATGGGGAGACGATTCAGAAACTGGATCACAACAAGAACGTGGAGATTAAAGACGGGAAACTGTTCATCGACAGCAAGGAAGTAACGGAATATACTTTTAACCAGAATTACTACTTCATGATGGGTGACAACCGTCACAATTCCCTCGATTCAAGGTATTGGGGATTTGTTCCCGAGGACCACATCGTTGGAAAAGGATTCTTCATCTGGCTGTCGATCGATAAGTACGGAACCTTCCTCGGAAAAATCCGCTGGGACCGATTCTTCAACCTGATCCGGTAGTTGAACTGTAAGGTACTGAAATGAGTTGACCGCTTTTTGGGGTCCAAACCCTAATAAACTATGGCAACCAGAGCAGATTTTGTTCCTCGTCCTCGAAGGACAATTCGTTACTTTAGTGAGAGCTTTAAGCGGGAGAAGGTGCGGGAGATTGAGCGAAACCTGGTTAAGGTTAGCCAGGTGAGTAAAGAGTATGAGGTTTCGGTCACCGCAGTTTATAAGTGGCTCAACAAGTACTCGGCATATAATAAGCGTCAGGTACGGCAAATCATTGAACCTATGAGTGATGCACGTAAGATCGAAGAGTTGAGGGCCAAGATCAAGGAACTCGAGCGAGTGATTGGGCAGAAACAAATTCAGTTGGAGTTCAAGGATAAGATGATAGAGTTGGCCGAAGCGATGTACAAGGTGGATATCAAAAAAAAACTTGGTACCGATGTCTTAAGTGGTTCTGGATCAACCGAAAAGAACACGGGCGCGGTATGAATGAGATCTATCGGGCTATTGGCACAAGCAAACAAAACCTTCATCAGCGGCTGAATAGGGACCTTCGGCTTATGGAAGAGAAAGGGCAGTTAACCGAAATCATTAAGCGAGTGCGAGCGGATCACCCTTCCATGGGAGCCAAGTCTTTGTATCAAAAATTGAGGCCACCCATGATGGGCAGAGACCGTTTTTACAGCTGGTACAGGGAAAATGGGCTATTGATACGGCCCAGAAAGAACTGGCGCAGGACTACTGATAGTTCGGGGGTTATTCGTTTTGACAACCTTACTGATCAAATCGAGTTGACAGGTCTCAACCAGCTTTGGGTAAGCGATATCACGTACTATGAGATGGGAGAGAAGTTCTATTATTTGACTTTTGTGATGGATCAGTATAGTCGCAAAATTAAGGGCTATCACTGCAGTAGAAGTTTGCATACAGAGCACACAACCATTCCAGCCCTGAAGATGGCGATGAAGGACCTCGGCCCTGGTCAGTTTCCAATCATTCACTCTGATGGTGGAGGCCAGTACTATAGCAAGACATTCCTTGATTTAACTCATAATCGGCTAATTAACAGCATGGGAAAGTCGGCCTATGAGAATCCATATGCTGAGAGGCTAAACCGAACCATCAAAAATGGCTACTTGCGATACTATAAGCCATATGATTTTGAGCAGCTCCAGGTTTCTTTACGCAAAGCTGTAAATATGTACAACGAAGAGAAGCCTCACCAAGGAATAAAAGGACTCACACCCACTGGATATGAAAGGAAGATTAAGTCACAATTAATGTATAACTAACCCTGGAAAACGGTCAATCTTATTCAGGACTCTACA
>Ga0163151_10005765_pt1:5000-15554 | contig 15554 bp, 12 predicted proteins | sample OliLakLV19MP5IB2_FD_145596 | JGI IMG/M metagenome (GOLD analysis project Ga0163151, IMG submission 145596) | Freshwater microbial mat bacterial communities from Lake Vanda, McMurdo Dry Valleys, Antarctica - Oligotrophic Lake LV.19.MP5.IB-2 | ecosystem: Environmental > Aquatic >...
TCGATCACGCTTCAATGCACAGACAACGCTCCCCTACCACTCCTCAGATCCGAAGATCTGATAAATCCATAGCTTCGGTAACATGCTTAGCCCCGTTGAATCTTCGGCGCGGGCTGACTTGACTAGTGAGCTATTACGCTTTCTTTAAAGGATGGCTGCTTCTAAGCCAACCTCCTAGTTGGCAGAGTCTTCCCACATCCTTTACCACTTAGCATGTATTTAGGGACCTTAGCTGATGGTCTGGCGTCTTTGCCTTTTGCTGATGGACCTTATCACCCACCAACTGACTCCCGGATTCTTACTTTATCGGCATTCAGAGACTATCTGGATTTGGTAGCCTGGTAGGGCCCCTAGTCCAATCAGTGCTTTACCTCCGATAAATATGTTGTCCGAGGCTATACCTAAATATATTTCGGGGAGAACCAGCTATCACCCGGCTTGATTAGCCTTTCACTCCTACTCACAGCTCATCCGAGAAATTTTAAACTTTCACCGGTTCGGACCTCCACGAGGTGTTACCCTAGTTTCATCCTGGCCATAAGTAGATCGCACGGGTTTCGGGTCTACTTCGTGTGACTAAACGCCCTTTTAAGACTTGCTTTCGCTACGGCTACACCTCAACGGCTTAACCTAACGCCACACAAACGTAACTCGCTGACTCATGATACAAAAGGTACGCAGTCCCGCAGTAATCCGAAGATTACATCGCGGTTCCACTGCTTGTAGATGCACGGTTTCAGGTTCTATTTCATTCACCTCATCGGTGTTCTTTTCACCTTTCCCTCACGGTACTAGTTCACTATCGGTCACTGGTGAGTATTTAGTCTTGGAAGATGGTCCTCCCAGCTTCCCACAGGATTCCAAGTGTCCCGTGGTACTCAGGAACGTACTCATCGCCGTTGTTGATTTCGCTTACAGGAGTTTCACCTTCTGTGCTCTAGCTTTCCAGCTAAGTTCAACTATCAACTATGGTCAACTTTATTGTACGCCCTACAACCCCTGAAGAACCGAAGCACTTCAGGTTTGGACTATTCCCTTTTCGCTCGCACTACTGGGGGAATCTCAATTGATTTCTCTTCCTTCAGGTACTTAGATATTTCAGTTCCCTGAGTTGGCTCCTCTTGCGAGGCGACTGTAAACAGTCAGGTTTCCCTATCTCGGACATCCACGGATCAAAGCTTATTAGGCAGCTCCCCGAGGCTTATCGCAGCCATACCACGTCCTTCATCGCCTACCAGTGCCAAGGCATCCGCCGTGCACCCTTAATAGCTTAAATTTTTTCTTAATGTCTTTAAGCTGTAACGAACATAATTACATATTTCTACATTTTTTATACCAATCGCGCTCGAGAATATTTATTCTCAAACATTCCGCTAAAATCGCTGAGAAAGACTGCTGTATTTAATTAATAAATACCGCACAACTCTCACGGCGATGGACTAGACGGCAGCACTGTTTAAAAAACAGCCGTGCCGTCAGTATATCGTCTACCCATTACCAAATTTTTAATACCATTCTGTCTTGCAATAGCAAAACTTCTGTTACTGTACCTTTCTGTTACTGTACCTTTCTGTTACTGTACCTTTCTGTTACTGTACCTTTCTGTTACTGTACCTTTCTGTTACTGTACCTTTCTGTTACTGTACCTTTCCGCGAAAACATTCGCGGAAAAAACAAAACGGCTATCGATAGAAGCTATTCGGTTCTGCCGTAGCGATCAGTAAAATAACGATAAATCGTCAAATACCAATCATTCTAAACAGCTCTTCAAACAATTTAACCCCGTTTAATGGCGTTTCCGCCGCTTTGCAAGTGGTCTTACCTAGGTGTCACAGCACTTACCTATCTGTTTCCGTTGCATGATATCTTTCCGAAGAAAAATAGAAGGCACGGTTTCCGTCGCTAGTCTTAATTAAAAGACAATTCGCTCCCTGGGGAGACGAATGCGAGAAGTGCCTTATGAGAACTTATATCAACTTGCGAAGATATCAAATCCTATTGACTCCATAAAAGGAGGTGATCCAGCCGCTGCTTCCGCAACGGCTACCTTGTTACGACTTCACCCCAGTCATCAGTCTTGCCATCAAGAGCTGCCTCCTTACGGTTAGCGAGCTCTTTTCAAGCGAAACCAACTCCCATGGCGTGACGGGCGGTGTGTACAAGGCCCGGGAACGTATTCACCGCGGCATGCTGATCCGCGATTACTAGCGATTCCAGCTTCATGGAGTCGAGTTGCAGACTCCAATCCGAACTGAGACCAGTTTTCTGCGATTAGCTCCATCTTACGATCTTGCGTCGCTCTGTACTGGCCATTGTAGTACGTGTGTGGCCCTGGGCGTAAGGGCCATGCGGACTTGACGTCATCCCCACCTTCCTCTGCCTTATCGGCGAGCGGTCCCATTAGAGTGCCCAACTTAAAGCTGGCAACTAATGGCAGGGGTTGCGCTCGTTGCGGGACTTAACCCAACATCTCACGACACGAGCTGACGACAGCCATGCAGCACCTGTCACCGCGTCCCCGAAGGGAACCCCTACTTTCATAGGGTAGCGCGGGATGTCAAGCCCAGGTAAGGTTTTTCGCGTTGCTTCGAATTAAACCACATACTCCACCGCTTGTGCGGGCCCCCGTCAATTTCTTTGAGTTTTAACCTTGCGGCCGTACTTCCCAGGCGGGATACTTAATGCGTTAGCTACGACACCAAGCGGGTAAGCCGCCTGACATCTAGTATCCATAGTTTACGGCGTGGACTACCAGGGTATCTAATCCTGTTTGCTCCCCACGCTTTCGCGCCTCAGCGTCAGTTATAGTCCAGTGAGCCGCCTTCGCCGCTGTTGTTCCTCCTGATATCTACGAATTTCACCTCTACACCAGGAATTCCGCTCACCTCTCCTATACTCTAGTCTGACAGTATCCAATGCACTTCCCGAATTGAGTCCGGGGCTTTCACATCAGACTTATCAAACCGCCTACGCGCCCTTTACGCCCAGTGATTCCGAGTAACGCTTGCACCCCATGTATTACCGCGGCTGCTGGCACATGGTTAGCCGGTGCTTATTCTACAGGTACCGTCATTTTTTTCGCCCCTGCTAAAAGAGCTTTACAACCCGAAGGCCTTCTTCACTCACGCGGCGTTGCTGCGTCAGGGTTTCCCCCATTGCGCAAAATTCCTAACTGCTGCCTCCCGTAGGAGTCTGGACCGTGTTCCAGTTCCAGTGTGGCTGGTCGTCCTCTCAGACCAGCTACCCATCAAAGTCTTGGTAGGCCATTACCCTGCCAACTAACTAATGGGACTCGGACTACTCCACTCGCGCCTTACGGCTTTACCGGTCAAATCCGCAGATTCGAACGGTTCATTCGGTATTAGCCAAGCTTTCGCCTGGTTATCCCCAGCGAGTGGGCGCATTATCCAAGTATTACTCACCCGTGCGCCACTATACTCATCCTTGCGGACTTTCCCGTACGACTTGCATGTCTTAGGCACGCCGCCAGCGTTCACTCTGAGCCAGAATCAAACTCTCAAATTAATTTATACTTGCTACGTGTATGGTCAGCTCTCGCCGACCACGTAAATCTTTTTACCTATACACTTACAAAACTAGGCTCTTGATCACTTAGATTTTGTCGTTAGACAAAATCAATATTAAACAAAAAACATTTAAACGGAGAGAAACTGATTTGCAGATATACTGCTTAAATCAGTTCCGAATAGCTTCTACCCATAACCATATTGTCACTCGAGCCTGACTTCTTCTCATCGAAGAGAGTTAAGAACGAGGGCCCCCTTTTTCAAGGGAGGCGGAGTTTACTCTGTCGCAAACCAAAGTCAAGCGACCCCAAATAATATCTTGGGGCGCTAAAAGCTGGATAACTACTTGAAATTACTGCGAATAAGCAATCTCCGAAGGCCTCACACGGTAGCAGCAGTTGCCTGGCAGTGTCAACGGTACTTTGAAAGATTTTTGAAAAAAGTTTGGGGACCGGTTTTTTTGCTATTTTTCCGGCTTGACCCTACTTCAATCAATATTTATCCACTCGCGTTACGCGGCGATTGTTGGTTCAGTGGGCTTAATGAATGCAACAACCCCGATTCGTATAGCTTTTAGCGTTGGCGAACTCTCAGGAGATGAGCACTCGGCGCGCGTGGCACTCGCACTGTCCGAGCTAATACCAGAGTGCGAGCTGCGCGGAATGGGCGGTAGAAATATGCGCGCCGCCGGCGTTCAAACTATCGTTGATTCAGAGGTCAGTGCATCCGTGATGGGATTCGGTGCGATTCTGGGTTCTGCTTCGAAGATCATTAACGCAATGCGCACTATGCGTCGCCTAATTGACGAATGGCATCCAGATGTATTGATTCTAACGGATTATCCGGACTTCAATCTACGCCTTGCGCGTTACGCTCATCAGCGCAGAATCCCAACTCTATATTTTATTCCTCCAAAGGTATGGGCATGGCGCGGCTATCGCGTGAAGCAGATTGCAGCGACGATTGATCAGCTCGCTGTAATCTTTCCGTTTGAATTGGACTTCTATCGCTCCCACGGAATCAATCAGGTTGAGTATGTCGGGCATCCGATGAGCGACACGATTGATCGAGAACCGCTGCCAACTGAAGAGCGAGCCGCCCAGTTGCTAGAGATAGGCCTGGATTCTACGCGTCCCGTAATCGGATTGTTTCCGGGCAGTCGTAAAGGCGAGGTCAGCCGCCATCTGCCTCCGATGCGCGCAGCGTTCGACTACGTTAGCCAACACATTGCTAATGCGCAGGCGATTATATCTATCGCGCCAACCATGAATCCAGCTCTGATTTCACAGTACGGCAATCTTGCTCCACATGTTGTCACCTCATCAATTGACTCAGTTTCACTGTTGAAGCTTACGGATGCCGCACTTATGAAATCCGGCACCTCAAATCTTCAGGCTGCTTTTGTTGGAGTGCCGTTTGCGATGTGTTATGGAGCCGCAAAGTGGACGGAATTTATTGTCAGGCCTCTTTTAAGGATTAAGCAGTTTTCACCGGTTAATGTGGTGCGAGCAGATACAGTGCTTGAGCTTCTGCAAGAGGAGCTAAAACCAAACGTATTAGGCCCCGAGCTGGAGCGTCTTGTTACCGACCTAGATTACCGCAGGGAGGTGCAAGCTGGCTTGCAACAAACTGTGGCATTGCTATCAAATGCTGCCACAAGCGGCGCAAAGACTAGTGCGGCCCGGGTAGCGCTGTTGGTGCTGCGATTGATACACGCGAAAGGATTAAGCTAAGCCAGAGTATTCTCCGACAAACTCTCAATCAATCGATCAAGGTTCTGCACGCCTGAATAGCTGCCCATCAGGCGACTACCGGCCTGTTTTGCTTTACTAGCAATGAGTAGCGCTGAGATCTTATCACCGTGGTGGTAGAACGCTTCGGCTAGTACATGCATCGCAGCGGGGCTTTTCCATCCGGCGCTTTGGCACGCTTTGGTGGCCTGCTGAACGGCGTACTCTGCATTGTAGAACGGCCCGGCTTTAAGATACGAAAGCGCAAGAATTTCAAGTATGCGGGGATGGTCAGAGGCTACTGTCATCGCGCGCCGTAACTGTCGGCGGGCGTGGGCAACCTTTCCCTCATCAACTAGAATCTTAGCAAAAGCTAAAATTGCATCAAAAACTGCGCGTTCACGACACGCCATCTCGGCGATCACTTCACGCCCGCGCTCCCGATCACGGCGCTGATAATCCAGGCGCGCTAGCGCTAGCTTCAATCGTTCATATGATACGCCGTCCTTTAATTCGATCGATTGAGCTGCCTGTACTGCCTCTGCAATTAGGTACGCAGGAGCATCAGCATCCAGTACAGCAAGCAAAAATGTTCCGGCGGTTTCAGCATCAACGGCAACTCGTTGCAGAGCTCGTCGCATCGTCCAACCGGCTTCAAGTGAATGCCCGGTCCACATCTGCAATCGCGCCAATCGTAGATAGCCTTCACGTGAATGCGGAGAGCGGGTAGTAACGTGACGCAGATGGCGCTCAGCTTCCTCTAATTTTTGCTGCTTGAAGAGGCAATAGGCTAAATCTAACCGCGCACAGAGATTGGCTGGGTGATCGGGATGTTTAGCCAATCCGGCTAGATAGTGGCGTTCGGCGATTGAAAATTTGCCAGCTCTGTAACACGCAGCAGCCCGTACCCACGAGAACACCGGAAGAGTCTTCCAGGTAGTCCACCATTTACCAAATAACCTTAATGTTTCCGAAGACTTCATGACATCCATTTGGACCCCTGAGATCAGCTAAAAGCAGCTCTGTATGTCTATTAGTCCGGGGTTAGCAGGAGAGTGCTTCTGAAGGAATCAGGGGCTAGTACCGAACTATCTGGGCTGTTCTTTAATGACCAGGCCTATGAATCTACACCGGGGAGGTTCGGTTGGTAGAAAATTTTGTACTCCAGCTTAATCATTACACAAACTTCAGATAATTCTCACACGCAAATAGATATTGCTGCACAAATAGTTTTTGCAGAGTGACTAGTGAATTTCTCTCGTAAAAAGTTAACATCGCCTCGCGATAGCTCAACTCACCAATACTGCGATATGATAGGGGTGCGCAGTTATCGGCGAGCAGGATAGCATTTGCTGTTAAGCGTGATGTCCGTTTGTTACCATCCTCAAAGGGTTGGATATAACCGATTCCAGCCAACGCCAAGAGCGCCTTACTATATGGATCTTGCTGACGTACGATTGCGGATAGTAGTGACTCACAGGCCTCCTGAATCTGAGTTGGCACTTGCAGCGGCTTATACAACGAACCCGTGATACCTATAATCCTATTGCGGAGCCCAAAAGATATCTGAAGATTCTCCACTAATAGGCGGTGGATATCCTTGATTGATGAGATCTTCAAATCAACGAATTCAGAACGCTCTTCCAGAATAAACTCAAAGGCCCTCTTGTGGTTTAGAATCATCACGGCCTCTTCCCGCGAACGCCCGGTCGCTTCAATGCCCTCCTTAATTAGAAGTTCAGTATCAAGGAGCGAGTATGTATTGCCCTCAATCTTTGAGGACTTCCATGCTAATTCGATTACAAATCTCTCTAGTTCACGGCGTTGAATAGTAGAGCTAGCCCCCTGCGCAGCATCTTGAAATTTTTTTGTGGCATCCTGAAGGAGGGAGAGCTGATCTGCCTCAAAGAGGGTCTTGGGCACATTTGGGAACAGTTCGTGATTAAAGCTACTATTACCCACTCGCTCATCAATATCCTTTTGGGCATATTCGTGGGCATCAAGCGGGGCAAAAATCTGATTGCTAAGATCAAGCTCGTACTTTGTTGATTTGCGATCCCCAACCTGCTTGAAGAATCTTCTGGCAGTCAATAATGCCATGTCGCGTCGCAAAGTCGGAGCAGAGGGCACCGGGCGCCCCTGCTGACCCAGGATCGATGCTATCTCGCTCAACGCATACGTCCGCGATCCCCCGCAAAGCAATAGTAGCTCCCGTTGCCGGTCGGATAACTTTTTATCGCTCATAGTCGGTCATTTTATAGCTCATCATGAGCGATAAAAATAGGCATTTTGAGCGATAATCACCCAAGAGCGAACAGAATTCTACTCAGGTCCTCCCGACTCTACTTCGCAGGTACTCCGCCCTCTCCCCGATCACCTTCTCGTACCCACGCTGACTTGGCTCATAAAATACCTCGCCTGCAATAGCATCCGGCAGGTAACTCACGCCGGCCGCGAATCCCTCTTCGGTATCATGCGGATACTGATACTCTGCGCCGTAACCTAAGCCCTTCATCAGACCGGTCGGAGCGTTTCTTAGATGTAGCGGAACATCACTTTTTGGAGTGCGTTTAACCGCCGCAATAGCTCGATGCATCGCCACGTAGCTGCGATTAGATTTTGGCGCCCCGGCTAAATAGGTAATACAGTGCGCAATCGGAATGCGCCCCTCGGGTAGCCCTAATCGCTCGTATGCATCCGCGGTTGCAACAGCTAACTGTAACGCGCGCGGATCGGCGTTACCGATATCTTCGCTGGCAAAGATCATCATCCGGCGAATCAGAAAGCGTGGGTCCTCGCCACCCTCTAACATTCTAAATCCCCAGTATAGCGCCGCATCTGGATTAGAACCACGCATACTCTTTATAAATGCCGAGACTACGTTGTAGTGCTCTGCGCCGGATCGATCGTGGAAAAAGCTGGAGTCCGATTTCAGGAAGTCCTGCACCATCGCCGCAGTGATCTGTGAGCCAGACTTTAGTTCAATGCGTGCGCCAACGAGACTTTCGACTACGTTGATCGCTTTGCGCGCATCACCTGCGGCGAAATTGGCAACTAGCGCAACTGCATCATCCGCAACACTGACCTCCAATCGAGTCGCGGCTAGGTGCAGAATCTTGGTAATCTCGGTGATAGCGAGACTCGGCAGCACCAACACCTTACAGCGCGAAAGTAGCGCGCCGGTTAGGTAGAAAGAGGGATTCTCGGTCGTGGCACCAATTAAAGTTAACGTCCCAGTCTCAACGTGCGGCAAGAAGGCATCCTGCTGGGCCTTATTGAAACGATGGATCTCATCAATAAATAGTATCGTCGGGCGAGTGCTGGATTTCGCCTGCTCTACAATTTCGCGCACCTCCTTTACTCCGGATAGAACAGCAGATAGCACTATAAAATCCGCAACGAAAGACGCACCTATTAGTCGCGCTAAAGTTGTCTTGCCGGAACCAGGTGGGCCCCACAAGATTAGCGATGGCGGCCGCCCACGACCTTCACGAAATTGGCGCACTAATCCAGTATCGAGTTGATCGAGACCGCAATAATCCTCCCAGCGTGAGGGGCGCAGCTGATCCGCCAGGGGCGCGCTAGTAACTTGAGCTTCAGCCGTATTCATCTGCTTAGCTCGGAGAGCATCAATGAAACATAAAGATAGCCCTGCTTAAACTGATCAATTGCAAACGATTCATTGGGTGCGTGAATGTTGTCCTCCTCCAAACCAAAGCCCACCAGTAACGGGGCTGCACCGGAGACCTGCGCGAGACTTGATACAACTGGGATCGAGGCACCTTCCCACATATAGACCGGATCAACTTCACAAACCTCCTTCAGAACCTTTGCGGCGCACCTTACAATGTCGGTCTTTGAGCTCAATCGGAGCGCCGGTCCTCCAACCGACTCCTCGGTGATCTCAAGTTCAACACCGCGGGGCGTGTTACTCTCAAGATGCTTACGAATTAGAGAAAGACAGTGCTGCGGATCCTGTCCCGCAACCAAGCGTGTTGAGATCTTAGCAAACGCAGTCGCGGGTATAATCGTTTTACCGCCCGGACCACCATATCCCGAGTGCACACCGTTTATCTCAATCGTTGGACGAAATCCGCGCCGCTCCCATGGAGTGAACGCCTGTTCGCCACCCTCTGGCAAGGTGCCGACCATCGCCGCATACTCTGTCATTGAAAGCGGAAAGGCATTAGCAAGCGCGCGATCACTAGCATCAATTGCTGTGCAACCATCATAGTATCCAGCAACGGCGATGCTTCCATCGGGATTATAGAGCGAGGCGAGCAGGCGTGAGATCTCTGCCGCTGGATTTCGCACCACACCACCGTGAACACCTGAGTGTAGGTCTTTGTTTGGACCCTTGAGGGCTACCGTTAGATGGGCGATACCCCGCAAGCCCATGGTGATCGCGCCAATACCAGCCTTGACCGTGCCCGTATCGCAAACCATCAGTACATCAGCCTGAAGTTTTGAGCTCCATTCATCAAGTTTGGCGCTAAAACCTTCACTTCCGCACTCTTCCTCTCCTTCAAGCACGATCTTTAGATTACACCTTAGGGTTCCGGCCTTAATTGCGCTCTCAACCGCCTTGATAAAGTAAAACGCTTGGCCCTTATTGTCCTGGGCCCCACGCGCATACAGGCGGCCATCACGCACCTGCGGATCAAAGGGATCGGATGTCCACAGTTCAACCGGGTCCACGGGCTGAACATCATAATGGCCGTAGAACAGAACAGTTGGAACCTTGTCCTTCGATACTGGCGCTGTAAACTCCGCGAATACCGTAGCCTTGCTCGGGGTCAACCAGAGGGCAGACTCCATTCCGATCTGTTCTAAGTGATCAACAAGCCAATTGGCACAGCACTGACACTCCTGAACATAGCTGGGATCGGTACTGATACTCTTGAATCGCAGTAGCTCACTCCACTCCTTTAGAAAGTGTTCCTGATTAGCCGAAAATTCTGTTTCAATCGAGGTTTTGTTCATTGCGCTATGTGGTTACTGATTGTAAAAAGGTCGGGCCCCTGTTGTAGCAAACCGATAACCTAGGTGTCATTAAAGAAGCCCAAAATCATGAAGATCTTCGCAAAATTCTCTCGCATCGCTTTCACTATCGCTGTTATAGCAATCCTGGCAGCCTGTTCATCAACTAAATCTAGCGGATCAGGTGAAGGAGAGCTATCTGAGTCCGACCTGGCCGCCCAGCGCGAAGCACGTTTTGGGGAGGGTGGCATTCCGATATCCGAAGAAGAGGGGTTTTTTAGGGATGTGCGATTTGACTACGATTCATCGATCCTGAG
>Ga0163151_10005767_pt1 | contig 15551 bp, 14 predicted proteins | sample OliLakLV19MP5IB2_FD_145596 | JGI IMG/M metagenome (GOLD analysis project Ga0163151, IMG submission 145596) | Freshwater microbial mat bacterial communities from Lake Vanda, McMurdo Dry Valleys, Antarctica - Oligotrophic Lake LV.19.MP5.IB-2 | ecosystem: Environmental > Aquatic > Freshwater >...
TATCGAGGGTTATGTTTATCAAACAACAAAAATCGGTGGTCAAGTATGGACTACAGAAAATCTTAGAGTATCTAAATTTAACGATGGCTCGCCTATTCCATTAGTTACCGATAATATAGAGTGGTCAAAACTGACCACGCCAGGTTATTGTTGGTTTAAAAACGATGCAGCAATGTACAAGGGAGCATATGGCGCATTGTATAATTGGTATACAGTAAACACAGGCAAACTATGCCCGGCTGAGTGGCATGTGGCCTCAGATGCGGAATGGACAACGTTGATAACATATTTGGGTGGAGAAGCTGTTGCAGGAGGTAAATTGAAGGAATTTGGAACAAGCCATTGGGTAAGCCCCAATAGTGGCGCAACCGATGAGACTAAATTTACAGCGCGGCCAGGAGGGGGGCATTATTTTGATGGCACTTGGTGGGACATTGGATCGTTTGGCAATTATTGGACTTCAACTGGGTACAAAGATGGAGATGTACTTCCTGGTGGAAATCCGATTGATGCAAATTTTGCGATCAACATAAATTTGCATACATCTGATGCAGGAATTTATCGCGACACTGGGCGAAAGGGCAGCGGTTTTTCAGTCAGGTGTATCAAGGATTAAGTTATTGGTAGCGGATTTGATTTTTTGACTATTTATCGTTCTGAGCTATCAATTACTTATAATTTCGGCTTCACCATAATTGAATTGTTTGTTAAGTCCGTTGAAGGCAGGAAGTTAGTCTAAAGATTTTGCAGCCCTGAGAGGGCTGGATCAACAGCGCAGGGCAACGACCTGCGCTAATTTTATCCATTAATCCAAGCCCTATAAGAGGCATAATATATTGCCGCATTATTTTGCCTAACTTATTCTGAAAGTTTCAACTAAACGTCACTGATACATTTTTTCAATATCCGTTTTGTGTTTCTCAAGAAGCTTAGCCCGCCTGGGTTTAAATGAAGTGGTGAGATCTTTGTTTTCCACCGTCCACTCTTCTTCATTGAGAATAAATTTTTTGATTCGTTCAAATCCCTGGAGGATTTCGTTGAGGCGATCCACTTCATCCTGAATTTTCTTAATAACTTTGATATTGTGTACCATGTAGGTGGGTGCTGTCCAGTGTATTCCTTGTTCTTCGCACCAGGCTTTCAATAATGAATAGTTGGGCACCAGGACGGCCGAAACATAGGGCTTATTGAAACCCAGTATTAAGCATTGCATGATGAAAGGAGAACGGGTGAAATGATTTTCAAGAACCTGCGGGGCCACATACTTTCCTGCCGAGGTTTTAAAGATGTCTTTCTTGCGATCGGTGATAGTAAGAAATCGCTTGTTCACCATCTTGCCCACATCGCCTGTGCGAAACCATCCGTCCTCCGTAAATACTTCGCGTGTTTGTTCAGGCCGATTGTAATAGCCCTGCATAATGTTAGGACCTTTCACTAAAATCTCACCTTCGCCATTTTCATTGGGCTCATCAATTTTTATTTGAACACCGGGCACGGGTATTCCCACGGTACCGAATTGGTTGAGGCCGGGTTCGGCACGGTTTACGGAAATAAAAGGAGAGGCTTCCGTCATTCCATATCCGGATAAGGTGAGCACGCCAGCCGCGGAAAATAGTCGCCCGATATCGGGTCTAAGCGCAGCAGCGCCAACGGCCATGAATTTAATTTTTCCGCCCAGCGCTTTGCGGAAAGTATTCAACACGAGTATGCGTGCGATAAATAACTTTATTCGGTAGAGAGCATCCTGCCGTTGCTTGTCTTTATATTTTTCGCCCACGAGCATAGCCCACCGGATCACGTTTCTTTTCACAACATTTCGCTCAAGCAGCTTCTCGCTCAGGATGTCGTGCATTTTTTCCAGCGTCTTCGGCACCGTGGTGCAACAGAAGGGTCTTACGAACTTGAAGTCTTGACTCAATTCATCCAGACGCTGACTGAAATAAATTTCTGCACCGAAGGCCATATAGGTGAAACTGGCAGTGCGCTCAAAAATATGACTAAACGGAAGAAAGCTTAAGACACGATGCCCCGGATTCAAGGGTAAAATGGTGAGCATGGACTTGACACTGCTCACCACATTGGCATGCGTGAGCACGACTCCCTTGGGGGTGCCGGAGGTGCCGGATGTGTAAAGAATAACTAACACATCTCCGTCTAAAATTTTATTTTTTCTTGTTTCTAACTCTGCTTGTTGTTGTTGCGTGTTTTTATGTTTGATGAGTGATAAAAGGTTTCCATCGGCATCTTGTTCCAAATGAAAAAGGCTTTTGCAAGAAGTAATCTCTTTTAACGGAATCAGTTTTTCATAAAGACCAACATCCGCAGCAATGCAAATCTTAGCTTCGGTCTCATTGAGAATAAACGTTACTTCTTCTATGGAAGCTGTGGGATGCACCGGCACTAGAATTAATCCCGCTTGTTGACAAGCAAAATCAATCATCATCCATTCCGGGCTCCCCATCTTAGGCATCACGGCAACGCGATCACCTTTTTGATACTTATTTTCAATCAGCCAGCAAGAAATATGATCGACTTGTTTGATTACCTCTTCGATAGAATAGCTTTTCCAGTTATCCTTCTGCTTGCCATTCAGTGCTTTGCTTTGTGGGTATTTTTTCTGTTGATACGAAAGAATATCAAACACGCGGGTGAAGTCGATGTGGTGATGTTCTTTCATCATTACTCTTTGCTTTTTGTTTTTTCGTCTTCCGGGGCCACATACAAAATGTCGTAGAGCAACTCAAAAAATTCCGGAAACTCAGGCAAGTCATTATGATGAGCGCCATCAATGGGATGAAGCATTATTTTATCCGGATACAGATTTTTTAAGGCTGTACTTTGACTGAATGGAATCAAACGATCACGTGTGCCATGAATAATATGCACCGGGCAGTTGGTAGTTTTTAAATAGTGATCCGTTCGTATATCATATCGCATGAGATAGTTGAGCGGGAGAAAAAAAAGAAAACGATTTGCGTTGTGATAAAAACTAAAATACGGAGAATCCAGAATCAGCGTGCGTGGATTATTCCAGGAAGCAACCCGGGCGGCAATGCCGCTTCCCAGAGATCTTCCGAAAATAACAATCTTATCCTCTGGGTATCGGTCGCGCAGCCATGTGTATAAATACTGAGCATCGTCAAACAATTTTGCTTGTGTGCGCTTGCCCCGACTCTTTCCGAACCCGCGATAGTCCATCATAAAAAAATCGTAACCATTGCTCACAAAGTCTTTGGCAAACTTGCCCCATCCTTTAATGCTGCGCGAGTTTCCCTTGAGGTAATAGATAACACCGCGTGAGTTGGGAACCTTAAAATGAATGGCATTGATGTGGCCACCATCTTCCATTTCAAAATCGAGTTCTTCAAACGGAAATGGGTATTGATATTTGAAATGAGCCGATAATATTTCAGGGCGAAAGAAAAACAGGTGTTGAAAAAAATAGAATACGAATGCAATAGTTGCATATAAGACTGCCAGGATGATGAGAAGCGTGATGGTCATGGGTGAACGATTCTAAAAAAGTAATCAATTATTCTGAGAGTGGAAAGCGAATATCTTATTGAAGCACCGCGGCCAACTTCGTATGGTACATCACGAAATCCCTCAGATTGCGATGCCCGCCTTCAGGAATGACAATAAACTCGTCTGTCTCTTTTAGCAGGGGTCTCAGTCGCTCGGCAGAAGCTAAGCTCACTACCCAGTCATCCGTGCCTTGAAAGATTACAATCTTGCCTTTTACTTTTCCGAGATATTCTTTGGTGGCGAACTTCGTCTTGAGGGGGACAATATAAAACAGGTAACGCAGCAGAGAGGCATTCTTCAATTCATCAAACGGTGTTTCCAGGATGAGTAAATCGGGTTGCACGTCAGCCGCTAAATGAGTGGCTACAGCAGAGCCGAGCGATCTTCCGTAAATCACAATTTTAGTATGTTCCGATTTTTCTTTGGCCCACTGCCAAACCAAACGTGCGTCTTCATAGAGCGCTTGTTCATTCGGGGTGCCACTGCTTTTTCCATAGCCACGGTAATCGATCATCAATACTTCATACCCCAATTGAGTGATGTCAACCGCATAGTTTCCCCAGCGCTGAAGATTACCGGCATTGCCATGAAAATAAATGATGAGTCCTTTTGCTCGTTGGGAAGGCTTAAACCACAGGGCATTGATCGTTTGATTATCCGGAGTAGAGATAAAATACTCTTCGTAGGGCTGGTCAAAAGAAAAGTGATACCCCAGATCGAGCGCATCAGCCTGAAAAATCAGTTTATCCTGAAACACATAGCAGGCTATCGCGCAAGCGAAGAGCATAGAAACCACGGCTAAAGCGACTTTCACAATTAATTTCATGCGCCCGGCTCTGTCATTGTTCCGCAAGATGTTGATTTTTTGTTTTTCACTTCACGGAGAGTAGGCTTATTTTCCTTTTATTTGCGCTCGATTTAAATTGTCACACTATGAAGTTATTTGCTTTGGGCTTTATTATGCTGATGGGCACTACCCTATTTGCGCAATCAAAAAAAGAATTAATGGCTGCAGTGGCCCAACTGAAAGCTGAAAACCTAAAACTAAATACGGAGATCACTGAATTAAAGAAACCAAAGGAAGTGGTTATTGAGAATGAGCATCAGCGCGCCAGTTATGGGGTGGGGGTGATCATGGCATCAAACCTGAAAGGCCAGGGTGGCGATTCGCTGGATGTGGAAGTAATCTCACAGGCCATCAAAGATTTTTATGGGAACAAAACGTTAAAAATTAGTCAACAAGAATGTATGCCGATTGTACAACAATACATGCAAGCGGCTTCAGAAGAAAAAAGCGAGAATATGAAAAAAGAAAACCAGGCGTTTTTGGAACGCAACAAAACGGCAGAAGGAGTAAAAGTGACTGCCAGCGGACTTCAGTATAAAGTTGTTAAGTCGGGCACCGGGAAATCTCCGGCAGCTACAGATAATGTAACGGTGCATTACATCGGAACGACCATTGATGGCAATGAGTTTGATAGCTCTGTAAGAAGAGGTCAGCCTGCATCGTTTGGATTGAACCAGGTTATCCGCGGCTGGACGGAGGGCCTCCAACTGATGAAAGAAGGTGACAAGTTTATTTTTTACATCCCACAAGAAATTGGGTATGGCGAGCGTGGTGCAGGCGCACAAATACCACCTTTTGCCACCCTTATCTTTGAAGTAGAATTAATTAAAGTGAACTAATTCGAAGCAACACTTAAGCCGCAAGTTTAAAGGTAATGGGTAATACCATCCGTTGTCTTACGGGCTTGCCGCGTTGCTTGGCTGGATTCCATGAAGGGGCTGCCATGATAATTCTTACGGCCTCTTCATCACAGCCGGCACCAATGCCTTTCACAGCGGTGGCATCAGAAATCTTTCCATCCTTGCCAATAATGAATTCAACATACACTCTGCCCTCTACATTTAGCCTGCGGGCTTGAGCAGGATATTTGATGTTGCTGCTCACAAATTGATAAAACTCTGAAAGGCCTCCTTTTGGTTGTGCATTTTCTTCCACGATAACAAAAATCTGGTCTGCCTCTTCCTCCACCACTTTAGGCATTTCAATAGGTTTATATTCTTCCACTTTTGTTTCTTCCGTTACCTCAACATCAAAAATAAATTTAATCTCTTGCTCAACTTCTTCTTCATCAGGCACCGCCACCAGTTGAGGTTGTTGTACAATTACTTCCGGGGGAGGAGGAATAACCGTAGACGGAACTTCAATCATTATTTCAAAGACGTTCGTTTGCCTGGAGGTTAACTCCACCACCGATTTGTCGTATTGCTTCCACTCGAAGGCGTAGAGCACCAGAGAAAGTGTGATGACCATACTGATGCTAAAAATCATCCCTCGCTTACTGTTTAAATCCACCTTGGGATTCTTTTTTATCTCGATTGCCATAATTGGGTGTGTTTAAATCATATACTATAGTCGCATTCTTTTTAAACAAATTCTATGATTTCCATCATCAAAAAGGTTGACTGTTAGCAGGTAAATCCATTTTTGTGAGGCCATTCTTAAAAAATGGTATATTTATAAGCCTCATTATTAAAACTTTTGATATGGAATCCAATCATTGCTCAGCAGGTGTAGAAAAACTACTGGTAACTGCCTTTATTATTCTCTGTATTGGCATAAGCGCCAACGCCCAAAACCTTTACACCGCCCGTGGCTACTGGCAGGAATCCACCAAGCAATCTTATGTTTCCATAAAAGAAAAGAAAGAAAAAGGCCAGGCACTTTCAGTCGATGAAGAAGCGTATCAAAAAGACTACGAAGCCTATTTGCTTACCTATTACAATCGCTTATCGGAAGAGGAAAAGCAGGTCTATCAGCGAATGGAAGAACAGTGGGACAGGGAGTTGGCTTTACCGCTGGTGGCACCACAAGCACCACAACAACAAACTGAGCAGCAGACTGAATTTGAATGGCGCGGTCGCGATAAGTTTATCAATGCGGGTTATGGTATTTACTATGGAATATCATTGTCCGTAATAGCTGGCTTAGACAATGCCGCTGCTGCCGGGATACCGCTTATTACCGGTGGATTATGGATGTTGGGCCCCGCGTTTAATTCGAAGAAATATGAGGGAATAACGGAGAGCACCATGCGTGCGGCCAATACTGGAAAGATACTGGGATTGATAAACGGACTTTCACTGGGTCTCGCCATCGGGGGCGATAGTGAGGACACCGGTAACCTGGCGTTGGGATTATCAACCATTGGCAGTATTGCCCTGGGTGAATTTGCCTTCCAGACTCAAAAGAAGAAAAATATCTCTGGTGGTAAGATTGAAATGATGCGGCACTATGGTTTTCTGGGGCCGCTGGTTGGTGGCTCTATCCTGTATGCAACGAGTACAGATAATGCTAATTTGATTGGCGTGGGGTTACTGGCCGGTGGTATAGGTGGCATCATGGTGGGGAACAAGGTGGCTAACAAGTATGATTATACCCGTGGAGATGTAGATGCGGTAAGTTCCCTCGGTGTTATTTCCACCGGATTAGGCTTTGCAGTAATTGCAAATGCATTAGATACGAATGGGGAAGATTCAAACACTCTTTTGCTTGTGCCTGCCGCAACTGCGGTGGCAGGAACACTTATAGGACAACGCATGGTAAAGAACGTGCATCTTACCAAAAAACAGGGAAGCACCATTAGTGTTTCTTCGGCCGGGGGTGCACTGTTAGGATTGGGAGTAATGTTGATCATTGAAAGCGATTCTCCAACGGCATGGGTCGCTGTGCCCTCTTCAGTGGCACTGCTTGCCCATCAGATAGTTTTTCAGCGCTATAAAAAGGATAATCTTCTCAAGAGTTTACAAGGCAATATTGGCCGGAATAAAAAATATGAATTTTCTATGAAGTTGATGCCCGAAAATTATTTCGTGAACAAAAACACCCCCCAAAGATTTATCAATGATCCACGATTGGCTGCGAGCTCTCCCCTGGTAAACATGACATTAAAATTTAAGTGAGGAGATTGAACAAGTAGTTCTATAAAAGTATTCTGTTGTCGTTGCGAATTTTTATGAGACAGATCGCTTTGTTTTTTTTCAGGACGAGTCATCCTATCATCTCCGCTTTTGGCACATGCCATAGCCGCGCAAACCCATCGCGACACCAACGCTAGTCTAACTCTTGAACAAACTGTCAGTTATAAACTATATCTTTCGTTAAGAATAATAGCTTATCATTGAAATGAGTGCGACCGGCAATTTAAAATGAAAGACATTCCAATAAGAAAAATTAAGAACCCCAAAAAAGAGCCGAATTTTTCGGAAAACTTTAGCATACGAAATGTTCGGGATTTACTTGCTGGAGAAGACATGGTTCAAGAACTTCACCGACATGATTTCTTCTATATTCTGGCTTTAGAAAAAGGAAAGGGGAGTCATGAAATAGACTTTACTTCTTATAAAGTTTGCGACCATTCAGTTTTCTTCATGCGTCCAGGTCAGGTACACCAGCTTACGTTAAAATCCCAGTGTACAGGATACCTAATGGAATTTAATTCCGACTTTTATCACCCTCTTGACAAGGCATCAAATCAGCACTTACGCAAAGTCAGTAGTAAAAATCTCTGTCAACTTGATGCAAATAGATTGAAGAAGTTGTTTTCAATATTGACATATATTTTTCAGGAGTATTGCGAAAAAAAAGAAGGATATCAACAAGTCATTAAAGCAAATTTGGGCATTTTCTTTATCGAACATTTGAGACATCGACAGAATGAAAAAAGCTCATCAAGCAGAGTTAATCATTATGCACAAGAGCAGCTTGAGAGATTCTTAGAACTTTTAGAGACGAATATTTCTTCCCACAAGCAAGTATCGCAATATGCAGACTTGATGAACATTTCGACCTACCAGCTTAATACCATTACTAAATCCACGGTAGGTAAAACGTGTTCAGACCTTATTGATGAATACACTATTTTGGAATCCAAAAGACACCTTCTTGCAACATCCAAACAGATAAATCAGATAGCGTATCATTTGGGTTACCAAGATGCTTCCTACTTTATCAGATTCTTTAAAAAGCACACTGGGTATTCACCTGATGCGTTCAGGCACAATTTCAGGTAAGTCCTATTCAACTCCATTTTCGTCCTATCCTACAGGTTATTGAGTGCTCTACTTTTGTGAGCATAAAATAACACTCAAAACAAAATCTGTATGAACACAAAAATGAAATTAATTGCATCCCTGAAAATTTGGGTTGTAATCTACCCGTCTATCACGTTTTTTCTTTATCTGTTTGCGGAAGCATTGTCCGTGCTGCCATTGTACCAAAGAACGTTGCTGCTCACACTCTCGCTCGTTCCCTGGATTGTGTTTGTTGGTCTGCCATTCGTGAATTTAGTCGTTGGCCAGTTCTCTGCTAAAACAGACAAAAAGTAACAATGATGAGAGCTGTCAGGAAAACTTTGCCCTGCCATCAACGTGAATTTATCAATCCGAGTCTCGCCCTGATGGCTCTCTCATTACCAATTGATTTAACAAAACTTTCAAAACCCAAATAGAATGATAGACAGTAAACATTTTGATGTAATAATCATCGGAGGAAGTTATTCAGGACTTGCCGCAGGCATGGCATTGGGCAGAGCGTTAAGACAAGTTCTGATTATTGACAGCGGCAAGCCCTGTAACGAACAAACTCCTCATTCACATAACTTCATCACGCAGGATGGTAAAACCCCAAAAGAAATTGCAACGCTTTCAAAGCAGCAGGTGGAAAAGTATGACACCGTAAAGTTCTTCAATGACCTGGCAACGGCTGGAGTGAAAACTGAAAAAGGTTTTACCATTCACACGGCATCGGGAGAAACATTTAGCGCAAAGAAAATAATTTTTGCAACGGGAGTCAGGGATATTATGCAAAACATTACCGGATATGCTGAATGTTGGGGCATCTCTGTCCTTCACTGCCCTTATTGTCATGGATACGAAGTTAGAAATGAAAAGACAGCAATTTTAAGCAATGGAGAACATGCTTTTGAATTCTCTAAACTTATTTCAAATTGGACAAAGGACTTAACGTTGTTTACCAACGAAACTTCTACTTTGTCTGCCGAACAAACCGAGAAACTGGGAGGACATCAAATAGAAATTGTAGAAACTGAAATTGAAAAATTGGAGCATACGAATGGGCTTCTGCAGAAAATCATTTTCAAAGACGGCACAATAACTCCTATCAAAGTCTTATACGCACGCAGTCCATTTGTACAGCATTGTGCCATTCCAAAAACCTTAGGGTGTGAATTAACGAACGAAGGATACATCATCGCAGATGCTTTTCAGAAGACAACGACTCCTGGAGTTTTTGCTTGCGGTGATAATACTACGAAGATACGTACAGTTGCGAATGCTATAGCGATGGGCACAACAGCAGGAATGATGGCAAACAAAGAAATTGTCTTTGGAGAATTTTAAGAAAATGCGTTTCCTTAAATGGTTTGACTAAGTTGGAGAAGGTATTCCAGCTGGTGGAGTTTCGAAATGGAGATTCTTCTTGCAGTAGTAATAGCAGCTTTTGCAGACAACATCCCCGATTTGGAAGAATAATTTTCTTAGGGTATTCAAAACAAATGATCTTTAGTTGATATAAATCGCTACATTCAAAATTATGAAAAGGTCATTAGTTGTTTTACTGCATATCGGCTATTGGGCAGTTTATCTACTATTGATAATAATCTATACTAAAGGCGGGGCCAATGCAAGTGACCCGGTGTCACGCATTGCTAACGCATTCTACAGTCTTTTCCTGTTTGCCTTTGTCCCTTCGTTCATAACATTCTATTTATTCTATTTTGTACTATTCCCCAAATACCTTCAACAGAGCAAGGTTCTTCTCTCAATAATTTATGGCTTACTAATTTCTATAGGAGCTGCTGTAATAGGGTACGTACACATTAGATATTTTATAGAGTCGGGTCACCTTATTGATATGGATGAAGGTGGCAAAAACGGCCGATCTACAGCCATAAGAACAATCGTAGTTATGGCCCTTATCAGTTCAATATCTGGCATTATGGCATTGGTTATTAAAGGATTCATTACATGGTTTAATGAGATTAAATTGAAAGAACTTTTAAAGGAAAAAAACCATGAGATGGAAATGGCGTTAATAAAATCCCAATTGGATCCGCATCTTTTATTCAACACCATCAATAATATTGACGCATTAATTTTGAAAGATGGAGTGGAGGCATCTAACTATTTAAATAAGCTGTCCGACATCATGCGGTTTATGCTTTACGAAACTAAACCTGATGTAATTCCGCTGACCAAGGAAATTGAATACATAGAAAAATACATAGCACTACAAAAGATAAGAACAGCAAACACAAATTATGTTAATTTTTCAGTTGCTGGAGATGTTGGTAGCAAGCAAATTGCCCCTATGCTTTTTATTCCATTCATTGAAAATGCTTTTAAACATACCAATAATAAGAAATTCGATAATGCCATTACCATCGAAATCATCATAAGGACTGATGATATTCAACTTCTATGTAAAAATAAATTTGATGCAAGGTTGACGGTTAAGCGATCGAATGGCGGTTTGGGAAATGAGCTTATCCAAAAAAGACTAAATCTTATGTATGCTGGAAAGCATACATTAGTCGTGGAGAAAAGTGATGACTTGTACAGCGTAAATTTAACAATCACAAATGGATAGATATACCTGCATTATTATTGAAGACGAACCCCTTGCCCTTGAGAAGACGAAGGATTTTGTAGAAAAAGTTCCTTTTTTAAACTTAAGTGCAACATTCGACAATGCCCTGACCGGACTTGCCTACCTAAATAACAATAAAGTAGACATACTTTTCCTGGACATTAACATGGATGAATTATCCGGTATCCAGTTACTGGAAACCACAAAAATAAATAGCCAGGTTATCATTACTACGGCTTACCAGGAATATGCATTGAAGGGGTATGAATTACGGATAACCGACTATCTTTTAAAACCATTTGCGTTTAATCGTTTTTTACAAGCTGTAAATAAAGCACAGGAAAATATCGTACATCGAAATTTAGATTCACAAACAGATTTTATTTTCGTTAAAACGGAAAATAGATTGGAAAAAATAATGCTTAACGAAATCGTATACATTGAAGGAATGAGGGACTACCGAAGGATTCATACAGTGAACAAAAATAGAAAGGTAATGACGCTGCAGAATTTCAGTGAGTTTGAAAAAATAATTCCTCCCAATTTGGTATGCAGAGTACATAAATCATACATGGTTGCACTCAATAAAATTGAATCCATTGAGCGAAGTAGAATAAAAATTGCAGATCAATTAATACCCGTTTCGGAGACATATAGAGAGGCGTTCTTCCACCTCATTAATAGCAAGGGATAAAACTACTTTTATCTTGCAGACTGAAAACACCAGTATGCAGACATCTTTCTGAGCATTGCATATCTAAATTGTTAGCCTATTCGCCTTCGCGTTCTTTTGTTCAAAACAAATGAATTATGAAGAGCAAACTACCAATAGTACTTATACTAGGTATGATTTTCCTGGTCACAAACGCTTTTGCCCAAACGAATACAGGGCGATCGGAAAAAATCGGGAACAATAAAGTACCAGAAAGTTATTTGAGCCTTTTGTTGAATGCTGCGCATGCAAACCTCAATCGCGGAAAGTCAAATAGTGTTTCACTGAATTATAAAAAAATCCACAATTGGTACTCAGATTTTAGTGTCGTTGCAAATTGGTGTTACACCAAAATTTACCGGTTTATCCAAACTATATTTCATTACGACCGGATGGAACCTAGCCGCAAATAGTTCCTTTACGCCTCAACGATGCACTCAGATCTTAGCAAAGCGCAATTTTAAAATGTACTCAACAAACCTTAATAAGTAAATAAATGAATTCAACTGGAACCGCAAAAATGGTGCGAATACTATTAATCATACTTGTAGCCGTCATGTCAATACTAGCAATTCTTTTGAACGTAGCGTGCTGCTAACGTTAAGAATTCCTACGATTTTATATTTTCAATTGTAACAAAACTAATTTTTTTATGAACTATCTATTAGAAAATACCGCAAACAACAATGTGCTTTCTTATTTGAGGCTATTTCAAATCGCACAGAATAATTTATCAAACGTAAATAGAGAATCAAAGCCAGCTCAATCTTCAAAGAACCAAATGAGTTCATCTGAAAGATCAGCCGATTCATTTCAACGACCATATAGGATCTCACTAAATAAAATCTGATCCCTCCTATGCTTGCTTTTATTTTGCAGACTAAAAGGATCAGCATGCAGACATCCTCCCAAGTGTTGCATAATAGAATTCTCAGACTGTGGCGATAGGTTCACTTTTGTATCAGTTAAACAACTAAACCAAAAAAATATGAAAAAGAATGTAAAAACAGGACTGGTAATCGGCTTGATTTTCCTTGTCGCCAATGCATTTGGCCAATCTAAAAACTTAGTATCAGAAGGACCTAAGAATGCTAAAACAGTAGAGAGCCATTTGGATCTGCTGCTAAATGTAGTGGGCACCAACCTTAATTATGGAAAGTCAAACAGTGCTTTGGCAGATTACAGAAAATCAGTATTGAGTCCACAGCTTGGTGTTTCAATGCAAGTAGGCATTACACGGAATTTTTCAATTGCTCCTGAATTATATTTTATTATAAAGGGAGCCAGATTGGGATCGAACAATCCTTTAACAAATAGTAAGACGACTCTGCGGTTCTATACATTAGAATTACCGCTATTGGCTCGGTTCCACTATAATAAATTTTATGTCAACGCGGGTCCATCCATTGCTTATAGCCTTTATGGAACTAACAAAATGGAAGACAAAACTTCGGATCTTTCATTTGGTAGTTCAGGCAATAGCTTTAAACGCTGGGAAGCGGGTTTGCAATTCGGTGGTGGCTACAACTTTCGGATAAAAAAGAGACAGGTTGCCTTAGACCTAAGATACAATTATGGTTTAACCAACATTTCAAGTACAAATGAAATGTATAACAGGAGCTTTATTCTCAACGTGCGTTTTTACAAGCCTTGGAAAACTAATCCACTAGGTAGAAATAAGAATTCATAATACCCTACCTCAAGCACATCATAATTTTAGACACATGAAAACAATAGATTCAAACAGAAAAAACTCGCTGACAGCTGGAGTACTTTACCTACTCACATTTGTTTCGATACCGACACTCGCTCTATACGGGTCGATACACCAGCCGAACTATATCCTTGGATCCGGTCCTGACACCAAGGTCATCATCGGTGGCATACTCGAGATAATTGTGGCTCTTACGGGTATCGGAACTGCCGTTGCACTTTACCCGGTACTGAAGAAACAGAACGAAGGGGTTGCCTTGGGATTGGTCGGATCAAGAGTTCTGGAGGCAGGTACTATCTTCGCTGGTGTCGCGTTTCTGCTAACGGTGGTAACCATGAGACAGACTGCAGCCGGTTCGGAAGCGTTGGTCGCAAGCAACACACTAGTTATCATGTATGATCGCATGTTCCTCATCGGCCAAAGTTTTATGCCGGCCATTAACGATGTATTGTTGGGCTTCTTGCTGTACCAATCAAGGCTTGTGCCTCGAGGCCTTTCTCTGATCGGAATCATCGGTGGGCCAGTGCTTATAATTGGTGATATCTGTGTGCTGTTCGGTCTCATCGGTCAGCACGATCCCTCGACCGGGTTGTTCGCAGTTCCGGTTGCGCTATTTGAGTTTTCATTGGGGATTTACCTCACCGTTAAAGGTTTCAAGTCAAGACCAATCGTGGATGAAAACTCCGATGAAATAATTCAATTCGGCCGCGATTAGGAAGGCAACCTGGATACTTACCGGGATTAACATCATAAGATTTCGGATTTTTGCTACCAAATAGAAAATCGGTCATATAAATATCGTAACGAATGAAAATGTATAAAAGACAATTCAAAACTTACCACCTTCTTGTCTTACTTGCTTTTGGAGCTCCCGTTTTATGTAGCGCGCAGAACAATAAAAAAGATGCTACCAACATTAGCGTGCTGCTGGATTCATTGAATAAAGTTCTAAATAATCATTATGTCTTTCCCGAAAAGGCGAGCAGCATAGCCATTTATTTAGAGGCGCAATTAAAAGATAAGGCATATACACATGAGTTACAAAATCCTCAAAAACTTGCTGAGCAAATACAAACTGATATTTACAAAATTCACCATGATCCGCATATGCACATTAAATACGATCCTGGGTTTCGTGTACAGCAATACACTAACCCTTCTGACGAGGAAGTCAGCCTAACTAAAAAGTATTGGAAAGAGAATAACTATGGGTTCACGAAGGTAGAGATATTACCAGGAAATATCGGTTACTTTACTTTTAATGTATTTGTAGACGATATAGAAAATGCGAAGCCAACGATTGCCTCAGTACTTCACTTTTTATCGAATACCTCCGCTATCATAATCGATTTAAGAGAAAATTATGGCGGAAGCCCAGCTATGGTGAGCCAAATAGAGAGCTACTTTTTTGACGTAAAAACACACATGAATGATCTTATCAATCGCTCAGCCAAAGACACTACTTTCTTTTATGCCGATCCTGCGAAAGCAGATAGTTTAAACCTCTTAATGCCGGTATATATTTTAGCAAGTCATAACACTTTCTCTGGAGGAGAAGATTTTAGTTATGGAATGCAAAAGGCAAACAGAGCCATAATTGTTGGAGAAACAACAGGTGGCGGTGCACATCCACAAATGCCTTTTTCTGTGGGTCAGGGGTTTGTGATTTCTATCCCGTATGCCCGTTCACTAAACCCCGTCACAAAAACGGATTGGGAAGGCACAGGCGTGATACCGGATGTAAAGGAAAAAGCTCAGAACGCTTTATTAGCAGCTCAGGAACTCATTTTCAAAAATCAAATTCTTGCAACGAAGGATGAAAAGGAAAAACACAAAAGTGAATTTTACCTGCATGCACTTTTATTAAAGCATGAAACTAAATCTCATCGTTTGAAATGGTTATCACAGTTTTCGGGAACTTATTCTGA
>Ga0163151_10005769_pt1 | contig 15545 bp, 18 predicted proteins | sample OliLakLV19MP5IB2_FD_145596 | JGI IMG/M metagenome (GOLD analysis project Ga0163151, IMG submission 145596) | Freshwater microbial mat bacterial communities from Lake Vanda, McMurdo Dry Valleys, Antarctica - Oligotrophic Lake LV.19.MP5.IB-2 | ecosystem: Environmental > Aquatic > Freshwater >...
ATCGACCTGCGCCACGAGCGCCGGTCGTTCGTCGCCAGAATTAGGGCCTCGCTGCCGGCGGATCTTCGCCAGTCTTGGTAACTTCCCGCTCCGTGGTGATCGTCGTCGTGCCGCCAGGCGTCGAGACTTTCGTCTCCTGCTTCGTCGTTAACGACTTCTCTGCACAGCCGCTCAGGCTGACAGATACAAGGCTGATCATCAGAAGTATTGCCAACAAGCGTTTCATAGGTGAAACCCTTTCTGTGAAACCGAAAGATTATTCGCCAGCTTCCACGAGAACCTAGCTCTCAATCGCGCAATCTACGCCTGCGCGACGGTTGCTTCCTGCACCCGTGCACTCGTCCCTATCGCCATTGACCTGCGGCGGCGGACTATTTCCACCGCCTGCTACACCTGCCCCCTAAGAAGCAGGATGATGAGAATGATGACAACCAATCCCATCCCGCCGCTTGGAAAATAGCCCCAGTTTCGGCTGTGGCCCCATGTGGGGAGAGAGCCGATCGCACTGATAAGCATGAGAATCAACAGCACCGTCAGAATTGTTCCGAGCATGATCGCTCTCCTTTGATAAGTGGACCGACCAGGAATGTGTCATCAGACCTTGCAGCGAGGAGCGACCATGGTCCGCAATCGCTTCGTTTTTTCGGCAGGATTATAACTGAACCGGTTGACGCGCCACGAGTCGATACACCGCCAGCACAACCAAGCCGCCGACAACAGCAACCGCCAGACTACGAAGGTCGAAGCCCTCTGCCGTGCCGAAACCGAGCGACGTGCCGAGAAAGCCGCCGACGACGGCGCCAACGATTCCCAGCAGGATTGTGACGATGATCCCGCCGTAGTCCGGCCCTGGCATGATGGCCTTAGCGAGCATCCCAGCAATCAATCCAAACAAGACCCAAGAAAGAATTCCCATGATGACCTCCGATAGAATGTGAGAAACATGTTGTGCTCCCGTCGAGATCCGCGGCGCGGATCACCACGCGGAAGCGTTCATCGTTCCATTACTCTCTGCCATAGTGCTGGCGGGCGATCCATCGCTCGCGCCAGAATCGACCTCAATGCCGAGTTTTACTTTTCCGGCACCAATCTCCAGCACGGTGACCTTGAGCAGGCGATGTATGGCATCGTCGCTGCCCACAACCACCGATTCACCGTTCTTTCTCGAGAATACATACATGTCTAAAGCTCCTTCTTCCGTGACGGATCGTTCTGTTTTCTGACGCGGGTGTTGCTGCCCACAATGACGGTGCCCGCCTGCAGAGCGTGGCCCGACCGCTGCTGCTGCAGTACCGTTAAATGGGGCCATATCCATGGTTTTCATCCTGCGAGCGCATAAAAAAAACCGATGCGGAGCAGCGCTCTGTAGCGCCGCTCCGCATCGGTTTACTTTGGAACGAGCCTCCTGGACCCAGCCAGGCTGCCCTTACTCAAGTCTGCCGAACAATCTGATCCATGGTGGCGAGAAAAGCACTGGTGCGAACCAAAAGCTTCTCTACCACCGCGGCCATTATACGCCTATTTAACGAGAAGGCAAGGGCGTGTTTTCTTTCGCCTGCATTTTGGGTAATGGACATTCCCGCGTACCTGCTCGCGGTCGATGATGAGTTACCCACGCACGCCTTGCGATTCAGAGAGGTCGCGATTCACCGCGAGATCACGTTCGCGGGTCACGTCCGAAAGAATCTCCACGATGAGTTAAGCTCGGACGACCTTGCCATTGATCCTGCCATCTCTGGCCCATGTGGCGTTGGAATCGCTTTTCGGCGCGGGAGCGTGGATGGGCTCGCCGCCCATTTTAACCGTGAGTCCGTCGATCACATTGGCCAGCCCAACCTTCATCATTTCGGGGGCCTTCTGAGTGACAATGTCCCTCGCGACGCCCAACAACGCGCCGATCGCGATCTCCTTGACCACCGTGAGCTCCGCCGCAAACCGGCTCTCGACGCTCCTGCCCGAATTCAAGGCGTTCGCCTCCTGCGCGGGCAGATGGTCCTGGCTGCCAAGATTCTTTTGCTTCACGATCGGCGGTATGTACTCACGTGCTGGTTCCATCGGCGGGTTCATACGGAGCGGCGGCGAGGCGCGGCGGAACATGAGGTAGCCGCCCAGGCATCCAAGCGCCATCGCGCCCCCCAGCATGGCCCAGGGGTGACGCTTCACGTGCATGCGAATGTCGAAAGTGTCGGTAACATTCGACACCGTCTGCGTCACCGCGTCGGCGGCACCATGCACCGTATCGACGACTTGTTGTTCGAGTGTTTCCAACTTCTCCGCCAGCGATGCCCGCGTTTCATCAATTTGTTCGCGAGTCACATCGACTTCATTTTCCATTGCAGGTTCTCCTTGAACGACTCGACGGCCTGACTGGACAGCACGTCGATGGACTCGAATGTTTTGACTCCCGCATAGACCACGACGCCGCCCAGCACGGCCACGACGCCGCCGACGATGCCAAAGCAAGCCCACAATGGCAGCGCTGGCAGCGCCCACTGCAACAACAACGGCACCATCAACAGCAGAAACCCGACTCCAGCCATGCTCATACCAACGCCCACGCCCAAGACCAGCGCGGCCTTCTTGCCTCTGACAACATCGTTTCGAAGTTCCTGCCGAAACATTGCCAGCTGTTGTTGGATGAGACACTGGACGTCGTTGATGATCCCTCCCACGAGCCCCAAAGCGGTCGGCTCCGCGAGGATCTGCACGCTATCCACATTGCCGCTCGCCTGGACCTTGGGCTGCGCGGGAAGTTGTAGATCACTTGCCATCGCGATGGCTCCGCATGGCAAGCCTTGCCAGGAAGACTCCAAGGCCGATGCCGACGAGCAGCGATGGGATCGGATGGCGACGGACCACGTTGGCAACCTCGTTGGTGATGCCGCCCAGGCCTTCCGATTCGAGATAACGGCCGCCGCTTTCGAGCGACCTGGCAACCGAGGCGGGGGCCGCGCCGAGCACGCCTTCGGTCGGCATATGGTCGCGGATCGTACCCGCCAGCGTCTTCATACCGACGCCCACCGCGGTGGTAGCCTCGTTGGCCTTGTCCACAACGGCGGTACCGGCGTCGCCGACCGTATGAACCACGGAAGACATTGCCTCCTTGGCTTTGCCCATGACAGCAGAAGCCGTGTCATTCATGTCGTACGTGTCCATGACGTTTCGTGTGGCGCCCATATCTATCTCCTCTTAAAAAAGAAGCCCGTGCAATAAAAAAGCCGACGTGGCGGAACACCCTTGGGTATTCGGCCACGTCGGCTTACTCGTTAACGAGCCCTCCAGCGAACAATTCGCTGGAGTGCCCTTCACCTAGTCATCCGACGACCAATAGTTGGAGCCCCGTGCAGCTGCAATCAGTGCAACTGCAATCAGCTCCTCACCCCCATCGTACACGCACGTTTGGATAAAGCAAATCGATTCCTCGAATCGGGAACGCATTGCGATGCGAAAGCGTGGTGGACCCAGATCTTCGGACGCCAGGATAAGCTGGAGTTTCCCCGTTGACCGTCCTATCCTCGATCCTCAGTATCCAAGGGCGGCGACCATTTCGCCGCCCTTGGATACCGGTGGATAGCGCCTATCGGATTCCGAAGAAGAGCGCCAGGAGGACAATCAGGATCACTGGCACGCCGAGCAACCAAAGACCAATCAGTTTCATAACCGTTCTCCCTTTCTTAAATCAGGACTACCCGTCGAAACAGAGATACATTGAGACCGTTCCGCAAATCGGGCGACGACAAAAACGGACATCACTCGAAGTGGCCTACGACCACATGCGCCGGCAACATATGCTGGTTCCAAGCATCGGTGACACGATGGCTTGGAACCAGCCGTTGCCGTGCTATCTAGTTCTGCTTTGACTCTTGCAGCTTGCGAGCAGCTGCCAAGTGTTTCTTCACTTTGGGCAAGGACTCATTGCAAATCGCCGTGATGTTCACGGACGTACCATCCTTGATCTGCGCTTCGAGGCAGCTGATTCCCTCCTCGTGTCGCTGAATCACCCCCCGAAGATACGCCTGATCGAAAGCGTCACCTTCAAGCTTGCCCAGCTGCTTGGCAGTTTCTTTCTGGTCCTTGTCCAAGCCCTCGACGACAGACAGCTTGTCCTTGTGAGCCTGCGCCATGAGCTGATTGAGGCAGTGGGTGTGATCGTCTTTCAGCGTCTGTGCGAACTGCTTGACGTCAGGATTCTCGCTGCGGTCGATGACTGTGTCTGCGAGCTTGGTCTCAGCGATCGCCGAACTGATCGCCTTGACGAGGAATTGGTCATCGACGGGCAGTTTCTTGATATCGTCCGCAGCATGCGCCGATGCCAGCATGACCCCAGACAACACGGCGAATAGCGATAGTAGATTCTTCATGTCATTTCTTCCTTCAATAGAGAGTAAACGAAAACACGTACACAGTGGACACTCCAGCGTTGAGCGAGATTCAACCGTCGGGAGGGCAACGAGCTCCCCCCGGGACAATGCTTGTTCCCGGGGGGAGGCGACGAGTAAATAGCCTTGATGAATGTCCTGGAAAGTACATCCCTCTTGGGTAAAGTGAGATCTTAGGCGCAGACGATGTTGTCGGCCTTCTCCGCCTCGAAGTAGTCCCGAATTTTTTTGGCGTCCTCGCTCGAATGCGGGGCCACGCCCATGACCACGCCACCCTTCTTGAGCGCTTCTTCATAGGCCTTGGCGTTGGACTCGGGGATGCCCAGCCCGACCAAGCCACCAACCGTCGCCCCCGTCACTGCGCCGGCGCCACCACCCGCCAAGGCAGCGACAATCGGGCCCGCCACTATCAGCCCCAGGCCGGGAATAGCGACGGAAGTGCCGATCGCCAGAATGGCACCCACGGTCGCCCCTACTGCCGTGCCAATGGCCCCGCCGGTAGCGATCCCTTCGCTGGCATAGGTACTGGCCTTGATCTGCCCTTCCGTGCCGGTGTCGCAGAAGCCAGCGCGAGTCTGCTCCGACATAAGCACGCTGATTTCGTTCGACTCGTATCCCTGGTGCAAGAGCCAATTGAAAACCTTTTCGATTTCGTTCCGATCCCGGAAAATCGCGGTCAGCATTTTTTCTTTCGTCGTCATTGTCAGTCTCCTTGATGAGCAACCACACCAGATGCCAGCGAACGATTCGCCGACACAAGTTCTTCCTCTCGAAAAAAGCTGTCATGAAACGAAAAAAGCCGACGCGACCAAATGCCCCGCGGCAATCGATCTCGTCGGCTCACTCGTCAACCAGCCCACCGGTTATTATGGTGTGCTGTTCAGCTAGTTTTCCGATAACACGGCCATGATAGCGAACTAACTGGATGTGTCAAGGTTAATTTTCGAACTTGCCTCATGTTATGGATTTCCTGTTCCCGCCGGCGAGCGTGTATGTCCCGCTCTCCGTGGTGTTCGGGATCGTGGATTGACCTATCTCGAGCCAGTTGCTTTATCCAAAGAATCCTTCCCGGACTGTGCTGAGGCATGCAGTCCAAGGGCGGCCGCTGGTAGCTGAACACTTCAGCCTCCAGGCGTTCGGCACGCCTACCACCATCCATGCACGCGATGCCTATAGCGGCCGTGGTCAAGTCGGGAACGGTCGACGTGCTATACGATCGCTGGCCTGTAGGATCACATCCCGAACGCTTCTCGCGCGACGAGTCGATAGGTCATCAGCACAGCCATCCCGCCGCCGATCGCAATCGTTAAACTGCGAAAGTCGAAGCCATCTGCCGTGCCAAAACCGATCGCCGTGCCGAGCAATCCTCCGACGACGGCGCCGACGATTCCAAGCAGAATCGTGACGAGGCCCCCCCGGGGTCGGGCCCCGGCATGATGGCCTTGGCGAGCATCCCAGCAATCAATCCAAACAAGACCCAGGTAAGAAGTCCCATGGTGTCCTCCGATGACGATGTGAGAAACGTGTCGTACTTCCGTGATGATCCGCGGCGCGGATCACCACGCCAGAGAATTCGCCGTTCCATAGCCCTCAGCCATGGTGCCCGTGGGCGGTCCATCGCTCACGCCAGAATCGACCTCAATGCCGAGTTTTACTTTTCCGGCACCAATCTGTAGCACGGTGACTTTAAGCAGGCGATGCATGGCATCGTCGCCGCCCACAACCACCGATTCCCCGTTCTTTCTCGAGAAGACAAACATGACTCAAGCTCCTTCTTCCGTGACGGATGACCTTGTTTCATAACGCGACTCCGGTTGCGGCTGTGGCCCTCGGCCGGGGCACCTTCGGGCCCCCATCGTCTGCCCAGCGAGCGACTGCCGATTCGCCCGTCATCTCGGCCTCAGGCCCTGTGGTCAACTGAAATACCTGCACCATCGCGCCGGTGGTAAAAGCATGCACCACGGTTCTCGTGGACGGCTCGACCTCGGCCGCCGCTTCCCGCACGTCGCGGCCCGTGATTCGCTTGATCTCTTGCCGCAACGAATCGGAGGAGCTAGCGAAGAGCTGGCGATGAAACTCCTGCACCTGGGCGGCACCGGCCGGGCTTTCCGCGAGGGCCATCTCGGCCGGCGTTAAGGCGTCGTGCAGCGTCACGACCAGCATGTCGTCGCCGAGGATGACGGTGACGGCGTGTGGCGCGTGGCCTGTTCGCTGCTGCTGCAGGGCGCTGGCCGCTTGGGCGAGCTGCTCCAGAGTCGTCAAAGGGGCTTTATCCATGGTTTCCATCCTGCGAGCGCATAAAAAAAACCGATGCGGAGCAGCGCTCGGTAGCGTCGCTCCGCATCGGTTTACTTTTGAACGAGCCTCCTGGACCCAGCCAGGCTGCCATTACTCAAGTCTGCCGATCAACCTAGTCCGTGGCGGCGAACTAGTCCGTGGCGGCGAAAAAAGCATTGGTTCAGAGCCAACACCTTCTCCACCACCGTGCGCATCGTACGCCTCTCTGCCGAGAAGGCAAGGAAGTGCTGGCTCTTCGCGGCTTTTGGTGTCAAATAGCGGTGCAGCCTGAAAATATTCCGCAACGAGAACAGCGCAGACATGGCCGTGAAAACGCAGGGAGAGGTCGAAGCCGCCATCAAAGATGGAATCTCGCGGTTTTCACTGAGTTTCATGGGCCGTGGGCCAAAGGACATTCGCGCGCACCTGATCGGAGACCTGGTCGTCGTGCGACTTCAGGGGGTTCTCACCACCGCCGAGCAGAACCTGGTAGCGAGCCTGCCGTCGGAGAAGGGCCGCGACTTACTGAAGCAGGTGCGGACGCAGCTCATCGAGGCCGCTCGCTCGGTGCTCGAGACGATGATCACGGAAATCACCGGCATTTCAGTTCGCAGCCTGCACCACGACATCAGCACGATCACCGGCGAAGAGTTGGTGCTCTTTACGCTCTCCGAGATGCCCGCATTCCGCGCCACAGCGCGAGACACTCGTCATTCATGACGAACCACACTGCTCGGCGCACGCAAACGACCGCCAGGATGTGCGGTCGCCGGGCGGAGGCCCGGCAAGGCCGCCGAGGCCAGGGATGGCTCGCCGGCCGTAAAGTATGAAATAGCCATGCCCGGGGGAGGTCCCGCAGCAGCATCCGTGCTTTGTGGGGCCCCGTTCCGTGGTTGTCGCGTTTCCGCGGCGGCTGAGCCGCCGGGAAAAGTTCGGTGTCCTCTCACCCGGGCATGGCGTATACGAAATGAAGCGAGCCGCTCTCGCGGCTCGTAGTTAGGCGGTTAGGTCGTCGATCCGTTGGCGGAATGACGGCATTTCGGTCGAGATGTGCGCGGCGAAGGCTGACGGCTCCCAGATCTCGACGCAGACGGCGGCACCCACCACCATCACGTCGCCCCCCGGATCCACGCCAAGAAAGCTCCGGAAACCCTCTGGAACGACGAGGCGGCCTCGGCCCGCAAGTGAAATCGTTTGGTGCCGTGTGGAGAGCAGGCGGCCAAGATCCTGAAGCTGCCCCACCCGCTGCGTGAGCAGGCCCGCATGGAGCTTGCTCGTGATGACCTCGACAGCCGCATCGAGACGCGGCTTCCAGGTGGCCGCCGACCAGAGCGAGAGACAGCCGGTTCGCTCCTTCGCGATGACGAGCTTCGGACCGGCGGCTGTGAGCTGATCGAGAAGCTCCGGCGGCACCGCCAGCCGGAACCGCTCGTCGAGCGCCCGCACGTACTCGCCGATGAGCAGTCCTGCCGCAGCAGCCATCAGCGATCACCTGATCCATTGCCACCCGCCTCCGCGGGAAAGGGCCACGGCCATTCCATTTGGGCCGTGTTTAGGGTTAGAAACCCACGTATTCATCACATTTAGAGATCAATACGGGATGCAAACCCACGGGCAGCAGTGTAGCGTCCTGCCCGTGAACTGCAAGGGGGTGGCCGCCTGCAATGGCCAACGGGGTGGCTGGTTACCCGCAGTCCCACGGCTATCGCCGTGGGCTTCTATGCCGGCCACATGACCTCATCACCATGGAAGCCCCTCGCGAGAGCGAGGGGTTGCCCGTGCCGCGGCTTATGGCCGGTAGCCGCCGGTGTTTTGCTCGGCCATTTCCTTGCGGTAGGCCTTCTGGGCCGCGGCTTCCTTCGAGAGCTTGAACTCGGGGCCGGCTGGGAAGTACTGGATGTCGTCCTGCAGGTAGTAGGCGCTCGGGAGCGTCTGGCCGCCGACGTCGATCTGGCAGCCCGTGATCCCAATCCCAAGGACAGCGGCCACGACGGCGAGAACTCGCGTCGGGAGATCACTGACGCTCTTCCGGCGGGCGGTCGTGTTCGTGACGGGCTTGTTCATGGTCGGGCTCGTGCTCGGAGGCTTCGCGAGGCCGGCGCCGAGGTCCGCCTCGGGTACCGGCCGCACGATCAAACATCACTTTCGTTATCGGCCGTACGACCCACACACCTTGAACAACCGTCACGACCCGCTCCCGGAACCCCTCAAAGCTCCCCCACCCCGCCGCCCGGTCTTCCCAGATTGCCACGAGGCGGTTCGTCGTGCGGGAATGACCGCGAACGATGTACAACCAAGGCATGCGTCTGGCCTTCTTCTTTGCCGCGACGGTGGCTGCCCTTCCGGTCAGCCTGGCAACCGCTCAGGTGGTGATCCCGCCCAACATTGGCGTGCCCGCTGCCGCCCCAACCGTGCCTGGCCAGGGCTACGACGCAACGCTTACCGCCCTCGCCGAAGGCGACTACGGCCCGGCGGTCGGCATGGCCGAGGCCGAGTATCGCGGGAGCGTGAAGATCGGGGCCGACCGCTGGATCGATTCCATCGCTACGGCCACCGTCCTCGGCGAGAGTCTCTTTGAGCTTGGCCAATACCGCGACGCGGTGGTGCGATACGAGGAGGCCCTCGCGATCTCAGCGGCGCATGCCAACTGGCTCCTCTCCGTGCAGTTCCCACCGCAAGGACCACTCGCGATGCGCCGTGGCAGGGTGGCCACCTGGGGTCGCAGCGAGCGCAACACACAGCCCGCTTCCCTCCCCGACACGATGATGATCCGCATCCAGGGGGCCAACCCAGAGGCCGTGCTCCAGCAAGGAGGCGTGCTCACATCGCCCTTCAATCGAACGCTCCGACCGCCAGAGATCATGCGGATGCTCACGGTCGCGGCCTATCGTACGGGCTCGCTCCTCGGTGCCCTCGGCCACGAAAACCCGTCGCTCGATGCGGCGGCGCGGGCCCTGAGCCGTCGCCCCGCGCCGCCCCAGCATTACTCGCAGGCATGGATCGACATCGCGCTGGGCACGGCGCTCTGGGCGCAGGGCAAATCCGACCAGGCCCAGCCGCTCATCACCCGCGGGCTTGTGATGGGCAACAACTTCGACCATCAGCTCACCGCATGGGGGCTCATCGTGCTCGGTCGCATCGCGCTCGACGCCGACCAGGCTGACCGCGCGGCCAAGCTCTTTGAAGAAGCGACATACGCCGCCGCCGATCAAGGAGATTTTCGGGCGCTCGAGGAAGCGTTTTGGTATGCCTGGACGGCGCACCGCATGACTGGCAAGCGGGGTGTGCCTCCGAGCGTGGGCCTGGCCGCCGACTGGACGAGGGGCGGCCCGGGAGCAATTCGGTCGCGGCTGTTGGCGATGCAGGCGGAATCGCTTGCCGTCAGCGGCGACATCCGCGGGGCCGTAAGCTCACTCAAGGCAATCGATGCCCGGCTGCTCAAGGCCGAGGCCGGCCGCGGCATCCTGGGCGCCCAGACGTCGTACACCCAGGCAATCCTCGCCTACTCGGGCGGCGACCTCGTCAGCGGCGACCGCGATCTCGACCGTGCGATCGCCATCGCCCGCACCCGGTCGGTGAAGCTGTTTCGGACCGAAGTGCTCGTGGGGTTCCTGCGGGCGGGCTCCAGTGCCATCTCGGATCGGCAGGCCGATCTCTGGTTTGGTGCGTGGCTGGCCGATCCAGCGGCCCGCGACTACGCCATCGATCCCCTTGGCACGCTCGCCGTGATATCGGCCCCGCGCGACGTGGCCTTCGATGCCTGGGTGATCGTCGCTGGCCGACGAGGCAACGAGCAGGTTCTCGAAGCCGCTGAAGCGACGATGCGTCATCGCTGGATGGCGACGCGACCGCTCGGTGGCAGACGGGTGGCGCTGGAGCGATTTTTGACGGCCGATCCGCGCACGCTCGAGCCTGCGGAGGCAGCCCGCCGCGCCGCGATCATCGCGGCCCAGCCGGGGCTCGGCGATATCCTCACCCGCACCGCTCAGGTTCGTGGCGGACTCGAAGCGACCGCTGCGGCGGGACCACGCGACGGCACGCTGCCCGGCACGCCCGCCGAATGGCAGGAATACGCGACGCTCGCCTCTCGAATGTCGATGGCCATCGCCGCGCTCTCCGCGAGCCGTGACGCGGTCGCCCCCATGTTCCCTCCGCTCACCCCCTCTTCCGAGATTCGCCGCCGCCTCGCGCCGGGCCAGGCGATTCTGTCGTTCCACTGGACTGCGTCGGGCCTCTTTGGTGCGCTCGAGTCGCGCGATCGCTTCGTCGCATGGCAGGTGCGCCAGGCTGCCGCGATTCTCGGCGAGCTCAAGGTGTTCGCGAAGGCGATGCATCTCGGAGACAAGGCTGCGGTGCCTGCCGACCGCATCGCTGCGAGCGACTGGCGGGGCTCGGCGTCCCGCATCGAACGGATGCTCTTTGAAAACTCGCGCGGCGTGTCGCTCACCGACGGAATCCACGAGCTCATCATCGTTCCCGACGGAGGGCTCTGGTATTTTCCGTTTGAGATTCTCCCGGTGGCGACCAATCAAGCTGGAGGTGACACTCGCCTGCTTCGCGAGGTCTGCCCGATTCGCTACGCGCCAACACGCAGCCTCGCTGTCATGCGTTACGAACCCCGCGCAGGAGGAACGACCGGCCTGCTGCTCGGCCGTATGCACCGCGGCGAGAAGCAGGCCGATGCGGCGGCCGCGGCCGCGATGATGACGGCTGGCATTGATACAGCCATCACGCTCGAGCTGCCTGTTGCTGGACCATCGCCGGCGCTTGTTGGCTCACTCTTCGATTCGCTCGTCATCTACGACGAGCCGATCGCCGGCCAGGCGCCAGGGCGTGTGAATCTGCTCGCTGCGACCCAGGGCCGCAGCGGCATGACGCTTGGCGACTGGCTCGTTCCGCCCCCCAAGCGACCCGAGCGGGTCATCCTGCCAGGCATGCAGTCTGCGATGAATAGTGGCCTTCAGTCGCTGCCCGACCGCGCCGGGCAAGACATCTTCTTGACGGTTACCGACGTGATTGCCGCGGGCTCGACCACCGCGCTCGTGACCCGCTGGCGAAATGGGGGCGGCGTGACCAACGAGCTGGTGCGGGAGTTTCTCCAGGAGGCAGCGGGGCCGGGGGGCATGGAGGCCATCGACGCCTGGCAACGGGCCGTGGAGGTTGTGACACCCGAACGGCCCGACCTCGAAGCCGAGCAGCGGATCAAGCCGACGGCCACAGGCGATCACATGCCAGACGCACGGCATCCTTTCTTCTGGGCGGGCTTCATGCTCGTGGACTGTGGCCGAGGTGTGTATTCGCAGGAGCCCGCTGCCGGCGTACCTCCGCCACCGCCCCTTGCACCAGCAGCCCCCGCGCCGATCGCTGGCCCGCCTGCCGGGCCACAGGCCCCGAATGCCCCGGCACCAGGCGGGCCCATGCCGCCGGCCATTCTCGATCCCCCGCCCGCGCGGCCCGACCCATGACTGCGGAGCTGAGCGATCCGGCTGGCCTTGCCCTTCTCTTTGTGGCAAGCGTCGCGGCCGGAGGCATCAATGCCATCGCCGGCGGTGGCACGATCCTCACCTTCGCGGTGCTCTCGGCGATTCTGCCGCCTGGCCCCGGGCGGCTCGTCTCAGCCAACGTCACAAGCACCATCGGTCTGTGGCCTGGTGCGGTCGCGGCGACGTGGGCCACCCGCCACGAATGGACCCGGCTGCCTCGCTGGGCTCGCTGGCTCGTGCTGCCGAGCGTGATCGGCGCGGTGGCCGGGGTGGCGATGCTTGGGCTCTTGCCAGCGGCGACGTTTGACGCCGTTGTCCCATGGCTCATTCTCTTGGCCGCCGTGCTCTTTACGATCCAGCCGCAGGTAGCCCGATTGGTCGCCCACCGATCGCAATGCGAGAACGAATCATCGAAGCCCCTTGCGGCAGCGTGGGGACAGCGGGACGTTGGGCAATCCCGCTCTGCAATGCCGGCCGGCGCGACGCCACGATCCCCCGACCGGCGCCAGGGGCTTTCATGTGCAGGAGCGGAGGCATCCGGCAGGGTCCTTCTGGCCTGCGGCCTTCAGCTCGTCGTCGGCATCTACGGTGGTTACTTCGGCGCCGGCATCGGCGTCCTCATGCTCGCGATCCTCGGTCTGCTTGGCCTGGGCGACATCCACTCGCTCAATGCGATCAAAAACCTCTTGGGCACCGCGATCAACGGCGTGGCTGCTGCGGTCTTTGGGGCCGCCGCGGTGGCCGGCGTGTTCGAGGTCTCATGGCCGTGTGTCGCCGTGGCAGCCCCCGGGGCCGTGATCGGTGCTATCGCCGTGGCACGAATCGCCCGCCGTCTTCCTGCCACGGCCGTCCGCCGCCTCGTGGCCATCCTCGCCTTTGCCCTTGCCGCCTATCATCTCTGGCGGGAATGGGCCTGATCGCTGATGCTTCGCCCCGCGCACGGCTCTTTTCTCATGATCGTCTCCACCAACCGGCTCACGAAACGCTACGGCAGCTTCGCTGCCCTCGACGGCTGCTCGCTCACCGTCGGCCGCGGCGAGATTTTTGGACTGCTCGGCCCCAACGGCGCGGGCAAGACCACGCTCCTGCGGCTGCTCCTCGGCTTCATCTCGCCTACGTCGGGCACCGCCACGGTTGCGGGCCATGACTGTGCTCGGGAGTCGCTCGCCGTGCGGAGTCGCGTGGCCTACCTCCCGGGTGAGGCACGGCTCTCCCGACGGATGACCGGCACGGAGGTGCTCGACTTCTTCTCGCGACTGCGGCCCGCCTGCCGTCGCGACACCGCTGGCCAGATGGCTGATCGCCTCGGCCTCGATACGAGCCGCCAGGTGGCCCGCATGAGCACGGGCATGCGGCAGAAACTGGCGCTCGCCACGGTCATGGCCACCGACGCCGAGGTGGTCATCCTCGACGAGCCCACGGCGAACCTCGATCCCACGGCGCGGGCCGAGGTGCTCGACATCGTCCGCGAGGCCAATGCCGCCGGACGGACGGTGATCTTTTCGTCGCACGTGCTCTCGGAGGTTGAGGAGACCTGTGGCCGCGTTGCGATCATGCGCGCGGGCACGCCGGTACACGAGCAATCCATCGCGGCGATGCGACGGGGCCATCGGATTACGGCCAGGCTCGCCCAGCCATTCAGCGGCGTGCCGGAGTCGCTGGCTAGCCAGGTGGCAGTCGTGCCCGATGCCGCGGGCTCGGGCGAGCCGGAGCAAATCATTCTTGAAGCGGCCGAGTCGCTCGCGCCGCTGCTCGGCTGGCTGGCGACGCTCTCCGTCGTTGAGATGGCCGTGGAGCCGATCGGTCTGGCGGCGGTCTACGATCGGTTTCACCGGGCCGGGTAGTGCGGATGTACGTTCCATGAAGCGACGTTGTGTGTTGAACCTCATAAAAGCCCCTCGCGATAGCGAGGGGACGGCGGGACATTGGGCGCGCCCGCTCTTGATGGCAAACGGGACGGCCTTCCACCCGCAGTCCCACGGCTATCGCCATGGGCTTCTATTCCGTCAACGCATGCCCAACCTGAAGGTCGATGCGACCCCGGCGATTGCGACGAATCGCCATGGGCTTCTATTCCGTCAACGCATGCCCAACCCCGTAGTCGTATTGGAGTCGTGATGTTCAATCGTGCGGTGTGGCGACAGACATGGGGCGACCAGAAGGTTCTCTTGGGATCGCTCGCCGCGCTCTGGGGTGCGTTTCCGTGGATTTATCTCTGGCTCCAATCGCAGGTGCCGATGGGGGATTTCCAGGTGCTCCTCAAGCTCATCCCGGATGAATGGCAGAAGCTTTCGGGCGTGCCGATCGCCGAGGTGGCCACGCACGCGGGCCGCGTGGCGCTGGCGTTTGTCGATCCCATCGTAGTGCTCGGGGCGACGGTGTGGGGCGTGACACGGGGCAGCGACATCGTGTCCGGGCCGCTCGAGCGAGGCACGCTCGAGATGGTCCTTGCGGCACCGGTCCGCCGCACGGCTGTCTATGCCACCCACGCAGCCGCCACGATCGCCGGCGGCGCCGTCGCGTGCAGTGTGCTCTTCGTGGCGATGTGGTCAGCCGTGGCGTTCGGGCCGTGGGCCGGCACGCTCGATCCGACGCGGTTCGCGCCGGCCGTGGTCAACGTCTTCGGGCTCATGGTCTGCATGGCGGGCCTGGCGAGCCTGGTATCGGCCTTCGGCAGCCACCGCTCCAGCACTATCGGGATCATGTGCGGCTTCTACGTCGTGTCGCTGCTGGCCAAGCTCGTGGGCAAGATGAGCGACCGCTTTGCCCAGGTCGGCTGGCTGTCGGTATTTAGTGCGTTCGAGCCGCAGCGGGTCGTGTCGGGCACGGCTCAGTCCTGGTGGCTGGTGGCCCGCTACGACGCCGTGCTCATCGGCATCGGCCTTGCGGCGTTTGTCGCGGGCGCCATCGTCTTCTCCCGCCGCGACCTGCCGGCACCGCTGTAGTGGCATCTGCGTCTTCCACCCATAAAAGCCCCTCGCGATAGCGAGGGGACGGCGGGGCATTGGGCGAGCCCGTTCCCAATGGCAAACGGGACGGCCTTCCACCCGCAGCCCCACGGCTATCGACGGGGGCTTGGGCTTCTATGCGGAAAGTTCAACCACGCCCCATAAAAGCCCCTCGCGATAGCGAGGGGACGGCGGGGCATTGGGCGAGCCCGTTCCCAATGGCAAACGGGACGGCCTTCCACCCGCAGCCCCACGGCTATCGCCATGGGCTTCTATGCGGAAAGTTCAACCACGCCCCATAAAAGCCCCTCGCGATAGCGAGGGGACGGCGGGTCATTGGGCGAGCCCGTTCCCAATGGAAAACGGGACGGCCTTCCACCCGCAGCCCCACGGCTATCGCCATGGGCTTCTATGCGGAAAGTTCAACCACGCCCCATGGAAGCCCCTCGCGATAGCGA
>Ga0163151_10005772_pt1 | contig 15535 bp, 13 predicted proteins | sample OliLakLV19MP5IB2_FD_145596 | JGI IMG/M metagenome (GOLD analysis project Ga0163151, IMG submission 145596) | Freshwater microbial mat bacterial communities from Lake Vanda, McMurdo Dry Valleys, Antarctica - Oligotrophic Lake LV.19.MP5.IB-2 | ecosystem: Environmental > Aquatic > Freshwater >...
CCTATGCCACCTTCCGCAAGTTTCGACGGCGGTGATTTGGATTGCGGAAATGGGCTACTTCTGCTCATTCGCAAGAATCTTGATGCTTTGGACGAAGGGCAGTTACTTGAAATCAAATCGACAGACACGTCGGTGGAAGTTGATTTGCCTGCATGGTGTCGGTTGACGAAGAATGAACTGGTATCTTGGACGAAAGTCGGGAAGCAAAGGAGTTACCTCGTCAGTAAAGGGTCTAGCCGCGTGGCTGCTCGTTCTATGACCCAGACCGAAGTGGCGCGGCCGCAGGCAACGATCCTTTCTGTAGAGGCTCAGTCGCTTTCGGCGCCGCCGGTTGAACCATTGTCTGTGATGGGAATTGGCAGTTGGCCTCGTCCGCGTTGGATGCTTCGAGCTGTTCATGAATTCCTGGAAGGCAAGCTAAGTGAGAGCGAATTTCAAGAATGTGCTGACGATGCCGTTCGGCTGGTAGTCGATCAGCAGCTGCGAGTTGGCGCTGATGTGGTGACCGATGGTGAACAGCGGCGCGATAACTATTCCAGTTTTGTCGGCGCCCGCTTGGAAAATGTCCAGCTGATACCGTTGGTGGATTTGCTGCCGTTGGTCGATCATCCGGAAGAATTTCAACGACAGTTGGATACGCTGGATATTCCCGCTTCCGTGGTGCGACATCCTGCTGTGTTTGGCAAGTTGAATAGAAAGGCTCCACTGGCTGTTCATGAGAATGCGTTCTTGCGGCGGATAACAAGCGCACCAGTCAAAGTCTCGTTACCTGGCCCGTATTTGCTAACACGAACCATGTATCTTGATTGCTTTAAGGAGCGCGCTTACGCTAGTCGGGAAGCGCTTGCCGACGACATCGTTCGCATTCTGAGAGAAGAAATTGCAGAGTTACTTCAAGGTGGGGCATCTTTGATTCAACTTGACGAACCAATTCTTACTGAAGTTGTTTTCGGAACGCCGCATCACCAGCGAACATTCATGTGTGGTGCACTTAGCGAGCGTGGAGAAACTGCTGAAGAACTGAGCTTCGCCGCAGGGTTGTTGAACCGTGTAACCCAAGGTTTTCCACCAGAGCGATTAGCAATGCATGTTTGCAGAGGAAACTGGAGTCCGGATGAGAGCGTGGCGCTGACCGGTGGGTATGAACATCTATTGCCGCTCTTCCATCAACTGGAGTTCGGGACGTTGTTCCTTGAGATGTGTACTCCACGGGCCGGCGACATGGCAATTCTCAAAGAGCTGCCTGGCAAAGTGCGAATTGGAGTCGGAGTTGTGAACCCGAAGGACCCGAAAGTCGAATCGATTGAGTCTGTGTACGACCACGCCAAGCTCGCCGCATCGTTCGTGGGCCTCGACCGTATTTGGTTAAACCCGGATTGCGGGTTTGCTACATTTGCTGATAATCCAGTGACGAACGCTGAAACCGCATCTCAAAAACTCGCTGTTATAGTGGAAGCTGCAAGGAGACTTAAACATGGCTGATGTGAAGATTGCCGACCTATCTGCTTGTCGGGCCGTCATGCCAGCTCTGTCCAACAAGAGCTATTTTAACTTCGGTGGACAGGGCACTATGCCTCAGTCTACGCTTGATGCAATTATGGATTCCTACAAGCACGTCCAGGCAATCGGACCATTTTCAATGCCGATGTTTAAGTGGATCTCCGAGGAACTGCAGCGGACACGCAAGGCGTTGGCCAGTGAACTGGGCGGCAAGCCGCAATCATGGGCGCTGACCGGAAATGTGACGGAAGGGTGCAACATCGTCATGTGGGGAATGGACTGGCAGCCAGGTGACCGCATGTTGCTCACTGATTCTGAGCACGGCGGCGTCATAAGCGCGGCCGAAAACATTGCCCGGCGTCTCGGGGTTGTGTTGGACTACTTTGCTGTTGCCGAAAAGTCCGACGAGGAAATTTTGACAGGGCTTGAAAATAGTTTGAACGAACGCACCAAGCTGGTGGTTTTCAGTCATGTGCTGTGGAATACAGGGCAGGTCTTACCTATGGAAGCAATGGCTGAGCGGATCGCCGCGCATGGTGCACAATCTCTTGTAGATGGAGCCCAGTCCGCGGGCGCCATGCCGCTCGACCTGGGGAAGTCCAAAGTTGATTATTACGCTATTACCGGCCATAAATGGATATGCGGACCGGATGGACTGGGTGCGCTCTACTTGCGGGAAGATCGATTATCCGAGCTTAAGCCGACGTTTGTCGGGTGGCGCCTGGATTTGACTGCCGAAGGTGGGCAAGCTGACGGGTCACGTTTTGAAGTAGCCACCGCACCCTTTCCGCTGTTGGCTGGGCTGCGCAATTCAATTCAATTTCACCAGCGCATGGCTACTGCAGAGCAGCGTGCTCATCTTATTTGCCAGAACGCCAGATTACTGCGAAGCAAGTTGGAAGCTCTACCGAACGTGCAATGCGTGGGAAGTGAACCCCCGATGTCCGGGTTGGTGTCGTTTGCAGTAACTGGTGGCAAGCATGCAAAAATCGTCGCCGATTTAGAAGGCCTTGGTTTTATCGTCAGAACGATTCCGAGTCCTGATTCAATCCGCGCTTCCGTGCACTACTACACAACTGAAGACGAAATCTTTAAGTTGGTTGCGGCGCTTAACTCGTTGCTGTGATTCTCGTCAACTGACCGGGGAAGACGGTCCCCTAGAGGTGGCGCTTATGCGCACCAGTGCCTTTTGTGATGAATCTAAGGTGACGGATAGACACTTCAAGCATGTGCATTCTCGGTGATTTGCACGGGTGTTTGGTGGACTATCATTTCCGAAACACTTTGCTCAATTGGGAAACCTAACTTCACTTTTGCGTCATGTGGAGACCAGAGGACAAGAAACGGGAAGGCAGACCTATGATTGAGCGACGATTTGTACTTGGAGCGATTAGCTTTATCCTTGCCGCTGCAGGTTGCGCGGAGAAGGCTAATCCCACTGCAATGGAAAGTTACGTTCGCAAAGACCGAGCGATCTCGGACAGAATCATGGATGCGATCCAGAAGGATGTCGCATTGTCTGATGATGCGCCCAACATTCAAGTGTTGACGGTAAACGGTGAATCTACTCTCTACGGTTCTGTCGACAGCGAGTTGGAACGAAGCCACGTTGAGCAGATTGCAGCTGATGCCGATGGTGTTCGAGGGGTGACTAGCAGAATCAAGCTGAGCGACCAGAAGGTACGAACGGCGTCGCGAACCACAAAGCCTAATCAGTGATTTACGCGATTTAAGTGGCGTGCGGACTTGTAATAGCAACTTCTAATGCCGCCAAGTCCTTTTGCAAGTCTTTTACGCTCTGATATCGTTTGTCCGGGTGTTTGGCTAGTGCCTGTTCTACGATGCGATCGACTTCCGGTCCCATTGTCCCCATCGGCAGTGTTGCCATCGAGGATGGCGGCATGTGCTTCGCTTGCACGTGCATCGCCATGGTTTCCCGACGCGTGCTACCAACGAACGGGGGGTGCCCTGTAACTGCTTCGTAGAAAATCAGCCCGAGCGAGTAAATGTCCGTGCGGTGGTCGACCGGTTGTGCGCAAATCTGCTCTGGGGACATATAGCCAACACTGCCGATGGCCAGACCTTGCTCGTCAAACTTAGTCTTGTTTTGCAACTGCGCGATGCCGAAGTCTAGTATTTTGACGTTGTCGACCGCTTCATAGTCACCCTTAATCATCAGGTTTTCAGGTTTGAGATCTCTGTGCACAACCCCTTTTGCATGAACTTCATGAAGGCCGTCGCAGCACTGCATTATTATTCGGGCAGCGTCAGGCACTGAGAGCAATTTGGCGCGCCGCATTACATCTCTCAACGGTTCGCCTTCGGCAAATTCCATCACCAGATAAGGCGTCAATGCATCAAGCAGAATTCCGTAATCAAATACCTTGATCAGGTTTGGATGACGCATGCGTCCGCTGATGAGCATTTCTTGAAGAAATCGGTTGTACTCGACGCTGTTTCGGTCTGCTTGCTTAAGCAGGAGTTTCAGAACGACAGGCATCTCATTGCGGTTCATATGTGCAGCGAGGAACACCTGTCCCATGCCGCCTTGAGCTAGAAGTTTTTCAATTCGGTACAGTCCGTTAAAGACCTGTCCTTCCATTCCAGACGTTGGCAGCGTTGGCTCAACGACAGGTTCGGCTGGAGGCCGGTCAGCATCCGCCTTCGCAATACCGGTTTCGCTGAATTCCAGTCCTTGAAGGTTTTGCAGTGCTAATTCCGCCAGGCTCGGTCCTGGTCTGGCTACAGGCATCGGTTGAGACTGTTTGGCTGCCGGCATCCCTTGAGACTGCCGCATTGCTTGCATGCCTTGGGACTGCCTGTTGGCGGACCCAGGAGGATTCGTCTGCGCTTGAGGATCCTCCATCTGCGTCGGGTCCGCATTCTGGTTAGGAAGCAGCGGCTTTTTACGCCACTTGTTCAACTCGTCTAATTTGTCTCGAAGTGACATAGCGACCCAAAAACGGCAGTTATTTGAGCAAAAGCCTTCATCTATGTGCCCTGACACTGCGGGAATTAACCGGGACGCAAGATTACTTATAACGACCTATGTTACACCCCCTGGAAGGCTCCATCACAAAAAGGGCTGCCTTTCGGCAGCCCTTGGTTGTTTAGACTTCGATCGATTAGACCGTAGCCGTTTCTTTCTTGGCTTCGTCCAGAACTGCTTGCAGCTTCGCTTCGTCTTCGTGTGTAAGCGATGTTTTCAACAGCTTGCCGCCGGTTCCTGCCAGTCTTTCGGCAACCTTGTCTGGAGTTGCGTGTTTAATGAGCACGAACAGTGCTGAGGTATTCGGTTGTAGGTGGGAAGCCAGTTCTTTCATGAACTTGTCATCGATGCCCATGTCTGTCAGAGCGCCGTTTACTGCGCCTGCGGCAGCACCCATTGCTACGCCGAACAGCGGATTGAGGAAAAGGACGCCGATCAAGAGTCCCCAGAAACTGCCTGCTGCTGCGCCGTAAGCAGTCATGTTGACAGCTTGGTGCAGTTTGATTTTGCCGTCTGCAGCTTTGGTTACAACTACTGCGTCTTCCAAGTCGATCAAATACTCTTCTTGCAGTTTGCGCAACGTCAAGCGCACTTCTTCGGCCTTGTGAATGTCGTCGTAGGCTATTACAACTAAGTCGCTCATTTTCTTCCTCTTCTGGTTTAGTGCACCGAATGTGGTGCAAACAAAATTCACGCGAATTGAGTTCGCCCAAGTGCAAACAAATAATTTAAGTGAGTTAACGATAACACAATAGCCGGCTCCCAGTCATGAGATCACCCATGACAATGGCTGTCGTGTATCGTATGTCTAATGAAAGTCTGGGTAGATGCGGATGCATGTCCCGTGCAAATCCGCGAACTAATAATGCGGGCAGCTCTCAAGCGCTCAGTTGAAACGGTATTCGTTGCGAATTCCGCAGTTTTGCTAGCCCCTTCCCCCTTGTTAATGCACGTGCAAGTGGCGAAGGGCGCAGATATTGCTGATGATTACATCGCGGAGCACGCAACTGCATCCGATATTGTCGTTACCGAAGACATCCCGTTGGCATCTCGACTGGTTCCCAATGGTGTCACGGTAATCAGTCCTCGCGGTCAAAGATTTGATTCGGAGAACATTGCAGATCGTTTGTCTCGTCGCGATCTGTTGCAGGAGCTACGCGAAACTGGCGCTATAACAGGTGGTCCAAGTCCCTTTAACGATAAGCTCAAGAGAGATTTTGCCAACGCCTTCGACGCTGCCGTAACGCGATTGCTTCGCCTGCAGTAAACTGCACGTGCCAGCGTGAACACTTGGTTAATCGAGGTGCCAATTGAAGTTCTTTTCGTTGCTCATTTCCCTGTTATTGATCACATGTTCGTCTGTCGGCGCTCAAGACTGGGCGAAAGCTAAACTCGAAAAGTCACCAAGGCACTCAGAATGGGTAACGGTGAAAGAAGGCGAGCGCAACATCCGCAGCTTCATCACGTATCCGGAAGTGAAAGGAAAGGCACCATCAGTCGTTGTTATACATGAAATCTTCGGGCTCAGCGATTGGGTGCGGAGTGTGGCTGATCAGCTCGCTGCTGCAGGATACATCGCTATTGCTCCCGACTTACTATCCGGCACCGCATCTGGTGGCGGTGGTACCGATGGATTTTCCGGGGAAGATGCTGTGAGAAAAGCTGTCTCCGGTCTTCCACCAGAGCAGATCACTAAAGACCTGAACGCCGTAACAAGTTATGTGAGCAAACTACCGGCCGCCAATGGAAAAGTTGCCGTCGCTGGATTCTGCTGGGGCGGAGGACAAACCTTCAGATTTGCTTCAGATAATCCTAATATTCGAAAGGCATTTGTGTTTTACGGGTCGGCCCCGGAAGAAGCAGAGCTGAAGCGCATTGTAGCTCCGGTAGAGGGGTTCTATGCGGAGAATGATGCTCGTATAAATGCCACTATCGATCAGACGATAGCATCCATGAAAAAGCTCGGTAAACAGTATAAGCCGGTCGTTTACAAAGGTGCCGGTCACGGATTTATGCGCGCCGGTGAAGCACCGGATGCAAAAGCTGGCAACAAAGAAGCAAGGTCCAAGGCCTGGAAGCGTTGGTTGGAAGTTTTGCGCAAGATGTAGTCCTGTATGGAAAATTGAAGGTCAGCAGGGCCGTCAAAGATAAACTGGAACCAATCTGTCATACTATGTGACAGACTATCCAGTCGAATTTTTGACATCCTCCATGTGTTCTGGCATACTCGCAGTCTCGGCTGAGTTTTCGCCCGCTTGAGGCTGATTTCGCGGGCTAGCTGACACGGCCGTAATTAGATTACGGAATGCATCGGTATGAATATCCGATGCCTCAATAAGGATTTCATATTGAATAAATTTGAAGAGCTTGGCTTATCCAAGCCTACCCTGGCGTCATTGGCTGAGCTAGGGTATACAGAACCGACCGAGATTCAAGAGCAGACCATCGCCTTGATCCTCGCAGGACAAGACGTATTGGCGTCTGCGCAAACCGGATCCGGCAAAACAGCCGCTTATGCGCTCCCTATTATCGAAAAAATTGGTCAACCGTCACGCGCCAAGCGCACTCGTGCTTTGGTGCTGGTGCCTACTCGTGAACTTGCACTTCAAGTTAAGGGTCAATTCGACCTCTTGGGCAAGCACAGCCAATTGCGCTGCATCGCTCTTTATGGTGGCACTGGCTACGGTCCGCAAATCAAAGGTTTGCACCGCGGGGCCGACATAATTGTCGCAACACCAGGCCGCTTGTTGGATTTGGTCCAACAAAACATCGCCAACCTATCGTCTGTTGAGTTCGTCGTATTTGACGAAGCCGACAGAATGATGGATATGGGTTTTATGCCCCAAGTGCGTAACGTTGTTAATCACTTGAAGGCTGTAAGACAAACATTGATGTTCTCCGCAACCATCGATCAACGCATTGCGCGTCTCGGCGAAGAATACTTGAAGTCACCGGCAGTCATTCGTGCAAAAGAGCAACGAATTGATCCAGCCGCTATCGATCAACACATCCACCATATTAATGAATTCGGTAAGGATGAACTGTTGTTGAATCTTGTGAAGGATTTCGGAACTGGTTCAGTGATCGTTTTCACAAAGACCCGTCGTAAAGCAACCTGGGTTGCCGAAAGACTGCGCGCTTCCAACGTACTGGCAGAAGAAATTCACGGCGACATCAGCCAAAACCAGCGTGAACGCACAATGCATCGCTATCGCAACGGACAGTTCACTGTACTGGTTGCAACCGATATCGCTGCTCGTGGCCTTGATATTCCAAGTATCAGTCATGTCGTAAATTACGATCTTCCGCAAACCGCATCTGACTATGTTCATAGAATTGGTCGTACCGGCAGAGCTGGAAAATCTGGTATCGCTCACACCTTCGTGTCTGAAGATCAAAGATACCTGGTTCGCGACATTGAGCGCCTCGTTGGCCGGAAGCTCGATTTGTCTACGACCGCAGCTGTCAGACCGCCTTCGAAGAGACCTTCTGGTGGCAAACGGTTTGGTAATCGTCGTCGCGTAGTTTAAGTACAAGATATCTCGCTCAAACAAAGGGACCGTGCAGCTATGCACGGTCCCTTTTGTTTTCCTGGGAGCGCCGGCGTCCCGCCGGCATTTGATCTAAACGTTGAACCGAAAGTGAACGATGTCACCATCGCTCATTTTGTATTCTTTCCCTTCAAGCCGCATCAAGCCCTTTTCTTTGGCACCCTTTTCTGATCCGACATTCACGTAGTCGTCGTAGCCGATCACTTCCGCGCGGATAAATCCACGTTCAAAGTCGGTGTGGATAATCCCGGCACATTGCGGTGCTGTGAAGCCTGTTTCGAAAGGCCAGGCGCGAACTTCTTTTTCGCCGGCAGTGAAGTAAGTCTTGAGTCCAAGTAGATCAAAGGCTGCGCGAATGAGAGTGTTGACGCCACTATCGGTAATACCGAGGCTTTCTAAATAACTCATGCGTTCTTCCAGAGGAAGTTCCGCTAGCTCTGCTTCTATTTGTGCAGAGATCACAACTACTGGGCGCTTTTCTTCGTCGGCGAGTTTTTTCAACGCGAGCACGTGCTGGTTCTTGTCTGGATCTGCTAGCTCGTCTTCTTTTACGTTAGCTACGTATAGTAGTGGTTTTGTTGATAGGAGCTGGAGCTGAGGAAGAAGCTCTCGTTCCTCGTCAGTGAAGGACGTCAGGTCGATGGCTTCGACGTTATCTAACTTGGGGCGAACCTTCTCTAAGATGCCAGCTTCAAGGCCAGCCCGCTTATCCCCTTGCTTTTTTTGCTTCTGCAATCTATCCAGTCGCTTGTCGATTGAAGCTGCATCCGACATGGCTAGCTCAATGTGAATCGTTTCTAGATCGCGGATTGGATCGACTGGACCATCAACGTGCGTGATGTTCTCATCTTCAAAACAGCGGACCACATGAACAATTGCATCCACTTCTCTTATGTGAGCCAGAAATTGGTTTCCCAGCCCTTCGCCTTTACTTGCTCCGCGAACCAGGCCTGCTATATCGACGAACTCAAATGCCGCAGGAATCACTTGTTGAGGCTTGACCAGTGATTGCAGCTTTAAGAGCCTTGATTCGGGAACCTTCACGATGCCTGTGTTAGGTTCGATCGTACAGAAGGGGTAATTCGCGCTTTCGGCCTGATAAGAGCCGGTTAACGCATTGAAGAGAGTTGATTTTCCAACGTTGGGAAGACCAACGATTCCTGCCTTGAGCACGAGAGCCTCCAAATTTGACGCAATGAATGATCATAACAAAGCGCGTGAGCAAGAACTAGAGCCGCTTTACAATTCTTGGCAGCCGGAACTGCTGCCGATTGCATTTTCGCCAACAAGAATGTCCCCTAAAGCACCGCAGGCAGTATCATGGTGCCCGATACTGAGCAGACTCCAAGGGCGGAACGCTCCTTGATTTGAGTGCTGCCGAAATAGTGATAGAACGTCAGATCTGCGAATCATGAGTAGGGTTGGAGATTTCGGTATGGCGTGAAGAGGATTTGCCCGAGACAGCGTAGCGCGGATTATTTTCGCGAGTCGCGAGTCGCGAGTCGCGAATAGCCTTGGCTTGTTGGTCTAATTTGGAAGCTTCTGCCGAGCGGTTTGTTTTATACAAAAGCTCTGCGTAATTTTCTAAGCTGGTGGCAACTTGTGGATGATTTGGGCCGAGTGTCTTTTGGCATATTTGCAAGGAGTGCTTATATAGGGGCTCGGCTTCGGCATACTTTCCTTGTTCCTCAGAGTTGGCCCCGAGGTTATTCAAGCTCGTAGCCAATCGCCTATTCTGTGCGCCGAACTTCTCCGCTTCGGTCACCGCGGCGGAGAAAGATTTTTCCGCTTCGATGTATCGGCCGTGCTGGTAGGCCGCTGTGCCGGAGGCGTTGTGTTTGTCCCACTCCGTTGCCGTTGCCTGGGCAATTGCTGAATTGCTCGCAGCTAAGCCTCCTATCGCTGCAGCAAATAGCAGGAACCTAAAGGGCTGATTCATTAGTTGTCCGCTCCACGTTACTATCGATGTACCCACTACCAAGTTTGATGTGCTTTCCAAATCTGGAAAATTTCGCAGAAGCAGGCCATTCAAGGGCGGGTGGGCGAAGGCTAACTTCCAGCCCATTGAGTAACCGGGCGCGTCATGATAGCGTTATCGAGTTATTCAAGGTGACCACCATGCGCTTTTCAAGTTCCAGTATTGCGCGCCTGACGGCGGCTACTTTGCTTCTTGTTGGGTTGAATTTACTAAAATGTGGTGCGGTTGAAATCGATCGCAGTTGGCAGATCGAGCAGAAGAGTGGCGAGTGGATGCAGATCGGCGCCGATGCGCGAAATCTGGAGAAGAAAGGCGATTACGCGGCCGCCGTGATCAAGTTTACTGCCGTACTAGAACAGCGGCAAAAACTCGGACTGGATCTCTTGTCTGAACACCTTGCTCTTGCTGATTTGTACGAGAAAATGAAACAGTTTGAGAAAGCTGATGCTCTGCACAAGCAGGCAATTGAGATGCGAGAGCGTGATGGCGGGGATGACGATCCGACAGCGATCTTTCCACTTCAGTCATACGCTGATTTCTTGCGTCGCACAAAGAAGCCTGCTGAAGCTGCCGTGCAAATGAAGCGAATTGCTTACATTGAAAGGCAACGTACTGCTTCACCTAAGGCTTTGGTTGCACTGACGGCAACCAAAAATTTGTCACCGACACAGCGCTCCATGAAAGCTGTCGAAATCGGTGATCTCTATCTTAAGCGCGATCAAGAGCGGCGTGCGTTGATGGCTTACAACAAGGCCGTCGCTTGGGACCCCAAGAATGCTGCCGCTTATGCGGCGCGCGGAGAAACCTACAGGCGTTTAGAACAAGACTTTAATTCGGAACGTGATTTGGACAAAGCCATTGCTTTGGAGTCCGGAAATGTTCGTGCTCGGTTTGTCCGCGCAATGTTTTATGAAACCCAAGGTAAGTTCAAACTTGCAGAAGCGGACTTTACGAAGGCTATCGACATGAATCCCAATGATACTGAGGCATTGGGTTATCGCGCAAAGATGTACCAAAATACCAAGCGTCCAGCGCTTGCAATGGCTGACTATACCCGAGTTCTGGCGCTCAAGCCCGGGACGCGTTGGTCGCTTGTGCAACGTGGTTTGTGCTGCATGGACATGAAAGATTTCGCCAAAGCCGTGACGAACTTTCAGGAGCTCATCCAAGTCGCGCCAGGCAACAAAGACTATTACACGATGCTCGCCGATGCATACAAAGGTCTAGAAGGTCCTGAATCTGTTCATGCAAAGGAGTATCTAAAGCTCGCAGGCGTAGCTAAGCGGTAAACCTCGACCGCAGTTAGGAAAACCCCGAGGCGCAAACGCGTCTTCATCAGGCACCAACGTTTGTTCGATCAATCAGATAGTCGCATTCGCACGACTTGCGTCAGATGGTCTTGGACTGAGGCGAATGCTTTTGCAACGAGCACGTACAATTTCAACGCTTCTTCCCATTCTTCCGCTCGTGTTGCCTTCTCTAATTGAACCGCCAAGGCGGCCATTTCTTCGGCACTAATTGTGAAAGCAGAGCCTTTCAACTCGAGCGCAACGCGAGTCGCCCGTTCTGCGTTTTTAGAGGCGATATCTTTTTGAAGTTCGATCAGCAGAGCATCGGTGGCGGTAACGAATATCTCAAGCACGTCACCAATGTCGTCGGTGCCGTAAAGTAGCTTGAGCCTTTCTCGATTAATTGGATTAGAACTCAGGTTAGCGTGTTCGAAATGCGTTCTAAAGTCTCCGAGAATCCGCGCTACCGGCTTTTGCAACCACCGTTCGAGCCGCTCTCGAAGAATTTCTTTACTGACGGGTTTCAGCAGGAAGTCATCCATCCCCGCTTCTAAACAGCGTTCACGAGCGAGCGCAAGATCCATCGCGGTGACCGCAATGATGGGCGTATGTTGACCGCTTGCGAATTCGTGTTCGCGGATGAGTCTGGTTGCTTGCCATCCATCCATAAGGGGCATCATCACGTCCATCAGAATTGCGCCGTAGGTATTCTTGCTTGCCATGTCGACGGCTTGAGCGCCATCGCAAGCAGCTTCAAATTCAAGCCCTAGATTACTCAACAGGTAACCAATTACCTTTCTGTTGACTGGATGGTCATCGACAATCAGTATCGGGTAATGATCAGGTATCTGCATTGTATAGCTCTGCCAAGAATGTAGCCTCCAACAAGTCAAGCATCTCACAAACTTCTTTGACTTGCATGCCCTACAGCATTAGTTTTGTTCATATTTTATAGAAGAGTCTTCACGCTCTACTGTGGCGCCTGTCACGAAATTCTTGTAGGCAACGCTTTTGCTGACGGTGGGGCGATTCTGTATCGATACTGCATCGGCCGAGGAACCCCTGCATTGGAAGTGCAGGAGTTCCTTTGGATCAGAAGTTGATGTCAGGGCGTGATTGATTTCTTGGCTAAACTTTGCAGGTTTGAGCGATGCTGTCGATGGACAAGCCAAGACCTTCTGCGACTCTGGAACCATATTCCTTGTCTGCTTTGTGGAAGTGCATGATTTGCCTGCGTTTGATTTCTTCTTTCGCTGGCATCATGTGGTGCACGATGTTCGAAATCAACCGAGCCTTTTCGTCAGCATTCATCAGCCGGTAGAGGTCTCCGGCCTGAGTGAAGTCGTCAACTTTATATTGGTATGCCGTCTTCGCTACAGCGCCGTTCACCGATAAGTGATTCTCTGGATAGGCTGGTGATTCAATCAAACCGCCGAGGGAGTTAGGTTCGTAGTTTGGTGATGAGCCACCATTGGTGTTGACGGTCATGAAACCGTCGCGTTGGTTTGTGTTGGCCGAAGCAGCGTGAGGACAGTTGATGGGAATTTGCGCATGATTTGCGCCGAGCCGGTATCTTTGTGCGTCTGCGTAGGCAAATAATCTACCTTGCAGCAACTTATCCGGTGAGGAATCGATGCCAGGGACTAAGTTTGACGGTGAGAATGCGACTTGCTCCACTTCCGCGAAATAGTTCTCGGGATTTCGGTTGAGCACCATTCTTCCAATTGGAATGCGTGGATAATCTTTGAACGACCAGACTTTGGTGGCATCGAAGGGATCCCACTTGTAAGTGTCGGCGTCAGCTAGAGGCATGATCTGAACGGATACTTCCCAGGCAGCGACTGAACCACTCTTGATGTGCTCAAACAGATCGCGTGTTGCATGATCAGGATCCATTCCGGCAAGGGAAATCGCCTCTTCACGAGTCAAGTTTGCGATCCCTGTTTCCGTGCGGAAGTGGTATTTGACCCAGACAGCCTGTCCCTTCTCATTGATCCATTTGAAAGTGTGGGTGCCGAAACCATGCATCTGCCTGAAGGACTTTGGTGTGCCGCGATCGGAAAATAGAATGGTCACTTGGTGTGTAGTTTCTGGACTAAGGGAAAGAAAGTCCCAGAACATATCAGCATCTTTGAGGTTGGTCTCAGGATTGCGCTTTTGAGTGTGGACAAAATCCGGAAACTTGATTGCGTCCCGAATGAAAAACACTGGAGTATTGTTGCCGACGAGATCGTAGTTGCCATCTTCTGTGTAGAACTTCACAGCAAAACCGCGCGGATCTCTTTCTGTATCGGCTGAACCTTTCTCACCGCCAACAGTCGAAAAGCGCGTAAACAGTTCAGTTTTCTTTCCAACTTTTGATAGAAACTTTGCGCAAGTCCACGGACTTACATCTTTAGTAACTTCGAAGTATCCGTGCGCAGCTGCACCTTTGGCGTGGACTACACGTTCTGGAATTCGTTCGCGATTGAAATGCGCGAGCTTCTCGATCAGTTGATGATCAATTACAGTTGGGCCCCGCGTCCCAGCTGTCGCGGAATTTTGATTGTCAGTAACAGGATTACCGACGTGAGTCGTGAGGTGCTTATCGTCAGACATACCGTTCCTCTTTGCACGCGTGCACTGCTTAATGAACAGAGCATTCTACACGATGGCAAGTCGCGCTCAAGCGTTGTATTCTGAATTCATAATATGGAAGACGTTCAACTAGAAATGATTAAAATCGAGTTTCTATCGCGGAGAGCCATGATCTGATGCTCAGCAACGCTCTGCTATTTTTGGCAACGCTCCTTGGCTTTGCGGCCATCATGGTCGATTACCTTCTTCTTGGTCCTGCGCCGAATTCTCAATTCTGGGTTGCGGCGGTGGCGATCAGTGAGCTTAGTTTGTATGCAAGCATTCTCGCTTCGCTAGTATTTGTCGGCACATCGTTCACCTTGCGCAACGGCAAGCATGTGCGAAGAAAATTACTGTTTGCCGCGATTTTTCTCATCACCGCGCTTATCACTGTAATGCCTACTGTGCAGGCTTTGATGCTCGCGCAGCGTAGGAATATTCCCTTGTCGTTTAAAGAGTACTTCACTGGATCTGCCGTTTCCGATATAAGGGTGCTGCGGGACGTTCGATTCACCGAAGTGGATGGCACTCCGCTTGAGTTGGATGTATACAGCAGCGTGAAGCGGCACGGGCACGCTCCGGCAGTGATAGTCATTCACGGTGGATCCTGGAGAACCGGGCGGAAGAGCGACGTCAAACATTCGAGCGACTGGCTTGCGTCGCTAGGATATGTCGTGTTTGACGTAAACTACCGCCTTGCAGCTGATGGCGCCAGATTTCCTGTGCAACTGCATGATGTCGAAAAGGCGATCGATTGGGTGCGCGCGCAGGCGGATGAGTATGGTGTTGACCGGAGCCGAATTGCCCTGTTGGGGCGTTCTGCTGGTGCTCAACTAGCGATACTCGCGGCATATCGAGACGGCAAACGGAATTCATTACCAACAGATGAAGTGCGCTGCGTAGTTTCTTACTACGCACCAACTGACATGGAATGGGATTACATGAACCCGGCAATTCCTGATGTCATTCATGCCGTCGAAGTGCTTGAGAATTTTCTTGGGGGAGCTCCAGTGGAGAAGAAAACCTCCTACATGGAGGCGTCGCCGACAGAGCAGGCCAAGATTCATGCCGTTCCCACTTTGCTGATACATGGTCAGCGGGACCAGATAGTCAGGTTCGAAAATGTGCAGTTGCTTACGTCCAAACTTGAAGCTGCCAAGGTCCCTTTCGAAGTGGTCGACCTGCCATGGGCTAACCATGGATTTGACGTGAATCCTACTGGATGGGCTTCACAAATCAGCAATGCCGAAGTCGCCGCCTTCTTGAAGCGTTATCTCGGCAAATAACAACGATACGAAATCTCCTTGTGCCGGTCGAGTTGCTTGGTCGTTGAAGCTGCCAATTTTCCGGAGCAGATATGCTCCGCCATTTTGACTTCTGTTGGCTAAATTGGTTCGACAATATTTCCGCGGTTAGTTTTTTGTCTCTGCCTAATTTGTCGGAAACAGTTGTCATAGTTCATACCGCGATCATGCGGATTGCCACACTCAGGAGAGACCAACCATGAATAACAATGGCGTTCGCGTTGGCGTGAAAGGCAAATTTGCCCGTTTTGCGATTTTGACGAGTTCCTTTGCGCTGATTAGTGGAGCCTTGTTTCCAGCCATTGGGG